>ENA-OWNT01000526-OWNT01000526.1-seawater-metagenome-genome-assembly--contig:-NODE-526-length-84145-cov-10.390137_pt1 | contig 84145 bp, 72 predicted proteins | sample MGYA00238136_ERZ651165 | MGnify/ENA primary metagenome ERZ651165 (study PRJEB26861, sample SAMN08777766) | seawater metagenome | isolation source: coastal seawater | place: USA: Florida | collected...
AAGGGGTTTTTTACGTTTCCTCATCAAATGGTCATCCCGAACCTTGGATAACTCCAAAATTCGGGATGATTCATGTTTTATTCTATGAAGCACTATCTATTCAGACAGTACATCTTCATTTCCGGCTTTTCATTAACTAGTCATCATCCCCTAACAAATTCGCAATTCGATCCCGTGCATCTTCTAAATGATAGCGACTCATTTGATCACCAGCCTTCGGAATGGCCTTTTTCAAGTCTTTGTCTAAGGTTTTCAACTCCGCCTTGATCATGGGCCACACATCTGATTGACTCAAAGGCGTAGTGGGAGGGCCAAAGAAAAAACGGGGCGCGTTACTAGAGGGCTTGGGCGGATTCAATAGGGTCTTAATGTGTTCCAAATACGCTCGCTGAAGGTTTCTACGGTAAATATCAATGGGTTGATTAGTATATACTTCAGTCCAAATACCTCTCCTTAAACTTTGACACATCTCCATGGGTGAGTAGGCATTGCCCTTAACAAAGGCAGCTGATTCCATCATCCGTTGCAAGCGGCGCGTACTCAATAGGCTACGCATCCAACGAGATTGTATGCTGCGAACACGCTCCAGTGCGCCATTGGATTCTATACGTCGTAGAATATTTTCATCCAATAGCCAAGTCGGTGTAGTGAAGACATGCTGATTTAAGAACTGCATGGCTTCCTTTTGACGGGCTGCTGGAACTGGCGTGTACATAGGTCCATCTTGATCGGCTTTCTTCAATTCCTCATAAATCCCTCCAACATTGGTTACTACATGCCCCACATAACGCCCCCAAACACCGATCAACTCTCCATATAACTCCGAAAGATCTGCATAATTCTTTGAATCTTTTGTGGTCCATTCTATTAGGTTAGGGGTCACTTTCTTTAGGTTTGCGAGGCCGTAGAGGCTGGCCTGTATGGCATTGTCTCCAATACATTCGGTCTGAGAATTGGGGTCTTCTCCGCCGAATCCGCCACCAAATTGATAACGAGGATCATCTACCTTTTCTCGAATCCATTTATCCAAGGTAGCTACCTCGCTCTCTGAAGTGGAAGCACCAGGCACTAGACGATAGCCCCAATTGATAGCGTAATGATCATATGGCCCGATTTGGCGAATAAAACGAATCCCTTCATCACCGGGCTGTGCCACGTAGTTATAACGAGCATAGTCCATAATGGTCGTCGCAATCCCATACTTCTGTGTAAAACTTCCAGAACGGAGAGAATCGACTGGATAGGCCGCACTAGCTTTCATATTGTGTGGTAAACCCAGTGCATGTCCAATCTCATGGGCAATTACCATTTTCATCATTTCTCCGATATCTTCAGCTGGTGTATTCAAAGTACGAGCACTAGGGTTAGCGGCTCCTGTTTCCAACAAATATCGATTTCGGTAAGAACGTAAGTGGTTATGATACCAAATGATATCACTTTCGATGATCTCTCCTGAGCGGGGATCACTGACACTTGGCCCAACGGCATTCCGCGTAGTGCTGGCTACGTACCGTACCACAGAATAACGAGCATCTTCTGGACTAAAATCGGGGTCTTCTTCTGGAGTCGGCGGGTATTTTGCGATAATGGCGTTTTTAAAACCAGCGGTTTCAAAAACTGACTGCCATTCTTCTACACCCGCTTTGATGTATGGGCGAAGGTTCTCTGGTGTACCTGGATCCAGATAGTATACAATAGGTTTAATGGGCTCCACTAACTCTCCTCGGGCATAAGCTGCGGGGTCTTTAGGCTCTAATCGCCAACGACGGATGTAGCGCTTGCTATCCGACTTCAAGGCTTTGGAACTATAGTCTATTTGCCCCATCGTAAACCAACCTACTCGTGGATCATACACTCGAGGTGTCATTGGCTCTTCCGGCAACTTGATCATGGATTGGTTCCATTGGATGGACATTACACCACCGCGGCCACTGCGAGAATCCTGCGCGGCTTTATAAGTGATTGTATGAGTCACCTCTACATTGATGGGAAAAGCACGAATCGTGTCAATAAATGACTTCGATGCATCTGACGAGCTTACCTTTTGATCCTTTTTGATTCGGCTAGGTATCTGACTAATTCCAGCTGCCTCTTTGGCAAATAGAGCAGTAACATCAATTACTACACCCGTCGTGTCTTCATTTAGAGCTGCGATCTTGAAGGATTGCCAGATGGGTTCAAAATTATTCACTCTTACAGACTCATGAATAGCCTCCTCTTCATCCGCCACATTTTGGGTCGAAATAATACGCACTAGGATTTTGTTTTCCTTCCTTTCCCAACGCACCATCTTGGTATAAATCTTCGAGCCTGCATTTAAGTAAGGGCTGAAGTTTCCGGGAATCGCTTTAATTCGACTCACCCACAACATTTCTGTTCCGAGTTCTTCATCGGGTATTTCATAATACCATTTATCTCCTACCCGATGTACCGTAAATAAACCTTCATCACTCTTGGCCTTTTCGGTAATAATATCCTTATATGGCTTGAAGGGTGATTTTTCCTTTTTAGGCTTTTTAGCCGTAGTGTCGGCTTCTATTTTGGCTTCTTTCTTTTGAGCAAAAAGACTATTTGGCGCATAAAAACAAGAAATGAGAAAGAGTAACGCGCTGGCTACAGCCTTAGCATAACAGTTCTTCACAGCTAGTTAAATTTTGGTAAACAATTGGATTAAGTTTCTGTCTTTGAAGACTTTATTCATCGAATCTTCGAAAAATACAAAACTAATTCATAGCTCAATGTGAATTTATTGCTCTTTTTCAAAGGCGGTCTCTGGTTACCTTCCAAGAAGAAAATCTAAGAAAGTTTTCATCAACTGTAACAGCAATCCTTTTTCTGTGTCAAAGGGCAAAAATCATTCATAATGAAATCGAAACAATGATGTTCAATGCACACAGAAGAAGCCTTATTCTAATAGGCATCTGCTTGTCTCTATTTTCAAATGCACAAACTTTTAAACCTATGGAAAAGCAAACTTTCGATCCGACGCAATTGGAGGTTCTACAGGCTGTCCAAAGAATGACGGATGCCTTTCATCAAAAAGATATCAATGGTGTAATGAATAGTTATGAGCCTGAGGCTTTAGTAATATTCGACCCCCAAAACCCGATCCAAGATGCCGATTTGTTGAAGGAGAGGTTTGTTCAAAGCTTCGGCATCAGTCCGAGGTTTGAGTATAGTGGTCATGAAGTTTTTGTCAATGGCAATCTGGGCATACATTTGGCTCCCTGGACGATGACAGCCACAGCCCCCGATGGTACTGCCATTCAGCAAACGGGTTTATCCATCGCCGTTTTACGCCGGCAGAAAGACGGAAAATGGTTAATGGTTTTTGATGACCCGCACGGCCAGTTTTTGATGGAGCAATAATCAAAACTTGAAGGGGGAGATGGGTACTCACCCCTGATCACTATCAGCAAATACATCAAATTTTGCTACATTGAAACGTGTCACTCACCGGGTGACTAAAGAAAAAATCCATGACTTCAGATAAAGCATTAATCGAAGCCGCTTTAACAGGAGATAAATCTGCCTTGGAAGATCTTATCAAGCGACACCAAGATTGGGTGTTTAATATTGCTTTGGCATTTACAGGTGATCATCAAGATGCCGCAGACCTAAGTCAGGAAGTACTGATCAAAGCCATTACTAAACTGAGCAAATTTCAGGGAAATAGTGCATTCCGGACGTGGTTATATCGGATCATCAAAAACCATTTTCTCAATCTCAAACGCGACGCAAAGCCCATACTTTCATTTGAAGTTTTTGCTAATGGTCTAGATAGCACCCCTAATGAAACACTAGCTGCTAGTTTTCAAGGGGTGGAGACATCCCTTCTAGTCAAAGAAGCGAAACTAAGTTGCATGAAAGGTATGTTGCTTTGCTTAACGCCAGAACAGCGACTGGTCTATATAATTGGAGAATTGCTGGAACTACCTGATACAGCGGGGGCAGAAATCATGGAAATATCTAGGGCTAATTTTCGAGTAAAACTACACCGAGTTAAAAAGGATTTATACAGTTTCATGCAGGAAAAGTGTGGGCTCCTCAATAAGAATAACCCATGCCGTTGTGCTAAAAAAACTGCGGGCTTCATTAAGCAGGGATATGTAGACCCGGTTCATCTTCACTTCCAGAAAAACACAATTGCAACAATCGATAAAGTGATCGGGAAGAAACTTGCGGCGTATCAAGATGAAATGATGGAGCGATATCGTGAATTGTACCAAAGCCATCCCTTTCTTAAAAGTCCAGACTTCCTATCCTCTATGAAGGATTTACTGGCTTCCAAACCGGTGAAAGAAATTTTTAATCTAGGAGGAGCTAACAAAAACTAAGTTTTGCAAAATACGATATAGCAAACTTGCTCCCAATTTCGCAGTACGCTGGTCGATATCGTAAGAAGGATTAAGTTCGCAAACATCACAAAGAATCAGTTTACCGGAAGCAGCCATGTACTGGAGCCAGGGCAACACCTGCAAGGGATATAGTCCCAAACTAGCGGGAGCGCTAACCCCAGGAGCAAAAGCTGCATCAAAGGCATCCAAGTCAATGGAGAGATAGAGATAGTCATGAGTCTGGACAAAGAGTCGAAGTTCATCTGGCAAGCTGTTGTGCGGCAGTAAGGATAGGGCATCAGTTGTAAGATATTGAACACCCAGATGATCAGCTACATCAAAAAGCGAGCTTGTATTACCCGTTGGGTTGATACCAAGACAGAGGTAACTGAAGTTAGCATCATGTTTTTGAGCCCAATCAGCCATCTGCCAAAAGGGCGTTCCAGAGTTACCTCGTCCGTTTGGCGTACGGAGATCAAAATGAGCATCAATATTGACAACCCCCAACTTGGCCGTCGGCCCGACAGCTTGACGAATCCCCAGATAACTACCCCAGGCAGTCTCATGCCCTCCCCCCAGAATAACAGGAAACCCTGCTCCTCCCAAAATAAGGGCTACTCCTTGGGCTAAGGTATCTTGTGCTACCTCCAGATTCCCATCTTTGCAGGAGACATTGCCACTATCCTTTAGTAGAAATTCATCGGAAAAATGCCAGGCAAAACTGCTGAGTGCTTTTCGCAAAGCGGCGGGACCATCAGCAGCGCCTACTCGCCCTTTATTTCGACGAACACCTTCCTCACTACAAAAGCCAAGGAACGTTGCCACCCCCTTTAGACTCTTAGCACTTTTAAGATCCACCAAGGAAACTTGCTGGTGCAATCGAATATCTTTTACAGTGTCCACTCTGCCACTCCATGACAGTTTTTCTCCAGATTGATAGTAGGTTGAATTCATCATGATGCTCAAGTCGAAATTAGCTGCCCTCTTTTCCACACCATAGCTGGTCGCAATTGCCCTTGCTGATAAAATATTTCTCGATAATCAGTAGTTTCAAAAGCCGTGATGTCGGCAAGTTGGCCCTCCACTAATCGTCCCCGGTCATGTAGGCCCAAGGCGGCAGCTGCACGGAAGTTGATACCCGCCAAAATTTCGGCCAAACTGAGTTTCTCAGCCATACCAAAAATACTGGCACAGGTAAGGAGGTCCCCCATAGGGGCAGAACCAGGATTCCAATCCGAAGCAATAGCCAGAGAGGCACCAGCATCCAATAATCGACGCCCAGGCGTAAAATCACACCCTAACCCCAATGAAGCCCCCGGCAATGCTACCGGAATCACTTCGCTCTTGGCCAAAGCCTGTATTTCCTGCTCGCCCGATGCTTCCAGATGATCCGCGCTAAGAGCTTGACAGGCTATGGCCACTTGACTTCCACCTGTGCTAAATTGATCGGCATGCACCGTCAGATCAAATCCCCGCTGATCTAGCGTAGATAAATAATATTCAGCCTCCGCCAATCCAAAGGCTTCTGCTTCTACAAAGATATCTGCCCGCTGAGCCAATTTTTCTTTTTGTACGACAGGGAAAAAATCAGCCAATAAGTATTTGATATACTCCATAGCTGTTCCTCCAAAATCTCTGGGAACGATATGTGCTGGCAAGCAAGTAGAAACAATATCAATATGACTATTTCGGTTAGCATCTTCTATTGCCCTTAGCATTTTCAATTCCCCCTCAACGGTTAAAGCATATCCACTCTTGACCTCAACTGTAGTGACTCCTGAACGCAGCAAACGGGCCGTTCTACCTAAGACAGATTCCGTCAAAACCTCTCTCGACGCCGAGCGAGTCTTCAAAACCGTATCCCAAATCCCTCCGCCAGCCTGCGCTATTTCCAAATAGGTCTTGCCTGCTGAGCGAGCTGCATAATCTTTTGCTCTTGAGCCTGCGTAACAAATATGTGTATGGGCGTCCACCAAGCCTGGAATAGCTATCAGTGGTTTTTCCAGTTGATACCAAGGAATTTCTTCTGATTTAGCCCTCTGCCGTATCGTTTCCCAATCTGCTACTGCTCGAATCCGGCCATTTTGAATCAGCAGAGCTCCGTTTTCTATCACCTCTAGTTGTTCATCTGGTAAAGCCCCTTTAAGGGGTAGATCGTGCATCGTCACAATTTGGGAAAAAGGGCCAATGGCTATCGTATCTGGCATCATCTATCTTCTTAGTAATAAGTTAACAAGCTGTTGAATAAGGCTATAAAAAGTTAGTTCTTGGACAAAATTAATCGATCAGCAATCCATGCTCTTCCCCTGTCTGCTTGGCAATCTCATAACCAGCGTCCGCATGCCGGAAGATTCCCATTGCCGGATCATTGTGCAAACACCTTCGCAGTCGTTCTGCCGCCTCATCAGTCCCATCTGCCAGGATGACCATCCCTGCATGCTGGGAAAAACCCATTCCGACTCCCCCTCCATGGTGAAAAGACACCCAGGTGGCGCCTCCTGCCGTATTAGACATCAAGTTTAGCAAAGGCCAGTCCGAGACAGCGTCACTTCCATCTATCATCCCTTCTGTTTCCCGGTTAGGTGAAGCAACAGATCCGCAGTCCAAATGATCTCTACCTATCACAATCGGTGCTTTCACTGCTCCCTTTTTAACAAGATCATTAAAGATTAGACCTGCCTTTTCTCGTTCGCCCATACCCAACCAGCAGATTCGACAGGGAATACCTTGAAAGGCCACTTTCTCTTGCGCCTGATTCAACCAATTAATCAAATGCTGATTTTCTGGAAAAGCTTCCATCAGGGCGCGATCCGTTACATGTATATCTTCGGGATCTCCCGACAGAGCCGCCCAACGAAATGGTCCTTTACCTTCACAGAATAAAGGACGGATAAATTCCGGTACGAAGCCTTGGAAGTCGAAAGCATTTTCTTCCCCTCCTTGTCGAGCAAATTCACGAAGATTATTACCGTAATCGAACACAATGCTTCCCCGCTTTTGCATCTCTAACATGAACCCGACATGCCTCGCCATCGACTTCAAAGAACGATCTTTATAGCAATTTGAGTCACTAGCTCGTAGCGCTTGGGCCTCTTTCAAAGTCAGCCCATGAGGAACATAGCCATGAACAGGGTCATGAGCTGAGGTTTGATCAGTAAGAATATCTGGAATAATCTCGTCAGCTAATAATCGCTCCAGAACGTCTCCGATATCTCCGACCAATCCTATTGAAAGCGCTTCCCCTTTTTCTTTGGCAGCTATAGCCCAGGCCACAGCCTCTTCATAACTATGTGTCATTTTATCAATATAGCGCGTAGCTATCCGCTTCTCGATACGAGCTGGGTCGATATCTACTCCTAGAAAGGTAGCTCCGGCCATCGTGGCGGCCAAAGGCTGTGCCCCTCCCATTCCACCTAGTCCTCCCGTTACCAAGAGACGATGTTTGAGGTTATTTTCAAAATACTTTCGGCCACAAGCTGCAAAAGTTTCGTAGGTTCCTTGAAGAATGCCTTGCGTTCCAATATAAATCCAGCTGCCCGCTGTCATTTGCCCAAACATCATCAAACCTCTTTCCTTTAGGTCTTCGAAATGTTCCCAATTTGCCCAAGCCGGTACTAGGTTGCTATTAGCGATCAGCACTCGAGGTGCATGTGGGTGCGTACGCACTACTCCAACAGGCTTTCCCGACTGCACTAATAGACTATGCTCCTCATCCAATTCCAATAACACTTTGATAATACGTTGCAAAGCCGGAACATTGCGAGCAGCCTGACCAGTTCCACCATATACAATCAGGTTATCGGGCTCTTCGGCCACCTCTGCATCCAGGTTATTGAGCAGCATACGGAGTGCTGCTTCAGTCTGCCAGGATTTGGCATGCAATTGATCTCCTTGTGGAGCACGATAATGGGGATGGGATGCATATTGCTTAATAAAGTCCGTATAATTCATCTGTACTGTTTTTAAAAGAGATTTGATGTTGGTGAGCAAGTTCGTCGGTTATTTGCTGTAATTGCCCTTCACTAACTATTTGAATGACGGTCTCTAATTCTTCGCTAAAAAGCGTATCGGAAGTACGATGTGGAATCTTGGATCGCACTAGATGATAGCACGCTTCTACCAAAAGGCTGGAGGTTAATGGTCGATGAAAGTCCAATCCCTGTGCGGCGTATAGTAGTTCGATGCCTAATATTTGTTCAAGGTTATGTACTACTTGATAAGCCTTCCGGCCACTAATTGATCCCATACTCACATGATCCTCTTGGCCCAAGGAGGTAGGCACACTATCTACCGAAGCAGGAAAGCAAAGGGTTTTATTCTCACTAACCAGAGCAGCCGTAGTATACTGAGGAATCATGAATCCCGAGTTAAGTCCTACTTCTTCCATCAGTAATTTCGGCACCCCAGGCATCTTACCTTCAATGCTTAAATAGATCCGGCGATCCGCAATGTTACCCACCTCCGCGGCAGCCATGGCAGCGTAGTCAAGCGGCAAGGCGATGGGTTGACCATGGAAGTTTCCGCCACTAATAATATTAATATCATCCAAAATAATTGGATTGTCTGTAACGGAGTTGATTTCGATGTGAATGGCTTCCTTAAGGTGGAGCCATGCCTGTCGAGATGCGCCATGAACCTGTGGGATACAGCGCAAGGAGTAAGGATCTTGCACCCGCTCACAGTTTTCGTGCGAATGCATAATTTCTGATCCATGAAGTAGCTGACGAAGACGTCCTGCAACATACTTGCAACCCTTATGCGGGCGCAATCGATGTAGGTCCGGATGAAAGGGCTTTGCAGAACCGGTCAAGGCTTCCAACATCATAGCCGCTGTAATATCTGCTTGATCTAAACATCGCTGTAAACGTTCCGCAACCACAATACCATAAGCAGCCATAAATTGTGTGCCATTGATCAATGCCAAGCCTTCCTTTGCTTCCAATTGAAGTGGAGATAAACCATAAGCTTGCAATACCTCTGCAGCTGGCCTATATGCCCCCTGGTAAAAAACCTCACCTAAGCCAATCAATGGTAGAAACAGGTGTGAAAGCGGAGCCAAATCTCCAGATGCCCCTACTGATCCTTTTTCAGGTACAAAGGGAATGAGGTCTTCTTCGATATGCCAAAGAATGCGCTCTAGTGTACGCAAAGTAATACCAGAGTAGCCTTGTGCCAGTGCTTGTGCTTTTAATATAAGCATCAACTTGGCAATCTTCTGCGGTATAGGTTTGCCCACTCCGACACTATGACTTTTGAGGAGGTTGTGTTGTAGTTCCTGAGTCATTTCCTTGGCTACCAAAGTGGTACAAAGGGGGCCGAAACCGGTTGTTACGCCATAGACAACTCGTTCATTACTAACTACTCGATCCACCCAGCTGCGACTTTGTTTTATCTTTTCAATGGCAGCTCTATTCAGTAGCCCTTGGCAGCCGCCTTCGGCAATTTGTAAGGCTGAACCGATCGAAAGCTGATCTACTCCATAGTGAAATTTCTGTCTGTCCATAACTTCTTAATTATTAGGCGCTACGGTAAAGGTGACGCTAGCTTTTATCAACAGTTGGATTAAGGGCAACTGAGGCTCTTTAATTTTTAGTTCAACTTCCCGATTTGAGGAAAGGGTGGCGATGGCTGCCTTGATCATGCTGGTAGCCAATCCTTTTCGGCGATAGTCTGCCTGTACAAAAACTTGCCACAGATGCAATCCGGCCGTATCCATTGATAAGATGGCTAACGCCCCAACGACCTGTCCTTTATACAGCGTCACCCAAATTTGAACACCTTCCGGTAACTCATGAAATCGCCCCTCACTTTTTCCTTTGAAAGATTCGAAAGCAGCATGGGGTTTGGAATCGTCCAATCGCATTAGCTCAAAGTCTATTTCCGGAACTAAAGCCAAGGTCTTGGCGGAAAATACTTTCTGGGAAAGCCTGTTTTCTAAAGACTCTAAGTCGCCTAGAAACTGCGCTTGCCGTTCTTCACCTCCCCACAGCGTGGGCATAGCCAGATGCATGGAGGTCCAAACTGGGGCTACTTTTTGCAAGAGGTTTTGCCCTAATGGTGTTAGGCTGATCTTTTTTCGCCGCGCATCCTCCGGGTCTTCAACAAGTTGTATGAGTTCCCTTTTGCGTAAGCCGCTAATCATCTGACTAATCGCTGAATGAGAAACATCTAAGGCCGAAGCGATATCGGTCATGGACAGGCTATCTCTTTCCTGTAAAAGAAAAAAGATAGGAAACCAACTCGGCTCAAAATCAATTTCCAGTTCCTGGTAGATCAAGCCTACTTCCTGTAGGAATCGATCGCTAATCCGCTTTAATCGAGTACCTAAAATAAGCCCGCCTGCCGCTTTGTAAAAGTCCATTATAAAAGTGTTTATATAAGCACTTATACAAAGTAGCGTTTTTTTTGTTGTTATTGCAAGTAAAATGGTGTTTTTCCACTTCACATTTCGGAAATCTTGAAGACTTCCGAAATGTGAAGTGGAAAGTATGAAGTAGCTTTAAACCTCCAAGTGCCTACTCAACGGCAAGGACCGAACCCGTAAACCAGAAGCATCAAAAATGGCATTGGCAACAGCTGCAAAAGTAGGAATATTAGACAATTCACCTACCCCACTGGCAGGACGATCTGAAGACAAAAGGTGTATATCAATCGCTGGACACTCTCGGTAAGTTAAGGTAGGATAATCTCCAAAGCTACTTTCAAGCACACGCCCATCGTTGAAGTTAATCGATGCTCTCAGCATAGCAGACAATGCAAAGACAATTCCTCCTTCGATCTGAGCGCGCACCAGGTTAGGGTTGACCACTTGACCACATTCCACCACACAAGTCAGTCTATGGATCTTAAGTTCTTTATTCTTCGAAACACTCACCTCAGCTACTATCGCCGCATAGGATTCGAAGAAGGTAAAGCAAGCGGCGATTCCCTTACCCGCTCCTTTCCTTCTTTTCTCCTTCCAATTAGAAAACCTTCCCGCTTCCTCCAAAACTCGCTTAAAAATACCTTTGTCCATTGTTTCTTCCCCTCTAATCGTGATTAAACCATCTGTTTGTTTTAACAATGAAAGGCGGAAATCCAATGGGTCACGCTTAGTCGCATGGGCTAATTCATCCATCCAACTTTCCATGACAAAGCCTGCTGTGTTGGCAAAGGTGCCTCGCCACCACAAGGCTGGAATTTGAATATTGTTAGCTAAGGCTTGCTCAAACTTCAAATGTGGAATCTCATAAGGGTACCGCAAAAAGTCATCACCAATAGCATTATCTATACCTCCTTTTATTTGGTCGGGTTCTCTCTGTGCGTAGATACTTAAACTAACCACTTTCATATGTAGGCTTGTAGGTAAGCCATTTTGTAGGCTACTGCGCAACTGATGTTTCCCCGCAGGCATATAATGTCCTTGTTTGGTCTCATCTATCCTAGTATTGAGAAGTTGAACCGGTCGACCAGCGGCTTTAGAAAGTAAAAGTGCCTCAAGTGCATAGTCAACGAGCAATCGCCGACCAAAACTACCGCCGAGGTAAGTAGTATGAATCTTGATTTGTGCATCAGTGAAGTCTGTTATCTTTTTGACTGCTGCCAAAAGGCGGCTCTGCATATGGCACGGGGTCCATATCTCGCAGCCTTTATCGGAATAATGAGCCAAAGTATTCATCGGTTCCATAGGACTATGGGACCAGAAAGGAGTATCATAGGTAGCGGTCAGGCTTATTGCTTGCTCCTCTTTGGCATCCCCTCCTTCTCCCTTCTGATGGAACACAACACCTTCTCCCTGCAGTTGCTCTTCAAAGGACTTTTGAATATAGCTGTTATTCAATTTCAGATTATCTCCGAGATCCCATTCCACTTGCAACAGCTGTCGTCCCTGCTGTGCAGCCCAGGTATTGGTAGCCAACACAGCTACCCCGGCAGGGAAGTAGTCATAGGCATCCCAACTAGTTCCCTCCAATGGGATTACCTCAACTACCCCATCGAATGCCAAGGCTGCTTTTGCATCATAGCGCTTTAATTTTCCATTGGTGACTGGACAGCGTTCGATGGACGCATATAGCATCCCCTCTTTATATTGATCTATCCCATAGGACAATGACCCATTCAATTGCTCTTCCAGATGAGCATGGGGATGAGATTTCCCAATTAACTTAAATGATGTTGAGGGGATTAAAGGGGCTTCATCGGGTACCTCGAGCTGGGCAGCTATAGAAAGCAGTTGCTTGTAGCTGAGTGTTTCGGTTAAGGTAGGATGTCGGAACAACCCCTTATCCAGCCGAATTTGACTAGGATTAAGTTGCCAATGGCGAGCTGCCGCATTGATAAATAATTGCCGAGCAGTGGCGAAAATGGGTCTGCCCCCGCGATAGTAGCCAGCCATTCCCCAGCTTCCCCCAGTTCCTACAAATCCTTCCTCTTCGGGAATTCTAACTTCCTGTTGTATCCAACTCAGGGGTACACAGAGTTCTTCTGCGGCAAGCAAGCGAATACTTGAATTCGTCCCTTGCCCCATTTCTGTTTTATTGGTAATTAATCGGATGATGCCGTCTTTTTGAAAAACTAGGAGTCGGTTCGGCTGAAAGTCATTGATGTCAACAATGGGTAAGCCTTCTGCCTTAGCTTTCACGCCTAGCACTAGGCTTCCACCAGCCAAGGTAGCTGTACTTAGAAACAGTCGTCGGTTCATGATTATTACTTTTTTGATAGTTCAACAGCAGCTTGAATAGCCTTCTTAATTCGGGGATAGGTGCCACAGCGGCAAAGTACCTTCGACATCGCCGTTTCAATTTGCTCCATACTGGGATTTGGACTTTGTTCGAGGAGGGCTGCTGCTTGCATGATCTGACCAGATTGGCAATAACCACATTGCGGAACGTGTTCTTTACGCCAAGCTTCTTGAACAGGATGATCGTTCTTTTCAGAAAGGCCTTCAATGGTAGTAATCGCTCTACCTTCCACGGCACTAATAGGCAAGAGGCAAGCGGTCTTTGCCTCTCCTTCGACCATTAGCATGCAATTGCCACAAATCCCCAGTCCGCATCCATACTTCGTTCCTTTTAGTTGTAATAGATCCCTAAGGACCCAAAGTAAAGGCATGTTTGCAGAAGCCTTCACTTGATAGGACTCACCATTAATAGTTAACTTATAATTTGGCATACAGCTTTTGTTACTTTGATTTAGGACCAAAGTAAAAGCATAGTTCATCCATAAAAAGGAGGAACGGGCTAAGCCGCGAAATAGAAGGGGTAAGCGGGGATTAAAACGAAGGGCTTATTTTTTGGTACTAGAACATAGATGATCCATCAGTGAGCTTTTATAGGCCCGACTAAACCGAATTAATGTCCCATTATTGAGCAAAAGTGTTCCGTCTCCATTTGAATTCGGTTTTACTTCCACCACAAAATTCATGTTGACAAGGGTAGAGCGATGAACGCGCTGAAAGGATAGGTCATTTAATTCCTGATGGAAGGCTTTTAAACTCTGATACCTAACATACTTTCGAGTAGGAGTATGTATCGTAATGGCATTGTGACTAACCTCTACATGGCTAATGCTGGCCAAGGCTACTTTTACGGCCGCATTTTGATGCTGCAAAACAATATGTGCTGGTGAAAGCAATGGTAATTCTGGCATCAAGGATTCTTTAGAATTTGCACGATCTCGATCCTTAACAAAAGTGGCAATCAGCGCTACATAACACAACAGATTCCCCGCAACATTATTCGTAAGGGAAGCAGTTAAAGTATTGAAGGAGGGGCTTTCACAATTAAATAGGAAAGTAAAACTGGTCACGAGAAATAATTGACAGAAAAACAGGTTCAACACACTAGTCAACAGGCCTATGCCTCCTAAGCGCAACAAACTGCCGTTATTGAGGTAGTCCGCTCCGATTAGATGGGCTGTAAATCGCTTAAGCGGCTGATACAGTGCTAGCCAAAAGAGAATTCCTCCAATTGCAAGAAAACTCAACTCAGTTAAACAGATAATTCCATTACTGACCTGATAAAGATAACCGAGGGCGAGGTGCACCACAAATATTAGTGCAATTAAGGGCAATGCTTTTTTCATTTCAAGAGACTGTTCTAGGCTAAAGCTTTCATCTGCTAATAGCATGGCTAACTAATGAACAGATATCATTTACACAAACATGGTTCTCTGACAATTTTTGTAATTCTGAGTCAGCGCCTTAGCTAAAAGCCTTACTTCTGCTAGTCGCAATTCTTCCATCTAAAACGCTAACCACAAGAATTGTCGGAGAGGGACAAAACTTATACATATTCCGAATCCTTAGACTTCTTATTCATGAAGTTTTTCATGTAGTAGCCGAACCCAAGTCCCGCAATGGTCCAAATGGGAATGGCAAGCAATATTCGGTTCATCGTTATAGGCTCCCTTGTCAGCAACGGGAAAATAAAGGTCATCAAAATAAACATAAAAATACCCCAACTTAGTCCTTGTTGCACCCACCCCATTCCATCAAAAGGATTGTCTACATTTTTCACGTCTACCCCTTCAAACCGTCGAACTTGCTTAGTTAACCATCTAGCTTTTAGCGACTTTCTAAACCAGCCCCAAATAGGGTAGGTCAAGGCTAAAATGATGAAACTAAGGCCATTTGTCAGACAAGGGATCACATCGCCACAATTTGGGCAATACAGACCAAACCAATTTTTAAAGCCCGTACGATTCTGTGTAGACCAAGTCCTCGCATCATGAATGGCCTCACAATGAGGGCAAGGCACAAAACTGCGCTCAATTCTTGGCTTGTCAGAGGTGCGATCCTCCAAGCTTACTTTCGGCACCCGCTGGCCTAAGAGAAGTTCATTGATGGCTAAACCTGGATTGATAACCCAATGAAGCATAGCACCATTCCGCCAGGTATAAATCTTGTATTTTTCTTGATCAAATTCCATATTGCCTTACTTATATTCTCCCTACTATTAGAAATCGTACCAATACTTTTCCAAGATAGGTTTGAATTTATCAATAGTCAAATCTCTTCGACTTAGGGACAGATTTTCTCTGGTTTAGTCAACTAGAAGTCTTATCACCTGGCCTAAGAAATTATTTGAATCAACTATATTCGCTGGTCTACAATTTACAGTAAATTGTGGCAGGTCATTATTTTTTCTCCTCAGCTCCAACCCTATCAAGAATCAATTATTTATTACTTTAAAGTGCAGATACGCTGGGCAGGCTGCCTTCTCCACCTTTTATATTGATTTCAAGTGAAGGTCAACCATTAGCATCTCCAGTTGAAAATGCCCATTGCTTAGTTAACCACAATTATCACAAAAATGCTAAAGAAGACCTTGCTGGGCCTTACCGCCATCCTAACCATTGCTGTTATCGCTTTCTACTTCTACATTAATTCCAGTCAGGTCCAACTGCCTGAAAACACCGATGCTATTGTGGAAGCGGCCATGGCCGCCGAGATCCCTAATTTGGTAACAGGAGAAACGGGGATGGCTACCAATGGAGCGATAAAAATATGGTATGAGTCCAAAATGCCGAAGGATTCGGTTAGGGGAACAGTATTGCTGGTCATGGGGCTAGGAGCCTCTGCTATGATTTGGGATAATGAATTTCATCAGCCTTTCTTAGATGCCGGCTATCAGGTAGTACGTTTTGACAATAGAGATGTAGGATTGTCTTCCTGGATAGAAGATTGGGATGAAGACAACCCTTATACGCTGAAAGACATGGCAGAGGATGGCATTGCTGTGCTGGATGCACTAGGTATCCAAAAGGCTCATATTGTAGGAGCCTCTATGGGTGGGATGATCGTTCAGCAAATGGCCATCAGCCATCCAGATCGAATAGCTTCACTCACCTCTATCATGTCGTCAGGTTTTATCACTGATCCAGATGTACCTACGGGTTCAGATGCCTTAACAAGTGAATTCACGAAGCTGGGATTAAAGCTTATCCTAAGCCAATCAGACCGCAATTTCATCCAATATCAAATCATGAGTCGGCATTTACTCAAAGGGGACGGCCCATATGACATTAACATCAAGAGTACCGCCCAAATGACACTTTATGAACTCAAAGAGAGAAATGGCTACAACCCCAATGCCGCCACACATCAAATAAAAGCTATGGAGGTCTCTGGCTCAAGGTTAGAAGCCTTGCCTCAGATCACTGTACCTACCTTAATTTTACACGGGAAATCCGATCCTTTAGTACAATTTGAGCATGCCTTGAAATATGCTCCTTTAATTCCAAAAGCAGATACCTTGTACATAGAAGGGATGGGGCATGATCTACCAATGATCTATCGGGAACAAATTCACACTGGAATTTTGAATACTATGGCCAAAGCCCTGTAAATCAATAGTCACAAACTACACTCAAAATTGTCTTATCCAGGCCGATAGTATTGCCTGGAATTAGGGGTTTTTTCAGATAACGGGCAGTTATTAAACCTAGAACTGTAGCTACTGCCCTTGCCGTCGGACGAATGATCTACTTTCTCTGTCACAATACTTACAAGGTCGATACCCATAATTATGGCTCTGCCCACATGAAGATGTGGGTACACCTTACTTAGGTCTTCTCTAATTTTAGTAAATTTTTCAGATCAATTTTTTTTGGTGTAAAGCCGGCATACTATGGGAAAAAATAAAATCAATCGAAGAAATTGGCTCCAACTGGGATTGGGGGCCACTCTCGGAACTATTTCCTTAAAAACTTTAGGCTGTACCTCAGCAGCCACTGATGGAGCCTCAGCCCAAACTCCTGACGAAAAATGCCTATCCACACAATATGAAAGTATGGGGCCTTTTCATCCTAATAAAGATCAAGGTGATAAGGATTACGATCTCACCCGTTTCAATGAATCTACTGAAAAGGCAAAGGGAGAGGTAATCTATGTTCGAGGAAAGGTAACGAATGAAGACTGTAACCCCATTGAGGGCGCTATCGTACTGTTGTGGCAAGCCAATACGCATGGCAAGTATACCCACGAATATGATACGAATACGGTGGAAGATGATCCCAACTTTCAAGGTTGGGGGCAAGTAAAAACCAATGCCAATGGAGAATATGGCTTCAAAACCATACAACCAGGAAAATATGTTTTTGACGAAGAAACGGGCGATTGGCGCACACCACATATTCATTTCAAAGTAGCCAAGAGAGGGTACCATGAATTGATCACGCAGATGTATTTTGAAGGCGAGGAACTTAACGACAAAGATATTTTCGCTTCGAAATTAACGATGGCAGAAAAAGCCCAGGTTATCCGGAAAAAGGAGAAAGAAATAGCAGGTATTGAAGCAGGTGCTAGTTTAGTCTCCTTTGATATCGTAATCAAAAAAGTAAGGCGTGAAGAGCAAAACAAGGCAGAATTTGAGGACTTTGTAGGAAACTACGCAGTCAACTTCAAGTCAACTCCCTTAGAGGATGAGATGATAAAATTCTTTGGAGGTAGCAGAGAAAACCTCATTCTAACCATTTCCAAAAAAGACGGGCTGTTAAATGCGGAGATGCCAATACAACCTTTATGCGAAATTTATCCGAAAGGAAAAGACAAATACGAATACAAAGCCTTTGACACAGATATCGAATTCACCCGAAATGACGATAATCAAGTTACAGGCTTAATTTTCCACCGTCATTACGAATTCCCGGAAATAAGGGCGACAAAATTGTGATCTCCAAAAAGCTGAATAGGACCGCACTATGACAATATCATGTCAGCTGCTTTTTCAGCTATCATAATGGTTGGCGCATTGGTGTTTCCTCTAGTGACATTTGGCATCACGGAGGCATCAACTACTCTCAGTTTTTTGACTCCATGTACCTTCAACTCATGATTCACCACCGCCATCTCATCATTCCCCATCTTGCAAGTGCTGGTGGGATGATACAAGGTTTCGCCAGTTTGACGGATATAATCGGCAATGGCCTTGTCATCTTTTGGCGTTTCTTCGGGAAGGTATAGCCCCGTTCGATAAGGCTTAAAAGCATTGGTTTTGCCTAATTTTTCTGCTAATTTATATCCCCAGACCGCACGGTGAACATCATCGTCAGTACTCATATAATTATGGTCTATCACGGGGGCATCCTGGAAGTTCCCTGAACCTAGTTTGACTGTTCCTTTGCTGCTCGGATTCAGGACCTTCCCGCCGATTGAGTATCCATTTCCTGTCTTTGGGTTTTGGAAACCATGTTGCACAAAGTAGTTGGGTCCGAAATGATACTGGATATCAGTTGCCGCTTGCTCCTTAGAAGATTTGACAAAAGCCCCTGCTTCTCCTATATTACTACTGAAAGGCCCTTTTTTAAAAACGAGATAATCAAATAAGTTTTTCAGGACAGCAGGGAATTTCTCCGCAGCATCCAAGGACTTTTTATAATTCGAGTGAAAAATAGCAAAGAAAACCATGTGGTCTTGTAAGTTCTTCCCAACTCCGGCTAAATGTTTCTGTACGGGGATGTTATGCCTTTCCAATTCTGCGCCATCGCCAATTCCGGAAAGCTGTAAGATCTGAGGACTATGGTACGCTCCGGCACTTAAGAGTACCTCTTTAGTGGCCGTAACTTGGTGCGTTTTCCCGTTTTGATGGTATACAACCCCAGTAGCCGCCCCATCCTCAATCGTGATTCGCTCAACTTTTGCATGTATTTCAACGCTTAAGTTTATCCGATTAGCAATCGGGTGCAAATACCCTCGAGCCGCACTACATCTTTCTCCGCCTATATGCGTCACTTGATAATAACCAAAGCCTTCTTGCTTTGCCCCATTAAAATCATCATTTTTGGGATAGCCCAATTCCTGCCCAGCCTTTACAAAAACATCTGACAGATGATTGGTATAATTCCGGTTAGTCACGTTTAGCGGTCCACCCTTACCATGAAATTCGTCAAGAATGACTTCTTGGTTCTCAGATTTCTTAAAATAAGGCAGCACCTCCTTATACGACCACCCTTTATTCCCCAGGGCGCTCCATTCTTCATAATCTTGCTTATTGCCCCGAATATAAATCATCGCATTATTGCTACTGCATCCTCCCAACATTTTTCCACGTGGCAGGAATAGTTCTCGATTCTTCATACTTGGCATAGGAACGGTATGAAAGGCATAATCCGCCTCCGTTTTCATCAACTTGGGAAAGGCCGCCGGAATTTTTACATCTTGCTTATTGTCCTTTCCCCCCGCCTCAAGAAGTAATACCTTGTTTGTACCATCGGCAGTCAAACGATTGGCAAGGACGCAGCCTGCCGAGCCTGCGCCTATAATAATGTAATCGAATTGGCTATTCATAACTACTTTCCTCCCTTTTTATAAGAGCTTAAAACCACTTAATCGTCAAGTCAATTAACTTCTGTTTAAAGTCATTATAAGGTGGCATTAGCAATTCCAGAGCATTGGGCATATGCTGTTTGAATAGACCTCTTTCATTTGAGAACTCCAAGAAGCCTGCATGTCCATGTGCCTTACCAATTCCACTATTGTTTGATCCACCGAAGGGCAAATTAGAGTTGAAGAAGTGAGCGGCATTGTGATTAATACAACTTCCGCCTGCACGGGTATTAGAGAGAATATAATTGATGTTCTTCTTTTTGCTGCTGTAAATGTACAGGGCTAATGGTTTTTCACGAGAGTTGATCTCCTCAATGACTTTATCAATATTGTTAAAACTAAAAACGGGTAAAACCGGGCCAAAAATCTCTTGCGTCATCAACTTTGAGTCCTTGGAAACATTGGTCATCAAAGTAGGAGCAATGTAATCTTGGCTTTCATCAAATTTTCCGCCAGCTTCCATTTTCGCCCCTTTAGATAAGGCATCATCTACATACCCTTTGACACGATTATAATGCTTACCGTTAACGATTCTTGCATAGGAAGACTCCTTAGACGCATCTTCAGAGTAGAAGGCCGACATATATTTTTTAAAGGCCGACATAAATTCCTCTTGCTTACTTTCATGAACAAACAGGTAATCCGGAGCAATGCACACCTGACCATTATTGACAAACTTACCCCAAGCGATCCTTCTAGCAGCGGTATCAACATTAGCTGTCTCATCCACAATGGTTGGTGATTTCCCTCCCAATTCAAGAGTAACAGAACTGAGATGCTCTGCTGCGGCCTTCATGACAATTTTCCCTATGCTAGGTGCTCCCGTAAAAAAGATATGATTGAAAGGCAATTTGAGTAATTCTGTAGAGGTGCTAATACCGCCTTCTAAAACTGCAATTTCTTTTTCCTCAAAGACCTCACCTAATAGCTCCTTCATTACGGCCGAAGCATTAGGCGTCATTTCGGATGGCTTAATCATGACCGTATTCCCAGCTGCAATGGCTGAAACTAGTGGTCCCAGGGTTAAATTCACCGGAAAATTCCAGGGTGAAATAAGTAATACAACACCTTTGGGTTCATAAACTACCCGTGAACTTGATCCCATTAATGCTAAGGGGGTGGAAACCCTTTTACTACTCATCCAAGAGTGAATATTGCGCTTGGCATGTTTGATTTCGGAGGTCACCGGATAAATCTCGGTCAAATCAACTTCACTAGGGTGTTTTCGATAGTCCTTAAAAAGCGCCTCCTTAATCTGAGGTCGATATTTTAAAACCGCTTGATGTAATCTATTTAGCTTGGCCAATCGCTGAGAAGCCGTGGTGTTTCCTAGTTCATATTGATGTTGTTTTTGCAGGTCGAATATTCGTTGAATATCCTTTGCTTGCGCCTCTACTACGGGCTCCGAAACTGCTGTGTTCATATCGTTAGGTATTTTGCTGAAGGTCAATTAAAAAAGTGCAGGGGTATACAGTAAATATCAATTCGAATAGACTGTTGATACAAAAGTATCGGGAGTATTTAACATTGAAAGAATAAAAAAGATCATTTTTACGCACTATGCAAAATATAATGTCGTAAATATTCCATAAGTAAGCAGAAAACAAGGCTTCCCTTATAGTTTCGGGATCAATACAGGCGTGTTTGCCTTATAAGTTTCATATTCTTCCTGTCCGCCCCACTTTTTATCAGCTTTCGCTTCCAGCATTGGAACACCACTGACGCGGGTCAATAATAAGGCAACAAAAAGGGGTGAAATAAGCGCAATCCACTGCCATCCCTGTAGTACGGGAATGGCAATCAAGGTAACACCAATCCATAACACAATTTCCCCGAAATAATTGGGATGACGAGAGCGTGACCAGAGGCCTGTTGATATAAATTGCTCTTTATTAGCAGGATCCTTTCTAAACTGGCTCTTCTGCTGATCCGCAACTACCTCAATGCAAAAGCCAAGGCCCCAGACAACCAATCCAACAATACCAAAACCACCTATTTCAACCTCATTGGCCGAGGCAATCGCAATTAAAGCAGGAGCAGCAGTTAAAGTTACCCATAAGGCTTGAATGGTCCATGCGTTTAAGAAGCGATAAAAATTAGGCTTGATCGCATCAAAACGATCATCCTTGCCCGCTTTTTGCACACGTCGTAATAAGAAGGTACCCAGGCGTAGAGCCCAAACCAAGACCAAAACGGTTAGAATCAGCGATCGGAGATCCGACTTCCCGCTTAAGAGTAAGGCAAGAATCGTCACAGAGATATAAGTTAGACTACCGGTAAAATCGTAAAACTTCTCTGTCTGCATACGAAAAGCAGGGATGAATGCTAGCCAGTTGATTAAAAAGGCCAGCGCTACACAGATGGCAAAAATGGGAAGGCCGGTAAAAGACAGTCCATGCTGAGAGCCTGCTAATCCTACTAAAAAACCTATAGTCGGAACGATAATTAAGCTCTTGCGAATTTGTGATTTGGTCATAATGTCAGCTCTATGTTATTCGGATCTTCAAAGCAAAGGTGTGATGCTTTCAACAAGATATCCAGGTAATGGTTCTACATTCGTTCCAGCACTAGCGCTGCCCCCAGACCTGCCCCACCACTAATACTAGCTACACCAAAGTGTGTATCCCTTCTGTCCATTGCATCCAGTAATGTGGTAGTAATCATAGCGCCACTTGCTCCTTGAGCATGCCCCATGGTCATTGTTCCACCATTCACATTGAAACTGTCTGGATCAACCGCCAGGTCTCTTTGATACTTCAGGCAAGAGGAGGAAAAAGCCTCGGCAAAGCTATGCAAACCAATATCCTTTAGTTCCAAGCCCGCTTTCTCAATGGCATTTGTAGTGGATAACTGCCCCCCTAACAACATGATGAGCGGCTCACAAGCGGTGCTATCAAAGGATAGTATCTTTGCTTTGGGTCGCAACCCCAAAGCTAGTCCCTTTTCTAACTTGCCAATCAGCAATAGACTTGCACCATCCGCCATCGCTGGAGAAGTCCCTACTGTATGTAAATGCTGTAATTTCTTGAGTCGGGGATAGGTTTCCTTAATCCTTTCCTTGATTTGGGGCGTGATAAAGGATTCGAAAATGGGAGGCAATGTATTAAGCTTTTCCGGGCTTGCGTTTGCTCTAATACATTCATCGACCGCCAGGATTATTTCTCCATTTTCATCCTTGATGGGGATCATAGAGTCCTTAAAATATCCATTTTGTGTGGCATTTGCAGCCCTCAGGTGCGATTGAATTGCATAATTATTGAGTTCTTCGAATGAAAAGCCCTCCAGGCTAGCTATCAAATCTGCTGAAACACCCATGATTGTATAACCAGTTTTTACAGCTACTTGATCATCCGAAAACCAAGCACCCTTATCAGCAAACATAGGTACTTGTGATAGCATTTCAATTCCACCTGCCACCACCATATCATTCAAGCCTGCTTTCACTTTAGCATATCCCAGTCCTATTGCAGTTAAGCCCGAAGCACAAAAGGTATTGACCGTCATTCCTTCTATATGACTACCCCAACCATGATAAAGGGCCGACACCTTAGCCAAGTCCGCACCTTGGCTGCCCACCTGCCCTACACAACCTAAGATAACAGACTCCAGTACTTCCGAAGTCAAATCATTTCGCTCTTCCAACGCAGCATACAATTGAGAAAGTAGATCCACTGGTTTAAGTGCCTTAAGTGCCCCCTTATCTCTATGCCCCTTCCCTCTTGGGCTCCGAATCGCGTCAAAAATATATACCTCCATCACACTTCCTATTTAGCTAAATAATCGATCTCCATTTACCCAGCAACCATGAAAACCAAGCGGTACCCTTTGTGGCAACTCTATTCTGGCTAAGGGTTCCTGATTCATGTTCTGCGCATCCAGGATTACTACCTCAGAAGTCCCCTCTACCGCATCCGTGACGAAGCTTATTACATATCCATCATCTTCTGACTGAGCATTTTCTCTTGGTATAAAAGGGGATTCGCTCCCAAATTTATTTTTACCATAGGCATAGGTTTGCGTGGTATCCGCCTCCGTATCATATTTGACGATGGCATCGAATCGCAGCGTTTGAGATAAATCAAATCGCTGATTATAGGCATACCTGGATTGTCGGCCGAGGTATTGACTATTCATTAAAGGAAACTCCGTAACCAAATCATCCAGTCGATATTCCTTGGTCTCTCCTGTTTTCAAATTGAATCGATATCGATGCATATAGGCTTTCAAGCGAAGGTATTCATTGAGCTTTTCCACAGCACTGGCTCCTTTGGGGAGTTCTTTTTGGGGCGTAGGATCATCATTTACACAACAATCCATTACGATCTCGTCTCCTTCTTCCCAGGCATTAATGGTATGATAAATATAGCATGGATTAGCCTCAAACCACTTCACATCTTCAGGGCCTCCAAATCGAGGGATCACTCCAAAACGACTAGGCATATCTTTCTTAAAAACTGGAATGGCCCGGCCTATTTTCATCATCAATTGCAAATCGTAGATTAGGGGCAAATCCATCAAGATCGAATAATTCTCGGTGATCCCTAAATCATGGGGAATACGAGGTCCTGGAGTGGGTATTTTGGTAAAGTGCTTGACGTTACCATTGCCATTAATCACACCATAAGCAAGGTAAGGTTGGGTTAGTTCATAATCAAAAAACATCATTTCATTGGCATGCTCATCCACCTTCACATGAGCCATGGCCTTGGAAGTGAGGGTGCCATTGTAGTCCTGTACTCCTTTTGTCTCTAATGTGATAGGATCAATTTCATACAAATCGCCACACATATACCAGCCAGCTAGAAGCTTGCCGTCATGAAAGGCTACCGCAGTATTCGCCGTATCTTTTAAGGGAACACCACGATTGAAGGGCAAGTGCATATTCGCTGCCAACTTCCCCATTAGTCCTTGCCAGAGAGATTCGCCAGCAGCCTCTTCTCTACCTAGATTCTTCGTGCGTACCCAACGGTTACGGTAGGTCGCTTTTCCATTTTCAATGTGTACGGCATGCAGCATTCCATCCCCATCAAACCAATGATAATGGCCCTTGGGCTCAAATTTAGGATTGGGGCCGTTTCGGACGTAAACGCCATTAATATCTTTAGGTATTTCTCCAATTACTTTCAAATTGCTTTCAACTACTTCTTCAAAAACGGGGGCATATGCCCCAAGCAGATAGGGATTAGCTGCTTCCAAAGCATAGTTCATTACATCATTCTTCATAAGAGACAAGTTTTAGTTATTATGCTTTACTGTTGTTTCTGTTTTAATTCCCGACCACAAAACTGGCGACCGTCGTAAAACTTCCGCCAATATTCAGCAGACCTATATTCTGGGCTCCTTCCACCTGATAAGCACCAGCTTTCCCAGCCACTTGTCGGTAGGCGTCCAGCAACATGCGTACTCCAGTTGCGCCTACTGGGTGACCTGCCCCAATCAGGCCACCACTTGGATTTACCGGCAAACTGCCTGAGAAGGCAATCGTATCACTCTCGATTAGCTCCCATCCTTGGCCCGGCTTGGCCAAACCGAAGTGTTCCAAGGCTATATATTCAGATATGGTAAAACAATCGTGAGTCTCGATAGCATCCAATTCGAATGCATCGGAAATATTAGCCATTCGGAGTGCATCCTGGATAGCAGTATGAAGGTGAGGAAAAGGGTAGGCCGTTTGCTTGGCACGATCCAATTTATATTGCAACTCAATGGGAGCCGAGCGATGCCCCCAACCTTTGATATAAGGAATGCTTGCCAATGCTATATTCCGCTTGGCGGCATAGGCACTTGCATATTTTTCAGAAGCAAGGAAAATAGTGGCACTGCCATCTGTAATTCTAGCACAATCCGATTTTCGTAGGTTACCCTCCACAATAGGATTTTGAGCATCATCCGTACCAAAATCCGCATCACTCAGGCTCCACTTTCGGGTCTGCGCATAGGGATTGCGCTGAGCATTATCATAATTAGTCTTGGCTATGGCTGCCAAATGCGCTTCATTGAGCCCAAAGTTTTCGTGATAGTAATCTCTAATCTGAGAGAAGAGATATACCCATGGATAGTTGGCATCGCCCGCTTCATGTCCTTTCCAAGCGGCGGCTCCAAGGTATTCTGAAGCCGTTTTCCCATTGACATTCCGCATCAACTCTACACCGGTCACCGCCACCATCTCCCGCCATCCGGCCTCAATGTCACGCATAGCAGCAAAGGCCGCCATACTGCCGGAGGCACAAGCTGCTTCATGACGAGCACTGGGGATACCGGCAAGCTCTGGAAAGTACTGGATTAGTACTCCCCCTAATTGACCTTGTCCGCAAAAGAGCTCCCCAACAAAGTTCCCGACATGAATAGCTTCGACATCTTTCGTGTCTAATTTTGCCTCAGCCAGTGCTTGCTCAAAACTGCTAACCATGAGATCACCAATCCCCTTGCCATTGCGCTCCCAATTCAATGAAAAATCCGTTTGAGCTCCTCCTAAAATATATACTTTAGTACGATTCATATCTATTGATCTTAAAACATGGACATAGTGTTCATGTTTCAAAAATACAAAACTTGGACACAATGTTCACTTTTCTGTCACTTAATTTTATATGAGTAATTTTGCAGCATGAAAGCATTGATCAAGGAAAGTCGATCCGATCATATTATTGAGCATGCGAAGGAAGTCTTCTTCAAGAAAGGGTATTCGATGACTGCTATTTCGGATGTTTGCAAGTCGGCGGGCTGTAGTAGAACGACACTGTATAGCTACTTCGAATCGAAGGAGAATCTTTATTTAGCTGTAGTAAAAAAGACCCTTAGTGAATTCTTGGGGCATTTTGCAGCACTAGATCTAGAGGGGAAGTCAGGCATTGAGCGCGTATTGACTTTAGCCGGGGGATATCTTGACTACGCTTCCAAAGCTCCTCAATACTATCAGGTTATGCTAGATTTTTATGGAATACTGAGGAGTATCAATGAAACGGCAGCTCAGACGGAGGCTCATGCAAAAATCAAGGCGTGCATCTATTTTGAGCATGTCAATGAGTTAGCACAACTCCCTTTTAGACTGTTGACAGAGGAAATCCAATGCGGACAAGAAGACGGTACCATTTCAATCAGCGTCTCGCCGATAGAACACATGATGAACATTTGGGCTTATCTCAAGGGGGTCTCTGATGTTTCGCCCATTGTCAACAACTTAGATATCAAGCAGGAAAGAAATCCAGATTTAAGAACCTCTGCCATACATATTGTACGGAAAATGCTAGTGCTCTAAATGAAACCCAAAATATTTCTCCTAATTATCGTCTTATTTTGTACTTGCAATAAGGATGATGACAATATTATTGAAGACCTAAGCGATGTAACTGCCGAGATATTGACCTCTAATCTCGATCAAGTGGTTGACACGGATTTGCTCAACTTACAGGTATCGCTTAAGAATGGAGCAGGAAACACTGTGAGCTATGAAGAGATCAAGTGGTTTTCAGATATAGACGGGGATTTAGCAGAGCATCGCTTTAAAGATAGTTACTTCCTATCCGCTAACCAGCATACCTTAAGCTGTGAAATCCGATTGAGAAACAATGCCATACTTACAACATCAGTGGTGGTCATGGTGGAGGACGACCCTAGGGGGCGTTGGATAGTTGGGATCCGATACAATGCTGCGGGAAGCGACTTCTACACGCCTGATCTCCTGGTACTGGAAACACCGAATTTTCGGATATTTTCCAATACTTCCGATCCTGCCAAACGCTTGCATATCTCGGAATTCGCTGAACAATCACTATCTGAATTGAAAAGTCTATACAATTTAGATTCCTTTGACTTCAATGGGAAAGTATACATTGGTCATGATAAGGATGATGGGAGAGGTTTTGTTAGTACTTACCCACATTTTAGCATGTTTGTCGGCATGCCTGAGAGTGGATTTGTTCCCTTAAATGGAGGATGGAATTTCAATATTGAGGGGATCAAGCATGAACTCATGCATTTGGTCGAACTTTCTTATCTTTTATCCTCGCCCTCAGAATCCACTTCCCACCGATGGTTTTGGGAAGGAATCGCTGTCCTAGTCTCCGCCGGCCCGAGATACAAAACCCTAGCTGAACTACAGCATTGGCAAAATACTAATGGCGGGAATCCCATTTCCATTCAAAGTCAACCGACTGGATCGAGTTCTTCAGATGGCGATTATTATCCCCTATTTGGCCTGTCAGTAGCTTATTTAGTTGATCCTAATGGCCTAGGAAAAACCTACGAGGATGTAATCAAGATGTACGAGGCGATTCAAGGAGGAGCTAGTTTCGAATCTGCCTTCCTAAGGCAATTCGGCATCACTGTCAATCAGTACAAGACCAACTATTTCTCAATTATGGAGAGCTACTTGCCCTAATGCAGCTGAGAAGCTGTTTGAGTTTGGCTTTTGGAATTTGTTAAAAAAAATTAGGGTGCAAAACGCTTCATTCAATCTGTTTTGCACCCTAATTCACATCACTCAATGAGTTTAGAATCGCTGTACTTTCAAACTACCATGAGATAACTTGGCTTTTACCAAAGCATTGCTGTCTCCTCCGACAGAGCCTTTGATAGTCTTGCTAGAATTCTTCTCCACATGATAACGCACATCCATATCACTGGGATAAGTAAGTCCGCCATGCTGGGTGCTTGCTTCCATGCTAAAGGAGGCTGATCGATCAACTTCGATGCCAAAGTTAGCATGAGAACCGATCAAACTAACATTGGTAAAACCTTGTGCCAAGCCTGCAGTACATCCCCCATGGCTTAGATCTAGTTCAAGCTCTTTTGAAGCCTTGGCAATTTTCACACTAGAATGGCTTCCATGTACTTTTACTACTTCAGCACTCTGGATACGGATGCGATCATGACTACTACTGCTAGACCTAAAACCAGAGATACGCCCCAGCACAAAAGTACTATGACCAGAGTGACTAGTTACTAATCCTCCTTCTTCCAATTCAAACGTAGCATGCCGAACATCTACATCAGTATCGCCTGCAGAACGTCCCGTAAGTCTTCCATGAGCAACCGAAGCGCTTAGGTTACCCGTTTCCGAAAAACTACCTTTAGAGTGCGCCATATCAATCTTGGCTTCCCGTCCCAAAGCTCCTGCCCGAAACTCTCCATGTCGGAAATTGATCTTGACTGTTCCTTGCATATCGTCAATTGCTGCCTGACCATGTCGATGGGTAAGCTCCAAATCATTGGTAGCTGGTAAGAAAACGGTATAATCTATTCGCATTTTGGTGCGATTATTTCCGTTCCACCACTTATTTGCCCTGTTTTCAACAACTGTTGTTGCTGAAACACTATTGGAAGAATTAGAGAAATCTATCTGAATGGCATCAAGCATACGTTGAGCATCATCCTGGTTACGAGCTTCTACTCGGACAACCACTTCAACTTTTACCTTATTCTGATTCCAGGTGTTAATCTCAACCTTGCCATGCTTATTAGAAATGCTGGTGTTTCCATCAGCACTAATATCAAAATCTCGTTTAATTGTTTTGGTTAGCTCTCCTACTTTAGCGGCTGAAAGTTGAGTTGTAGATACCAAGACTGCTAGAAACAATAAAAGATGTTGCGCAGCTTTTTTCATCGGATAATTATTTAAATGAAGGAAAATTATGTTTTCGACAGTACGGGCATTATCCCGACTGCCCACAATGGCAATCCACTTTGCTTGGCCAGCTAAAACTGTCCGATAAAAAGAGGATTTGGGTCTACTAAGCTATTGATGTCGTATTAAAGATGCTGGTAAGTCGGCACTCCCCCTATTCCAAAATGACAAAAGAATTTACAGGAAGTGAAAACAGATGGAACAAAAAAGTATGCATTTCTTTTCTTTTCCTAAGCTTTTCTACTAACTATGTCCTTTACTAGACTGTAGTCCCTAAATCACAGAAAAACGTAAAGAAGAATTAACCAATCTTCTGTTTAGGAATTACGATACAATGCTATACCTAAAGTAAAACCTTAACCATGAAATCAATCAGTGCCTTTGAGATCATCAAAGTAGGCATTGGTCCTTCTAGCTCTCACACCATGGGCCCCTGGAAGGCAGCAGAGATGTTCCTAAGTCTCCTAGAAAACAAAGGCCTTCTTGCCCAAGTTCAGCAAATTAAGGTACACTTGTACGGTTCTCTCGCTTTGACCGGCGTAGGACACGGTACGGATATTGCTGTACTCATGGGCTTGAGTGGAGAAGATTACACTTTGATTGATACCGATACTATACCGGCTCGCATTAGTCATATCAAGCAAAGTCAGCAATTACAATTACACGGGAAGTACCCTATTTCATTTTCCTACCAGGAGGATATCATTTTCGCTGGCCACGAATTTCTACCTTTTCATGCTAACGGCATGCGCTTTGAGGCCTTCCTTGAAAACGAGAATGGATTTTCGAAGGAATACTACTCCGTTGGAGGTGGGTTTGTAGCAACGGAAGAGGAGGAGATCATCAATAAAGACCCTATCGCTACCCCTTACCCCTGCCATCAGGCTGCAGATATCGCCAGCAATTGTAAGGAGTTGCAACTTTCGGTCAGTGATTTAGTTTGGTTGAATGAAAAAGCATGGAGACCTGAAGAAGAGACCCGCAACTTGGCACTTTCCATTTGGGATGAGATCAAATCTTGCATTTATCGGGGTGTGAATAAGATGGGGCAGCTACCAGGTGGTTTAGGTGTAAAAAGGCGAGCGGCAGAGATCAATGGAAAATTACTTCAGGGGCAGCAACATAGTACAGTTGCAGAATGGATAAACTTGATTAAGGCTACTGATAAATCCTTTACCAATATCAATAAATGGGTAAGCTGCTTTGCTCTAGCAGTAAATGAGGAAAACGCTTCTTTTGGGCGTGTAGTCACGGCTCCTACAAATGGGGCTTCTGGGGTTCTGCCAGCAGTACTGATGTATGCACACTGTTTTGAGAATTTCACCCAAGAACAGATAATCAGGTTTTTACTAGTTGCGGGAGAAATTGGCACTATTTTCAAAAAGAATGCCACTATTTCGGCAGCGATGGGAGGCTGCCAAGCTGAAATTGGTGTATCATCCGCCATGGCTGCCGGCGGGCTGACTGAATGTTTAGGCGGATCGCCCGATCAGGTATTGATGGCAGCTGAGATTGCCATGGAACATCACCTTGGCCTTACTTGTGACCCCATCGCAGGGTTGGTACAAATCCCGTGCATCGAGAGAAATACAATGGGATCGATTAAAGCCATTACTGCCACACATATTGCACTCGAAAGCGACCCGAGCGCAGCTAAAGTCAGCCTGGATGGGGTAATAAAATCTATGTGGGAAACAGCGAAAGATATGCATCACAAATATAAAGAAACCTCCGAGGGAGGGCTAGCGGTTAATGTCCCTGTATATCTACCCGAATGCTAATCTGCAAGCCACTTTTGATAGATTTCGAAGAAGTGCCCAGGCGAACTAGGATTATTATCGAAGAATTTTATCTTTACTAATGGCTATTCGAAATCCCTGGCGGTAGATCTTAGCAGCTGTTTGAGTTTAACAATGTGGTTTTGTTATGACTCTTTTTCCGCCACTTTTCGGCTTTTTATCGTCACATAGCTCTGCTATTTTCCTCAAAAATCCCCGATAATTATCGGGATCAATTGGCAAAAGAATAGACCTATAACAAATTCCAAAAGCCAAATTCAAATAGCTTCTAAGCTTCTTTTCTTTCTTACGAAAATGTGCATTCATGAAAAGCATTATTTCCCATCGAGGAACTGTAAATTCTTGGCATTGTGACTTCAATGGACATATGAATGTCCAGCACTATATGGGTAAGTTTGATGAAGCCACCTGGCATTTCTATGCGCACCTGGGCGTTACACCGACTTATATGAAAGCGCACAACGTTGGGATGTTTACCGTTGAACAAAACATCAATTACTTTCATGAATTAGTCGCAGGGGATCTCATCTATATCAAAACTCAGATAGTAGAATTTAAACCCAAGGCGATCATTTTTCTCCATCAGATGTTCAATGCAGAGACCGATGAACTGGTAGCTAAAGCTAAAATCGTAGGCGTCCATATTAATAAAACCACTCGCAAGACAATTCCATTCACCAAGGCGGTGGTCGCTAGATATGAATTACTAAATAAAGAAGAATAGAACTTCCCGCAATAAAATAAGGCCCCCCGCCACCGAAGAGCCCTACGAAATCTACTATTTGTCGTTCAAAAACAATTTTTGTGTTCTACTTAAAGCGGAAAACCGAACACAAAAATCATTCGGCTAACTCAGCACTTTTAGTTAACAACTGGCGTGAGTGTGTACCCTGCCTTCTTCAATAATTTCACCACACCGTTCTCTCCTCCCAAATGTCCACTGCCTACCGCAAAGAAGGTTGTTTTTTCCTTAGCAAATGCTCCCATCTTTGGAATCCATTTTTTGTTTCGGGCATCAATCATAAATTCTGCAATCTCAGACCCTCCCGTTTGGTCTGCGATCATCGATTGCAAGGCATCGATATCCTGGGTTTTATAGGTTGCTACTAAATCAGCGAAGACCTTTTTCATCCCTTCCATATCTGCCACAGATTCCAACAAAAGCTCTGCTTGTTTTTCATAGGGTACTTTACCCATCGCATTCACCTGATCGAGCACTGTCTCTAATCCCAGCAGCTCCTTATTGCCCTCTTTTGCCATGGTCACAAAGCTACCCTCATAGGAAGCCGGAGTACCATCTATAAATTTGGTTATAAAGAGAGAGGACGTCAATAGGGGTTGCCAACTGTTGAACGGAGCCACGCCCATTCCTAAGGCCGATTTCATCATATCATCCACCTTTTTGTAATCTTCCTCACTAATCAATTTGTCCAGGGTGGTGCCATCTTTCATAGCAGCATTTTGCATAATAGCCATTTGCATATTAGGGTCATCCATCTTCAATTCCATCACCACCTGCTCGCTGGCATTAAATGCTGATTTGGTTGCATTTCCCAAGAAAAAATCGTTTTGTGAAATCAAATGAATGGTACCATATAAATAAGAGGTCTTAATGCCATTGCCTTCGATCTTCCACAGGAGTGTATTGTTAAGCTCGGCCTTCTCTGGTGCAGTGGTCGTTGTCATCGAAGCCGTAGCCTCCCGGTCCTGTACTGTTTTGCAACTGAGGAAACTTATCGTTAAACACAATACAGCCACTAATGCTTTTGACATTACATTCTTCATTTTCTTGATTTTTATTAGTTGTATGTTAAGCTATGTTTTTATGAAATGAACTTATTTGTTTGAGTAGGTGCCTAGGCTCCTTTACAAGTCTCCGCCTTGCCCATCTTTATTACAGGAGCAAGATTTCTCCTGCCCTGCCTGCTTATTGATGAATTCATAGGTTGGCAGTACAATTCCAAGGAGTAAGAAGGCGATGGAAAGCAAGCGAGGATAACCATCCATAGAACTAAAGGTTGTTCCTAAGAGAGTAAAAGTGATACCCATTGAAGTTAGACTCATGTCCTCTTCGCTCCCAAAATCAATTTGAAGTCCTTTTTTTGTTTCTTTCATTTCTTATCCAGTTTTTTATTCCCAAACTGATCTAGTTATTGCTTGCAAGCTGGATGATCAAATGAGTTGTATATTTCGTAAACCGTGAATCTCTGACACTTTTTATAATCAGAGTAGAATGTTTATTTGGTTAGTCTATCGGCTTCCATTATTATTACAACCGTCCTTAGGTAAAACAGTTATAATTCGGTGAACTGTAATAAATATCCGACTAAGGATACTAACTAAAAGATAAGTGGAAGAAACTTTCAAGCATATCATCGCTAAACACAATGGAATCTTATATAAGATTGCCAGATCTTATGCCACTGAGAAGGTAGACTTCGATGATTTGTATCAGGAAATTCTGATTCAACTTTGGAATTCTTTCGCGCGTTTTGAGGGTAAAGCCAAAATTTCGACCTGGATCTACCGTGTAGCCTTGAATACGGCTTTGACTTTTACTAAAAAGAAAAAAAGGAAACCTCATACTACGGAAGTAACGGACTGGATCATCAACAAGGCAGATGAGGGGCCAGATCAACTGGTCTTTGAGCAACAACAACAGCAAAAGGTCGATCTCCTTTATCATTGTATCAATGAATTGCCGAAGGAGGAGCGAGCTTTGATCTTACTGCACCTGGATGGAAAATCATATGAAGAGTCAGCTGAAATCATGGGGATTACCAGTAACTATGTCGGAGTAAAGATCATGCGTATCAAGAAGCGCCTGTTTAAGCTATTAAGTGAAAAAGGATATGGAAGAATTTGATCTGAATGCCATATGGAAAAGCAGTGATAAGGAAGCCAGCAACTATTATCACCAGCTAGAAAGTCAAGTCATGCAGATGGCCCGGCAACGGTCGTCTAGTATCATACAGCGTATGAAAAAGAATGCGCTGATTGAATTGATTGCAGGAATTGCGATGTGGGCAGGTCTATTTTACTTTTTTGCTGAAAATCCCTTGATTGGTTACCTTTTGGGAGCTGGTGTGTTATTGTACCTGGCAACGGGTTATGGCATATACCGAATGCTCAAGCGGTTCAGGTCTATCAATACAAAGAATGTCAAGGAAAGCGTAGCAGGCTATGTCCAATTGTTTAGAAAAGCGTATCAACGTAGCAAGATCCTCTTATATATTGTATTGCCAATTGGATATACATTGGGATTCATGATGGGTTACCTGGAGGCGGGAGGGGATTGGTCCGATATGGCAAGTCCTTTGAAACTCACAATTATAATACTCATATCCGTAGCGATCATGGCCGTATTTATCTGGTTTACGACCCGCAAGTATATGTATTGGATGTACGGGCAGTATATAGAAGAGCTTCAGGAAGTTTACAGCAATCTGTCCAAAGAGGATGTAGAAGAAATATCCTTAGATTAGAAATCCCTTCTATCGAAGAAAATTCTCTAGCTTTTTTTGTGCTTGCTAACCCTCCAAGCTAAAAACCACTTTCTAATGACCAGTCTTTCAGCTAAAGCAATGCCCTAGAGATAGGTCGAAAAAGTTGTCAGACCAGGTGAAAATCCTTTTCTCTCCCTTATTTTCCTCTTTTCTTCTTTCGCATTTGCTTCGGAAATAGGTTTGAATTCCCTCTTCGGGAAGGCAATTCTCCTTTCCTATTTGTTTTTACCTGTACATTTTCGGCAGTAGGACATCCTGTTTTTCGACTACAGGAGCTTGTTGTAAAAAAAATTGACAGGGAAAAAAGGAAGGCTAAACTCAGAATTATTTTCTTCATCTCAATGAATCGTTTAGGTAAATCAAGCAACAGCTAGGCCAAAGATACATATAAATAACACATATGTATCAACATCACATTATCATTGTATTTAATCTATTCAACAAAGTTTTTGACTTGCAGATTTCTATAAAATACTATCTATTGCTTCAAAAACCGATTTTGCTGCAATAATAACGAATCTAAGTATGGTTTCGTATACGTGAAATTCCTTTAAATCCCCCGTATTTTCTAGCTTTCGTGCTTTTTTTGCTGAGGAATACTTGTTTTTACAAAAGCAAGGGTATAAATTTGCCCGACCATTTTAAAATCATCAAAAATTGTTGAAATGAACAAAGGAGATTTAATCAGCAAGGTAGCAGAAGGTGCAGGTGTATCAAAAGCGCAAGCTGAAGACGCCTTGAATTCAGTACTAGAAGGTATTGGTGGAGCGCTTCAAGCAGGCGACGCAGTTACTCTAGTAGGCTTCGGCACTTTCTCAATATCTCGTCGCGAGGCTCGTAGTGGTAGAAACCCACAAACCGGTGAAACAATTCAAATTGCGGCTAAGAACGTTATCAAGTTCAAGCCCGGCAAGAAATTGAATGAATCCGTGAACTAATCCCGTTTTAGTTCACCCTATTTTACAAGATATAAAGATAAAGGGCTACCAGGATTAACTTCTGGTAGCCCTTTTTCACTTTTACACGTTTCTATTTCTCCTTTTTTATTCTCTTCACACCGCTACCCTACCTGCTCATATCTACAGAACCGCTGCTAAAATCTACACCAGGGTAGATTTTTTGTAAATAAGTGGAACTTGGGCAGGAAAACTCAACGGCATGTTATACATTTGTGCTCAATTCACACGCGGGTAGGGTTGTGACACAAATCAGGCCCTCCACTTGAATACAATTGCTTTGTCCAGATGACAGTACACTCCTTAGGATAGACAATGGCATATTGCTCCTTTCTTCCTCAAGGTACTGCGTAAAGTTTAGCGAAAACAAAACAGAAACCATTTTCAAATGGTGACCCTAACCGCTTTGATAGTCTTTAACTAATCAGTAGATATGAAGAAGATAGAAGCGAGAAGAATGCCCTATCGGTTCCGTTTTGGATGGCTAATTGGATTGGCATTGAAATCCCCCTTCTCTTCTGACCTTTCTACATCTAGAAATAGTCAATCTTTACCAACGAATACATAATCATGGCTGATATTCAAAAGCTAAAGCAAATTGCCTCTCAGGTTCGTCGAGATATTATTCGACAGACCAACAGCGCTGCTAGTGGGCATCCTGGTGGATCCTTAGGATGTGCAGATTTCTTGGTGGCGCTTTATTTCGACTTGATGAAACACGATCCTTCCTTTAATATGAAAGCTGAAGGTGAGGATGTATTTTTTCTTTCTAATGGCCATATTTCGCCAGTATGGTATAGTGTATTGGCTCGCAGCGGCTACTTTCCTCCCTCAGAATTAGCCTCCTTTCGGCAAATCAATTCCCGGATGCAAGGCCACCCGGCCACCCACGAAGGGCTACCTGGTATCCGAGTAGCTTCCGGTTCTTTAGGGCAAGGGATGTCTGTAGCCATTGGCATGGCTCTCGCCAAAAAGTTGAACGGCGATGATAAGACAATTTACGCCTTGACCGGTGATGGTGAATTGGAGGAAGGGCAGGTATGGGAAGCCATGATGTTTGCAGCTCACCATAAGGTAGACAATCTGATTGTAGCTGTAGACTGGAACGGTCAGCAAATAGACGGGCCAACGGAGGAAGTCATGTCATTGGGAGATCTCCCCGCGAAGTGGGCTGCCTTCGGATGGGAAATTGTGCATTTGGAAGATGGTAATGACATGGAGCAAGTCGTGCAAAAGTTGAATGAGGCTAAAACAAAGACGGGACAAGGAAAACCTGTGGTTGTTTTAATGCGGACCGAGATGGGGTATGGCGTTGATTTTATGCAAGGTACGCACCATTGGCACGGCAAGGCTCCTAATGCCGAACAAACGGCTACTGCTTTGAGTCAATTGGAAGAAACATTAGGCGATTACTAAAAAGGATACGGAGAAATAGGAGTTGATGGAATGAATAGCGGCAGATAAAGAAGAGAGATTAGCTCCCATAAGTCTTAATGAGTGTCCTACTTGACAACCTTTATACTTCAAAAACAATGTTAGATCAAATAATAGATTCTGGTAAAAAGTCTACGCGAGATGGATTCGGAGCAGGACTTCATGCCATCGGCCAACAAAATGATGAAGTCGTAGCGCTATGCGCCGATTTAATTGGTTCGCTCAAAATGCAAGCCTTTATCAAAGAATTCCCAGAACGATTCATACAGGTAGGAATTGCGGAAGCCAATATGATGGGCATTGCCGCTGGCTTAGCTACAGCTGGCAAAATCCCTTATACTGGAACTTTTGCTAATTTCTCCACTGGTCGGGTGTATGATCAAATTCGCCAGTCCATCGCCTATTCCCACAAAAATGTAAAGGTATGTGCTTCACATGCTGGATTGACCTTGGGTGAAGATGGTGCTACGCACCAGATTCTAGAAGATATGGGAATGATGCGCATGCTTCCTGGCTTCACGGTAATCAACCCTTGTGATTACAATCAAACCAAAGCCGCTACTATGGCGATTGCAGAACACTATGGACCTGTATACCTGCGCTTCGGTCGACCAAGTTGGGCTAATTTCACCCCAGAAAATCAGAAATTTGAGATTGGCAAAGCATTATTACTTAATGAAGGTAGTGATGTAAGTGTATTTGCTACGGGGCATATGGTTTGGAATGCCGTAGAAGCAGCCAAGATCGTGGCAGCAGAAGGAATTAGCGTAGAGTTGATCAATATCCATACGATCAAACCATTGGATGAAGAAGCGATTCTTGAATCTGCATTAAAAACAAAAGCAGTAGTAACAGCCGAAGAACACCAACGAAATGGTGGTCTTGGTGATGCAGTGGCACAAGTTTTAGCACGAAAAGCCCCTACTCCACAGGAATACATCGCAGTTAACGATAGCTTCGGAGAAAGTGGCAAACCAACCGAGCTTTTGTCCAAATATGGTCTTGGCGTAGACGATATAGTGACTGCAATCCGCAACGCGATTAAACGCAAATAAGTATAATGTTGTTTGGGTATTGAGGTAAAGCGCGATTATAACCCCTTACCTCCACCACAAGGGGAGCTTAAACCTCAGTACTCAGAAGCTATTTAGAGGGATCAATAGTTAAACGGGTACCCTTTCCAATCTCTGATAGGTTCGAAAGTTTCAAAAACTTTGTGGCCGATCAACTGGATAGTTCATTAACAACATTCATTCACCATTATAATCCCTAATCAGTAATGAAATTTGGAACAAAAGTAATCCATGCTGGGGTGGAACCTGACCCCACGACTGGAGCCGTAATGACTCCAATTTATCAGACCTCTACCTATGCGCAAGAAACGCCAGGTAAACACAAAGGCTTCGAATATGCCAGAACCCAAAACCCTACCCGCTCCGTTTTAGAAAAAAACCTGGCGGCGCTGGAGAATGGGACCCATGCCATTTGTTATGGTAGTGGATTGGCTGCAATGGATGCCGTACTAAAACTGCTAAACCCAGGAGATGAGATCATTTCTACTAATGACTTATACGGAGGATCCTATCGCCTAATGGTACGAGTGTATGAACGCTACGGCATCAAGGCCCATTTCATGGACCTAAGCGACACCAAGAAGCTAGAGAAAAAGATCAATAAGAACACCAAATTGATCTGGATCGAAACGCCTACCAACCCCATGCTAAACATCATTGATGTTAAAGCTATATGTGAGGTTGCACAAAAGCATAAGATCTGGACCTGTGTAGATAATACCTTTGCTTCTCCTTACTTGCAAACCCCACTTGATCTGGGTGCAGATATCGTTTTACATTCTGCTACCAAATATCTAGGCGGGCATAGTGATGTGGTTTTAGGAGCATTGGTAGTAAAGGATGAAAAAATTGCAGAAGAACTCTACTTTCTACAGAATGCATCTGGGGCAGTGCCAGGTCCACAGGATTGCTTCTTAGTACTCCGTGGTATCAAAACCTTGCACTTGAGAGTAGAGCGAGCTTGCAAAAATGCTAAGAAAATAGCCAAATTCTTGCAAAGCCATCCTAAGACCAAAAATGTTTATTATCCAGGATTTAAAGACCATCCCGGACATGAAATTGCTAAATCCCAGATGAAAGATTACGGGGGGATGGTGTCTTTCGACCTGGTACAAGACACTTTTGAAGATGCCATTAGGGTCTTAAGTGGCACCGAGGTATTCATCTTAGCAGAGTCCTTAGGAGGAGTAGAGTCCTTAATCGGCCATCCGGCTTCTATGACACACGCTTCTATTCCAAGACCTGAACGCCTCAAGGTAGGCTTAACGGATTCTTTGATTCGACTAAGCGTAGGAGTAGAAGATGTAGACGATTTGATCGATGATCTTGAGCAAGCCTTGGTCAACTTGTAATTATTGAATTGATTTAAAAGGTTTCCTTCTTCGGCAAATCTCGGGGCAGTCATAAAATGAGGTGAATAAACGTCACTGACGATTACTGTCAGTAAAGGGTTGCATTTCATTTATGAGCGTCTCGAAACCACGAGATTTATCGCAGAACCAAAAGTATTGAAATGTTACTACTAGGCTATGATGTAGGCAGTTCTTCCATAAAAGCATCCATCGTAGATGCTAGTACAGGAGCAACCGTTGGCGTAGCACAGCACCCTGAGCAAGAATTGGGTATGATCTCTCATCAGGCGGGTTGGGCAGAGCAAGATCCGACAACTTGGTGGGACTGTATCTGTAAGGCAACGCAAAAATTATTGGCTCAGACGGGTGCCGAACCGGAAGATATAGGAGCCATCGGGATTGCTTATCAAATGCATGGCCTAGTAGCGGTAAATAAACAGCAGCAAGCGCTCCGACCCTCCATTATTTGGTGTGATAGTCGAGCAGTTGCTATCGGAGATAAAGCCTTTGATGCCATTGGAGCAGAAAAAAGCTTAAGTCATTTATTAAACTCTCCAGGCAATTTCACTGCCTCCAAGCTGAAATGGGTAAAGGATAATGAACCGGAGCTCTATGATAAAATCGCTCATATTATGCTCCCTGGTGATTATATCGCGATGAAGCTGACCGGAGAGGTGAATACGACCATCTCAGGGCTTTCTGAAGGTATACTCTGGGATTTCAAGGAAAATGATGTGGCGCAAATAGTCTTGGATCAATACGGTATCGACCGTAGCCTTATCCCAGACATTGTACCAACGATTAGTGTTCAAGGAAAGCTTTCCACAGCAGCGGCAGCTGAGACCGGTCTCAAAGCTGGCATACCCGTAACTTACCGAGCTGGAGATCAACCCAACAATGCTTTAGCCTTGAATGTGTTTGAGCCTGGAGAAGTAGCCGGAACTGGCGGAACATCTGGGGTAATCTATGCTGTAGTTGATGAGGCCGTTTATGATCCTCATTCCAGGGTTAATGGCTTTGCTCATGTCAATTACACCAAAGAAAAACCTCGAATCGGCATCCTTCTATGCATCAACGGAGCAGGTATACAATACAGCTGGATGAAACACCAAATGGTAGACGCCAAATTCTCGTATACTGATATGGAATCAGAAGCCGCAGCCATTCCAATTGGTTCGGATGGGCTTAGCATTCTGCCTTTCGGCAATGGGGCTGAGCGCATGCTCCGCAATCGAGATTTAGGTGCCCACATTGACCATCTACAATTCAATAGACATAACCAAGCTCATTTGATACGAGCCGCTTTAGAGGGGGTTGCCTTTTCTTTCGTTTACGGTGTAGATATCATCAAGGAAATGGGATTGAATATGGATGTGATGCGAGTTGGAAATGACAATATGTTTCAGTCGAGGGTCTTTGCTGAGACTATTGCAACGCTACTCGGCAGTCGCATCGAAGTGATGGAAACCACGGGCGCTACTGGTGCGGCTCGTGCAGCAGGAGTGGCAGTGGGTGCTTTCAATAGCTTACAAGAAGGCTTAGGACAACTTAAGCTCGCTCAGACCTACGAACCTGGTAGTCAGCTACAAGCTTACCAGGATGCCTATAATAGATGGAAAGATAGCCTAGCAGGAAGAATGGGGCGTTCTTAAGGTGCAAGAGCAGTGTAGAATTGCGAATGAATAATGCAGTAGCATTTGGAACAGAGCATTAGAGGGGCTTTCGAAGTGTAAAAACCATACTTTAATAAATGAAGTTGTGTAGTGTTTTGTGATGACTAGGCCTAAAAGTCATGAAGGTATTTTTGTGCTTCAATAAGTAGAATCTATGCTTTCACCATTGGAACAACTTTAGACAACTTCAATAAAAACGAAAAATATGTCTGTAGTACTAGGAGCCAAGGAGTACTTCCCTGGGATAGGAAAGATTCCGTTCGAGGGAAAAGAATCAGATAATCCCTTAGCCTTCAAGTTTTATGAGGAGAATAAGATAGTAGCGGGAAAAACGATGAAGGAACATTTCAAATTTGCTGTAGCCTATTGGCATACGCTCTGTAACACCGGAGGTGATCCTTTTGGGGTAGGTACAAAAGCCTTCCCTTGGCTGGTAGCTGCAGATCCTGTGCAGCAGGCAAAAGATAAAATGGACGCAGCTTTCGAATTCATCACTAAACTGGGCGTCCCGTACTTTTGCTTTCACGATGTTGACCTGGTTGATGAAGGAGAATCTGTAGCAGAATTACAGAGAAGACTTCAAATCATTACGGATTACGCCAAAGATAAAATGGCCAGTTCAGGTGTAAAAGTACTTTGGGGAACAGCCAATCTGTTTTCTAATCCACGATACATGAATGGTGGTGCTACGAATCCAAATTTCGCAGTTGTCGCGAAAGCTGGTGCACAAGTCAAAAACGCTCTGGATGCCACCATTGCTCTAAATGGTGAAAACTATGTGTTCTGGGGAGGTAGAGAAGGCTATATGTCTTTGCTCAACACGGACATGAAGCGAGAATTGGATCACATGGCTCGATTCCTGCACATGGCTAAGGACTATGCACGTAACCAAGGGTTTAAAGGGACATTCTTCATTGAGCCTAAACCCATGGAGCCCTCTAAACATCAGTATGACTTTGATTCCGCAACAGTTCTGGGTTTCCTAAGACAATACGACCTCCTGGATGACTTTAAGATCAACGTCGAAGTCAACCATGCTACCTTGGCTAACCACACTTTTCAACACGAATTACAAGTAGCTGCTGATGCAGGAGCTTTAGGCAGTATTGATGCCAACCGAGGTGACTATCAAAATGGTTGGGATACAGATCAATTCCCCAATAATGTAATGGAGATTACAGAGGCGATGTTGGTCATCTTGGAGTCTGGAGGAATTCAAGGAGGAGGAGTTAACTTTGATGCCAAAACCAGGAGAAACTCTACTGATTTAGTGGATCTATTCCACGCGCACATCGGAGGGATGGATGTATTCGCTCGAGCCTTACTAGCCGCTGCTGCCGTCCTTGAAAAGTCGAGCTATCGCGCTATGCGAAAAGAACGTTACAGTTCATTTGATGCTGGCGAGGGGCAAGCCTTCGAAAGTGGACAAATGGATCTCAGTAGTTTAGCTGCCATCGGCATGGCTAGTGAAGAGCCTGCTTTGCAAAGCGGACAGCAAGAGTTGTACGAAAACATTCTCAATCAATTCGCATAGTGCGAATTGCTATAGCGGAACAGAATATACAAGAGAGGGTTTCTATTGCTAGAAACCCTCTCTTCATTTTAGATCTAGTCTTTTACATCATCCCATTGGGTTTCACCCATTGCATCTGCACCGGATCTTCCGGTACCATCATGCGTTCAGCTACTCGCAACAATCTGGCGGGTAAATTCATGACATAATCTCTTGCCTTTTCAGCTTCTTCAGTCAATGAACTTAAATGTTCAATATCCCAATAAGCTGTCAGTTTATTCATGATATCGACATAATCTAAACTGGTGTATACCCCCATGCGTTGAGCCGCATCGGAGAAGGTTACAAAAGCTTCAGAGATCTTTTGTCCTGATTCTCGGATAAAGTGAGCCGGCATTACGATTTTGCGCTTCATCATATCCGCAAAAGCCAACATCATTTGGCTTGGGTCGTATTCGAAGATGAGCTTAACAAATTCGCGATAGGCTAGATAATGACGCATTTCGTCACCAGCAATGATTCGGCACATGTTAGCGAGCCGTTGATTCCCTTTGTCACTAGCAAGCTTGGAAACTCGTTTGTGAGAAATGTGTGTGGCTAGCTCCTGAAAGCTAGTATAGACGAAGTTTTTGTAAGGATCGCGTCCTGTACCAATATCAAAACCATCACTGATAAGATATTGAATCGTTTTTTCCACTTCTTTCATTTCTGTCCGGCCGGACAAAAATAGGTACTTGTTTAACACATCTCCGTGTCGGTTTTCCTCAGCGGTCCAATGTCGGACCCACTTTGCCCAAGGGTTTCTCGTTTGTTGGTCTACGCCTACGACATCCATTAGCCAGGATTCGTAGGTAGGCAATGCTTCTTCTGTAATCATATCACCGATTAGCACTACCCAAAAGTCATAATCCAGTTCTTTTGCCTCCTCTCTAATCTCCTTGATCTCATCAATAAATTCTTCTGACTGCGGATCGGGTAAAAAATCAGATGGCTGCCAGATTTTATCAATGGGAATGAGGTATTTTTCCATGAAACCGTCAAGTTGTTTCTCCACGGCCTTCATGACATCTAGACGGATGTTAAAGATTGACATAATATGGATCAGTTTAATAAAGAGCACAAGAAACGAGCTTTTCAGCTAGTTTTATAGGATATGAGTCTTTATAAGTAGAATAATTTATTTTTACCCCACTTCCCGGCTTATAGCACTGATTCACAACCCAATCTCTTTGAATTCGTACAATTCTCAGTAGTATACCTAAACACCTATGACATTCGTATGAGCTTGAAAGACAAAATCTTTGAAATCCTTGATGGTGGGGATAGAAAGAAAACAAGACTGAACAAACAGGTCAATGGCCTTATCATGGGCCTTATCATCCTAAGCGTTATTGCTATTATATTGGCCAGTTACGCACCATTGCGAGAACGATTCGGAATTGTATTTACCGTTTTCGAGATTTTCACCATTATTATCTTTAGTGTTGAATATCTGTTACGGGTATGGATTGCAGATCTTAAGTACCCGAAGCTAAGTAAATTAAAAGCTAGGCTTAAATTTACTTGTTCTCCAATGGGCTTGGTCGACCTAGTGGCTATTCTCCCTTTTTACCTGCCGTTTTTGCTGATTTTCGACTTGCGATTTATCCGGTTGCTACGGATACTTCGCTTATTACGTGTCCTCAAGCTAAAACGACACTCTAGAGCCTTAAAGATTATTGTCAAAATCTTCTCCGAAAAGAGGTCGGAATTGTCCATCACGCTTTTCGTGACGTTCATCCTCCTACTCCTCTCTTCTAGTGTGATGTACAATCTGGAAAACGAAGCCCAGCCAGATAAATTTCCAGACATCATCTCTACTTTCTGGTGGGCTATAGCCACCCTAACTACCGTTGGTTATGGCGATGTTTTTCCGATAACTCCACTAGGAAAATTTTTTGGCGGGATTATTGCATTGCTAGGAATTGGGATGGTAGCACTACCGACTGGAATCATTAGTGCAGCTTTCATTGAAGGATTGGAAAAAGAAAAAAAGAAGAAAAAGAAGAACCAACCGCGGCTACAAGACATGGAAGGTTACAACTATTGTCCCTGCTGCGGACAGGCTTTGCCTGAAAAAGATTAGATCTAGAATTTTAGCTGTTTTTCACAAAAACCAAAACCACCTATGTTATTCTTGTACATACTACTGGCTATCATAGCCATCGTGGCTATTCTTGGTTTCATAGCCCCCAAAGATTTTGCCGTAGAAAGGTCCATTGACCTCAATGTATCTCAACAAGTTGCCTACGATGCTCTCCGTTCTTTAAAACAACAAAACAATTGGTCCGTATGGGCGAAAAAAGACCCAAACATGAAACAGGAGTTCCGAGGGACGGACGGAGAGGTCGGTTCCGTTTCTTATTGGAATGGTAACAAGGAAGTGGGTGAGGGAGAACAGGAAATTATGGGCTTGCATGCTCCTCATCAAATCGACACGCAATTGCGCTTTCTGAAGCCTTGGAAAGCTACCAATGATGCTTATTTCAAGATAGATTCTGTTGGCCAGGGTAGTAAAGTATCCTGGGGGTTCTCCGGAAGCAGTCCATTTCCTATGAATGTCATGATGATGTTCATGAACCTGGATAAGTCTGTCGGTGGCGACTTCGAACAAGGATTGGCTAACTTTAAAACCTATATTGAAAAATAGGCCTAAGCATGAACTCAGCGTAAAGCCTTTGCCCACTGATAGCGAGTCAAGAATTGGCTTTACGCTGATTATCTGTGTCAAGATTGTATTTCTGCCATTCTGTCCTACTTCCTCAATCGGTCCGATGTTTGATAGACAATAGATATGAATTGTAATTGGCAATCGAATCGTTTTTCTATTCTGCTCTTGCTTCCATGGCTTGCCTTCTTGGCCCTATTGGAACAAGGCCCTGCTATACAATTCTATCCCGACACCAACTTTGCTCAAAAGGTTGAGCTGGTCGCCTTTACTACCTTTACAGACACGGTTTTATCTGTAAAGGATCTTTCTGCTCCGGAATGTAGCGCTGTAACTAGTGCCGAATATCCGTCAGTAATTCTGGTCATTTCAGATCCGTCACCTCCTCTCTCGCCCTTTATTCACCTTCACGCCAAAGCGTTAGTCGTATCTTGGATACAAGCTAGATCTCAGGGCTATCGACATGGCTAATTTCCCAGGCCTCTGCTGATGGAAAATCAGCATTGTGATCAAATTTTAGCTATAAGTAAAAGAGCAAATCTAACTTATCAATTTATGGTGGCCTCTTTTTCCATATATCTGCCTTGCGTACTCGTCTTAATAGCCAAGGCTATTAGGCTCCGCCGCGCCTTGATCTATGAAAAAATGGGCGCGACCAAAAAAGTAATCTAAATCTGCTCTTTTACTTAAGTGCTTGAACACATTCAACGCACTCTTTTTCTGGCAGCCTCTTTTTTGCCCATATTTCGTTGGCAAACCTCGTCTTAGCTTTGACTAGGACTACGTTTTTCGCCTCATTTGGATAAAAATACACCTCGCCAAAAAGGAACTTAATTATGTCCAAGCACCTACACGACTCAATTTCATTTTGGAAAACATTAGCTAACTTGTCATAACTTCAAGATAAATGAATCTTCTCCATAAACTTCGAACTTGGGGAATTGGTAGCCCTACCTATATTCAAACAGATCTTTCTAATTACGAAGAAAGATTAGACGATATTTATACCTCCTTTCAATCCATTACCAATCTTACAAATATTAAACTACAGGAATATGCTGCCAGATTGAAAACACAGGCACGATCTGGTACAGCAGTAGATCAACTGCTAGCTCCTACTTATGCTTTAGTCAAGGAAGTGGTTGCTCGGCAACTACGCCTAAAGGTTTTTGACGTGCAACTCTTGGCCGCCATTCCCCTTCATGAGCGCAAGTTGATTGAAATGCAAACTGGTGAAGGCAAAACGCTTACGGCTGTTTTCCCAGCGGTCCTCAATGCCTGGCTGGGGAAAGGAGTACACATCCTGACCTTCAATGATTATCTCGCCAAGCGTGATGCAGAATGGATGAAGCCCATCTATAATTTTTTAGGACTTGAAGTAGGATATATTACCAATGAACAGTCTATTGCAGAAAAAAAGAAAGCTTATGCTTGCGATGTTACTTATGCCACAGCTAAAGAAGTAGGATTTGATTTTTTACGGTCCAAAGCCGCCTACGATGAAAAAGAACTGCTGTTACAGCCTTTTCACTACGCTATAGTCGACGAAGCAGATGCCATTCTGGTTGACGAAGCCCGCAACCCCCTGGTCCTTGCTGGCACGATGAAACCTGGCACCGTGGATTTACCGCATATTGCTCAGTTTGTACGAAGTCTCCTGAACGAAGAAGACTACATTTTGTCTACTGAATCCCGAACAGTCTACTTGAGTAAGGGAGGAATAGAAAAAGCTGAAGCTTTTTTTGGGATCGTAGACCTAATCGACGATATCCATTTTGATCTACATACCGCCATTAATTTATCTCTCCAAGCACACACCTTATTGACGAAAGATCTTGATTACCTTGTCAAAGAAGGTCGAATCTGGTTAATTGATGAGTTTACAGGACGTGTAGTTGAAGATCGCCGATGGAGAAATGGATTGCAAAGCGCCGTAGAAGCAAAAGAAAACCTTCCTTTACAATCGGAAGGCAGTGTACTCAACTCCATTAGTCTGCAACATTTAATCCAGAAATACCCGCGCCTAGCCGGTATGACAGCCACCGCACAATCCTCCGCTCATGAATTCGCCGAATTCTATGGCCTGGAAACCGTGGTAATCCCTCCAAACAAACCCTCACGAAGAAATGACTTCCCAGATCAGATCTACGCCGATAAAGCCAGTAAGGAGCAAGCGATCGTAAATGAGGTAAAACGTATTCATAGGATTGGCCAACCTCTATTAGTGGGGACGCTAACGGTAAAAGAGTCAGAGCATTTAGCCCGGCTTTTTAGGCAACACGGAATCCCTTGCCAAGTACTCAATGCGAGAAATGATGAAGAGGAAGCTGGAATTATAGCAGATGCTGGACGAATTGGTGCCGTTACCATCGCTACTAATATGGCAGGTAGGGGTACTGATATTAAACTAGGAGGACATGATGAGGGAGAAAAACAACAGGTACTTCGTAATGGCGGGCTATACGTGATAGGAACTAATCGACATGAAAGCATACGCATCGACCGCCAGCTGCGAGGGCGAGCTGGGCGCCAAGGAGACCTAGGCCAAAGTCGTTTTTTCATTAGCCTGGAGGATGATCTCATGGTCAAATATCGCTTAAAGGAATTGCTTCCTCGAAAACTCCGCAATTTGCAGGGGAATACGCCCTTATTAAACCCCAAATTTAAAAAGGCGATCCGATCCATGCAGCACATCATAGAGTGTCAGCTGTTGGATATGAGGAAAAGCCTTTACCAGTACGCCACCTTTAATGAAAAGCAGAGAACTATTCTACAAAAGGAAAGACGGCAGATTTTGACCAACCCAAATCAACTGAACAAGCTATTTCCTAATGTTCCTGATCTCTCTGCAGTCTCCTCAGATGAACTCCATTGGATCAAAGCCTACACCTTGCTACAGTATGATCGCCAATGGGCTTTACATTTAGATGAATTGGCGCAATCGAGGGATGGAATCCATCTCGTAAGACTGGGTGGGCAGAATCCACTTTCCACTTTCCGTAAAATGGCAGATGTTTCCTTCACAAAGTTATACGAACGACTAGAACTCAATATCCAAGATTGGGTCACGCGAGTGCTTAGAGAGGGGATATCGCTGAAGGAAGTTGCTTCCATTGAACGTCCGGCTTCTACCTGGACCTATGTGATCAATGACAACCCATTCGAAGATCAATTGTCCATTATGTTGCTGGATAATGCCAATACGGGAATGCATGTTGATTTCGTGGCAGCACCTTTCTTGTTTACCGTCGCTATGATGAATTGGGTGAAAAAGAAACGATCTTAATCTGCCAATACAACTGCCACTGACTCAGAATGGGCTAGTGGCAGTACATCTTCTCCTGTGGAGGAACAAATTGCTTTGGATCTTCGACCAATCTCGTGTTTCGAGACATTCAAAAATGAAATGCAACGCTTTACTGACAGTAATAGTCCATTGACAGTAATCCTCAGTGGCGCTTATTCACTTCATGTTGTGACTGTCCACGAGATTGGTCAAAGAAGGATTGATTTTTAATCCTATCTAATTGGTCAAAAAAACCTATAAACATTTACTTAAATATATAATACATTCTAAAATCAGCACATTAAGCACTTACTCCGATCTTGTTGATTGTAAGTCAATTGTATATAAACAAACTAGTACTTTGCCTCTAATCCTCCAGCTTATTGACTGCTTAAATTTTCCTATAATCCCCGGAAAATGTTCTTTTTTCCGATTTCAATTCCCAGTAGTATTGTGGTGTATTACGGCTGAGTAACCCTCTCAGTCATTCAATAATCCTAAAACTTTAATCACCATGATCAGAACTCGATTGTTTGTTGTGCTTGTTCTAGCACTCTCTTTTGCCTCTTGTACAAAAGAAAACATCTCCCACACCGAAGACACCGCATTAGACCTTGGAAAAGAAAGCTTGGAGCAACCGGAGGAGCTCGTAGCTAACGGTAAATTTGGCAACTTTGTTCTATTCAAAGTAACGAACGCAAATGTACAAGCAGGATCTTCATTTTGTGTCGATGTGAAAGCCGCAGGATTCAGGGACCTAGTAAGCTGGCAGTACAGCGTTGCTTGGGATGATGATGTATTGGCTTTTTCTCACGTCAACAATTTCAATGTTCCTGGATTAGATGCAACCAACTTTGGTAGCCCTCAGAGTGACCGCTTAACCTCTGTTTGGTTTGACCCAACCCTATCTGGTGTAAGCCTTCCTAGAGGAACAACGCTCTATAGTATCTGTTTTGATGCTATTGGCAATGCTGGCGACCGTACCCCTGTATCCATTACCGACAACCCCACAGACATTGAAATTATTAATTCTGACTTCGAGGAAGTTAATCTTTGGGCGCGCAGGGGCCGTGTGAGATTGCACTAAATGTAGGCACTATGTCTAGCCCCCCGAATCAAATAGAATAGAACCTTTCAATTTAATCCCAACGACCAAAATACAGCTCATTCAGCATTGGAGAAGGATAGTACTTTGTTACTGTCCTTCTTTTTTTGCCAAGGTTAATTTATTCACAATTTTCAATAAATATTGAAAATTATGAACTTTAATACTACTCTCTCTGTTTTCATAATAAACCCTATACTTATGAAAACTGAAAAAGCGATCATTTACGATGACAATTGTCCCATGTGTCGTTGGTATACTCAAGCTTTTGTCAAGGCTGACTTACTTGCTGAAAACAATAGAATATCTTTTTCTGAATTGGCGTCCTCTCCTCTGGTCGAACAAATAGAAATGCATCGCAGCAAGCATGAAATCCCTCTGGTTGATCTTGCAGGCGGGAAGACGATCTATGGTGTAGATAGCTTAGTACACTTATTAAGTCCAAGGTTACCAATCCTTAGGAAATTGATGAACCTGGGGCCTATAACCTATATGATTAAAGAACTATACAAGTTCATTTCCTACAATCGTGGGATCATGGCTCCTAGTTATCCCAATTATCGAAAATATGACTGCACTCCAGATTTTCACTTAGGCTATCGTTTATCAATGATCCTATTACTTGGAGGTTTAGGGTTATGGTTGGGAGCTTCATCTATTACTCATTTCGGGGGGGAAGATATTGCCTTATACGCTGGACTAGGCTTCTTTATAGCAGGTTTACCGTTCTTGCATACACACTATATCTCTTACTTAGGCCACTTAAGTATAATTCTTTTTTTGGCAAGCATGGTAGCAAAAATAGGGAGTCTATTTCCTGTGCTCAACCCTATATTCAGCCTTCTTGCCATAAGCATTTTTATATGGCAATATCTACGTAGGTATCATATTCTGTGGGCACAAATGCATTGGACAAAGAAAAGGATCTCATAAATAGTCTGTTAGAGCTTGTTCTCTCTACTTTGCTTTCTTTACATATTTGGTAATGATTACGATATGTTGGCCATCTACCTTACCCTCAATATATTCTGGATTATTCGGATCAAGGCTAATACGGCGAACCGCTACCCCTCGTTTTGCCACTAGACTACTCCCTTTAACGTTTAGGTCCTTGATCAGAATTACAGTATCTCCTGCTTCCAGTTTAACACCATTACTGTCCAAGTGTACAATCGCATCCTCATCTGGTTCAAGCGCTTTGGCCCACTCAGCTACTTCCTCAGAAAGGTAAAGCATATCTAAGAGATCTTGTGGCCAACCTTCAGCACGCAGTTGGTGTAACATCCGCCATGCAATGGCCTGCACGGCAGGAACTTCACTCCACATACTATCATTGAGACATCGCCAGTGATTGACATCCACGGCATCGGGTGTCTCTATTTGATGCTTACAATTCGAGCAAATCATGGCTACCGATTCGGCTCCCTCCTTGGCTGGAAGAACTTGATATATACTCAATTCATTATTGGACTTACACAATTCACATTGTCCCCCTGCACGCTGCGCTACAATTTTTTCCAGTTTCATAGATTATAATTGAGGGCCAAATATACTGTTTCTTCTGAAGCCTTTTCAGGCTCTTAAGGTATGAGTAATCTATTTACTGTATATTCAGACAAGGAAGTTGTTTAGAAATGAAAAACAAGAAGGTCATTATAGTTGGTTGTGGGAATGCCGCATTATGCGCTGGGATTGCTGCCTTGGAAAAGGGTGCAGCTGTACAGATAATAGAGAAAGCAGATGAAAAGGAAGCTGGGGGAAATAGCAAATACACGGCTGGTGCTATGCGATTTGTATACAATAATGCTGACCAACTTTTAACCCTCCTGTCAGACCCAAATGATGAGAGGATTTCCCATACTAATTTTGGGGTTTATTCAAAAGAAAACTTCCAACGAGATCTTTTAGGCTTTAATAATGGACACCCCTTGAGTCTTCATCAACATTTGCTTATCGACCATAGTTACGATACCGTCGAATGGTTAAGCGGCCATGGCATTAAGTTCGAGCCCATCTATTCCAGACAAAGCTTTAAGAAGGATGGGCAGTATGTATTCTGGGGTGGTTTAACTTTAGCAGCACAAGGAGAAGGCGTTGGATTAGTTGATGCAGAAATGGCGGCCTACTTACAACTAGGAGGTACGATCCGATACGAGACGGCTGCAGTAGAACTTTTGACACAAGAAGGAAAAATAACAGGAGTAGTTTGCGATACGCCAACTGGAACCATTCAACTAGCGGCCGATGCTATTGTTTTGGGCTGCGGTGGGTTTGAAGCCAACCCTGCTCTTCGAAAAAAGTATATGGGTGCAGAGTGGGAGCAAGCCAAGGTTAGAGGGACACGCCACAATACAGGCAAGGGTATTGAAATGGCTCTCAAGCTTGGTGCACAGTTTTATGGCGAGCCAGATGGCTGCCATGCCACCCCGATGGACCTACAGATGCCCAATTACGGAAACCTGGATATTCCCTTTATCGACAGAAAACACTACCGGAAGATCTGTTATTTCCTGGGTGTCATGCTGAATGCCAATGGTGAAAGATTCGAGGACGAAGGTATCAATTTCCGAAATTACACCTATGCTCAATTTGGTCGTTCTATCCTCCAGCAACCAGGTGGTTTTGCCTGGCAAATATTCGACAAAAAAGTGGACCATTTGCTATACAGCGAATACCGCTTCTGGGACGCTAGTTTTGTAGTGGCAAACACCTTGGAGGAACTTGTTCAAAAATTAGAGGGTGTAAACGCAGAAAATGCACTGCAAACTTTACACAGATACAATGCCGCTGTTGATCTATCCACGCCCTTCGACCCAACGCTCCTCGATGGTAAAAGTACTATTGGATTAAAACTCAATAAGACCAATTGGGCCAATACCCTAGATACACCTCCATTTAGAGCTTATCCAGTTACCTGCGGAATTACCTTCACCTACGCAGGGCTAAAAGTTGACCGTAATGCAGCTGTACTTGATCATAATGACCAAGCTATTCAGGGACTCTATGCCTGTGGTGAATTGGTTGGCGGGGTTTTTTATCATGGATACCCAGGAGGCTCTGGCCTAACCAGCGGCGCCGTTTTCGGGCGAATTGCAGGCTCCTCGGCAGCTCTATGATCTATTAACTGACCGTATGTAAAATGAAACGAAACCAACTCAAACAAATCCTTCTGCTCAGTCTCCTATTTCTGGGCATTTATTTCCTTTTCTCGGCTCAACAAAGGGCATCAAAACAAAATACACAAACCACAACTGCAACGAATCCCTCCGACTACTTCGAGGGAAAAACCATCGAGTGGATTATTCCTTTTAAAGAAGGTGGAGGCGGAGATACCTGGGCTCGCTTTAATGCCCCTTTCTTTCAACGTTATATCCCAGGCCATCCGACGATAGTGGTCAACAACATCCCCGGCGGTGGCTCCATTAAGGGCGCTAATTTATTTGCTGATCGGGTCAAGCCAGATGGTTTGATGATTTTGGGAACTTCGGGAACTACACAAATGCCCTATTTGCTAGACGATCCAAGAGTCCGTTACGATTACAAAAAGTACAAGCCCATCATGGCTTATCCCACGGGAGGAGTGGCTTATGTTTCTCCAGGTATTGTATCTCAAGCCTTACGTGAGCTGAAGGTAAGCTCTGTAGAAGAGCAATTGGAAAAAAGTGTACGTATCATACAGGAGCTAATCGATAATAAGGTAGAACTCAAATACGGTAGTCAAGGCCCTACTTCCCTAGATTTAGTCACCATGTTTTCCTTTGATTTATTGAATTTGGATGTAAAAGCCGTTTTCGGGTTCCGAGGGAGAGGCGCAGGAAGGCTCGCCTTTGAGAGAGGAGAGGTCAAGATTGACTATCAAACTTCGTCAGCTTATCTAAAGAACTCGATCCCTTTGGTAGAAAATGGAGAGGCTATTCCTTTGTTTAGTTTTGGAGCTTTGGATGAAAATGGGCAACTGGTCCGCGACGAAAGCTTTGCCAACTCACCCGTTGGTGTGATTAAGGAGGACACTATGAGAGTAAATGTTCCGCACTTTGGAGAGATCTATCAACGTCTAGGGAATCCACTATCTGGAATTGAGTGGGATACCTGGTTCGCCTTTATGTCCGCCGGTTTTGGCGGCATGAAATTATTACTTACCCCAAAGGAAACACCTGATGAGATCGTTGTGGAGTTTCATCGGGCGATCCGAGCTATGAAGCAAGACGAGGAATATCAAAAGAACAAATTCAGGGCCTTGGGCACTTACCAACAAGTGATCGAAAAGCCAGCAGATAAGATCTTTGATTTAGCTACTAATGTAGGCGAAGCAGAGAAGATATTCATGAAAAACTGGTTGAAGGAAAAATACGATTTGAACCTGCTCGCTAACCAAAAGGAATAGACATGCTAGATCTAGTATTACAAGCCCTACAAACCTTATTTACCCCCGCTCACTTTGGGTATCTGCTACTAGGTGTTTTACTGGGTTTGGTGATTGGCATTTTTCCTGGCCTAGGCGGAATCGCTGGTTTGTCTTTGCTTCTGCCCTTCATTTACGGTATGGACCAAGTTTCCGCTTTAGCCACGCTCATCGGCTTGGTAGCTGTAATCCCTACCTCTGCTACTTTCACTTCCGTTTTAATGGGAATTCCAGGTTCAAGCTCAAGTCAAGCTACGGTGCTGGATGGGTTTGCTTTAGCGAAGAAGGGCCAGGCCTCAAGGGCTTTGGGAGCCGCCTTTTCCTCTTCCCTAGTGGGTGGCTTGTTTGGGGCAATTATCCTCACTTTTTTTGTGCAGATCGCTCGCCCCATGATATTGATGTTTGGTTCTGCCGAGTTGTTCATGCTGGCCCTTTTTGGATTATCCATGGTGGGGTCCTTGTCTGGGAAAAGCTTAGTCAAAGGAGTGGTAGCCTGCGGTTTGGGCATACTTGTAGGTAGTATCGGCGCTGCACCAGCCACCGGGGAATTTCGAATGATCCTCGGGATCAATTATCTTTATGATGGCCTCCCCTTAGTCGTTATTGCCTTATCTATTTTCGCTTTCCCTGAGATTTCTGAGTTATTCAGAAAAGAAACAGCGATTGCGGAAGAAGCTAGCATGGGTAAGAAGGGGATGATAAGGGGTGTGAAAGATTTAATTAGGCATAAATGGTTAGCGCTGCGGTGTTCAGGGATTGGAACAATCGTTGGTGCTATCCCGGGCATGGGAGGCAGTGTAGTTGACTGGATCGCCTATGGGCATGTAGTACAGACTTCGAAAGATAAATCCCAGTTTGGGAAAGGCGATATTAGAGGAATCATAGCCCCAGAGTCAGCCAACAATGCGAAGGAGGGCGGGGCACTTATGCCTACGCTACTATTTGGCATCCCCGGTTCCGGTTCCATGGCCGTATTTCTGGGGGGAATGGTACTGATTGGCATTGAGGCGGGGCCTTCAATGGTAACCAAAAATATAGACCTTACTTATACCATTATTTGGTCGTTGGCTGTTGCCAATGTTTTGGGAGCAGGTTTTTCTCTTTTCCTGGCAGGGCCTATCTCCAAGTTAACACAAATCAAATTTAGTTTGCTGGCGCCCTTCATGATTATGGTTATCAGCTTTGCTGCATTTCAAGCTACTAAAGATATGCTGGATCTTTGGATGCTTTTATTCTTCGGCTTGATTGGGATATTCATGAAAAGATTTGGCTGGTCCAGGCCTGCCTTCTTGATCGGCTTTGTACTAGCTACACAAGCGGAGAGTTATTTGAACATGTCGGTCCAGTTTTACGGTTGGAAAATGTTCTTACGTCCAGGTGTGATCATTATTTTGATTTTATCATTGATCTCTGTGTATTTCTCTCGAAAGGGTACAGTAGATGAAAATGCAGAACTGATGGAGCGGAAATCAATAGAGAGCACCAATAGAATTCCACAGTTACTATTTTCTGGCCTCATTTTATCCTTTATTGTCTTTGCGATTTATGACAGCTGGCAGCAATCTTTTTTAGGGAGTGTTTTCACCTTATCTATAGCCTTTGTGATCTTGCCTTTTGCCATTTGGCTGCTCTGGACTCTCTTCAAGGGAGAATCTACCCATTCCGCTATTTTCGATGCGGAACAAGCGAGTGTTCCGGGAACATTCAAAGCCCCTTGGTACGAATCTATAATCTGGATTGGAAGCCTTTACCTTCTGAGCACATTTATCGGTTTCATACCCGCTATCATGCTATTTTTCATTACGTTCTTTACCCTGAAGGCACATACAAACCTAATCAAAACCGCATTGCTTACAGCTGCCGGTACCGGGGCTCTCTTGTTGTTCGGATATTTTTTGAACTTGGAGTTTCCCACAGGACTCATCTAACAAAAATGCAATAAGCTGCCCTTGCATTTTGACCATAAATTTCACCTTCCCCTTGGGTTTTGTAAATTTATAGTATGAAGTTGTTAAAAATACCTCATTGGCCGCGATGAAGCTCTTTTTGGCCCACTCTTCGTTTTTTTATCGCCGGGTAGTGCTGCCATGCGATTCAAAAAAACCTCAATTGAGCAAAAAACCTTCTCCATCTCGACTCAGCAGCGATTCTTAAACAACTTCTATGAAAAGAGCATGATTTGTTAAGGAATATCCTTCTTAGATAAAATCATGCGAGCCTGTCTACCCGGCGTAGTCAGGTAGAAGCGCAGCGTTGATGTCCATGCAGAATTTTTTCTGCATAATGCAAATGCTGTGAAAAAACTTTAAACAGATGAAACAACCAACTTTAGCAGGGTTCTTGCTCGCCCTAGCCTGCCTATTTATTGTCTGCAGCAATCAGGCACAAACCTTTCAGATCCAACATCAGCAAGAAGGCGTTTTGCTACTAGAAGGGGAAAAAAACATCCTTTTCTTTCAGCAAGCTCCCAAATCACAAGAAGGCAAATATGCTAGATCCAATTATGTGCACCCACTTTATGACCTGGACGGAGAAATCCTAACAGAGGATTTTCCAGCAGATCACCTCCATCACCGAGGCATTTTTTGGGCTTGGCATGAAATTCTGGTAGGGGGAAAAAAAGTCGGAGATGCTTGGGATTGTGACAATATCAGTTGGAACGTACGAAAGGTAAAAGAACGCCTTACCGATGAAACAGCCACTATTACGACTAAGACCTTTTGGCACTCCACCTTAACTGCTACAGATGCAAAATCGACAAAGATATTTAAGGAAAAAACAAGCATTACAGTCTACCCTACCACCGCCTTCTATAGAGTCATTGACTTTACCATAAAATTAAAACCACAGCTAAAAGGAATGGCCATCGGTGGCTCCACAGACACCAAGGGTTACGGCGGATTCTCTCCCCGGATTAAACTTCCAAATGATATTCGATTTATTAGTCAAGATGGAGAAGTAGAAGCCCAGCGAGATGGCCTCGATGCAGGACCCTGGATGGATATGATTGGGACTTTTGATGGTAAACAACGATCCGGTGTGACATTGATGATGCATCCCAGATTTCCGGAAGCTCCTCAAAAATGGATCTTGCGCGCCGCTAAGAGCATGCAAAACGCCGCTTTCCCTGGTAACAAAGCTTACTCACTAGAGAAAGGTCAATGGCTAGAATTGAGGTATAGAATGGTACTCCATCGAGAAGAGATGGACAAGGACGTGATTTCAAAACTGTATCAAGGATTTGTTCAGGAATAGATGAGTACTAACCGTCACCTATTCCTTCAATCGAGGATCCAAAGCTTGCGTGAGGCCATCACCAATGTAGTTGAATATCGTGACGCTGAGGAATATGGCAAAACCAGGTACAACCGTCAACCACCAAGCCTTCGGGTAGTTTCGTGCTTCTCGTAACAAACTCCCCCAAGTCACTTGTTCCTCGGGCACTCCTATATTGAGGAAGGACAATGCTGCCTCTAGCAATATTGCCCCTGCCATACCAAAAGATAAGGCAATTAAGACCGGCCCCAAAGCATTAGGCAAGGCATGCCGGAAAATGATCTTCCACTGACTGAACCCCAAAGCTCTCGCTGCATCGATATATTCCATCCGGCGAATTCGTAATAACTCTGCTCGAACGAAGCGCGCAACACCCGTCCAGGCCAATAGACCAATCAATACCATGACAAATAATATACTTTCTTCTTGGATGGCCGCCACGAACGCCAAGATTAATAACAAGCCTGGAATCGCATTAACCATTTCAATCAAACGCATCACCAGGAGGTCTATGGGAATCACCCATCGCTTGCCCAGCGAAGGGAAGCGCTCCAGATAATTGGAAAGCAAATTAGCCAATATGAGAAACCCAATAAGAATGGCCAGCCCTAACAAGAAGTTGCTGATTTGATTCCCTTCACTAAGGGCATAAGATCTACTCCCCCATCCCCAAAATACACCCAACAACAAAAACAAGCTATTGAGTACAACCCGAATCCGAGACAACTTTAAGCCATCATCACCAAAGTAACCGGCCAGCGCCCCCAGGAAGAGGCCAATAACCAAAGCAATGGACATGGCCACCATTCCTACCATCAAGGCCGTCCGTGTTCCGGCTATCATACCCGCCGCCACATCACGTCCAAGATCATCCGTTCCCAACCAATGTCGGAAACGCAAGCCTTCTACTCGTTGATCATGGAAAGGGCCTGTATAGGTGTTCTTGTAGTCCATTCCTTCACTCGCGTAGGGGATTAAAGGCCATACTACAGCTTGATAGGTATGCTCATTCCAGGGTGTCATTAGAAACTTAGAATCCCATTTCGACCAGCCCGCTTGAACAGCATAGTCCTGCACTACTGGAAAGTATCTTTTGCCATCAATCTTACAGTACAAAGGTTTGTCATTAGCTAGAAAATCTCCAATCACGGCCACCAACAACAGCATCAAGAAAATACGCCATGACCACAAGGCCATTCGATTTTTGCGAAAGCGTTCCCAGGCAAAGGACCAGTAGGTTCGTTTGCCAAGTTCTTGTTCTATGTCACTATGTTGCTCTTTCTCTCGCAATTTCTGTGTTATTAATTCAACGTACTGATTTAGATGAAAGTCTTACTTTTTATATCTCACTCGTGGGTCCACAAAGGCATATAGAATATCGGCAACCAATATTCCAATCAAGGTGACAATGGCCCCTAACATCATAATGCTGAATACCACCGGCCAGTCTTTCTGTCCGATTGACTCTATTGTCAGCCAGCCCATCCCATAAATATTAAAAATCCACTCGATCACTACGGAACCAGTCAATACCCTAGGAAAGATATTCGCTATCAAGGTAATGATCGGGAATAATGCATTTCTAAATCCATGCTTCCAGATCACGACTCGAGCACTCAATCCCTTTGCTTTCGCAGTACGCATATACAATTGTTGCGAAACCTCCAACATGCTCCCGCGCATTTGCCGACTGATAAACGCCAAACTCGCATAGGTCAAACAGAAAACGGGCAATATTAAATGATAAGCCACTTCCCAAAATCGAGACCAAAAAGGGGCATCATCTGGCAAATTACCCGATCCGTAGGCGGGGAACCAATCCATTCCATATTCCGCATTGGTAAAGAATATAATTAACAAGGTTGCTACCCAAAAATTCGGTAGAGAGTACAAAAAGAAAAGAAAAGCGGAACTCCATCGATCAAAGATCTTCCCTTGATGTACCGCCGCATATACCCCAACCGGAATAGCGATCAAATAAGCAAAAAAGATAGCCAGGCCATTCAGTATCAAGGTCCATTGCAAGGCTTCCCAAATCTTACGACTTACGGGTCTACGATCTTGTAAGGATATCCCGAAGTCTCCCTTGATGAATCTACTAAACCAATAGTGATATTGATTACGAGCACCATACCACTTAAAATCCGGAACGTATAAACGGGCAGGAGTCGCTTCTGATTTAATGGTGGCGTAACGCTGCGCCAATGTATTGAAAGCCGGTTCTAAACGTTGAGCCAAAAGAGCATTTTCTTGAATCTGCACAGCAATGGAATCCAAAGTGCGTCGCACAAGCTCATCTTTGTACTGCAAGGGCAAAAAACGAATATCTGCCTTTATATTGGTCAAAGCATAGGAAGCTAAAGAGTCGGGCACCGCTGACAAGGTCGACTTGAAGATCTTCATCTCTTGATAATAGGCTTCGATTTCCGGCCAATTACCATACTGTGCGATCAATTTTGAGAGGGTCGTGCGGCGAGCCATTTGCTGTATCCGGTAGAGGGTATCCGGGTAGGCAGCTGAACTTAGACTAAAATAGAAGGAGGGTCGATCCAATCCCAGGGATCGGGCACATCGTCGGTATTCTAACTCAAAAACATCTTCATTGAAAGGGGTGTCTTCGGGAAAGCAGGCTTGCATGACCGGATCACCTGGCGTACACTTGCTCAACCCAAAAGCCAAAAACGAAATGGCTATTAAAGTAGGTATAAACCAAAGTATACGCTTTAGTAAATATGTGGTCATGGGTTGTTTTTCCTAAAAACACCTTTTATAAGGCGAAGATACAAACTTGGAAGCCGGAAGGCATTACTTCTTTCCGGCTTCCAGGTTTCTTTATTTCCCAGCGGCCATCTGGCTTGCTTTCAACTTCATATAATTAGGAAAATAGCCAGGAAAATAAGCGGTAATCGGTGTATCAAATCGCTTATGAATAGCAAACCGGACACTATAGGTCATGATATAGATTTCTGGCCGCTCATCATAGATGATAGTCTGTAGTTCTTTATACAACTTATAACGTTCCGTATCATCTAATGTTTCTTGGATACGATTAATCAATTCATCTGTTTGAGCCGTCCCAAATCCAGCACGGTTGTCTCCTTGGGTATGGTAGTTTTGGCGTGGCTCCCAGTTTGGTGCCAAACTTCTACCCGCTCCACTCAATTCATAATCTCCCGCTCTTTGCCGACCGATGAGCTGTCGGAAATCACCCGCATCTAATTCAATTTTAATGCCAGCTCTACGTGCACTTTCTTGAATAATCAAGGCCGTGCGTTCAGCGCTTGCACGGGAATTAGAATAGGAATACGTCAGCACCATTTCTTCTCGTTTCCCATCAATTTCTTTATCAACCGTTCCGTCCTGATTGGTATCTGTCCACCCTGCCGCGGTGAGCAAGTCTTTGGCTTTCTCTACATCATACGCGGGGATTTCAAGATCATCATTATAGAACTTTTGGTTGGGGTGTACCGGAGAAGCCAATCTCTCTCCCATCCCAAAATAGACTTGATCAATGATAGTTTGGGCGTCGATAGCATGAGATAAGGCTTGTCGTACTCGTTTATCAGATAACTTAGGGTTATTTTGATTTAGGTAAATGAAAGCAATAGCCAACATAGAAGGAGAATAGAATTCGAAACAGTCTGTCATGCTCGGATCATCCCTCATATCCACAAAGGTAGCCGCATCGATATCGGGTACCACATCAAGATTACCACCTCTCAAGCCCTGGATAGCTGTAGCTGCTTCTTTGATCGGGCGGTACACCAGGCGATCCGGAAAGGCTTCTAAAGCCCTGAATTTGCTAGCCAGAGCATCTCCCCACCAATCTTTCTTTTTCTCTAACACGACCTCTTGTCCTGTTTTCCATTCTACAAACTTATACGGACCAGAACCTGTAATAAACCCAGCCTCTCTACCATATTTTGGCAATTTAAATTCATCCGCGAATTGTTTTAGGCGCTCGTCAGAGGAAACCAGGGCTTCTACTTTTTTTGCATCGGTAAACTCCGAAACAGGAATATCTTTCAGATAACCATTCGGGTCGTAGACTTTTTCCGGCATCACTGGAAATGTACTAGACGTTTTTTCCTCTCCACTAAAAAATCGCTTGTCAGTAACTACTGTAAACCTTTTTGGATTATCCGCATCTATCTCTACATCTTTAATCAAGGTGATATGAGGTCGCAAGCGCACCGCAGGCACTTCTGGGTTTAATACTGCCTTAAGTGTAAATGCATAGTCTGCTCCTGTCACTGGACTCCCATCTTCCCAGACCGCTTCTTCATGTATTTCATAACTATAACTTGTACCTCCTGCATAAGGACCTTCTTCCAAAAAGGTAACCGTCGGGCGAGCCTTCGCCAATTGTGGAATCAACTCAAGGCTTTCCGGATCCAAGGTCAATAGATAGGAGAACATCTGAAAATTCAACTGATTACCATAGCTGGTCGTGGTAATCAAGGGATTCAATATATCTGGTTCAGCTTCCAATCTCAACACCACTTCATTGTTGGTTCTCTCACAACTAGCTAAAGCAGCCGTGGAAGGATCTTCCTTGGAGTCTGTTCTACAGCTTGCTAGCAATATGCAGACCGCCAGACAACCGATAATAAGTACACGTACGTGATTCATGGTCAAATTTTAGGATATGATTTAATGCCCGCTACTGCACAACTAAATCTTCCATCAACTGAAAGGCTCCTAGCCGAAAACCAGGGCGGATAGAGCTAGCCTCCGCCTCAAACCGACGGTGGAAAGCCAATCTTTCCAAGGGGGCAAATAAGAAAATTGCAGGTTGCTCGTCGTAAATTATCTCTTGTAATTCTATAAATAGGTTCTTGCGTTCTTGTTCATCAGTAGTCAATCGCAATTCATCAATCAGCGCATCAACCCGTGGGTGACTAAATCGCATTCGGTTCAACCCCCTAGGATGATCACTTTCTGTATGCCAGATTGATTTTGGATCTTCCTCCGGCTCATGTCCAGGAGAAAGAGCACCTCCAAATAAATCAAAGTTCCTAGCTGATAGGTCTTTTACCATCTCTGTTCGGTCCACAGAATTCACATTCACATCCACCCCAACTCTTTTGGCCTGGTCCTTGAAGTAGAGCGTCATATTACTGCCAAAAGTACTCGCTTGGTATTCTAAGTAGGTTATGGAAAAATCAACTCTCTCACCGTCAATTTCGCGGTCTAAGATCCCATCTCCATTGGCATCCTCCCATCCTGCTTCAGTCAATAAAGCTTTCGCCTTTTCAATATCATAGTCAATCCGGTCCAAGCCCTTGTGAGTGATAGGTTTCTTAGGGTGGAAAGGCCCTGTAATAGGTTCGGCATAACCGTAAAAAAGTGTTTCGATTATCTCATCTATATCAATTAAGTGGGCCAAAGCTCTACGTGTCCTCTTGTCCGATAGTAGGGGCGATTGGGTATTAATCCCAATGAAATAGAACTGAAAGGTAGAAGGGGTGTGCAAATCATAAATTTGCTGAATGTTTTCATCTTTTTCAAGCTCTGAAAAAGCCTTTGAATCCAATCTACCTGCTACATCCAGTGCCTCATCTTTCACTGCCGCAATCGTTGTATTTTGATCTCTGATCACCTCAAAAACGATCTTGTCTGGATAGGCTGCCAAACTTGGAAAAGCCTCTTCCTTTCCCTTACCCCACCAATTTTCTTTAAGTGCAAGTTCTGTTCCCTTTCCTGTTTCAAAAGAAACCAACTTATATGGTCCGGGGCCTGAGACACCCGCTGACTCCAGGTTGTGCAAAGGAGACGTAAAATCATCCGCAAAAGTTTTCAAATCTTCATTATTCTCTGCTAGTTGCTGGGCTTTCTCAACATTTGTAAGGTCGCTTAATGGCACATCCGTCAACAAGCCATCAGCATCATAAACGTAGGCTGGCATAACAGGTAAGCTACTCAACCCCAGCTCTTGTAGCATGTAAGGTTTTTGTGTGGTGATAGTAAAAACTTTTGGATTTGCTTCATCGACTTCTACATCTGCAATAAAATCAAAATAGGAGCGTAGATGGGCCGAAGGCACCAATGGATTAAATAGTGCCTTAAGCGTAAATGCCATATCGTGCCCTGTTACTGGCGTTCCATTATCCCAGCTGGCCTCCTCATGCAATGTAAAGGTATAGGCTAGATTGCCGGCATTAGGCCCCGAACTAATCTCTGTCACCTTTGGTTTTGCTACTGCTAATTGCGGGATAGATTCTAGTGTTTGCGGATCATATGTCATTAGATAAGGAAACATATATTCAAACACCATCCGGCTTTGAGAGTCGGTATACAAGATGGGGTTGAACGTTCGTGGATCTATTGGCATTCGCACCCGAACCACATTGTCTTTTTGCTTAAATAGCGAAGGATCTATTGTGGTCTTTTCATCTTCCTGTTCCTTGTCACCCACGCAAGTATACATAGAGAAACTTAGCGCAAGGATCAGCAAGGTAAGAATGCTGAAGTTCTTTGTTGGTTGATATTTCATACTGGAGGGCTTTTTATCTAGCTTGGCGACAATTTATTTTGGTTCTTTGGCAAATCACGTGTTTCGAGACACTCAAAAATGAAATTCAATGCTTCCTTCGGGCGCTTATTCATCTCATTTTATGATTGTCCCAAGATTTGTCGAAGAAGGTTTATATTTAGAGGAGGACCATCCACCATAATCAAATTGGGCGCTCCAACAATTCTTATTTACGAGGTCAACTAAAGCTCTTGTCTCTTCTCATTAAAACATCTACCAACATCACCATATCTAGTTGATCACACAAAAACCGTTCGAACGAGATCAAAATTAAAGCATTTGGCAAGGAATCAAAAAATAATATTGCTACATGCAGCCATTCTCTGCTCAAACTTCAACGATCTGTTTCTCTAATCGCCATTCAATATTGACTCCAACCTAGCCCAATTCTTCTTACAATCAATTAAATCACTGCACCTTATGGGTAAGCATTAATTCTATATCGCGTATTACCACTTGCCATCAATTGAAATAATCCCTAACTTTAGAAAAGCGAACCCTTCTCCGGCAATTTTGTAACAGTACTCGGCTGCCCAAAATACAGCTCATGTTTTATATGAGAGGACTGTTCAATATGAAACAGGGCTTTTAATGTAAAAGACTGCCTCAGGCGCAAAAATTACCAGAGAATCGAACAAACAAGCCTTACCTAGATAGATATCACACGTAATTTAGCATTTTAAACCAAATTATTCTGTTATGGCATCTAATAACACTTTACGGTATTCAGATAAGGATTTGGCTAGTTTCAAAGAAATTATCGATGTCAAATTAGCCAAAGCCAAAGCACAATTGTCTCAAATGCAAACCCAAATTGTCGAGGCTACCCAAAACTCCAGTGATGCGCACGGAGCCGACTGGATGGATGATAGCAGCATGAATGCAGAATTGAATATGCTCAGTACCATGGCTATTCGACAAAGAAAATACCTGAAAGAGCTAGAAAATGCGCTGATTAGGATTAGGAATAAGATGTATGGTATTTGTACAATTACTGGCAAACTTATCGATAAGCGCCGCCTAATGGCTGTTCCAACTACCACCAAAAGTGTAGCAGCCAAGAATGAAATTAGTCGTAATAAGCCAGGAAAAAAGACCCGATTTAGCCGTCGTAAAGTGGGCCGACAGATCATTTCCAAAATCAAGGATGGGAAAAGGAGAGGTAAAGGAATATCCAAAGCTGTTACTTCCATCACGGAGGATGATCTTTTACCCGGTATCTCGCCTTTGCCACCTACCGAGGAAATCCCAATGGATCAAAAACCCAAGCTAGACGATCTCGCTTAGTAACGTTTAAATAAATAATAACCGTTACTTACTTATTCCCTTTGACTCGGGCTAGGCCAGATTTTGCTTGCTGGTGTAGCCCAGTCTTGTATTCCTCTGGGTTGATGGATAGGCATCGTTTGAAGTAAGCTTGCGCAAGGTCTCTGTCACCTAAGGTTTCATGAATCAACCCCACTTGCAAGGCGGCATTACAGGCATAGAAGTAGGATTCATTCTGTCCTTGTTCAATCGTTGTTTCGTATTGTTCGATGGCTTCCTCCCAGCGTTCCAGACCATGAAGAATCCGGCCGAGGCGGTAGGTGTATTCCAAGCGATCCTTCTTATCAGGGAAAAAGCTTTGAGACTTAGTCTTCATCAATTCCTGAGCCCGCTGAAAATATGCTCCATCAAAAAGCAACCTTGCTTCGACCAATAACTCAACGGGGCGATGTCCAGACTTTGCCTCACGAAAAGCATTCTTATCGCCTCCAGCAATGGCCTCGCCATTGTTCAAACAGGCTTTCATATAGGCAGAATACTTGCCCGGTTCTCCAATGATTAGCGATTGCCAGGCTAGTTTCTGGTAAGCTTCCTTGACATAGTAAGGCGTCTTATTTTCCGATAGAAATTTCAGAAAATACGGAGCTGCATCTCTGTCTAGTCGCCTCAATTTAGCTAAGCCCAACATATAATTAAGATAAGGGAAAGCCAGGCGTTCTTTTTGTGGTTTAAAATTGGCAAGAATCCGTATAGCTTCATTGTTATGCCCGCTACGCATGGCAATATTACTCATGATAAAACAGTGCAATGGATTGGTTTGGGGTGTCAAGCCAGAGGTCCGTATCACTTTCCAGGCAGCTTTTTCATCTTTAGCCAAGTGCATCAGTAAGTAGGCATACATACTTCGCGCCTCTTCTTTGAACAAGAAGTCATTTCGATCCGCATAGGCCACCACCTGTTCCAGTTCCTTCCGCCCTTGTGCTATCGTTCCATTGAGGCTCGTCAGGAGTTTCACCCCCCATTGATAATTATCGGGAATCGTCCCGACCATGGCATGCAATATGCCCAAGTCTTTTAGGTTTGGGATAAAGTCGGGAAAACGTCGCCGATTCTTCTCCAATAATCGGTTGGCCCGATTGATATCCATAAAACCATTGAGCTGCTCGCCAAAACGCAGTCGGATGAGCGCCCACTGTAAGTAGATCTCTGCCTGTATATAGAGTTGATAAGGCGAATCCTTATCACCAGCCATCACCTTCTCGATTCTTTGAGCTCGCCTGGGCTTGAGTCGATCAAAGCTCTTCTGATCACCATTAATATAGAGATAGAAAAAGTCGAGATAGTTTTCCAAGTGATGAACGACCAGATTATCAGGAGATTCTAGCTTTAAGGAAGCAATACCGGAATAGGCCTTAGTGAACTGAAGACTAGTGATGGCTTTATAGACCGATTGACATTTGGCATCATACTCGAAATACCCTTGTGCAGGCAGGAGAATGCAGGGCATGCAGAAAAGATAAAGCAGTAGCAGTTTTCGGTTAATCATGGGATGGTTTGAGGGCAAAAAGTCGAAAAACAGCAAGAGGTTGACGACAGCAATCATCAACCTCTTGTTTGTTGCTATATCGTTGTACGATTATTCAGTTGTAGTAGGCTCGCCTTTCACCTCCACTACGATCTGCTGATCGACTAGGATGCGGCCGCAGTGTTCGCAAGCAATGATTTTTTTACGCTGTCCAATCTCTAGTTGTAGCTGTGGTGGAATCTTGTTAAAGCACCCGCCACAAGAATTACGTTCTACAGATACGACAGAAAGACCATTTCGATAAGAAGTACGAATCTTATCATAGGCTTTGATTAGACGTTGTTCGATTGTCTTTCTAGCCTTTTCAGATTCTTTCTTAAGCTTATCTTCCTCTTTCTCTGTTTTCTCAATGATTTTCTCCAACTCTACCTTTTTCACCTCCAGGTCTTTTCTCTTCCCGTCGATACGATCATTGGTCGCGCCCAAAGTCTCTTGTTTTTTCTCCAACTCTACTCTTGACTGGCGCATCTTTTTTTCTGCCAACTGTATATCTAATCGCTGTAGTTCTATCTCTTTCGTAAGGGCATCATACTCTCTATTGTTCTTCACATTATCCATCTGTGTCTGGTAACGTTCGATAAGCGCTTCTGCTTCTTTCACATTGGCAGTATGTCGGCTCATCTCTCCCTCTAGCTCTTGGATTTGCCCTTCCAGGCGTCCAATTCTAGTTTCCAAACCCGCAATATCATCCTCTAAGTCACTCACTTCCATAGGAAGCTCACCCTTCATAATCTGGATTTCATCGATTTTGGAGTCTACTACTTGAAGTTCAAATAAATTTTTCAGCTTTTCAGCTATTGTCAATTCCGCCATTTACGTTTATTTTAAAGCTTTTGCTTGGATGATTTGATCGATCAGCACCAATAATGGACCGGATTAGTGCGCACGCTTGTGCAACGAACCGCAAAATTACTAAAATTATCTGATATTATCTCTGCGAGTAAATCAATTGTAAATTGCTCACTTTCAAAGTGTCCGATATCTGCAATGATTATGTTTTGATCCGCATCGAAAAACTCATGATACTTGTAATCTGCCGTTATAAATATATCGGCTTTCTTTCGAATCGCCTGCTTCAATAGGAAGCCTCCGGCTCCGCCACAAAGTGCCACGCGTTGGATATTTTTCCCACGCAATGCTGTGTATCTTATACAGCCCACCTGCATGACCTGTTTCAGATGTGTCAAGAAAGTTTCCTCAGACATGGGCACTGGCAGTGTACCAAACAAGCCCGATCCTACATTGGTGGCTTTATTTTCAATATCTGTAATAGAACTATGTGCTTCCGCAGCCTCCAGAATTCTCACCACTTTAGACTGAATCCCTTTTTCAAATTGGCCTTCTAGACGATGCCCCTGTTGGTGCAAAGCGATTACGCCAGCTGCCTTTAACTCATCATATAGTTGCAATGTTCTATCGTCAAAGGCATAGGCAATAAAACCTTTCAATACAGCCTTCGGAGCCAGGATCTGGGTATTTTCCAAACCAATCACTTCTCCAATCTTGGCATTCACGCCCTTACTATAAACATTATCTAGATTCGTATGGATCGCGTATATGGCAATCTTGTGCTGAATAGCTTTGATAATTACCCTTTCTACATAGTTTTTCCCAGTAATCTTCTTCAAGCCTCTAAACACGATGGGATGATGCGCGACCACTAAGTTGCAATTTTGAGCAATAGCTTCCTCAATGACGGCCTCTGTTGAATCCAAACAGGTTAAAACGCCCGTCACTTCCGCTTCTCTGTCTCCCACAATTAGCCCGGCATTATCGTAACTCTCCTGGTATGCGGGGGGAGCAATACGCTCTAAGGCTTGAACCACCTCTTTAATCTTCGTCATAGGTTTCTAATAGTGTATTTGCTGGATATTCGTTTCTTATTCGTCTATCTCTTACTCCATCCAATGGGTAGAGAACTTATTTATTGCAATCGCTTAATCTCTTCCTGTAACAATTCAATCAGGTCTTCCACACTTTTTTCTGCATTGCGATATAAACTTAATATGTAGCTATCATTCCGATTAGCCCATTGAAAGATGGGATGGATACTTTCATCCGCTAGTAATAGTTCCGGATCATCTATTTTATATTTCCCATCTCGGTATCTCATGTATTTCAACAGGAAGGGTTTTATGTATTCGCGATGATGGATGATATGCCGCTTTTCATTATCCACGATCCATTCTTGCGTAATATCATAATAGGTGAGCAACTCCAAACGAATGGAATCATTAGAAATTATCTCCAAGCCTCGCGATTTCAACATTTCGTAGGGCGCTGTATTGGTCACGAAGGTAGTCGTACCGATAAAAAAGGGTACTACGACTTCTAAGGAGTCTAATTCTGTGGCCTTGTTCTCTAGTTTTTCCATCACCCACTGATAAGCTCTCACTCGCCCACCATGTCCCACAATATTTACCTTAATATCCTGTAGGTCCTTCTGTAAGCCCTCTTTCAACTCCTTCAAGGTCTCCAACTCCACCTTCTTAGAAGCCCTTCTTTCATTCCAGTTACTAAAAGAAATGGCCAAACTGATGCCAATAAAGATCAAGAACACCTCCCCCAATGCATAGGACCAATTCACCTTTTTCAAGGTATTTCCCCAACTGCGACGGATCCGCTGCCCAATTTTTCCTTTTTTTGCCATAAGCGTACGCTTCTGCTAAAGACTTCACACCACCCAGAGATGGATGGCTATTGAAACACTAAAGAAAGGAATATTTTTTCAAAAACGCCATTTCCTCCTCCCCTCAAATCACCCCCTCCCAAAAATTTTAGCCAAACCTTTTTTTTGCAATTGGAACAAATTGCCTTACCTTTGCGTTCTTGAAAACAGGGTATCGGAAGTGATATCCAAATTGATGAAACGGTCCCATAGCTCAGCTGGTTAGAGCACCTGACTCATAATCAGGTTTCCTTGATTTTTGACAACTATACTGTATGATAATCATGCAATTACGCATGATAAATTCTTTTAAATCATCACAATAGTTGTCACCATGTCACGAGCTGAATTTCACATCATCCTTAACCCTACTCCACTCGCAGATCAAGTCACTTTTCCTGTCTGTCTCCAAGTCAATTTCAACAACACTTCAAGGCGTATTCGTTTGGGCTTTCGTGCCAAATTAGAGCAGTGGAACGAACACGAAAACAGGTATTCAGGCCGCTCTACTCGTATCAAAAACCGGAACAACGAACTGGACGAAATCGAGACGAGAGCCTATGATATCTACGATGACCACTTTAGGAACAGAGAATTTAACTACAAACTCTTCGCTGAATATTTCAGAGCCAAGTCCGAGGGAACGAACGTCTTAAAGTTTTTTGACGACCTCTACGACGACATCGTAAAAGGAAAAAGAAAGATCGCAAAAAGGAAGCTTTCTATCGGGACAGCTTTCTATTATAGAGACGTGAAAAACGCAATCATAAAATACGTAAATGATGCCGCAGTTGTCACTTTTGAGCAGATTGACGACTTTTGGCTCGAAAAATTCGAGTTAGACTGCCTAAATGGAGGGTGTACAGACGGTGGCGTGGCTTCCTATATGAGAGGTATTAAGGCGGCTTATGGGTACGCGATAAAGTCGAAAAGAGTAGAAGAAAAGTATTATCCATTCCAGGGTAAGTATAAAATGGCTGGCTACTCCTTTAGTCACCTGAACGGGAAAAAAGTCAAAGACACACTCACTAAAGAAGAAGTAAGTAAAATCTACCACCACCCGCCTAAAGATGAAAAGTACGAACTCGCTATAGACTTGTACTGTTTCTCGTTCCTATCCTTCGGAACCAACTGTGAAGACTTCGCTAGGTTTGAACCTCACCACATCAAAGAGCACGAAGGTATCAAAGTAATCGAGTTCAACAGAAAGAAAACCATCAACTCTACAGGGAAACTGGTTATCGTTCCGCTCGTTGGAAAATCACGAGAGATCGTTGAGAAGTATTTGAAGAAAAAAGGTAGATATATCTTTCCTATCCTTCCTGATGAATGGGAAGGTGATTCTGAACAGATCAAGAAGCACATCAAAAACTTTGAATACTCGATCAACAAGAGGCTACAGAATATCGCCAAGAAAGAAGGTATCGAGAAACACGTTACGCTCTACACTGCTAGGCATTCTTCTGGTACTATTGCCGATCTAGCAGGGGCGGATATTAAGTTGATCGCTAAGTTATTCGGGCATAGTAATACGGCTATTACTAAGAACTATCTGCGTGATAGGTTTACTATGTCGTTGGTTGAGCCTGTTAAGTTGTTGGATTTTTAGACATTGATAACTTACTTTTCTGAACCATCGTATATCAACAATCAAATACTTTTATATATTCATATGACAGGCATGACAACATTGTATTTATTACATTAATTTCATTTGGACAAATAAAATTATTACATTAGTGAAGAATATTAAAACCCCAAAGATTGCAAAAACATATTCAACACCTCATAATTCAAGGAGAAACCGAAGAAGCTCTTGAGAACCTACTATTTCTAAGTAGGAAAATCAAAAATAGTAATCTAGAAGATGAGATTTCTTTGCATTTTGCTAGATATAAAGAATATGAGACAGCAAAACAAGAAGGTATTATCACAAAGGAGGAGCAAGATATATTCTTCTCTAAAATTAATAAGTCTCTTCTGTCGATTCTAAGAAAGCTACCTGATCAAACTACTAAAAATATTCAGCACAAAAATCAGGCGTTCTCGCCCACTGGAAAAAAGAAAAAACAACGATGGTTTTTAGCTGCAGTCGGAATACTACTTTTTTGTATAGCCATACCTATCTCTATAGTTACACTTCCTAAGTGGTATAGTACTAGAAAAGTTCAAAGTGAAGAAGCACCAGTTATAAATAACGATTCTTTGCTCCAGTCAAAACAACCTTTGACCATAAAAGAAGACCCAAAACCTATAAGGTCGAAATTAAAGGGAAAAAACCAACCTAAAACCTCTTCCAATCCACTAGCTGATCATGGTATAGATAAGACTGTCGAAGAACATGATAAATCAAATATCGAAGCTGTAAATGCTCCGGCTAAAAAACTTACACTTCTAATTCCGATCATTGAAGTTGATTCAGTCTCTATTAATGGGAGCAATAGAAATGATCTGATTAATGGAAAATTCATTGAGGTTGATAGTGGCATGAACAGTATAACCTTATTCTCAAACGGCAATTATTATAATACGTTTAATGGTTTTATTAGAAAAGATTCGTGCTTGGTGGGAGGAGAAAACTTACTACGCTTAAAAAAATGTAACTAAAAGCAACAAGGTCTTTATGAGAAACATATTCATTCTTTTCCTTTTTCTTCCTCTACTATCTTATTGCCAAACAGAAAGGGATTTGGTCAGTATCCTCATTTATAATACCAAATTTGACGGAGTAACTGATCAAGATTTTAAAAATGACATTGAACAGGATTTCAAAGACTTGATAACTGATAGAATTAAGATTTGCCCAAAGCACCTTACTAGAAGAAGTTCCAGAGTAAATGAGGCGTACCTTATTCTTGAGGACAATAAGCAACTTCGAGAAAATCTATTCAAAAAGTACAACTTCACCGAAGATAGCCTTCCTATCCCTTTTGGAACCGATGCAATTATTTTTTCCTCATTCGAAAACCAAGGAGGAGTTGCTTATATGAATATGGGCATCTACGCTGGGGGGCGAGAAGTAAATCATGATCGTTTAAGAAACAAAAAGTTTTTAGTTGAAGATATAAAAGGAGACGGGAAAAGAGAAGAGTTTCTGAATACCCTGATAGAGGCCGTTCTTAATCCGAATACAATATCAGAATTAGTTTCTAGTGTTCTTGGAATAAAGGAGAATGATGTTAATTGCTTCGGTGAAGTTATTACAGGGGTCGTAAATGTGTCCTATCATGAAAAGATAACACAGGAGAAACTAGTGAGTCCAAGTCATATAATCATGAATAACTCATCTATTTCTACATCAAAGATTAATTGGATAACCCAGAGAAGCTATTTAGGTCTATTCAACTCTCGAAAGAATGGTTCAATAGATAGCTCCGAAAAATCCATTGGCTTTTCGTTTAAGCGCGCTGGGAAATATAGCATTCGATTAATCGCAGAAGGAACTAGAAAATCAGATACATTAGATATAAGAACGATACAATTAGCGCCAAGAAAACCTAAAACATATCAATCAGTGGCTCTCGGTGCAGGCTTGGCTTCTCTGAGTGTGTCTTTATTTAGTCATTTGGAATCCGAAAATATTTATGAGAGATATAAAATAAACAGCGACACATCTAGAGAATTGGAATATGAAAGAGCGAGTGCTCTCCGTAGGATAGCGGTTTTAACATTTTACTCGGGAGCGGCTTTAACTATTTCTAGTTTAATTGACTATCATTTCAGCATAGGCGATTGGTCAACAATTTCCCCCATAATTACAACTACAAGCTATGTACCAGAAGTTGGAGTTTCTTTGCGATTTTGATCTTTTTGCATACAAAGATCATCTTAGGATAATAACGTTTTACTTTTGGTCATTTTTTTTAACCTTCTCTTCTTCTTGTTCGTTTGAACTCGATAGAACAGATCCACTTCCTTGCACTGACAGTAATGAATGTGGTTGCGGAGAACTTGATATAGTGGATGAAAGAGATGGACAAGAATATCAGACAGTTTGGATCGATAATGATGGGGGCAATGACCCTAATAAACCTGGACTTTGTTGGATGCGGGATAATTTAAATGTTGGAGAACAAGTATTTACTCGGAGTGAAATGAAACGAGATAGTGTTATTCAAAAGTATTGCTATAATGGTGATTGTGATCTATATGGTGGGTATTATGGATATGACGAGGCAATAAACTATGACCCCAATATAAGTGATGTATTATCAGGGCAATATTTTGCCAAGGGTATTTGTCCAAACGGATGGCATCTGCCTAATGAAGAAGAATTAGTTTTTTTGGAGAAAGTGTCAGAAGGAAACGCAAATTCGCTCCTTCGTTTTCGTAGCAATGATACAGGTTTTTCTGCTGATACAGGAGGTTGGGTTGAGGAGTTCAATAGCGAATTACGTTCTAATTTTGAAGGTGAATTTTCCTATTATCGGTCGTCTGCGCCAGGTACGACTGGCGGTCGTACTTTTATTCTTCAAATAACAGGTGCTGGACTTGTTAGAGTGGTAGGTGATGATAGTGGCGGAGGTGGTAACACAGATGGTATTGCTCTTTGCATTAGATGTGTTAAGAATTATTAAGGTAAAGCAAAGTAATCAGCTAAAATACCGAAGGAAAACTATTAGACTAGAGCTAATAAAAACTGACTAGCTACTCATTTTATCACCTGGATAGAAGGAATTACAAATATGTTACCCTCTTTTTCCAGTAAGTCCTTAGGAGTAGACTGCAATTAATCATTAAAAGTACCAGTTATGCTTCAAAAATTGGAACTTGTTCGTGGTTTTGTTTTTGGCATAAACCAAATTCATCTTAGAACAATAACTTTTAACTTTTGGTTATTTCTCTTAGTTCTGCTTTATTCTTGCTCTTTTGAACTTGATAGGACCGATCCACTCCCCTGCACCGATACCAATGAATGTGGCTGTGGAGAACTTGATATAGTTGATGAAAGAGATGGACAGATATATAAAACAGTATGGATCAATGAAGATGGTGGCAACGACCCTAATAAACCCGGGCTTTGTTGGATGCGAGATAATCTAAATGTTGGAAAACAGGTATTCAAGCGAAAAGAAGTACTAAATGATAACATAATCCAAAAATACTGCTACAATGGTGATTGCGACCTGTATGGTGGGTACTATAAGTATGATGAAGCAATTGATTATGATCCAAATATTAGCAATGTACTATCAGGCCAATATTTCGTTAAAGGAATTTGTCCTGATGGATGGCATTTACCTAGTAAAGAGGAATTGGGTTTTTTAGCAGTCGCATCAAATAACAATCCAAGTTCACTCCTTCGTTTACGTAGTAATGATACAGGTTTTTCCGGTGATACAGGAGGTTGGGTTTCTGAAACTTCGAGTGATACGGTAAGTTCTATGCATGATGGAGACCATGCTTATTATAGATCATCTACTCCAAGTGAAGGGAACCGTGTTTTTATACTTCAGATAATATTATTTGAAGGGAACGGAATTGTGAAGGTAGTAGGCGACTCGACTGCTGGTGCAGGAAACTTAAGTAGTAGTGAAGGGCTTTGTATTAGATGTGTCAAAGATTATTAATTAATTTGAATTAATCTTCTAGGTCTTCCTCTCAATTTCCGTTATTTGGGAAAGCAATAATATGACTATTACTAAGAACTATCTGCGTGATAGATTTACTATGTCGCTGGTCAAACCTGTTAAGTTGTTGGATTTTCAACTTTCCACAATAGAACTAATGAAAACTGTTGCTTCTTCAACTCATTACAACTTAAATGCCAGTAGCGTCAGAAAAATCAACTCCATCTTCTTCAATTTCATCTTCTTTGTCCTCCGTTCCTTTATCACTCTCGACGACCTGAGAGTCATTTCTAAGGACGGTAAAAGATGTTAAAAGAGACATACCGAGTATCAGCCCAAGAAGTGCTCCAAAAACAATTGAATACCCCCAAGAGCTATTTTCTTGTTTACCTACAGTACCGACTACACTAAACAGGATTATTAACTTAATCACTCCATTTACGATTTTAAACAAGGTTTTATCGTTGGTAACTAAATAGGTAGATGCTCCGCCAAGGAAAAATGCAAAAATAAAAAATATGAAAGATAAAACACCACCTTTCGCTACCCTCTCCCAGCCAAACAAATACATTAAAACTATCCAGGCGAACACGCCAGCAAACCACCATAAAACAACTTTCCAAGTATGTCTATTATTTGTGAGTTGTTTGGTCGCTATCCAATGGAATGCATACATTAAACCTATTACTGTTACTACCCATGCGACTTCTGCATAAGTAACGCCGCTAAGGAACTCTTTAAAAGCGATCCAAGGGGTTTTCAAATCACTATTCATGTCTTATCTTACTTTATTTTGTCAAGTACTTGTTTAATTCTACTTTCTAAATCATCCTCGCTATTTTCTTCCAGGTTTTTCCTAATGTTTCTTTCCGTTTGCAGTTTGTATTTTGTGTTCATTACTTGCTCTCCCATCCACAAAAGTAGTTTTGTTCTCAGAAAGACCTTCTTATTTTTCTTATCGACTTTTGCCAATTTAAGAGCCACCAATGTTGCTATTGCTTGATCTATTTTTAACGCACTTATCTTTTGATAAGAAATAGATACTGGGTAACCGATTTGTGCTAGATCAACCTCAGAAACAGAAGCCTCTAAGATTTCGGATATCTTCTTGATATAGGGCTGAGAGGATTTAACTGACTCTTTCGTAGAAATGGAATACACAACTTCTAACGCTAATTCTTGTAAAGGCAAAAGGTCAGATGGTTTCTCCATACTTAGAAAAGAACCTTCTGGGTTGCTTAACAAGCTACAAAACAGGATTAAGAAATCAATAATTAGTGCTATTATGAGAGAAATATAAGCAAGTGGCTCTCCTCTACTTAAGCCTCCAATCGCTAAAGCGTATGGATGAGCCTTTTCACCTCCAAACTTTCCAATATCATCTATTTTTTGAAGAAATTTCTCAACCCCAAGGTCTTGGGTAATATAGTAATTTCTTAGATCAGCTATAAAAGTTCGAAGAGTGTCTTTAATTTGCTCAGTGCTAGTGGCTTTCTCTACGTTGTAACGCTTATTTTGGTCTAGCAAGAATTCGTTCACAGAAGAAAGGCTTCCAATATCTATGACAACCTCCTCAGGAATATCATATAAGGATATAGTACTATCTAATTTAGCAGAAATAGCTGTTGAAAATGCTTTTAAGTTTTGAGTACAAACTGTCAAGTTAGCATTGGTAAGATTAGACTTTGATGAAATTAGCTTTTCGAATGCATCAAGGTAACTTTTTTTTGATTTTTTAACCTCCTCCTCTTCTGCTTTGAGTGGCAGAAAAGTATTGGTAAAGTATTCGTCACGGTTTACTTTAAATGTTCGGTATCTTTGCCCTTTACCCCCAGTAGTTGAAGTGCCGAACCCTGAAGTTAACTCCCAATGCAAGATACTATCAAGTCTATTAACTTCCTTTTGAGCCGTCAAAAAGGGAGCATATACTTTACCTTCATATTTACTAAGAAGAGAATCATTAATGTAGTCCCACTTTCTTAAGTTAAGAAGAATATCACTACTCTTCTGTTCAACAAACAAAACAGCGTTCTTATTAAAATTAAGAAGCATTTCGTTCGATTTACTTATTGAATAATTTAACTCATCATTCCTTCGGGAATCCTCTTTATAAATTGAGTCTAAAATATCTACCCACGAGAAAAAAATTGAACTGGCAACTGTGAAGGAGAATATAAGAATGAGGTTAAAGTTAATCTTGTTTTGATGTCTAACAACACCAATTCTCCAACTTGAAGTATATAGTAATCCTTGAATTCCAAACGTAGCAAGAAGTGCAAAGGGTCCGAAAAATAATTCAGATAGGCCCGAAAAGGTTGTATAACCCGATGCTATAGATAGTAAAATGGAGAAGAAGACTAATCCTACTTGCCATGACTTTTCCTTTCTGCTTCTATAACTAACATTTAGAGCCTTATCGATAGTCTCAATCAAAAAAGATCGAAGCTTTTGGATAGGTTTTCTCAAAGATTTGGTTTTAGGGGGTTAAATACTGGAAAATCGTCACAAATTTAATATTTCTTGGAAAGAATTCCGTCTGTATCTGTAATTTTTCATTAATAAGTACATATTTGATTGCTACCTATGAATATAATGACAGAAGTGATTTACTATGAAGAAAGCTAAAGATTCCGCAACATACAACAACAAATAATACTATCTGATCAATATAAGTTTCTTCTAACTCGTAAAGGACTATTGTATAACAGTCATTTCTCTAATGAAGCCTCCAAAAGTATTATGCTTAAGTTACAGTTTTTCATTCTTTCATATCAATGAGACTCTAAAAGTTTAATCAGGTTCAATATATACGCCCCTATTAGTAATATCTTCATAGATATCTTCCAACCTATCAATCACCCTCTCGATAGTTGAGCCGTCTATAGTTAATTGGTGAACACAGAATTCATCGATTGCTTTAAATTCTAAAAATCTTCTCTTTTGAGACTCAGCAGTCGGTGCTTTCAAATTGTATTGCCCAGTGATTTGAGCTAATAACTCTGTTAATCTGGTAAGGCTGGGTAGGTTTTTATCTAGTTTGTCAATTTGGTTTTTGCAAAACCCAGGGTCTATCCTATTCAAATCCTCTTCTATTTTTGTGACAAACATCTTCATTGTTTTTCCTAACCCGTTAAAATAACTAAATAAGGGAGAGTAGTAGAATTCAACATAGTTAACTAAGGCTAACCGAGGGTCTGTTACTTTTAGGTGCTCTATTTCCGCTTCTAAATTCGAAATTTTCAGCTTTAATCTTTTGTTTTCCTTAATAATATTATCAATTAACTCAAATCTCGGGTCACTTAATTCTTCCTTTACTAGTTTTTCATTTCGATAAAGGCGGAAATCTCTTGGCTTTAAGTTGTTTAATATTTCAAGTAATGCAGCGTTGATCTTTCTAACTTCTAAGTCTCTGCTCTCTCTACTTAAAGTACCAATACGGTACTCTTTACTACATTTATTAAGGTTGCTTTCTAAAAGGATTATCTCCTCATAAACAAGCGAGTTGGGATTCACATGACTGTCAAAGAGTCGGATTGCAGTAATGGTATCACCATGAGAAATACTCTCCATTATTTGGGTTGAAAACTGATCAATATTCATTTGGACTAAATTCAATTCTTTTTCGAGACTTACTAATGAGCTTTCGTAAACACGTTATGTTTCGATAAATAAGGAAAAGATTATTCAATTATAAAACAAGTAAAGTATTGCAGCAATACTTCGTCAAAGTTATACCATAAACACTGTGATTTAACCTTAAATAGTTCAACGGTTTTTCTCAGTATTTCAAATTTTAAACTTTTCAAAGAACTCATTCCTTGGATTATAAATGGTTAATAACTCAATCAAGTACACTGGAAAAGAAATCATTGCTATTCCTGATATAACTAAAACAAAAAAAGGCAGTTTAAGGCATTTAAAGAACCAAGACGACTTATTGTAATTATCTCCAAGTGTTCGAATTATTGGGGATAATAACTTAGGTGCGGTAGAATTGTCTAGCTCCCATTTTTCAATTTTATCCCCATCTATAATTGTACCTCGAACAGCTATTTTTGTATCGTTTTTACCAGTATGATAGAGCTGAATAGTAAATCCTTCTTTTGCCCCTAAGTAATCGAAATCTATATCGACAGAGTTACTATCATTTTTTATTTTTATATTATTTATTTCATTTTCAATCATTATAATCTTTACATCGAGAATCTCTGATTTATCTTGAAAGGCAACTCTTAATTTATCCTTTGGAGCTATTTCTGACCTATAGATTGCTGCACTACCTGAGTTCCATATTCTAATCTTACTTGATGTAAAGTTGAATATTTTACGCCCTGAGAAATCTATTTTTAGCTTGTCTATGGAGCTTACCTTATCATTAATCAAATTGAAGCTTTTGGTGCTATAAACAATTTTCTTCTTTCTCCTCGACCAATAATATGTGATTATTGTTGTCAGTATGCCCAAAAAAGCAAGGACAAGGAAAGCTATATTGATCCATCTATTCTCATTAATAAAATCTAGAAATTCATTCATCTGAAACTAATATTTATCAATATATCAGTCTTAAAGTTACCTCATTTGATTCTGACAAGTACTCAATACAGTACTATTAATTTCCACTAAGGGCAATAAATTCCATAAGAGTTGCCCCTGTTTCTGCTTTGTATCTATGTTCAACACTTTGGAACAGAGACATATAAGTTTTTGATTGCAGAGAGCCTTAGGTTGACTATAAATAATCTCAACCAAAAAAAAATACAATGAAATATGTACTATTTGCCATCGGTCTGCTTTTTTTTATCTTAGGGATAATCTCTTCAGGTTGGGGATTAGTCTGTGGGTTATTTGCTGGCGCCGCATTTGCTAGCACTGTTTCAGCACATGTTATCCAAGGTAGAGAGAAGCTAATAGACTAGAGTCTGACGCCGTTGAAGAACATTCAACGGCTTTTCAAAATATACTGCTTGTTTGTTGATTGAATTCAAAAAGTCAAATAGACTGCCTCACCTTATTATTTCAACTCCGCTAAACTTGAACTCAACAAGAATAATTTATACCGACAAAGAACAAAAAAACTTCCCAAGCAAACCTTCCAACTCCATCTCAGAAGAAAGCTGAGTAAATTCAATAATCGCCGCCAACTTACTCTCAACCTTCTCCAAATCAAGCAACCTATCTTTTTTTGAAGTAATCCTCTCCTTCTTTCAACCTTGAGATATTTAAGACATTTTTCCACCGACCAAGAAACCTTTAAGGTTGATTCGTTATGGTTAATGAGTTAAGCAACTTCCATAATCACTTTGCAGAAACACCGTATTTGCACCTACTCTGACAAGGATACAAAGAACTGTTCAAACATCGCCTCCAATTCAGGTTCCGAGTCCGGCTTGTTGAAGTTGATAATAGCCGACAATTGGGTTTCAATTTGCTCCAAGTCTAGTAGACCATCTTTTTTGAAATAGTGTTTTGCTATTTCTCTCTTGGAGATACCATGTTTTTCCTTATAGTCTTTTGCAGTCATTTCAATATCCTCTAAGTTGAGGTACACTAGGTTAGTGAACTTAGCATAAATTCTACCTTGCTCTTTCGGTGACAAGTCTTGAATGAATGGTAGTTTAGAAATAGCTTTCGTAAACTTAACTCTCGTATCCACACTTTTTCACCGCCTAAAAACTAACCTGATAAACTCGTCTTTGATATCAAAAATGAACCTTCTGTATAGATCGCCTGCGTCTCACTTGGTTAGAGTAGCACAATACTCCCCTGCTCTCAAAGTCAGAATAAAGTCAACTTGTTTCCTCGGAATTTTACCTTTCGATTTTTTATACTCGCTGTCCGTTTCGGAAAATTCCGAAATGGACAGATCGTTGTTCTTATCAAAGGTTTCATAGGTTATTACCTCTTGCTTTACGAAGTCTTCTGCCTCTTTTAATCTGGCAATATTAGAAACGCTTCTTCGCCAATCATCGAATTTTTGAGGTTTACCTGTTCTAGTTAACGGCGTAAGTAGTTCCCATAATCACTTTGCAGAGACTCCATACCTGTATTCATCTATCAATCCCTCGATGTTATTCAGGTACAGAAATAATTGAGATAGTTTTTTTACTTCTTCCGGTGTGTATCTTTTGGTAACTTCGATAGCCTTGACCATCTGATTAAATTCTTTTTTCATCGAAAGATCAAAGTCGTAAAAACACGGTTGAGTACAGTGGTCATCTTACTACTGTGGCTGAGTTTTTCAAGCATGAGTTACTGAAATCTAAGGTCAGTTTTCATCCCATTCCAGAAATTTGGCTTACATATCACACAAAGATTTGAATAACGGAAAATCAAAACTCATTTCGCACAAAGTATAGCTGTGACGTTTCCTTGCCTCTATGTTGGATTTTAGGAACGAAAGAAAGCGGTGTTTCTCGGCAAAAATAATTTGCCTATGACGTAAGGTTTGCGAAATTCTCCCCCGCTTAATATCCACGATAAAACTTCACTCCTCTACTCTGGTGAGAATCACATAGGTTCTAAACCTGTTCAAGCTGGTATTACAGCTTTGAAAAAGCGCAAAAGCAACGTTTGTTCAGACTAGGTTTTGAAAGGGGAAAAGCATTTGAGTTCATGGAGGATAAATAGCTTTTAGGCAAACGTACTACTACTGCGAACAAAACTTTTATGCTAGAGACTAACAAGTCGGCTAGTTTTGAATAGCTGATATTTTGTTCTTTTGGTAGATTTAAATTTTAAAAGAAAAACAACTCAACAGCACCTTTGTAGTTGTTTACTTATGTTTACATACTGTTTATATGTTTAGGGGAATGAAAGCTCAGTTATAATGCTTGGTCACGGGCCGCTATTATAACATATTGGGTATTTAAGTATAACAAATTGGGTATTTCAAGACCTTCTAACATAACAAATTGGGTATTTAAATATAACAAATTGGGTATTTGGTTACGACTAGGTTCTTTGCCTCGAAAAGAGTAGTCTCTAACTTGCATTTTCTAAATGCTTGACTTCCGAGTTTGATTGATTAATAACATAACAGGTTCGCGAGTTATGTTATTTTATTCTTTTCTCTTTCTAAGATGGATCAGAGTAAACAAATTTCTTTGCTTCAAGAGCAGGAGGGGCTTTTAGAAATTAAGAAACATAGTAGTTTGGTGCAGATCAACAATGTTACCACGATGCAGCAAAGAAAGGCGATGAACTCACTAATTTGGGTTGTGAAAGATCAACTTAAGCGTGATCCAGATAAGAAGTCTTTTTCTATCGAACTGGGCTTATTGAAGAGGTTAGCAGGCATTTCTCGCAATGATAATACAGAATTGAAGCACTCCCTCAAGGCATTGGTATCTCTAATCATTGAGTATAATATACTTGGGAAAGACAACTACGAACGGGGAGCTTTTCCGTTTCTTTCGCTGGTTAGAATCTCAGGGCAGAGTAGAGGTAATACGGCTGTGGTGAATTTTGAAATGTCGACTCCTATACTTGAAGCAGTAAAGAAACCCAATATGTACGTCAAACTAAACCTGTTTATTCAAAGAGACCTTTCCAGCAAACATAGTCTCGCTTTGTATGAAGTGCTGAAAGACTACCAGAACATCAAAACAGTCTCAGTAAACATTGATGATCTTAGAAAGCTCTTTGGCTTGGAGGAGGGGCAGTATAAAATTTTTACGATGCTCAAAAAGAGAGTTATTGACGTTGCAGTTGATGAAATCAATAAAAAAACCGATCTAAGAGTAAGCTATGATCTGATAAAAGAAGGCAGAAAGATAACTGCTATCTGCTTTGGGGTAGATGCGCCATCTTTTCAAGAAGAACAAGACAAAAATACTACCGAGATTCTTAGCAAACTAAAGACCTATGGTGTTAAAGGTAAACAAGCTAAAAAATTACTTGAGAATCATGACGAGGATTATATTTTCGCGAATATCAGGGTGGTAGAGGAGTGACTAAAAAACGGTAAGAATATTCGTAACGTTACAGCTTACCTTATGAAAGCCTTCGAAGTAGATTTCAGACCTGTAGAAACAGCTTACGATAAAGTCCAAAAAGCCAAGAAACTCAAAACAGAACAGGAAGAAGCCGCAACAGCAAAAGCTCAGGAAAAGCAGAAAAAACTCAAGAAGGATTTTGACAAAAAGGTAAAACAAGTCGTTGAAAACTTTTTAAAAGAACTGGAACAAGCAAAGGTAGAGTCGCTGAAAGAAGAGTTCCTCACAGCTATTAAAGAGAATGATCTCTTTTCAAAAGTGTTGGAAAGTAAAGGGTTTGAATCTTGAATTATCCAAACACAACGACTAAAGTTTATAGCCGAAAAATACCTACCAAAAGAGGAGTATGATTTTGACTACTACCTTGAGAAAAGGGAAAAGACCTTCTTAGAGCATGGTTCAGAAAAATGATCACTGAGCAGAGCAGTGTCTAAGAATACAGTTTTAAAATCGCTTTAAAAGTTACCAACCCAGTTTGAATTTACTATCAACCAGCCAAAAAAGAATAGTAGTACGATCAGGATTCCCAGCAACAAATAGTATCTTCTTTCTATCTTGTTTTTCTCGCGGAAAAGAGTTTCCACCTTTTCGTGGTACTCTTTTTGTACGCTTTCATATTTTCCAAGAATCTCCTTTTTTTCGCTCTTTTCCTCCGATAACATGAGGGCGTATTTCGAAAGTTGGTCACTAAGGTTGTTGTTGTATTTTTCCTTGTCCTGAATCTGGATCGCAAGCGTTCTATTTTCTGTTTCAAGCTTTTTTAAATTAGCTTGTAAAAGCTTTTTCTCATTACTAGGTGAGTTCCTGACTGTGTTTTCAGTGCTGCTTTTAAAGTCATTAAAGCTTCCTTGTAGAAACTTTGTAAAGTCATCTACATGGACGAATGTTTTCCCAGAATCCTTTTTAGTACGGATGCTTCACTCGTACTTCTTGAGGTAGTTGTAAACCGTTTGTAAAGAAACATTAAACTGATGAGAAATATCTTTCGGGAGTACGTACGACATCTAAGATTTACAGTTTTAAAAGAAGTTGATTTTAAATTGAAAAGCTGATTTAAAGTATGGATTATAGCTTGAATAGCAAGGTTTCTAAATGAATGTTTGAGACTGTTACAAAAAGTGTGTCAAGTTAAGTAACAAAAAATAAGACTTAACTTAGACAACATGAAGAAGAAAAAGA
>ENA-OWNT01000529-OWNT01000529.1-seawater-metagenome-genome-assembly--contig:-NODE-529-length-83456-cov-6.253937_pt1 | contig 83456 bp, 84 predicted proteins | sample MGYA00238136_ERZ651165 | MGnify/ENA primary metagenome ERZ651165 (study PRJEB26861, sample SAMN08777766) | seawater metagenome | isolation source: coastal seawater | place: USA: Florida | collected...
GTAATATTACCATACAAGCCCAAAGGGAAGTGGTGTATCGGGCAGTGCCGGCATTAACATTTGATAGTAGTTGTGTTGTGGGTAAATCTGTTTACCTGAGTTTCGGTCCTGATAATTGCAATCTTGGAGTTGACGATGTAACAGGTGTACTACGCAATGTATCACTGTATCCAAATCCCGCAACGGAAAGTGTTGACCTGTCATTTAATGCGGATGTTGCCGGAACCGGATCTGTTACACTTACTGATATATCCGGCAGGATAATACAGCGTCAGGTACGCTCATACAATCATGGGCGTAATGAGCTGACTATACCACTTCAGGGAATGGCTGCGGGTTTGTACTTTGTTTCTTTCAGTAGTGCAGGGCAAAGGGCATATAATATGAAATTGCTGGTAAACTAATCTTAGAAAGGTTTTTCAAGGGTTGTTTTTGTCTAAATGAATAGATTGGTTTTCAATTGTTTATAAGTTAATCTATACAAATGTGGATAACTTATTTGTACAAATGTTTAATTTGTACAAATAAACGCAGTATGTTTGTAAAAATAATAGTTTAGCAATTAAAATAGTTTAGCAATGGCAGCAGATGAAAAAATGAAGGTACTTAAGCTCGCTCTGGATAAGATCGAGAAGGATTATGGCAAAGGCTCGGTAATGATGCTGGGCGATAAGCAAAAGGTGAATATTGAGACTATCAGCACCGGTAGTTTAGGATTGGATGTAGCGCTGGGCGTTGGCGGTTTTCCCCGCGGGCGTGTAATTGAAATTTATGGCCCGGAGTCTTCGGGTAAAACAACCATTGCAATACATACTATTGCAGAAGCACAAAAGAAAGGTGGTATTTGTGCTATTATAGATGCGGAACATGCCTTTGACGCCAGCTATGCGCGCAAACTGGGGGTAGATGTAGATAATCTTATTATCTCTCAACCCGACTATGGTGAGCAGGCATTAGAGATAGCAGACAGGCTGATATCATCGGGTGCTTTGGATGTAGTAGTTGTAGACTCGGTAGCAGCATTGGTGCCTAAGGGTGAACTGGAAGGCGAGATGGGCGATAGTAAAATGGGCTTACAGGCCAGGCTGATGAGCCAGGCTTTACGTAAGTTGACAGCTACTATCAACCGTACAGGTTGCTGCTGTATCTTCATCAACCAGTTGAGGGAAAAAATAGGTGTGATGTTCGGTAATCCTGAGACGACAACAGGTGGTAATGCACTGAAATTCTACGCTTCTGTACGTTTGGACATTCGTAGAATAAGCCAGATAAAAGACGGTGATGTGGCCAGCGGTAACCGCACCAGGGTGAAAGTGGTAAAAAACAAGGTGGCACCGCCTTTCCGCTTAGTAGAGTTTGATATTATTTTCGGACAGGGTATCAGCAAAGTAGGAGAGATCATAGATATGGGTGTTGACCTGGGTATATTGAACAAGAGTGGTTCATGGTTCAGCTATGGCGATGCCAAAATAGGCCAGGGCAGGGAAGCTGTAAAGACTTTTATGTTGGATAATCCTGAAATGATGGAGGAAGTAGAAGGTAAGATAAGGGCTGCTTTGCAGGTAGTTGAAGAGCCTGTAAAATAGTATAGTTATTAATTATTAACGCCCCGCATAGATAACTATGCGGGGCGTTGGTGTTATTGATTTTTGCTGATTACTTCAGGGCGCAAGTCTCATCGCTGAACTCTGATGCTTTACAAGTAGTTGAAGCCACCGGCCTTGTTACGCCTGTAATAGGAGTTTCGTATGTTTCACCTGTAGTGTTATTTGTACAAACGCAAGTGAAGTCTGTCTTACAAGAAGAAAAACCAAAAGTAATTACCAATGCGGATGCGATCAATAGAGCTTTTTTCATATAAATGATTTTTGTTAAAGTATGTCGGCTAAAGTAGTATATATTCTCTATTGATAAAAGCACCTGAATAAAATATTATTATCAAACTACTACCGGGATACATTGTATGTTTTAGTAATTTTATGAGTATAAGTAAGTCGTTTATGCAGACACCGGAAAAACACGCATTGTTGAAGGCCTATATACATAAGCTCATTCCTGACATGGACGAAGAGCTATGGCAGCAATTTGCAGGGAAACTTGTAGTAAGGAATATAAAAAAGGGTGAAGTGGTTTTAAAACCCGGAGAAGTATGCAATCATGTTTCATATATAAACCATGGTTTGTTGCGTAGCTATTACATGGTAGACGGTAAGGAGTTGATAGCTTCTTTCTTTCATGAAGATTGCTATTTTTCAGATTATGAAAGTTTCCTCTCAAGAAAACCTGCGGTAATGTATAGCGATGCTCTCGAGGCTACTGAAATAGTGGATATCAATTTCGATGATCTGCAGGAATTGTATGAAATGAGCCCTGTATGTGAAAGAGTAGGCAGGCTTGTAGCAGAAGAATTGTTTGTTCATTTATCTAACCGGAACTCATCATTTCTGCTGGACTCACCGGAACGCCGTTATGCCCGTTTCCTGGATGAATGTGAGCCTATAGTACAGAGGATACCACAATATATGATAGCGTCTTACCTGGGTATAACACCTGAGGCGCTAAGCCGGATACGCTCTCGCATGAGCCGTAAGGCCAAGCCATTTGCTGCAATTGATTCAGGTCAATAAGTAAGAGCTGTTTTATTTTCTTGACTTAAATCAATGGAAGGAGATAATATCTGTCGCAATTTTGTGCTTTATTAAACACAAATTCATGAAAAATTATTTTTTACAGGTAATCATCTTATTGTTATCGCTTAATGTACATGCACAACAAACACAAACTGTATTCGGGAATATAACCGACGAGGCTTCTAAAGTACCTCTGATAGGAGCGACGGTTGTATTGGCAGGCGATGAGGCTAAAGGTACAGTTACTGATGAGTATGGCAATTTCAGGTTGCTGAATGTACCTATTGGCAGACAGTCTTTCAAAGTTTCCTATACAGGTTATGAGGTGCGAATAATACCTGATGTAATTGTAACAGCAGGTAAGGAGGTCAGTCTTAACCTCACTTTACAGGAATCTGTCCGTAAGCTGGATGAAGTGACCATTGTATATAACAGGTCGCGGGACCCGAATAATACCAATAATGAAATGGCGATGGTGAGTTCCCGTTCTTTTAATATTGACGATACGAAGAAGTACGCAGGCGCAATAGGAGACCCATCCAGGATGGCGGCAAACTTCGCTGGTGTGGTGTCGGGTAATGACAGCAGGAATGATATAGTAGTACGCGGAAACTCGCCCAGTGGTATGCTTTGGCAGCTAAATGGTCTGAATATCCCCAACCCCAACCACTTTGGTACATTGAACAGCACAGGAGGGCCGGTAAGTATGTTGAATAATAACAACCTTGATAAATCAGACTTCCTGACCAGTGCCTATCCTGCACAATATGGTAATGCGCTTGCGGGTGTATTTGACCTGCGGATGCGTGATGGTAATATTGAGAACTATGAATTTATGGGGCAGGTAGGTTTCAACGGTTTCGAGTTAGGTGCGGAAGGCCCTATCAGCAGAAAATCAAAATCATCATTCCTGCTCAACTACCGTTATTCAACATTAGGTGTGTTCCAGGCGCTGGGAATCAATTTTGGTACGGGTGCGTCTCTGCCTATATACCAGGATGTTAACTATAAGTTTACCACAAAGGTAGGTAAGAAAGGTACTTTGAGTTTGTTCGGGATCGCAGGTGTCAGTAAGATAGACCTGTTAGGTGATAATGTAGATACATCAGGCGCGAACTTCTTTGGTACAGCTTACAGTGATACATACACTGACTTTCACACGACCATTACAGGGTTGACCTATAAGCACTATATAACCGGCAATACAACTATGAAGTTGACGCTTGGTTATTGCACCACCCATGAGGGCTTTAACGTAGATTCTATCAGCTATCTTGACAGGAGTATTGTGCTGCCTGTGGCAGACGGGAACCTTAATACAAGTAAGTTGTCAGCGGTATGGGCACTGTCTCATAAGTTCAACGCCAGGAACAGTATGGAAGCCGGCGTTATTTACGATCATACCATTTTTGACCTGTACAACAAGGCAATGATAAAAGGTGTAACAGAGCGGATAATAGTAGACCAGGATGGTAATTTCGGACTGGGACAGGCTTATGTTCAATGGAAGCACAGGTTCAACAATCGTTTGTCGTTTGTAGGCGGTTTGCATAGCCAGTATCTGTTCATTAATAACAGCGCTGCGGTAGAGCCACGCTTCAACGTCAGGTACGGCATAAATAGTAAGCATGCTATTAGTGCAGGTTACGGGCTTAACCACCAGGCACAGAGTATTTATACTTACTATGTGCAAACCCCTTCAGCATCGGGTGCATTGCTTACCAATGAGCAATTGGGCTTTACAAGGGCTAACCAGTATGTAGTGACTTACGATTGGCTGATAGCTAATAAACTCAGGCTGAAACTGGAAGGATATTACCAGGAGTTGAGCAATGTGCCTGTTAGCAGTAATATCACATCTTATTCCGCAATAAACAGCGGTTCCAGCTTTGTGCCGGACAACGAGGACAGTCTTGTAAATAACGGAACGGGTACTAACTATGGATTGGAGGTTACGTTGGAGAAGTTTTTCAGCGATAGTTATTACTTCCTTGTTACAGGTTCTCTGTTTGACAGTAAGTATAAAGGTAGTGATGGCATTGAACGTAACACCGCATTTAATACGGGGTATGTGTTGAATGTGCTTGGTGGTAAGGAATTCAATTTAGGAAAAGGTAAGGGTAGGATACTGTCATTGAATCTTAAAGTATCAACAATAGGCGGCAGGTTTGCTACGCCCATTAACCTGCCTCTTTCCCAACAGTATGGTCATGCTATATACGATAACCACCTGGCATACTCTGAAAGGCAGGATAACTATTTCAGGGTAGACTTTAAGATCAGTTATCGTAAGGAGTTTAAGAAGAGTACGCTGGAGGCATCTTTAGACCTGCAGAACCTGACGAATAACAAGAACATATTCAGCCAGGGGTATGATGCTGTTAGCAACAGGGTATACTATAATTATCAACAAGGGTTCTTCCCGGTACCAATGGTGAGGTACACATTCTAAATAGCGACAGGTACAAATAAAAAAGCGTGCGGGTATTAGCCACACGCTTTTTTATTCAATTAAACAAATTATTTCACCTCGCAGCCTGTGCCTTTAGCAGCACATACGGTTTGTGCTTCAGCATCGCTTCCTGCCTCAACAATTACGTTGAATGTGTCACATTCACAATTGTATTCTTTATTGCAAGACATTGTGAATACTGACAATGCTATAATTGAGAGTGTAGTTGTTGCTATCTTTTTCATAATACTATATTTATCAATTCTTAAAACCTGTAACCTATTTTAAAGCCGAATTGCGCGATCGCTTCGTTGCTCATGTTCATATTGTCCACTTTGTCAAAGTAAGTGAAGCCTATGCCAAGATCAAGGCCAAGATGCAGGTGACCCGTAGGGTTAATGTTCAGTGAGTTTGTGACCATAACGCCCAGTGCTGAACGTTGCTTCCAGCCCGGAGTGGTCTGGCCAATAACATTACCGTTGTTATCATAAACAAGGTTTGAATATGAATAACTTTGTCCGTTAATGTATACCAGGTTTGGACCTACCGCATAACGAACAACTCCCTTGCCCCCCGTGGGGTAGAACTTAAGGCCCGGCATAATATAGAATGTAGGAGCGGTATTGTTTGAGGTTCCTGTACCTACATAATATGGGTCAATGCCATTTTCAGCAAATGCAACAGTAACAGGCATATAAAAACTGAGTATGCCTTCTTTATCTAATACTCGTTCGTATGAAAGGCCAAGACCAACGCCTGATGTTATTTGCATAGGCATGAACCCGATAATGTTGTTGCCGTATTTTACCGGTTTTCTGTGCTCCGTTTCACGCTGTGCTCTCATAGGACCAAAGTTGTCTTCAGAGCCATTTGCGTAAACGATTTTAGAAATATGATCTTTTTCTATTTTGTAAACAGGACCGTCCGGGTTGTTGGCTTTTTGATATGAGATTAATTTTGTACCAACCTCCGTTACTTTCACTTCCAATACATCCCCATTCTTCTTATGTATCTCATCCTGCGCCTGCGCAAATGAAAAAGAAAGCAAACAAGTAATGGCAATAAACAGTGTTTTGATATTCATAAAGTTTTGGTTTTTGTTATTTATAGCACAGATTATGCCAATAATTTCCAGTTTGTGTTAATTTAACTGTAAATATAGGTGCTAATCATATTTGAAAGTTCCGTGCGGGCTTTCTATTACCACTTCTTTTTTATCAGCAGCTTCCACATAGCCTGAAATACAAGCATCAATACCAAATTCTGCAGCAATTGCAATAATGTTCTCAGCGGTTTCTTTATCCGTAAATAATTCTAAACGCTGGCCCATATTGAATACCTGGTACATTTCGCGCCAATCGGTTCCTGCAGACTCCTGTATCATTTTGAAAAGAGGTGGAATCGGGAGCAAGTTGTTTTTAACCACTCTTAATGGCTTGGGCAAGTAGTGCAGGCACTTGCTTTGTCCGCCACCACTACAGTGTACTATGCCGTGTATGGCATCAAAGTGCTTTTCCAATATCTGTAATACTACCGGTGCGTAGGTACGGGTAGGGGATAGTATCATTTTGCCAACGTCCAGCGATGTTTCAGTTGCATCTAAAAGGCTGTATTGGCCATTGTACACTACTTCATCGGGCAGGTTGGGGTCAACACTTTCAGGGTATTTAGTTGCATATTGCTTGCTCAGCATTTCGTGACGTGCACTGGTAAGCCCGTTGCTGCCCATGCCACTGTTGTATTCAGTTTCGTAGGTAGCTTGTCCGTAGCTGGCCAAAGAAACAACTACATCGCCGGCCTCCATTTTTTCTGTTGTTACCAGCTTGTCGCGCCTCATACGGCAGGCCATGGTGCCATCTACAATTACAGTCCTTACCACATCGCCCACGTCAGCTGTTTCGCCACCCAGGAATTTGATGTCTATGCCATATTCTCTTAATGTGTCGAAATAAGCCTGGGTGCCATTTATGATCTCTGAAATGACCTCACCCGGTACCAGGTGTTTATTTCTGCCAATGGTAGACGAGTATGTGAAAGGACCTGTAGCGCCAACGCATAGCAGGTCATCAATGTTCATGACTATCGCATCAATAGCAATACCTTTCCATACACTGATGTCTCCTGTTTCTTTCCAGTACATATAAGCCAGTATAGACTTTGTGCCGGCACCGTCTGCATGCATCAGGTTACAGTATTCATCATCGCCGCCCCAATAGTCGGGGTATACTTTACAGAAAGCATTGGGGAATAATCCCTTGTCTAATTTTGATACAGCACGGTGTACGTCTTCTTTCTGAGCCGATACGCCACGCTGGTTATAACGATTATTGTCAGCCATATAGTGCTGCAAAAGTAAAAAGAAAACAGTTCATTCCCTTATATATGTGCGCGGGCTATCTCAGCAGTATGATCGTCCCTTTCTTGACGACCTCTTCGGAATCGTTACATATATACTTTATGTAGTAATTGTAAGTGTCCTGTCCTGCTTCCTGCCCATTATGCCTGCCATCCCAGCTGTCATTTACATTAGACGTCTCAAACACCACCTGGCCTCTGCGGTTGGCTATCATAAAAAGCACCAGTTTTTTTCGCTCCATGCTTATAGGCTTAAACCTGTCGTTGTGCCCGTCGCCGTTTGGAGTGAATGCGTCAGCCATAGGTATATCGCAGCATGCTTCTGCGTTTATTACTACGGAATCGTATGAGGTGCATCCCCATTGATTGGAGACCTCAAGGTAATATCCTTCTGTACGCTCAACAGTTGCTACCACATCAGCCTGTGTGCTGAAGTTGAAAACACGGGCAGGAGACCATGCATAGGCATACCTGTTGCCTTTAGTTGCACTTAGTTTCAGCTCTTTACCTACACATATTGAGCCATTCTTTTCTATGCTGATTGCAGCAATGGGAAATGGGTAGATGTCTATCTCTTTGATAAACGAGTCGATACAATGATGGTCGCTTACAACGACTTTGAGGGTCTTTTTACCTGTTACATCCCAGGTCAGTTCATAGGATTCTTTGTATGAGTTATCTGTAATATTTTGTTCCTGAACGTACCACCGGTAATGTGGTGCTCCGCCTTGCGGGAACATGGTGACGGCTTCACCTGCGCAGCCATATGGTGGTATCTCAAAACCGGCAGGAGGTATAGGTAACACTTCTATAAACTGAGTATCGACTGTTTCACACAAGTCCCTGAAAGTCTTATGAATAACTCTTTTAGTTCCGGATCTTGTCCAGAATACATTTATGCTGTCTGTGCCGATACCTGTAACGACATAACCGGAATCGACCGACCATTGATAGCCTATGATGGCCGGGTTGTTACCGATGTTTTTAACGCCAACCAATTCATTAACACAAATAGTATCTAAAGAAGCCAGGAATTCGGCTGAAGTGGCAGTATCAACTCCGATCGTTATGGTTCCCGTGTCGTTGCAACCTAAACTGTCTGTAGCGTATATGGTATATACCGTGCTTTGCTGAGGTGTGGCTGTAGGGTTAGAGCAAGTGCTGCAGCTCAGGGTAGCAGCAGGTGTCCAGGTATAATAAATGGGGTTGGTAGCATTGCTGGTAACATTAATAGCTTTGTCAGCGCCCGGGCAAATGGTATCGCCGGGAGGTATGGTAAGGTTATATTCTGTTCCCACGAATACATCAACAGTGTCTTCCGTACGGCAGTCGCCAAGGGTAATGGAGAGTGCTACCTTTTTAGGTCCGGGGAAGTTATACTTAATATAAGCACTGTCCGATGAACCTCCGCCTGCAACTATTACTCCGCCACTGGTATACCATGTCTGTACTTTATTAGGTTGATTGTTAGGTAAGGAGTTGGCAACAAGTAAGGGGGCAGAGCTGCAGATCGTATCAGGAGCGACAAGAACTGATTTTACAAAGCTATCTACCCCTACAAATACATACCCGGTGTCTGCACAGCCTAACAGGTTGTTTACCCTTACAGTATATACGGTGGGGGTGGTGCCCGTTACATAAGGGAAGTCGCATAGGGTACAGCTCAGCCCGGTTGAAGGAGACCATTCGTATGAGAAAGGCCCGTCAGGACCGCTGGCTACTGCGCGTATACGTGTTTGAGCACCTATACATATGGTTGTATCACCATAGGCGTTCAGGCTAATGCCGGAATGCACGGGTGCTGTGTAAGTGGTATATAAAGTATCCTGGCAACCAAAGCCTGGATATGGCGTGAGGATAACTGCAAATGTTGTGGGACCAGAAGGTGGCGGTATGATGAGGGTTTGGGTATTGCCCAATACGGTAGTTAGTGTTGCATCCCTCCATTCATAAGCCTGGTAGCCTTGTGGGCCATGCAGCGTTATCTGGTTGACGGCAGAATCGCAGATAGTGCCTTGTATCTGGAAGAGGCCGCAGTTCATATCCACATATCCATAGCCCCAGTGTCCTCCAAGACCACAATCTCCTGAAGAGAAATCGATCGCCACAGTGCGCCCTGCATATGCAGACAAATCTATAGTAGCTGTTGTCCATGGTTTGTAGTACACATTACTATTGGGGACATTAGATTTAATAAAACCCGGAAGGCTGGATGATGATACATATGAGATTTCAGCGCAGGGTAAAGGATCTTTGGTTATTGAGTCGAAAGCAGACACCACGAATCGGGGCTGGCTGTTAGGTGCGTGCCCCGGATCTTGTAATACGATCGCGTACCTGTATAGCAAAACATGTTTACCTGAAGTGTTGGGTACACGAATGTAATAACGTGCTTTTTCAGACTCGGCGCCGGATATTGCGTTGCCAAGTTTTAATGAAAAAGTTCCTCCCGAGATAGCTACTATCGGGAAATTACCATAAGGGTCGAGGTTGGTTCCCGCAGTGAGTGCATGCCTGTTACCTACTACTCCGGGCGTTGGTGTGTTGACCGGGCAGCAAGTGCCTGTAAAAAACTCCCAGTGGTTAAGATTGCCGTATTCAAAATCGATATTTGGTGGACAAAATATGGTTTGTGCATTTCCCGAATAGCTTATAAAAGCCATGAGGAATGCAAAGAGCCATTTAGCCAGAGGTTTATGAATACAGATTCGGGTCATGATCAAAGTAGTATTTACGCGGTACAGAGCATATAAGGTACAATTAATATACCAATATCAAGCACCATTCTTCAATCTCATATCCTCAGTATTGCAAATATATTTAAAATGCCTGTTATGGCTTCTTGTGTTTATTAATCAATAGCAATATTTACTTAACGTAATAATATTATGGTGCCTTTCTTCGTCATTTCTTCTTTTCCGTTACATAGGTATTGGATATAGTAGTTATAAGTGTCCTGCCCTGCAGGTTCGCCTTTATAGGTGCCATCCCAACTGCCAGCCTGGGTTTTAGAGTCATATACTATTTGTCCTCTCCTGTTGGCGATCATAAGCCTGACAAGGGTGTGTTTGTCAATATCCGGCGACCAATAGGAGTCATTATGCCCATCGTTATTAGGCGTAAAGGCATCCGGCATAAATATGTCACAACAAGGGGTTGCATCTATTCTTACAGAATCATAGGATGAGCAACCCCATTGGTTGGTTACTTTAAGGGTGTATAATTCTGTCCTCTCAGCACGCGCGGTAACATCAGGGCTACTGTTAGTGCTGAAAGACAAAGCTGGTTGCCATGAGTAAGTATAGCGGTTGCCTTTTGTTGCATGAAGCTGAAATTCCTTGCCTTTGCAGATGTCGTTACGGTTGTCAACGGCTATTTCTGCAATAGGATGCGGGTATATGGTAAGTTCTTTACTATGGTAGGTGGAGCATTTCAGGTAGGTGAGTGTCAACTCTATTTTGTTGGTGCCTAAGGAGTTCCATATCAGTTTATATGATTCCCTGAAAGCACTGTCAGTAATATTCTGCCCGGGTATGGTCCAGTGGTAGTAACCATTGCTTGCCTCCGGGAAGATCTCTACAGGTTCATTGATACAGCCTATTGAACTTACCTCGAAAAATGCATAGGGATGGTCGATAACATAGATGCGTATACTGTCAGAACTTGTACAAATGCCTTGTATTGTTCGCAGCTTTACCGTCTTATAACCGGGTGAACCCCAAAAAACATTGATGCTGTCTGTAAATGCGCCATAGGTGATCTGTCCTGTATCAACACCCCATATGTACGTAGCAATAACAGGGTTGTTGCCGGTGTTTACAATGTCTGCACTCTTATTCAGGCATATACTGTCTGATACAGCTTCGAGAGTAGTGAAGGTTGTGGTATCTACAGTGATTTTTACCAATCCTGAATCGTAGCATCCGTATTGATTATTCACGATCAGTTTATACTGTGTTGTCGTTGTTGGTGTTGCTACCGGGTCAGGGCAGTCGGTACAGCTGAGGAAGGTTGACGGTTTCCAGTTGTAAGTCAGTGGGAAGCCGCTGGTATTGGCAGTTGTTAATTGAAGCTGTTCACCTGTACAGATAGTGTCTGATACAGGCATGGTTAGTGTATAGTCAGGTTTTACAAATATGAATATAGTGTCGGTATAGCTGCACAGGTTTTTGGTGGAAGTGAGCATTACTCTTTTGTTGCCAGGTGTAGGCCAGTAGATCTCTATGAAATTGTTGCTTCCACCGCCTGATAATATTGTACCCCCACCAGCATCCCATACCTGGCTAGTGTTGAGTGTGCTTTTAGGGTTTGTATTCGTTATGATCGTGCTATCGCGTTGGCAGATGCTGTCTTTTGATGCCGAGAATGCAGCTTTTTCAACAGTGTCCACTGTAATCACTATGGTGTCTCTTACGGTGCAGCCCTGCGAGTTGGTAACGGCCAGCACATATTGCGTAGTGGTAAGTGCATTGACAGTAGGACTTGCACAGTTGTTACAACTTAACCCTGTAGATGGTGTCCACTGATAGGTGAATGGAGCACCTGACCCCGTTACAACCGGTGCTAATGTTGTAGCGTCATATTCACATATGGAAGTATCTGCAAAGGAGCTGATAGCCGTGTTTGAGTTTACAGGTGTTTTGTATGTGGTATATATAGTATCTCTGCATCCGAAACCAGGATAAGGGGTAACGATCACCGCATATACTTTAGGGGTGGGCGGAGCGGGTATTGTCAATGATTGATTATTGCCAAGTATGGTCACCAGGGCTGAGTCTCTCCATTGGTAAGACTGGTAACCCGGAGGACCATTGAAGGTAATATTGTTGGTATTAGAATCGCATTTGGTGGGGGTTACTTCAAAAAGCCCGCAGTTCATATCAATATATCCGTATCCGAAATGGCCTCCGAGGCTGCAATCACCCGCGGCAAAATCGATAGCTATTGTCTGTCCTTTGAATTGGGTCAGGTTAATGGTGCCTGTAGTCCACGGCAGGTAATATCTGTTTGTGTTAGCCACACGTACGAAGCCGGGTATGTTTGAGGAGGATACATACGTGTACTGGCTGCATGGTAGCGGACTACCCGTAGCTGAGTCATAAGCTCTTATTTCAAAACGTGGTTGCTGGCTAAAACTGTGTGAGGGGTCTTCGAACACAACAGCATACCTGTATGAAAGAATGAACGTGCCTGCAGAAACCGGAACATTTATATAATACCTGGCCCGCTCTGCCTGTGCGCCATTTTGCTGATTGCCCAGCTTTACAGAAAACATACCTGCATTAGGCGCAACAACAGGAAATCCGGCTACAGGGTCTACTCCCGTACCGGAAGTTAGTGTATGCCTGTTGGTAATAACACCGGGTGTAGGCGTATTTATGGGGCAGCAACTGCCTGAATAAAACTCCCATACGCCAAGATTACCCATTTCAAAATCGATATTTGGCGGACAAAAGGTGGTTTGTGCGTATGATCGGTTGATAAGGCTGATACAGATTAAAAAAGCAAGCAGGATCCTGATTCCTGTATTGGTAGTAGCAGAGTGGTTCATATAAGTAGTAGAGCTGTGTATTTTTAAATCGATACTTCAGTCTCATATAAGACTGTTAATAATTATTAACAGTTGGGAAAGCCGGGTGAAGATTATAGCGCAAACCATGTTTCTTTACGGTAGTTTTGATGTTGTTGACTACCTTTAGCTCTTAAAAGAATTAATAATTAAGGCATTTATGCTATATAATATGTTTTGTGTATGAGGCAGGGAAACGTCTTGTACTATATATTTTCAGCCGTAAGGATATTTCTGTACCCCCTTGCATTGATATATGGGGCTGTAGTTTGGTTGCGGAACAGGTTGTATGATAGCGGTTTTTACTCCTCCATTGAGTTTAGCGTACCGGTTATAAGTGTAGGTAACCTGTCAGTAGGCGGAACGGGTAAAACCCCGCATATTGAGTACCTGGTCAGGTTGCTGCAATACCAATTCAGGGTGGCAACAATGAGCAGGGGGTATAAGAGGCGTACACAGGGTTTTTTACTGGCAGATGCTGAGACCAATGCGTTGAAAATAGGTGATGAGCCGATGCAGTATCACATGAAATTTCCTGAACTGACAGTGAGTGTTGCTGAAGAACGTATGACCGGTATACCGAAGCTATTGCAGCAACGCCCCTCTACAGAGGTAGTATTGCTTGACGATGCTTTTCAGCACAGGTCTGTAAAGCCGGGGGTGAATATCCTCATAACGGACTACTCCAAGCCCTTTTACAGTGACAGAATATTACCTGCCGGTACGCTACGTGAAAACAGGCCTGCTTATAAAAGGGCTGATGTGATCATTGTTTCCAAATGCCCGGAGGGGATGAAAACCCAGGAAGCAGAAGAAATAGAAAAGAAGATCAACCCGTTTGAACATCAGAAGGTGTTTTTTACAAAGATGTTCTATGAAGCCGCATATGACCTTTTTACAAAGGAGCGCATAGAGTTAACAGGAAAGAATATAATACTGGTGTGTTGCATAGCTAAACCGGCCCCTTTGATAAAGCACCTGGAAGCCAAAGCAAATGACGTGCATGTGCTGTCGTATCCAGACCATCACTACTTTTTAAGAAAGGATATAGAAGAGCTACAGGCAACATATAAGAACTGGGATGTAAAGGACAAAGTGATCGTTACCACTGAAAAAGATGCTACAAGACTTCACCTGCATGCTGAAAAACTGAAAGAGTGGGGTGTGACGATAGCAGTGCTGCCTATACAGGTTTCTTTTTTATTTAATAGAGGAAATGAGTTCGATCAGCTAATTTTAAGCTATACTGAGCGGACCATTAACGAAAATAATATGATGTATTATGGCGAGGAAGAATAAAAAGAAAAATGTAAACAGCGGAGGCAGGGTGACATATAAAGGGGTGATTGAAATAACCCGTTCAGGCCTGGGATATGTTGTGGTGGAAGGACAGCCCAAGGATATACTGATAAAAAGAGAAAATATTCACAATGCGCTGAACGGTGATGAAGTAAGGATAGAAGTGTCAACAAGGGCCAAGAAGTTCGGCTCAAGGCCTGAAGGTGTTGTGGTGGATGTGATACGCAGAAAACAATCAGAGTTTAGCGGAAAAATCGAGGTACACAAACACTTTGCGTTCCTGATACCTGATTCTGATAAAATGCCCGTTGATATTTTTATTCCATTGCATTTGCTGAATGGTGCCGGACAGGGCGATAATTGTATAGCTAAAATTGTTGAATGGACTGGAAAGTCGAAAAACCCGGTTGGTGAAGTAATCAGCGTATTGACCAATGAGACGGCTAATGAGGTGGCCATGCAGGGTATACTGGTGGAAAATGGTTTCCCGCTAACATTCCCTGATGATGTGCTGGAAGATGCGGCCCGCTACCCTGAAGGCGTAAGTGAATCGGATGTGAAGCAACGCAGGGATATTCGGGATGAATTAACGCTTACTATTGACCCTGTTGACGCGCGTGATTTTGATGATGCTATATCAGTAAAGACACTAAAGGGAGGGTATTACGAAATAGGTGTGCACATTGCAGATGTGAGCCACTATATAGAAGAAGGCTCTGCATTGGATAAAGAAGCCTACCGAAGGGCCACAAGTGTTTATCTGCCGGACAGGGTATTGCCTATGCTGCCGGAAAGGCTTTCTAATGAGTTGTGTTCTCTGAGGCCTGATGAGGATAAGTATACATTCTCCGCCGTGTTTAAGATCAACAAGTCAGGAAAGGTGAAGGAATATTGGTTGGGCAGAACGGTGATACGTTCCAAACGGAGGTTTACCTATGAAGAAGTGCAGGAAATGATAGAAGGTGGTGATGGTGAACATAAAAAGGAATTACTACTGCTGAATACTATCGCACAGAATTTACGTCAGCAACGTTTTGATAAAGGAGCTATCAATTTCTCCTCGCAGGAAGTAAGGTTCAGGCTGGATGAGCATGGTAAGCCCGTTGGTATCACGGTAAAAGAAAGTAAAGAAGCGCATCAACTGGTAGAAGAGTTTATGCTGCTTGCCAACCGTACAGTGGCGGAACATGTATCTGAAATAACCGTAAAAGGTAAGCCGGTTCCATTTCCTTACCGTGTGCACGATGACCCAAATGAAGAGAAGCTGAAGCTATTTACCACATTTGCGGCACGTTATGGCCATAGGTTCAATACTAATACACCTGAAGCCATAGCAGAGTCGTTTAATGAAATGCTGAACCTTGCAAAAGGAAAGCCTGAGCAACATGTGTTGGAAACTTTAGGTATCCGTACTATGTCGAAGGCGGTATATACTACAGATAACATCGGGCACTATGGTTTGGGATTTGAAGATTATTGTCACTTTACATCACCAATTCGCCGTTACCCTGATGTGTTGGTACACAGGATACTTGCAGAATGCTTGTCTGAAAAGATCAAACCTATCAAGCACCTGGAGCAACAGTGCCGCCATTGTTCAGACCAGGAACGCAGGGCAATGGACTGTGAGCGGGCAGCTAATAAATACAAGCAGGTGGAATATATGCAAGATTATGTGGGCGATGAATTTGAAGCAGTAGTGAGTGGTGTAGCCAGTTTCGGGTTCTGGGCAGAAACCATTGAACATAAATGTGAAGGACTGGTAGGTATATCAGACCTGAGCGAGCTGGATGATTTTGAACTGCTGGAAAGTGAATATGCTTTGATAGGCAGGCATACAAGATTGCGTTTTGGTATAGGTGATAAAGTAAAGATCAGGGTAGTGTCTACCAACCTGGAAAAAAGACAGATGGATTTTATGCTGGTAGAAGCACCACAAGGACAACCCGCAAAAAGGAATACAAGAAAACAAGGTGGAAAAACCACCGGAAAGCGTAAGAAGAAATAAATGCAGGAATTTAAGCAGATAGTACAAGCGTTTGAAAGCAGGTTGCAGGATCCAGAACTCTTTCCGCAAATAACTCCGAATTTATATGAGCCATGCAGGTACCTGTTGGCATTGGGAGCAAAACGGGTACGTCCCGCATTGTGTATGATGGGCAATGAAGTGTTTGGCGATATAACTGAAGATGCAAAGAATGCAGCTTCGGCGATAGAACTGTTCCACAACTTTACCTTGATACATGATGATATTATGGACAAGGCTCCCTTACGCAGGGGCAATCCTACGATACATGCAAAATACGGGCTTACTGCCGGTATATTGAGTGGCGATGTGATGTGTATATATGCATATGCTCAGCTGGCTAAAGTGAATGGTCACTTGCAGGAGTTGCTGCAACTGTTCAACAAGACAGCTATAGAGGTATGCGAGGGACAGCAAATGGATATGGATTTTGAAGAAAGGACTGATGTGACCATTGATGAGTATATTCACATGATCACTTTAAAGACTTCTGTGCTTTTAGCCTGCAGCCTGAAAATGGGAGCTATACTTGGAGGAGCATCTGCTGAAAATGCGGAGCGACTGTATGAGTTTGGTAAGAACGTAGGTATTGCGTTCCAGTTGCAGGACGACTACCTGGATGCTTTTGGAGAGTCAGATAAGCTGGGTAAACAGAATGGTGGAGACATTAAGGCAAATAAAAAAACATACCTGATGCTGAAGGCAATGGAAGCCGCTAACAGTTTACAGCATAGGGCCATTGAAGCTTTATTGGAACGGGATGATGAAACCAAAGTGCCTGCTATGCTTTCATTGTTCAGCAATACAGGAGCTGATATAGCTTGCAGGGAAGCGGTGGCGCACTACTCTGACAAAGCATTCGCTAACCTTGAGGGAATAGACGTACCTAAAGAGCGCAAGGAACCTTTATTCAAACTTGCATCGTATTTGCTGCAAAGAGATAAATAGGATATTTTAGTAAGACAAAATAATTACATAGTATGAATTACTGGCTGGTAAAATCAGAACCATTTAAATATAGCTGGGAGCAGTTTAAGAAAGAGAAAAAAACGTTTTGGGATGGTGTACGTAACTATGCTGCACGCAACAACCTCAGGGATATGGAGAAGGGAGACCAGGTGTTCTTTTATCATAGTAATGAGGGGCTGGCAATAGTGGGTATTGCAGAAGTGGTGAAAACCGCTTACCAGGATCCGACAACAGACAACCCGGCATGGGTGGTGGTTGACCTTAAACCTGTTAAAGATATGCCTGAGCCTGTAACGCTTGAAGCTATAAAAGCCGAAAAAGACCTTGCAGATATGGACCTGGTGCGCTTGTCGCGTTTATCCGTAGGTAAGGTGAAGCCTGCTGAGTATAAGAAGATATGTAAGATGGGCGGGCTGAAATAATTTGATAAGAACTCATATAATAAGAAAAGGTGCGGATGTCCGCACCTTCTTTATTTATGATAGTAATATTGATTACATTCTTTCTATCACCACAGCGCTGGCACCGCCGCCGCCGTTGCAGATACCTGCAGCACCATACTTAGCATTGTTTTGTGCCAGTACGTTGATTAGTGTTACCAGAATACGCGCACCACTCGCACCCAGTGGATGGCCTAACGCTACAGCACCACCGTTTGCATTTACGCGGGCTGCATCCAGGTTCATTTTCTGGCTGTTTACCAGGCCTACTACGCTGAATGCTTCATTTAGTTCGTAGTACTCAATATCTTCCATTTTCAGTCCTGCTTTTTCAACTGCTTTAGGAACAGCCAGTGCAGGAGAAGTCGTGAACCACTCAGGAGCCTGTGCAGCATCAGCATAACCTTTTATTTTAGCTAATGGCTTAAGTCCTAATGCTTCAGCTTTTTCTTTGCTCATCAGTACCAGAGCAGCAGCGCCATCGTTCATGGTGCTCGCATTTGCAGCAGTTACTGAACCATCTTTAACGAAAGCAGATTTCAGTGCGGGTATTTTCTCAAACTTCACATTGTACGGCTCCTCGTCTTTGCTGAATAAGATAGGGTCGCCTTTGCGTTGTGGTATCTCAACAGGAACTATTTCGTTCTCAAACTTACCACCTTCAACAGAAGCCTGGCAGCGCTTGTAACTCTCAATAGCGAACTCATCCTGCGCTTCGCGGCTGATGTTGCACTCTTTTGCACAAAGTTCAGCAGCGTTACCCATAGGGTAGTTGTGATAAACATCCGTTAAACCGTCTTTTGCAAGGCCGTCTACCAGGGTTATATTCCCGTATTTGCTACCCCAACGTACTTTGTCATTGTAGAACGGTACGTTACTCATGCTTTCCATACCGCCGGCCACAACTACATCAGCATCGCCCAGCATGATAGCCTGCGCTCCATGCATAACCGCTTTCATACCACTGGCACATACTTTATTTACTGTAGTACATGGTATACTGTCAGGCAGACCTGCAAATATTGCAGCCTGGCGTGCAGGAGCCTGTCCGAGGTTGGCCTGCATGACACAACCCATAAATACCTCGTTTACTTCTTTTGCATCAATACCTGCTTTTTCAATGGCGCCTTTTATGGCGAAAGAGCCCAGTTTTGTTGCAGAAAAATCTTTTAACGATCCGCCCCAGCTACCCAAAGGGGTACGTACTGCGGACACGATATACACTTCTTTCATAGAACTTAAATATTTTTAAAGACTGCCAAATGTAAGGAAAAAAACGCAGCAGCTATATGCAAGTATATATGAAGCATTGATATGTATATGTGTATTAGTAATAATATAGTCAGGTATAATGATAAATCTTATTTTTTTGTTATGCCTGAACTGGCACGGTGATTGTTTCGTATATTAACACACATCAAATTAAGAGAGAGTTATGGATAGCCAGGCGATGATCGTGAATAAGAAATTGGCCAATGCAGTATTAGCGGGAGGCCTCTTTGCAATTGCGTCGGTATTTGCTGGTACCGTATGGATACTGTTTTCGCATAAGCAAGTACTGGATATGAAGGCCGAGTATGCAATGTTCAGGGATTCTGTTCAAAATGTAAGGGGAGTTACCCGGTCGACTGTAACGCCACCTGTACAGGAAAGTGTAATAGCACTATCAGATACACTAGCCAAAGAGGAAACTACAAAGCCCGAGGTTAAAACGGATACAGCAGTAGTAGCGGGCAAAGCCGCTATAACCCAGGCCAAAACAGAAAAGCCAAAAGCCGCTGTTACTAACAGGTTGGTAAGACCGCAGGATATTCTGCTTATCTACTATTACAGAAAGGCAGACAATGAAAGTTTGCAGGCAGCACTTAGTACGTTGAGCTATAATATTGAGGTGAAAACACTTGATAAGAATACCGGATATCAGAAGACGAATTGTATCTGGTTTGGCGCGGGTGTACCGCTGAAGGAAGTGAAAAAGGTGGCAGTTGCTCTAATACAGGCGGGTAATACGATAAAAGGCATAAAAAGATTCCCAATGAGCAAGAAGGACGCATCTTACAAGCGCAATATTATTGAGGTGGGTATGGATGATCATTATGAAAATTTTTACACCAGACCACTAAGTATATTTGAAGTGGAAAAAGCAAAGGATTTCAGGTGAGTGCTATAACTCTGTTAAAGTTTTCAGCTGTTCATTGAAATGCGCTCTAAAAATGCTATATTTGTATAATATGTACGCGCTAAAAAAAATATCAATGATAGGGTTGGCTTTATTCTTATGCCTGGCAGTAATATCGCCTGCAGGGAATAACCTCTCAGCCCATGAAGGAGATATGCGTCCAGTAAAAGCATCTCAATACATAGCTACATTATACAAGCAGATCAATTTCAATGAAGCCGAACAACTGGACTACTATGTTTTTGTAAATGCTATGACCGGGTATATGAATCTGAAGGCAGAACATAAATTAAGTCCGGAAAAAGATATTATTACAATATGCGATTACTCATTGTCTGCAAACAGCAAGAGAATGTGGGTGATCGACCTGAGCGCAAAGAAAGTTTTATTGAATACACACGTTGCACATGGGCAGGGAACTGGTGAGGAGTATGCGAAACGTTTTTCTAATAACGAGGGGTCTCATCAGAGTAGTATAGGCTTTTACGTTACAGGCACGACGTATACAGGTAAACATGGTAATTCAATGTACCTGCACGGTATGGATGAAGGTTATAACTCAGCAGCGTATAAACGTGCAATAGTTGTACATGGTGCAGGGTATGTAAGCAATGATTTTATAGCCGGTACAGGAAGGCTGGGAAGAAGTTGGGGCTGTCCTGCTGTAAGTACTGATGTTTCTGAAAGGCTGATAGACTTGACTAAAGATGGCACCTGTTTATTTATTTACTACCCTGAGCAAAAATATCTTGCCACCAGTGCCTGGTTGAAAGATGTTGCATTCAAAATGTAATAACCTCAGTTCTACAATTCTTTCAGGGGATCCCAGAAAATAAGTTCAAAGTCAACGATTTTATCATCTGTTACCTTAATACCTTCCTTTTCCAGTAGCTGCTGCATTTTTTCCGGTGGAGAAAAGTGATGTTTACCTGTAAGCATACCATTACGGTTTACAACACGGTGTGCCGGTACTTTAGGCCTGGCATTATGGCTAAGGTTCATGGCATAGCCTACCATACGTGCACCCGATTTGACACCAATTGACGCAGCTACAGCACCATATGATGTTACACGTCCTTTGGGCACGCATCGCACCACATCGTATATAGCATCATAAATGCTGTCTTTGTCAGTTGCTTTTTTCTTCATTGGCTTTTCGGGCAGCTAACAGGTTCTGCCTTTTTATTTCCGGAACATTTATATAATCATATGGACAATGCCTGCAGCCTCGTCCGCAACACACGCCACGCTCCAGGTGAAAGTGCTCAGTAAATACGAGCATGCCCTCTTCGTTAATATAATAATCAATCCCTTGCTTCAATCGACTTGTGTTTTTTGTAACGTTCGTCTACCTCAATTTCGGTTCCCGGCAATTTAAACGACAGGTAATAAATGGTACGTCCCTGTGCAAGGTGCATTTTTTCGTAGAAGGTTTGTATGGCCAGGGCGCCCGTAGCTTTCCCTTTGCCGTATATGTCTACAATATTCTCCTGTATCTCACATTTGTTCTCCTGTATCACCTCAAGTGTATATTCATACAATTCCTTAGAGTCTGTTTTGAGGTTGATGATACCGCCGGGTTTAAGAATACGCTGATACCTGTAAAGGAAACGAGCATGTGTAAGACGGTTCTTTTCCCTTGATTCTCTTAAAAATGGATCAGGGAAAATGATCCAGATAGCTTCTACCTCACCAGGCTGAAAATAATCTTCTATCTGCAGGATATGTGTGCGTAGAAATGCTACATTCTTAAGATCTTCCTCTAATGCCTGCTTGGCACCGATGTATATCCTGTTGCCCTTTATATCTACACCAATAAAGTTCCTGTCCTTATGTTCTCTCCCCAGGTTTACGCTGTACTCGCCTTTACCACAAGCTAATTCAAGCGTAATCGGGTTATTATTACCGAAAAATGTATGCCAATTGCCCTTAATGTCTTTTGGGTATTGCAAAACATTCGTATATTTATTTATCGCTTCGAAGCGAACCAGTTTATTTTGTGCCATTGTGGTGCAAAGATAACTGGAAACATGTAAACGATTTTTAACGAATTATTCTTGCGTATGAAAAAAAGAACTCTACTTATTTCAGCTACCTTAGCTATCAGTTGCCTTACGCTTTCAAGTTACATTACCGGTCCGGCCAACAACTCGCTGGGAGATATGACAGGATCTCCGGGGTCTAATGGTACATGCGCCCAGGCTGGTTGCCACTCAGGTGGAACAGCTACAGCTCCTACAGGTACTATTGAGCTTCGTAAAAAGAGCACAGGCCTAAATGGTCCGTTGGTGAACTATTATGAAGCAGGAGAGGTTTACTATGTAACACTCACCGGTGCTGCTACTACAAATCATTTCGGCTTTCAGTTTGTTGCTTTGAAAGATTCTGATTCCTTAAGAGTCGGTACTGTTTCCGGGTTTTCAGCTAATGCGCATGGTTTTCCTGCAGCAGTATCTAATGTAGCAGAACACAAGACTCCTATAGCAAAAACTGCTGTAAATACTTTTGAATCTAACTTCGAGTGGACGGCTCCTATATCTGGTTCCGGTGCTGTTACTATGTATGCTGTTTTTTGTGCAGTTAATAATGACGGACAATCTACCGGAGATGTACCGGGCGCTACTTTCTCACTCAGCCTGAATGACAAAACTTCAGTTGGACAGATAACTAGGGAGGTGGTGTTCAAGACATATCCTAACCCTGTTCAGGATATGCTGACACTGAATATGGATAAAGCTGATGAAGGAACTTATGATATTACTATTTATAGTTCAAACGGCTCTGTAGTAAGCAGGAGTGATTTGTATATCAGCCCTGTTAAATACACAGGTACATTCAACACTTCAAACTGGGCTCCGGGTATGTATTTTATGCACATACACAAAGACGGTCAGGGCCGTGTGATGCCAATAGTGAAGCAATAGTGAATAATAAAATACAAAAACTACAATAGAAGAGCGCTGCCAATCCAGGTGGCGCTTTTTTAATGCCATAGAACAAGGATAGCATATAATAACATCATCCCGTCAACAAGACCTAGGTAAGCCCTGTCTGACGGATTTTTTCTTGCGTAATCTATCACCAGTTTTACTGCAATGGCTACAAACAGTTCAGCTACAAGTCTTGTTGCTGAGGGATACCGCATGTACTGAACACAACTCATGATGATAAAAGATATCATTGAAACGCTCATGACCCTGTAGCTACCCTTTATGCCAATGATGTTGGGTAGTGTAGCAATACCGGCATCCATATCCGTTTGCATATCCCTTATGTCAAATGCTACACACAGCGTGAACATGAATACAAAGCGCATCAAGATCTCATACGGGTAGTCTGATATATTCATCTTATGGTATAGTATGGGTAATATGCTGGTGACGATAGTCCACACTGTAGTGAGTACCAGTATCTTTATCCAGCCAAAGTCTTTAAGGCGTTTTTTGTTTTTAAAAGGCAGTAGCGGTATAGAGTAGGAAAATGATAACACTGCCAGTACAGTACATGCAAACAGGATGTTTAATGGTAGGTGAAAAGCGGCAACAGCGCATCCTATGCCACCCAGACTGAGTAAAATATAGTGCCATACCCTGTGGTTTTGCGACCAGCCGAACCTGTCAGACAGCTCAGGTGTGGATTTTTTGATAAGGTAATGAGCATTGTAAACCAGCAGGGTACTGCTGAACACCAGTAAGTGTAATGATGAGTAGAGTGGGGGGATGTCATTGAGCAGAAGGCGTTCTGTCGTCATGCATAACCCTACTGTGCAGCATGCTGCAAATATACTGGTATATAATACCCAGTCTATGATCCTATGTACCAGGTTTTGCACGGGTTGTCAGATATAAAAATACGGCTTCTTGTTGAGCCGTATTTTTATCTGTTGTAATTTTTATAATGGAATATTTCCGTGTTTGCGTTTTGGCCTCAGTTCTACTTTATTCTCCAGCATTTTGTAGGCTCTTATCAGTTTTTCGCGTGTAACATCCGGGGTTATTACTTCGTCAATATATCCTCTTGCAGCAGCACCGTATGGGTTAGCAAACTTATCAATATAATCCTGCTCCTTTTCCTTCAGTTTTGCCTCGCTGTCGTCAGACTCCGCTATTTCTTTTTTGAAGATTATTTCAGCAGCACCTTTAGCGCCCATTACTGCTATCTCTGCTGTTGGCCATGCATAGTTCAGGTCTGCACCAATGTGCTTGGAGTTCATTACATCATATGCGCCGCCATATGCTTTGCGGGTAATAACTGTTATTTTAGGTACAGTAGCTTCGCTAAGTGCATATAGCAATTTGGCACCGTTTGTTATGATGCCATGCCACTCCTGGTCGGTACCGGGAAGGAAGCCCGGAACATCTACCAGTACCAGTAACGGGATGTTAAATGCGTCGCAGAAACGTACGAATCTTGCTCCCTTTTTACTCGACTCAATATCCAAGACTCCTGCAAGGCATGCGGGCTGGTTGGCCACAATGCCTATACTTCTGCCACCTATACGGGCAAACCCCACTATGATATTCTCAGCATAGCTTTTATGTACCTCAAGGAATGAGTCAGCATCTGCTACCTGCTCTATCACTTCCCTCATGTCATATGGCTGGTTCGGGTTCTCAGGGATGATGTTATTCAGTGCAGTACGTTTCTCATCACCTAACTCAAAATTGTAGGTAGGCGCATCTTCCTCGCAGTTTTGAGGCATGTAGCTGAGTAGCTGCTTGATGTTTTCTATGCAGGCCACCTCGTTTGCACAGGCAAAATGGGTAACGCCTGATTTAGATGCGTGAGTCTGGGCTCCACCCAGTTCTTCGCTGGTTACGGTTTCGTGTGTTACGGTCTTTACCACGTTCGGACCGGTGACGAACATATAAGAGGTATGTTCCACCATCAGTATGAAGTCTGTTATTGCGGGAGAGTATACCGCACCACCGGCACAAGGCCCCATAATTGCCGAAAGCTGGGGTATTACTCCCGATGCTTTTACGTTCCTGTGAAAAATATCCGCATATCCACCTAATGATACCACACCTTCCTGTATCCTGGCACCACCGCTATCGTTAAGGCCAATAAGGGGAGCGCCATTCTGTACAGCGAGGTCCATGATCTTGCATATTTTTTCAGCATGGGTTTCTGAAAGGCTACCACCAAATACAGTGAAATCCTGTGAAAATACGTAGGTGAGCCTTCCGTTTACAGTACCATATCCTGTTACTACGCCATCTCCAAGGTATACCTCTTTGTCCATGCCGAAGTCTTTGCAACGGTGGGTAACCAACATGCCTACTTCTTCAAATGACCCCTCGTCGAGCAATAACGTGATCCGTTCGCGGGCAGTCAGTTTCCCCTTCTTGTGTTGGCTATCAATACGTTTCTGGCCACCGCCCAGCATGGCCTGGCTTATTTTATCTTGTAATAAAGATACTTTATCCATAAATGCGCTTTTTCTTAAAAATACCCGACAAACCTAATGTAAAAGAGGCAAAACATTGCTATTTAAACATTGTTTTAAGAGAAACAACTATGATATGCTGATTGTTCTGTGATACCTTTACATCATGATAAATTATATCAAATCCGCTCTCGTTGCATGTGTATTTATTGCATGTGCAAATTCTTCGCAGGCACAGAACATAATACCTTACGATGCAAACCGCCTTATGGATAGGCTTGCTAAAGGTGAGGATACCGTTTTTATTGTCAATTTCTGGGCCACATGGTGCGGCCCTTGCGTGAAGGAGTTACCTGAGTTTGATAAACTTGCTGCTAAGTATAACGGATACCCGGTGAAAATACTGTTGGTAAGCCTTGACTTTAAAGAAGACTATCAGCGTAAACTGGAAAAGTTCATCAATAAGAAAAAACTGCAACATGAGGTAGTGTGGTTCAATGAAACCAATGCAAATGAGTTCATCCCGAAGATCAATAATGCCTGGCAGGGCTCTATTCCTGCAACCTTATTATACTGCAAGGGTAAGCACTACGAGAAGTTTTTTGAAGGGACTGTGGAAAGCAGGGAAATATCTGTGCTGGTAGACAAGCAACTGAAATCAAGATATTAATTACCGTTAGGTGCGTATAGTACAACCATACAAACAACTCAACAGGCTGATCGTTAACGAGTCTTTTGAGCCTGACGCGGCGTGGGGGCTACGTATGGCTATTGCGGCTATGGTACCGCTCATATGGGGTATTTATTCCGGGCACCTTATAGAAGCGGGGTGGATCGCTTTGATGGCTGAATGTATCTGCTGGGTTGAGCTGAAGGGGGATTTTCAACACAGGTTAAAACTGCTGGCGGGAAGCTCGGCATTGGCCATGATATTCGCCTTGCTGGGTAGTGTGACAGGCCATATTGTATGGTTGAGTGTATTGACTATGGCCGTTGTGGGGTTCATATCCTCCCTGTTGAAAAATATAGGTAACAGGGGTAGCGGATTAGCTATATGTGTGTTTGCCTTGTTCATTTTCTGCAACGCATATCCTACGTCCACATTACCTGAACTGAAGGAACGTACTGCACTTGTAGCTATAGGGGTATTGTGGAACGGTGTTGCAGCAATAGTAGCTTCTGTTTTTATACCGGCTCAGCGTCCTTACCGCCGTTCTATTGCCATCATATGGAAGTCTGTTAGTGAGCTTACAAAAGCTATATCGCTTGGATGGGATGGCAGTGGGCCAAGAAGCAATGAGCATGACGTATATCTGAAGGAGAAAGAGATACGTACGGCTATAGATGCTTCGCTGGACCTGTTTGAGAAAATGGCGCACGAATCAACAGAAAAAGATGGTGATGAACATATACTGGCACAGGTACGTAAAGCTGCGGCAATAGTAGGTACGCAGGTTACTACCATAAGCGAAGAACTGCAAGGCGTACACAGGAGGCAACTGGACAGCAGTATGAGGATAAAGATATTTACATTGCTACGCGCTACAGAACAAACACTTGAGCGTATGGCGGTGTACACTATTACGCACGAGGTTGGCGAAGAGCTGATATTACGTTCGCGTATTAACAGGCTGCATAAACTGGTGCTGTTGCTTAAAGACAGAATGAAGGCCTATGACGGCGAATATCAACACCAGATATTACGTATCATCCAGCTAACGGAGCGCAATACCAAAGTGATAGAAGCTGCCTTCAGGCACCTGCAGGGTATTGTGAATGAGCGTTCCATGGTTCGTTCTTATTCTATGATGAAAACAGTGTATATACTTCACCCGAAATACTGGCTACGGTATATTCAGTTGTTGTTCAACTTCAGTACGTTTACTGCCCGCTATGCTTTGCGTTCCGCAATTGCAGCCGCATTGGCTATGTTTATATACAAGTTCTGGGATGTTGATCATGGCTACTGGATACCGTTCACGCTTATGATCGTTATGCAGACCTACTTTGGTGCTACAATCACAAAGGCGAGGGACAGGGTGATAGGTACGCTGGCTGGAGGTTTGGTGGCAGGGTTATTCCTTAGGTTGCCTACAGGCTTGTACCTGCAGGAAGCGCTACTATTCCTTACTTTTATTCCTATGATCGTATATCTGCGCACAAGGTATTCTGTAGCTGCGTTCTTTATTACGGTCAACCTGGTATTGCTGTTCAATATCAACAGGGAGTTCAGCGATATGCTGATACTCACCCGTGCCTTGTCTACCATTGCAGGTGCTGCTATTGCCATTATAGCCGGGTTTGCTTTATTGCCTACGTGGGATAAGAAGTGGTTGCCTGTTCACCTGGCAAATGCCATCTACACGAACTATCAATATTTCTGCGCTGTGTTTTTTGATGAAGGAGAGCAGACAGGCTGGACGAAATACAAACGAAGTGCTGAGTCAGGCAACAGTAATGCTTTTGACTCCTTTAGCAGGTATATGGAAGAACCGGCATTTAAGAAGAAGCCATTTGCTATTTTCTATTATATCATTACCCATAATATCAGGATCACGCGCGAGCTGAATAATATTTTACTGGAGCAGGATGATGAACAGGGGAGTGTTGATACAGAAGTTTTAGCAAAACAGCAATCGCTTATAGATGAATGTGCAACCTTGTTCCGAAGGAATGTATCATTGCTTAAAGTGCTGGACCCTGATATTGAAACAGGGGAAATGAATAAGTTAGAACTAAAAAATACTATAGGATATATGAGCAAACATCAACTTATATACCTGGAAAAAATGCTGGTAGAACTCAAAGCCATGAATAATGACCTTGAAATACTGGCTGAAAAACTGCCCCGTATGATGCAGTTGTAGTAGATTGCGGTATGAACTATTTAGGACATGCTTTCCTTTCGATGGGTGATGCCGAGATACTGACCGGGAATATGATAGGAGATTATGTGAAAGGAATGGCGGCAGTAAAAGAATATCCCGAAGGCATACAAAAGGGTATTATGCTGCACAGAAAGATAGATGCTTATACCGATGCGGCCCCTTCGGTACAGAGAGCAGCAGTATGGTTCAGGGAAAAGTATGGGTTGTATTCAGGTGCAATTGTGGACACATTATTTGATCATTACCTGGCTACAGACCCAGCATATTTTAAATCTGAAAATGACCTGCTTAGTTTTTCACAGGATGTGTATAAAAAGCTGGAGCAATATAAAGAGTACTTTCCTCCCAAATTTGCAGCTATGTTTCCTTATATGGCAGAAAATAACTGGCTGTATAATTACCGCACTATGATGGGCGCACAGCGCTCCCTGCAAGGCTTACAGCGCAGAGCCAAACATATGGAACCTATGGATGACGCCTACCGTACATTCGTGGTGAGCTACTACGAGATAGGACAGTGCTATTATGAATTTATTGAAAAAGCATATAAGTTTGTTAATGATGAGTTAAAGCATCCATTAGCTTAATGTTATGATATAGTTTTGTGGTACGCTGGTGTAATATGCAGAGACAGACAAAATTATTTAATACTCTTTTCCTAACGATACTATGCGCTTGTACCCTTATGTCAGGCGGTGCAGATGCTTGCCCTAAGTACACGGATGAACCTAAGAAATTCGGCAGCGTAAATCTTTACTTTGAGGATACTACAACGGTTGAATACCAGTTCCTGAGGTATAAGCTCGATTCATTTTACAGGATACAGGTGGCACGTGGCTTTAATGGCAGCGTGCTGATTGGTTACCACGGGCAAGTAATATACGAGCGTTATTTTGGCCTGGCAGATAAAGGTACCGGCAGGAGGCTGACCCCTGATGCAGGTGTGCAACTGGCATCAACCTCCAAAACATTTACCGCAACGGCTATCATGTACCTGCATCAGCACAAATACCTGAATATCGACCATACGGTACAAACCTACCTGCCTACGTTCCCTTATTCAAAGGTGACCATAAAAATGCTGCTGAATCACCGTTCAGGGCTGCCTGATTACCTGAAGTGGTTTGCAAGGTATAACAAGAACACACTGACACCTATTTACAATGACGAATTGCTGGCCTTGTTTGCAAAGCACAAACCCGGCCTGGAGTTTACGCCCGATACAAGGTTTAAATACAGCAACAGCAACTACGCTATACTGGCACGCCTGATAGAGGAGGTGACGGAAATGAATTACCGCGACTTTATGCAGCAGTACTTCTTCGATCCGCTGGGGATGAACAGCACATTTGTGTACGACCCTGCATGGGGACTACCGGGACAAGCCACCAAGAGCTACCGCTACAACTGGGTGGAGTATCCTGTAATGTTTGCTGATGGAGTATACGGCGATAAGGGTATATATAGTACGGTGCGCGATATGTACAAGTGGGACCAGTCTTTTTACAACTACGAGTTTTTAGACAGCGCTACTACCGAGTACGCATACGGACCATGCTCTTTTGAACGCCCCGGTGTGAAGAACTATGGCCTGGGCTGGCGTATGTACTGCTATCCTGATGGTGATAAAGTAGTATTCCACAACGGGTGGTGGCATGGCAACAATACCGTATTCCTTAGGTTTATTAAAGACAACTTCACTATAATTGTGTTGGGTAATAAATACAACAAGAGCATCTACCAGCATGGCCCTGCGCTGTACAGTATCATCAACAACTCGCCCATGTCTGCGGGTTTTGAGGAAGAAGGCTATGAATAAAATAAATGCTTAATATTGTCGTTGTAACTACTGACAATGTTTAAACATCGCCCCTACACACTGCTGTTACTTACCTTTCTGTTTGTAAACAACACCTTTGCACAGCAAATAGCTGCAGGCGTGGTACTGGATGCACAGTCGAAAGAGACCCTGCCATATGCCACGATACGCATTGGTAATACCACACAAGGCACTATTTCAGACATCAACGGTGCTTATTCCTTAGCATTAAATAACGCTGTAAACGAGCTGCATATATCCTATGCCGGGTATATCGGTCGTACTATTGCTAAGCCATTTCCTGATACAATACTACTGCAAAGGAAAGGCGGTAGCATGGCAGAGGTGGTCATCCGTCCGGACAACGAAAAAGTGAAGCGCATCATCAATACGGCCATCAGCCGGAAAGACGATCATAATCCTGATAAGTATGAAGCCTATAAGTGCAACGTATATTACAAGATGAACGCTGATATGCTGCCCTCTGATAAATTCAGCATGGACGACAGCACGACAAAGGAGTTCAATAAATTTATAGAGCACCAGCATGTACTGTTTGGCGAAACATACAGCAAACGATCTTACCGCCGTGCAGATAAGCTGCAGGAAACAATACTGGCTTCGCGCCTGTCGGGTTTTCAGAAAACCTATTTCACTAACCTGGTCACATCGCTGCTGCCTTTTCATGTGTACAGTGCCGATATTATGCTGAATGGCGTGAACTACGCACACCCTGTAGCCAAAGGCTGGCAAGGCAGGTATGAGTTTGCCCTGTACGATGAGCTGGTGGAAGACGGTGATACCACATTCATTTTATCGTACTATCCTAAAAAAGGCGTGCACTTCAACTCGCTGAAGGGTATTGTGTATATCAACAGCAATGGTTATGCTATATCGCATATTACCACCAACACCGTTGACAGTAACCACGAGCGCTATATGAAGATGGAGCAGAACTACAGGCTGATAGGGGCTAAGTGGTTTCCCGCTGAGCTGAATTATGATTTCATCTTTAAAAAATACCCCAGCCCGAAAATAGGGTTGAGGCTTACGGGACATTCCATTGTAGATTCGGTATCATTTGAAGAAGAGGAGCTGGACAGGTACAGCAAGTCGTACCCGGTAACACTGCACGATAGTGTAGACCTGAGGACGGACGAAGAATGGTCGGCCATCAGGCATGAGCAGCTGACCGTAAAAGAGGAGAACACTTATGTGTATATGGACAGCGTGTCGGAAGAGGTGGGGATAGATAAGATCATGAATACGGTGGGCTACTTTTCAGTAACTGGCAGGGTGCCGGTGAAGTTTGTGGATATAGACCTGGGCAGGCTGTACAGCTACAACGCCTACGAAAAAACAAGGCTGGGCATTGGCCTGTACACCAACGATAAGCTGGTACGCAACGTATCGGCCGGAGGCTGGTTTGGCTATGGTTTTAAAGATAAGGAATGGAAATACGGAGGCTCCGTAAAAACATACTTCGACAAACGGAAGGAATATTGGGCGGAGCTGGAATACCGCAACACCTACCGCAACAGTGGTAACGTAAGCATACACCGCGAGCTGGATATGCGCTACTACCGCAGCCTGCTGCTGGACAAGGTAGACAGGATAAAAGGCTACACGGCAACCCTGCATGGCAGAATGGGCTACCTGGAAGGGGAGGTGCAATACAGCCTGCATACGCTGCAACCGCAATACACCTACAAATGGGGTAATGCCGAGGCGCTGTATCAACAGTTTGAACAGCATGAAGCGTCCGTAAGGCTGCGCTATGCCTACAGGGAGAAGCGTGCGCCGCTGTTTGGCTATTACTTTCCTATTGCTACAAAGTACCCCGTGCTGTACCTGAATATCAGCGCAGGGAATATACGCAGTCCGGGTTATGCGGCCGACTATTATCAACTGACGGGCGCCATCAACTACAGGACGCACACCCACAGGTGGGGTAAGGATATTGTAAGGGCTGAAGCAGGACTGCTGCGCACCAGGAACGATGTATCGCTGCCGCGCTCTTTTTTGCTGGCCGCCAATGGCTACAGGCTCAACAAGGGCTACCTGTATGTATATGGTGGCTTTGTGACCATGCACCCTTACACTTATTATAACGATGAGTACGCCTGCCTGTTTTACCGCCACGAGTTCGACAGGATGCTGTATAAGACCAAATACAGCGCACCTTATATAAGCGTGATACATAACCTGCTGTACGGCAGCCTGGGCAGGCTGAACACCCTTGACAACGGCAACCTGGCCACACCCGCCACGGGCTACCACGAAAGCGGGCTGATGCTGAACAGGCTGGTAAGGCTCAATTACCTGAACATTGCCTACCTGGATGTGAACGCCGGGGGCTTCTACCACTGGAACGGCCCCTTCGACTGGAAGGCCAACGGTGTATTTGTATTCGGTGTTGGTTTCGGGTTGTAACTGTGGCGCTGTGGCGCTACGCCACGCTACAGTTTTCTTTGCTCCCATCATTGCGAAGGAGTAACGCCTGTGGCGTTATGAGTGTGGCAATCTGATCACATGAAGGAATACTAGCGTTTGGACAAGATCGTCACGTCGCTGCACTCCTCACGATGACGCGAGTAGGGTGCAGGTGTAGCGTAGCGTGGCGCCACAGCGCTACACCTGAGTTTTGTTTTGACATAAGTGGAAAACACTTGCACCAATAGGGGGGGTAAGGCACAGACTTAAATCAGTGAGGAATTACTTTTTTATATCAGGTAACCCACCTTTTATTTCTTCTGGTAAAAACTCACGTACAACAGAATAGCCATCAGATAGCATTTTGCGATTTTTGTCTTTGCTTACCCATTTTACGGCTTTTGTAGTAAATGATTTTAACCAGCCTTGTTTCTTTAGGGAGTTTACGGTTTGTTTTAGAGTTTCTATGTCTTGATGTAAGTCATCAATATCTTTTTGGAGTTGTTTTTTATCATCAATAAAATCCTCATAGTCTGCTATTATTTTTTTCTCAAGAGCATCTAATTTATTTTTTAGCTCAGATACTTCGCTTTGTGTAAAGTGTACATTTTCGACATCAGTAAACTTTTCTAATATTTCGTTTATCTCATCCGACTTTCTATTTACATTTCTAATTATAGGTTCTGACGATAATTCTTCCCATAGGTTAATAACCCATTCGGATATTTTTACCAAAATATTCTTTGATCCTCTAAAATTGAATGATTCGTTTAGTGCAAATGGTCCAGGACAGGCTTTGCCAGAAATTGAATAATTATATGTGTCGTTAATATCCTTCGATAACTCTTTAGGTAAGCTAAATTCTATATAATACCGGTCATCGTAATTATACAATATCTTAAGATTAGTATAGTTATATGTTACTTCACTCTGAATTGTGAAATCAGTACTTTCAAATCTATTACTATTGTCTAATGTTTGAACAATAGTTTTATATAGGCTATTTCTTATCATGTTGATATTATTAAGAAGTGAATTTACTATAATAATTAATTGTTTGGAGCATTATAGTATTATATGTTTACTTTATTCAACTGTGGCGGTGTGGCGCTACGCCACACGCCACAGTTTATTATATGCTGTGCAGTTCTTTTTCAAAAGCATGGTGCATATCGTGGAATATCGCCTTTGCTTCCCGTACACTGTCCTGTAGTTGTTGCTCATTGTACTGCTGTAGTATGAACTGCCTGTCTGCAATGCTGTACAAACCTACGGCTACCTGTTGCGGGTTGCAGTCCAGTATATGCGTAGCTATGTACTGTTGCAGCAGGGGGTACTTCAGCTGGTACTGCCAGCCCGGTACAGGGCTTTCGGTCACAAAGTGGCATTGGTACTCACCACAGCGTTCCATTATCCAGGGCGATTGTCCCGTCAGGCGCACACTATCATGCAAGCCCTCCCAGCTAATGAGTTTACCACCGCATACAAATTGCCATCCTTCGGCGTTCAGCTGTTCAAAGTAGTCTGTAAAGGCATCTAAATACAGCTCCTGCTTTTCTGTACATGCCTTACTGGTAAATAACGACAGGGCAAATTCCAGTCCGTTGCGGGCACTGTCTTGCAGCAAGCCGCGGTGTACTGCCATTGCAGCCGTTCTCCACTTGCTGCACATGCCCGCACTGAAGTTGCCGTTTGTTCTTTCGCCCAGTTTTTGTTTCAGGGCTATCATTTTGCCATACAGGCCCGGCTGTTGCCTGCAGTTCTCAATTTTTGCACATCTTATGTCTATCATGGTTATTGGTTTTTATTGTTGGTTATTTAATTTCTTCCCCTCTTGAGAGGGGTGTAGGGGTGTGTTGTTCGCGGAGGACAAGTAATATATGTAGTACATCGCGAGCAGACACACCCCAACCTCACTGCGTTCGGCCACCCCTCTCCAGAGGGGAAGTGTAAAAAGCTGTTGCGCTGTAGCGTCCGCCACAGCGCAACACCCGCCACAGTCTATTCCTGTATACCGTAGTTCTTCAGTATGCGTTTCACCCGGTTGTGGGCGTGTGCATTGCCAAACACCTCAATGGCTATTTTGCGCAGGCTCATGCCCTGCTGGCTATAGCGGTAGCACAGGTTGCGTTGCGCATCGGTGGTCTCCTCTGTACTGATGTTGGCGGCACGTTTACTGCCATGTTTGCCCAGGTATTTATACACGTCCGTAGCGTTGTAGCTCAGTACGTCCATTATGTCCAGCGCGTTTTGCAGGTCGGTATCGGTGCAGGTAAGCGTGGTGCGTTGCAGTTGTGTATCTGCCTCGTAGTGCCGCAGTATGGTCAGTATCATGGCTATGCGGTAGGCCATCAGCGCCATGCGGTTGATGCTGCCGTCCAGCTCGGTGCCTATCTTGTCCTGTGTCCATTCCTTTACATACCTGAAGTGCTCGGTAAACTGCTGTTGCTGTGTTGCTGTAAGTGTAAACAATTTGGGTGCGTGCAGGTGTTGCAGCATGTGGTACAGCTCAGCATACTTACTTGCGTAGCGCTCCATATGTATGGAGTGGGTGAAGTCGTTTTTGCTGAAGGGGTTGCGAAAATCGTTATTGCCATGCAGCATGTAGAACATGAACCTGCTGTACAGCCCGTTGTCTATACTCGGTATCAGTTTCAGCAGCTGATCGTAAGTGCCGGAAAGTACCACGCTCAGCGCCGGGCTTTGTACGGTCACGTCCTCGTTGTTGGCACGGCGAAAGAAGCTTAACGGCTCGTGGTGGTAAGCCTTACGCAGTATATCGCTGAAGTTGCCATAGTCCTGCCGCAGCATGTCGGCCAGTGTGTCGCCCTCTGTTTCAAAAATAATACCGTTGCCATCGTTCTCCTCCAGCAGTTGCATTACGGCTGTTTTGGTGGTGTTGGCAGGTATGAATAGTTTCAGGTGGCGGGGCTGTGCGGGTTCTGTGGGTGGCTCTGCCAGCTTGCCCTTGTTGTACAGCGCCAGTTGCATATTGTACTGTACTTTGTCGCGCTTGTGGCGGGCTTCTTCCTCTTTGGCTTCGTCCAGCCTGTTCAGGTGTGTTATTTCGCCCAGCTGGCGTGCCCATTTCAGTGCGCCCTTACCTGTGCCGTAGGCGCCTACCACAAAACAATACAGGTTGGTACCTACATTGCTGCCAAAGTAATTGCCCGTATAGTTGGGCAGCATACCGCTTATCACGCCCAGCGCACTTACCAGGAACAGCTCCCGTTCTTCGCCATCGGTAAAGCGCAAAGCGGGTTCGCGCAGCATTTCGGGCAGGGTAGTATACAGCTTGTCGGCAAAACAGCGGTAGCCGTTATTGTCATCATCCTGTGGTGGCTGTAAGGTTATTTGCTTGTTTTGTTGTTTACCGGCCTTGGCTGCTTCGTACAGCTCGTTAAACCAGTCTGTTTTCATGATGTCTTTAGGGTCTTCGTTCTTTAAAGGTTCCATAGTAAAACTATTTCATGGTTAAGGAATAAATTATTACAGCAATAATACAACAATTATTGTTAATAACAAATTTACATTTATGTTGATTGTGATAAGTGTGGCGTGGCGTGGCGCCACAGCGCTACACCCGCAACACTCGTTTAAGTTTATAACTTAAATGAGCAATAAAAAGCAGGTTTGTAACCGGTATTAGTTATTCTTCAGCCATATCAATGTATTGCCGGACACAGTCCTGCACTCATTCATGATTTAAGTCGCAGACTTAAACCAGTGGGGCAAAATTACATTTATGTTGATTGTGATAAGTGTGGCGTGGCGTGGCGCCACAGCGCTACAGTGGGAGGTGATTAATTATGTTTTTGGGTGTTGTATTTCTGGTATGAACGGCATGTCCTGTATCCATAAAGGAAGTGTACAGGTTTGAAAGCATTGTTTATTGATCCTCCATCGTACTCAACAAAGTAGACTCTACCTGGTTTCATATCCAAAGTGTAATATCTTTTACTGTCAATTCTTATATGTATCAGTATTTCCTCTTCCGTAATGTAGCTACATATACCGGCGTTTTTGTTTAAAAAACAACCTTCTGTTACACTGTTGGAAGTTGTTTCAAAATCAATGTAAATACTTTCTCGTTGATTGATATATACAGTAGGTGATGAAAATATGATGATCATTGATTCTTTTGCAGGGTCATTTAAGAGAGCGTACTTCAACGAGTCTGTATATTGTTGCTCTGAAACTACCTTAACATCTTCCGGGTTAGCGGCCTTGAAAATCTCAGCTATTGTAGCTATATGCTTTTTCTTTTTCTCTGTATACTCAGTTGTGATGATACGTGCCACATTACCGCCAACCTTTTTCATGTTCATTCTTAACTCTTCAAGATGCTGGTTCGGGTTGTAGTATGTTTTTCCAATATCTACTGGCTGTAGATAATCTGCTCCAACCGGTGCATATCCTGTATCTATGATCCGTATACTATGTTCAGGATAATACTGTGCTATACATAACTTATGTATAAGAAGACTAATGAGTAAAAGGTAATACTTCATAAGCGATGATGGTTGACCCCGGATCATGTAAGTATATTTAATTTTTAGTTATAGTCAAAATGTGGATTTTAGAAAATATATAATATAGCGCCACTCTTTGAGCACAAAAAAGCGGCCATGCAAAAATGCACAGCCGCCGTACTTGTTCTAATAAACTAAAAACGTATCTGCTAACTCCTAACGGCTATAGTTAGGTGCCTCTTTGGTTATTACTATATCGTGCGGGTGGCTTTCTGCCATACTCGCAGCTGTTATGCGTATGAACTGTGCATCGCTTTGCAGGGTCTTGATGTCTTTAGCACCGCAGTAGCCCATACCTGCCCTCAGTCCGCCTACAAATTGCTGTACTATTTCAGCCAGTGAGCCTTTGTAGGGTACACGTCCGACGATGCCTTCCGGTACCAGCTTCTTGATGTCTGCCTCCATATCCTGGAAGTAACGGTCTTTAGAACCCTCCTGCATGGCCTCAACAGAACCCATACCGCGGTAAGATTTGAACTTACGTCCTTCGTATATAATGGTCTCGCCCGGGCTTTCTTCTGTTCCGGCAAATATAGAACCTGCCATGATGCAGGCCGCACCCGCCGCTATGGCCTTTACCATATCGCCCGTGTAGCGTATACCACCATCGGCTATTACCGGTATGTTCTTCTTTTTCAGTGCCTGTGCGGCTTCCATTACCGCTGTAAGCTGTGGTGCGCCTGCTCCTGTTACCACCCTTGTAGTACAGATAGAGCCAGGGCCTACACCCACTTTCACGGCGTCAGCACCTGCTTCTGCCAGTGCCAGGGCACCTGCCGCGGTGGCTATGTTACCCGCTATTACAGGCAGTTTCTTGAATGATTTCTTCACCAGCTTCACGGTATCTATCACACCTTTTGAGTGTCCGTGTGCGCTGTCCAGCGTTATAATGTCAACACCTGCAGCTACCAGTGCTTCCACACGTTGTAGTGTATCGGCCGTGATACCTACCGCTGCGCCCGTCAGCAACCTGCCCGCTCCGTCTTTTGCAGCGTTGGGGTGGCTTTTTAGGTGCAGTATATCCCTGAAGGTGATCAGGCCTATCAGCTTGCCGCTTTTATCTACTATCGGCAGCTTTTCAATTTTATGTTTTTCCAGTATACTTTCGGCTTTGGTCATGTTGGTGCCTATGGCAGCCGTCACCAGGTTGTCCTTGGTCATTACCTCGCCTACCTTTTTGCGCATGTTCTTCTCAAAACGCAGGTCGCGGTTGGTAAGTATGCCTACCAGCTTACTACCTTTTTCTACTATCGGGATACCACCTATCTTGTTATCCTTCATCAGCTTCACAGCATCCGCCACCGTAGCCTCAGGTGTCAGCGTTATGGGGTCTGTTATCAGCCCGCTTTCGCTACGCTTCACTTTGCGCACCTGCTCCGCCTGCTGCTCAATAGACATGTTTTTGTGTAATATGCCTATTCCGCCTTCGCGTGCCAGTGCTATCGCCAGTGGGGCGTCAGTTACCGTGTCCATCGCTGCCGACATCATAGGGATGTTCAGCGTAATGTCTTTTGTCAGTTGGGAAGCTATGCTCACTTCGCGTGGAAGTACTTCTGAGTAAGCAGGAGCAAGCAATACGTCATCGAAAGTAAGGCCTTCGCCGTAGAATTTAGATTTTGCAGCCATGTGCAAAGATATATCAGCAAAACAAAAATGAAAAATCAGTTTTAGAAATAAGGCAATAGATTTAGATAAGCTGTACTTTAGTGAGGTAATTAAAGAGATGAAGTATGCATAATCCCAAACTGGCCTTTGCCACTGCCGACGAACAAAAAGCCCAGCAGTACTACGCTTTGCAGCATTTATTGCAGTACCTGCAGGCAAAGTCGCCCTTTTATCAGCAACTGTTCAAAGAGCATAATATTGATATAAAAAATATCCGCTCGCTGGATGATATGGAGTTTTTACCTACTACATCCAAAAGCGATATGCAGGAACATAACTGGGAATTCTTATGCGTACAGGATACAGAGATAAAGGAATACACGGCCACCTCGGGCACCATGGGTAAGCCTGTTACCATTGCACTTACGGAGAACGACCTGCAAAGGCTGGCTTATAACGAACAGCAATCTTTCCTCTGCGCAGATGGACAGGATACTGATATTTACCAGCTCATGCTCACCCTCGATCGCCAGTTTATGGCAGGTATAGCCTACTACCAGGGTATCAGGAAGCTGGGTGCGGCATTGGTGCGTACAGGCCCCGGGCTGCCGGCATTGCAGTGGGATGCCATTGGCAGGTTGCAGTCCAACAGTATCGTAACCGTCCCGTCGTTCATGCTGAAGCTGATAGAATATGCTACCGAGCATAAAATAGACCTGGCACATTCGCCTGTTAAGAAGGCTATATGTATTGGGGAGAGCATACGTAATACTGATTTTGAACTGAACACACTAGGGCAGAAGATACATGACGCATGGCCTATCCATATGTATAATACCTATGCGTCTACCGAGATGCAAACGGCATTTACAGAGTGTAATGCAGGCGTAGGCGGTCATGAGCAACCTGACCTGGTGATTATGGAAATACTGGACGACCACGGTAAACCATTACCGGCAGGCCAATTTGGCGAGGTGACCATTACCACGTTGGGTGTAGAGGGCATGCCATTGCTTCGTTACCGTACGGGTGATATCTGTACTTACCACGATACCAAATGCTATTGCGGACGTACATCGCGCAGGTTGTCGCCTGTATTGGGCCGTAAGCAGCAGATGATAAAGTACAAGGGTACTACTTTATATCCACCAGCTATATTCGATATCCTGAATAATATCGGGTACGTGCGTGAGTATGTGGTTGAGACCTTCACCAACGACCTGGGTACTGATGAACTGAAACTGCACATACATACGCCATTGCCAATTGATGATTGTGAAGCCAAGCTGAGGCCTGAGTTACAGAGTAAGCTGAGGGTAGCGCCATTATTGCATTTTCATTCTGCCAATACCATACAGCAAATACAGTTTCCGGAAGGTAGCCGCAAGCAGGTGAAGTTCCTGGATAACAGGGAAAACAAGCTGATATAATATGGCAAAGTATGTAGCATTCCACAGGGCGATAAATGTATCAGGTACCAAGATCATCAAGATGGAGTACCTGCGGCAGTTGTTTGCAGATATGGGGTTTAAGAACGTAGCAAGCTATATACAGAGCGGTAATGTGTATTTTGAAGCACCCAAAAGCAAAAACGAAACACTGGCAAAGAAGATTGAAAAACACCTGCAAAAAGAACTGGGCTTTGAAGTAGAGACTATGGTGCGCACGGTTGAGGAACTGGCTGCAATTGCAGAGAACGACCCGTATAAAGATATAGCGGACGATGGCAACGCAGTGGTGTATATTGGTTTTCTTTCAGAAGAACCTGAGCAGGAAAAGCAAGAGTTGTTATTGTCGTTCAATAATGATGCTGATGAGTGTACGATCACAGGCACGGAAATTTATATACTGAGATATAAGGATAAAGGCAAACCACGGTTTGAAAACAAGTTCATGGAAGGCAAGCTGAAAGTAGTGTGTACCACACGCAACAGGAAGACGCTTTACAAGTTGCTTGAGCTGTATAAATAACTCAACGGTCCGGAATTACCCGGACCGTTGCACACACCCATCTTCTCTTCTTCATCACATTCTTTTATTCGCTCCCATGCTCTTTGGGAGTGGTTACAATATCATTATACTCTTGCTGTGTAATATATTGTGGTGTATAAGTACCACCTTTTGCCTGTAGCTGTGTATAAAACTCACGCATGTGGTTTTTGCTGGCTTTTACAAGGTTGCCGTATGTTTTTAATATGTCGGCATTTTGAATTTGCTCCATTGCTTTTTGCAGGTCATAAATGTCCACATCCTCTATGGTCAGCCCAACTATTATGGCGTCCAGTTCGCTCATGGTTCCTTTTGCTACCAGGTCGTTATACAGTTTTTGTATGTCTGTGTTGGTAAATACACCATCAGCATTGTTGCCAACAGGGTCTGTTATGCTGTATTTATCCAGCAGTGTTTTAATAGCATCCATGTGTTTCTGCTCGCTACCTATAATGTTATTCAGGTATGACATGGTTGGCCATTTTACCACGAGTGCTTTATATACATCCCTCGCCATTTTCTCTTCCTCCCTGCTGAAGGTGATACTCTCTTTTTCAAAAGTTGTCAATGTTGCAGCAGGTGTTGTTGTGCTTGCGGGAATAACGTTTGTTTTTTCTTTTTTACAGGCAGTGAAACTGATCGCTGCCGTCATTGCTATCATTACTATAAATGCCTTTCTCATAATCGTGTGTTTAAGTGTGAAGAATTAGTTACAAATCAAAAGTACATTCAGAGATAAACTTTTAAGGTTACATTGGTTACAGAAAAATATGATATTTGTCATGTTTATTGATTTGTATTACACTTGTATCAAATTCTGTGGATGAATATTTTTATAAAATGGGTCGTAGTAGTCCTTGCGGTACTGAATTTTGGTTTTATGTCCTTTGATGGTTCCCGTGGCCTCATTGTAGGTGATTACGTACGCCCTGAAACAGGTGAGTATGCCGGGCAGCTTGGTCCCTGGAGTGGGGTAGTTGCAGCTGTAGGTATTGATCCTGAAAGTAACCTCATGAAAACTACTTTCCTTGTTCTGGGTGTAGTTGGTTTAGTACTGGCGGTAAGCCTTGCTATGAATGTGCGGAACGCCGGGAAATATTTGCTGATATTGAACGTTGTATCATTGTGGTATCTTGTGCCGGGTACTATTTCAAGTGTCATCCAGATAATATTATTATTGATATCAGGGAGAAAGAGAACCGAACCGGCATAATATTGTCAGTTTTAATTTAATAATAGCCTCATAAGGAGTATTGTTTGCTTGACACAGAATTATTTCTTAGAATAGAGGTTCATACAGAGTTTATATAATAATGAAGTTTATTTATTTTATTCCCTATTTTATACCGGCAGGTGTTATCATCATTACCATCGAGGTGATCATGAGCATACGCCATAAGCAGCATAAATATGATCTGAAAGATTCTGCTGCCAGTGCCGGAGTAGGGGTTGGTGCGGTATTGATGCAGATATTGACCAAGGCAGGTACACTAGCTGTATTTACAGGTGTATTTGAGTTGTTTGCTCCGCTACGTGAGGCGTTAAACTATACAGCTGCTTTCGGGCAAAACTGGCTGGGAGCCACATGGTGGGTATGGGCGCTGGCCATTATTGGTGACGACTTTAATTTCTATTGGCACCACAGGTTTGCGCACACGGTGCGTATACTATGGGCGGCGCATATACCACACCACTCATCGGAGTATTTCAACTTTGGTACTTCCTTCCGCAATAGCTGGACCATCTTTTTTGTAAAGCCTGTGTACTGGTTGTGGATGCCTGCCGTAGGTTTTCATCCTATTATGGTATTAATGGCTATGTCTATTAATTCATTGTACCAGTTTACTCTGCACTCATTGTCTGTTCCGCATCTTGGTTGGTACGAGAAGATATTCAACACGCCACAGTTGCACCAGATACACCATAGTAAGAACTTCTCATACATGGATAAGAACTTTGGTGGAATATTCATAATATGGGATAAGTTGTTCGGTACTTTCCATAACGGTCGTGATGGGCAGGAAAGGCACTTTGGTGTAACGAAACCACCTAACAGTTACAACCCCATAAAAATTGTAACGCACGAGTTTGAAAATATATGGACCGATGTACGCAAAGCAAAAACACTGAAAGACAAATTGTACTATATATTCGGTGCACCGGGTTGGAGCCCCGATAAGTCGAGCTTGACCGTGAAAGAAATGAGCCGTATTGTAAAAAAACAGGAAGGTAAACTGACAGAAGAACAGAAAAAGGCATTTGGCTATGTAGAGACCAATCCTGATATGAAACGTGAGTTGGTATCATAAATACAGATAAAAGAAATGTTATGCTCATAGGACAACTATCCAAAAGAACGGGTTTCTCGAGAGATACCATCAGGTACTATGAGAAAATAGGCCTTATTGAGCTGCCCAAACATGCTCGCAGGGAGCATAATTATAAAGACTACCCTGAGTATATCGTTGACGTACTCAACGCGATCCGCAAGTATAAAGACTTAGGTTTTACGCTGGAAGAGATAAGAGAGTTGTTGGTGCTGGAGTCTATTAAGGTGTTGGATGTGTCAAAGCTGATACAACTGGTAGAGCGTAAAATAACAGGTATGGATGCGGAAATAGAAAAGCTGCATGAGTACAAAATGAAGCTGAATCGTGAGCATCAACTCTTATTAAAAAAGAAAACAGGACGAATTATATCATTGCCGGAAATGAGCATTGCAGCTTAGGTAGCCATTTTGTCTACTATGCCATAGCCAATTGCCTCTTTTGCATCCATCCAGTAGTCCCTGTCGAAATCCTTTAGTATCTGCTGCTTTGTTTTGCCACAATTGTCGGCCAGTATTTTCGCGGTCAGCTCCTTGGTTTTGATAATGTGTTTGGCGTTTATTTCTATATCAATAGAATGTGCCTGGAAACCGCCGATAGAAGGCTGATGTATCATCACTTCTGCCATGGGGTAAATGTATCTGTGTCCCTTTTCTCCCGCTGATAGTAAGATGGATCCCATGCTGGCAGCAAACCCTAAGCAATAGGTGTAAACAGGTGAGGATATAGCCTGCATTATATCATGCATGGCAAAACCAGCTGTTACTACACCGCCCGGGCAATTGATATACATATGTAAAGGTGTACCCGGATTTATAGCTTCCAGGTAGTTGAGTTGTTCTACAATCTCTTTTGAGCTTTTGTCTTCAACAGCTCCCCAGAGAAATATTTTACGTTGTTCCAGTAGTGTTTTACGCAATGTGTTGTTTATAGTTGTGGTTTGTTCTTGAGCCTGATTGTCTTGCATATTCTTGTTTTATGCAAGTATAAGGGGTGGAGTATACTCTATGGTTGGAGTTTTTATTTACAAATTGCTTACTGTATTTATCCTTTTTGCAATTTCATGTGCCCATTCTTTGGTCATAGATATAGCTACATCCACATTAGGCTCTTCCATTCTTGTTTCATCATTAGGGCGTAACAGCCACAGCGTACGGGAGTCTATAAGGTTTGCTCCTGTACCTTTTATTATTTTATCAAACACATCTTTGGCCTGTTGAGTACTCCCCGAACCTAAAGTTAATGCAACGACAGTTTTGCTTTTGAGCGAAGGATGTTCTTTTATGTAATTTCCTATGGCACGATCCGGTCGCCAGTTGTATGTATTGGCACAAAACAGGTATAAGTCATGATCTGTATTGGTGAGTTGTCCGGCAGCTTTTACTGTGGCTACTGTTGTATAAATATCATGTTCTGATAAACTTACGGCGAAGGCATTACACAACTGTTCATCCAGGTTATAGATAGGGTCAGGGTCATATACTACCAATGCACTTAATGATGCGGATGGATTGCCGAACTGTGTTTGCCTGGCTGGGCCGGGCATTTCCACCCATATGGTAAGAGCACCCCATACAACGAGTATTGCCGATATGACCACCAATATAATACGATATGCCTTTTTCATATAGCGAAAGTAAGTTATGGCTTATGCTCTGTATATGAGTGTTGTCACTTATGTAGCTGATTTTAGTCACATAAGCATGGTGTTGAAATGTAATGTTTATATCTTGGTGTTATGAAGTTCGTAAACAAGCTATTACCGCTACTGATCTGTTTAGTTTATGCTACAATGTCCTTTGCAGATGGGTTGTACTCCGCTGCATACGGTGACAAGGGTAACCCCGCAATTATATTCCTGCATGGTGGACCAGGGTACAATTGCTTCTCGTTTGAAGCATCGACAGCAGAGCGACTGGCAGCGGAAGGGTATTATGTACTGGTGTTCGATCAGCGTGGATGCGGGCGCTCAGAAGAGCCGGAAGGTAGCAAGTACGACTTTACAGAAGCAGTAGCTGATATGAAAGGTGTATATGAAAAGTATGGTCTAAGTAAAGCTACATTAATAGGGCATAGCTGGGGTGGCGCATTGGGAGTTGTGTTTGCAGAGCGTAATCCGGATATGGTAAAAGAACTGGTATTGGTAGGAGCTCCTATGGATTATCAACAGAGCTTTAAAGCTATTATCGCCCATAGTAAAAGAGATTATGTAAAGGCGGGGAAGGAAGACCAGTTGAGATATATACAATTGCTGGAAACCATGGACACTACCAGTCTTGATTATGCTACGTATTGTTTTATGCATGCCATGGCCAGCGGACAATACCAGACAGAAAAACCGGCAGAAGGTGTTGTGGCGCTATACACATCAATGATGAAAATGCCTGATGCAAAGCAACTGCGTAATATGACCCAGCCACCTGTAAAAGGCTTTTATGACAACGAGCAATACACAACACTTAAACTATACGACCGTTTAAAAGAACTGAAAAATAAAGTGCCTGTATATGGCATGTTTGGTAATGAGGACGGCTTGTTTGATAAAGTGCAACTGGATAATATTAAAGCAAGCATCGGTGATGATAACTTTGCCATCGTACAGAATGCATCCCACAGCGTATTTGTAGATCAGCAAGATGAGTTTTTGAAATTGTTGAAAGGGTATATGGGGAGATGATTATGAGACGCTTGGTCATGATATTAAGTTTGTTTCTGTTTCAGGTGAAGCTTGGAGCGCATCAGGATTTTCTAGGCTTTACTTGTTCTAAACGTATTCAGGTTTATTCTTATGACTTTCGTAAACAACTTGGTTCAGATGTAGAACTCTTGTTGTACCTGGAAGCATTAGGTCGGCAATTTAATGACTCAATGTTTATAAAAATAGTTTTAAGTTCTGTAACCCGAGAATCGTATTATGGTGGGAGCATTTTGTTTCAATGTCCTAAATATATGTTAGGCTATTCGGACATTATGTTTCCGGATGGAGTGGAAGACTATCCCACGAAATTTGTAAAGAAGAACGGTATAGTTCTTTACTGTCATTCAGAATATATTTCAATTAAAGAAATCGGCAGATTATTAGACTATGCGCTGAGAAACAAGGCAGAGGTAGTAGGTAGTCAACATCCCTATATTCATAACGATGATTTTCGGAACAACCTCAATCAATTTAGCAGAAACTATCGAAAGTTGTATGGTATTGCAACAATTGACGGTTATTGCAGTTATGTTCATTCTATCGATCAGGCAAGTATTAACCATATACTATCTGATAGTAACTTGAGTGAATTTGATTCTCTGCTACAGTTTAGTGTGTCGCTTGGGGTTGATAATTCAGGTGTGCTGGGTTTTTATGCAAAAAATGATAGTGTATACCTGTACATAAGAAAGCAAAAAATTAAAGAACTGAGACTGTCTCTTACTGATAATATTGAAGTGTGGGATTCAGTACTCAAAGAGCGAATAGAAGAAGAATTGTACGCTTTTAAAAATATCAATTTTGTCAATACCTACAAGCCGGGTGAAGGCATTATCTCTGTTGACGATACTACATTCTATCAATATTCTTTGACTACAAGAGAATTAACAGGCCCCTTTGTTTTACCTCCTTATGACGTTGAATTTTTTCCGGAAAGAAGACTGTCGCGAAAGGTGACTGTTACAGGAGAGAAGCTCATGCTTACAGCTGAAAATTATTTTCTTGCTTATTCTGTAGAGTTTGATTTGCTGACCGGTGTATTTAAAGTTGATACCTCAAAATATAGTAACATTAACTTTGAGATAAGGCAAGCAAGAGAATCTCAAGAAGCTGAAAAAGAACAAGTAGCATTACAAGAGCGACTAAAGAAAGAAAAGCAACGTAATGTACTTATCCTCATGTCGCTGGTAGTTATTGTAAACTTGTTGCTGGCTACTACTAAGCGGCTATAATTTTATTTTTGTTCCGTTCATACTGATTTTATAATAGATCCCACTACTATAAAAAAGCCCTTGCGAATTTCCCTGTGCATGTTTTGTGTCAATGTTGATTATGTGGCCATTATAGTATGTTGAAACATTATCAACGGTTGTATGTCCTATAACGATTTTGTTAGCATTATACTGCTTCAATGTTGTATTCACCTGTTCCTGATCGGCTTCTTGCTTTGGATAACCACGATACCAGAAAGGTGATGTAGCAGATGCGAAGAGGAGCCTGGTATTTTCGTCTGGTATTGTTTTAAGTTGTTCTTTATTGGTGAAATAATACTGCCTGCATTTTTCATTGATAGCCTCAATGCTTAACGACAGGTCATTTATTTCTTTTGCAATGCCTGCATGTACAAATAAGGTTTTGCCTATTCGTTCAATGACATTCTTAGTAGCCAGCCAGTTACCCAGTTCTGTCCCCTGATCAAACCATGCTTTATAATCTGTATCAATCAGTTTGGCATTTTCCAGGTATTTATTGCTTACATATCGTATGTCGTCCTGCATGTTCATAAGCTCATGGTTGCCGAGAGTAAAATGAACTTTACCCAGATGTTGCATTGCCTGTTGCTCCAAATGGTATATCAGCCATAGGGTCTCAGTAACATGTATGCCCCGGTCGAAAAAATCTCCTGCTAAAACAAGGTGGCCTGTCCCGAATGTCCACTCGTAATCTTCATTTATTACATTGTTGGCTATTAATAGTTTGCGGAATGCACCAAATTCGCCTTCAATATCAGAAATAGCTATAAGGCTGTCAGGTTCAGGGTATGTTGAAGGTTCAATGCCAATAGTGTCTCTGAGTGTTGTTGTAAAATTCCATCTTGCATTTTCCTCAAAGTTGCAGATGATAGTTATCTCACTTTTGTTGTCAAATGTGCCTGATACGCCTTTATAGCCAGTGCCTGATCTTATTATTGACTTTATAATGGTATTATTATCAGTATAAAATATATATGGACCGTCAACGCCTGCTGCAGCTGTACCATGATGACTACCACCTGTATTAGTAAAAATTCCACCCGGTGCTATATGCCATTTATCTACTACATGTAACTGTACCAGTATAACGCCAGTGATGAAGTAAACAATATAAATGCCTGCTATAATAAGTATGTATTTGCCAATCCTTTTCATGAGTGCATTGGTAAATGCCTTGTTTAGTTAACACTTGTTTTAATTGTTTTTTTACTCAACCACTCCTCAAACTCTTTTAGGCTGTAGCTGCTCAGGTTGCGTTCTTTTGTGAGGCCGCCTTTTTGTGCTGCAAGTGTGCCGTAGTACACATCGTGATAGCCGGCTATGGCGTGCGCATCGGGGTCTATTGATAATATAGCGCCTGCTTCTATGGCATATTCTATCCACTTCCAGTCAAGATCGAGGCGGCGGGGGTGTGCGTTTATTTCAATAACTACGTTGTGTTTTACACACTCATCTATGATCACCTTATGGTCGAGCGGGTAGCCCTCGCGGGACAGTAACAGCCTGCCCGTAGGGTGGCCGAGTATGTTTGTATATGGGTTGCGTATTGCTTTCAATACCCTGTCCATGGCTTTTTCTTCGGTCATCTTCAGGTTGGTATGTACAGATGCAATGACCAGGTCAAGGGTAGCCAGAACATCGTCAGTATAATCAAGGCTGCCATCGTTGAGTATATCCACCTCAATACTTTTGAATATGCGGAATGGTGCCAGCTTCTCGTTTAGTGTGTCTACCTCTCTGTGTTGCTCTGCTATACGTTTCGGGTCGAGGCCATTGGCGTAGAATGCTGCTTGCGAGTGGTCGCTGATGACAAGGTATTCATATCCCTGTTCGATACATGCCTTTGCCATAGCTTCAATGGTATCAGCTCCGTCACTCCATGTAGAGTGGGAGTGTATGATGCCTTTTATGTCAGTTGCCTGTATCAGTTCCGGTAGTTTGTTGGCTGCTGCTTTGTCCAGCACAGCGGCGGTTTCTCTTAATGCCGGCGCTATGTAGGGTAGCTTGTTAGTTGTAAATATCTCCTCTTCACTGGCAGGGCTTTCCGGCAGGGTATATTTTCCTTTAAATGCTGTGAGGAATTCATCTGCACCGGTAGTAATAAACAGTTTGTTGTAGAATTTGTCTTTCGTAGTAAGGTGTACGCGTATAGCGGGTTGGTTTGGTGCGTCAACAAGAAGTGTGTCATCCGCTATTTTCATGTTTACCCCGGGGGTCATGCCAAATTGCTGCTGAAGGGTTTTTTCGTCGGTGTCTGTCAGCAGGTCAATATGTTCTATTGTAGGCATTTGCCTGCGTATCTCGCCTGTTAAAGAAAAAAGTTTGCCGGGGTTGGCTTTGCCAAGTTGAGTTACAAGAGTGTTGGAAATACCTTCTACTTCAGCCCATAGCCTGAAGTTCTGGTTGGCACGGATGAACTGGATATTGTCTATTATGCTTTGCTGTGTCTTTGCCCCAAAACCTTTGAAGGAGGACAGGCGGTTCTCATGGCAGGCGTATTCCAGTTCTCCAACACTTTCAATGCCCATCTCCTTCCATATTACCGCTATTTTTTTGGGCCCGAGGCCTTTTATCTGCATCATGTCAAGTATTCCTTGAGGCGTACGACTCATGATGTCTTCCAAAGCCTGCAGCTTACCTGTTTCCAGCAGCTCGCGTATCTTACTACCGGTGCTGTTGCCTATGCCACGGGTAGCGAATAGCTCAGCCTCATCCATTTCGCTGGCCTGGCGGGGTAGCTTATCAATATTATAAGCTGCTATACTGTAGTTTTTAGCGCGAAAGGCATCCTCGCCATGTATATCCATCAGCTTGGACAATAATGAAAAGTGGTCTGAAATTGCTCCGTTGGTCATTGTATTATTCAATAATTGAAAGGTAAAAACAAGGCTTAAAGTTAGTGATATAGTATGTAATATTCAGTGCCCCGGAAATGCCGTTATATATTATGGTAAAATGATGTGTGACTTCGGCGTTGTGCAAATTGTATCATTCTGTATCGTTTTGTATCGAATTTGACCAGTTTTTGAGGGGGTGTATGCTTTTTTAGTTTAGTTGTTAAATTGTTATTATATATAACTGAGTATCTGTGTGTTGCTCTTAGGTTTGAATATGGTATTTGAAATAATATCGGTTTCATGGTTTTGAGTTTTTTTAAATTTTTCATTTATAACACTGCATGAGCGGTATCTGCGTAATTGCATCTGCAATTACTACGACAAAAATACGTAAATAGTATCATTTTAATAAATAAAAATGACCTACCTGTACAGGGTAAGTCATAGAATGAAAAAGTGTTTTGTATTTATTCTGCTACCGCGTTCCCGGCTCGTTCTTTAGCCCAGGCAAGTGCTTTTTTCAGCTGGTCGGCCCTGTCAAGGGCAGTATTGTCCAGCACAAGTGCGTCTTCTGCCTGCGCCAGCGGACTCTCCTCTCGATTGCTGTCTATATAGTCCCTCATCTGTATGTTGGCCATTACCTCCTCGTAGGTAATATTGGGGTTCTTTGCGTATAGTTCCTGGAAACGGCGTTTGGCACGCACGTCCATGTCCGCGGTCATAAATATCTTCAGTTCAGCATCGGGGAATACTACTGTTCCTATGTCCCTGCCATCCATCACAATGCCCTTTTCTTTGCCCATTTCCTGCTGCTGTGCAACTGCAAAATCACGCACCTCTTTTATGGCCGCTACATCACTTACTTTTTCAGCAACGATCATATCATGAATATGATGTGCTACATCTTCACCATTGAGGCAAATTTCTGGTTGTCCTGTGGTTGTGTTATGCAGGAAACTGAGTTTTATATTGCCCAAAGCCTCTTTTACTTCCAGTATATGATTGATATTAACATTGTTACGCAGAAAGTACAATGTTATAGCACGATACATAGCTCCGCTATCTATATGCCTGTAGCCTAATTCTTTTGCCAGGGCTTTAGCAATGGTGCTTTTGCCGCAGGAAGAATGGCCGTCTATCGCTATGATTATTTTGTCGTCCATAGGTACAAATTTCCGCTTTACAGGGCAGAAATAAAATAGTGTAAATGTTATAATAATGTAGTAATTTGAATGATTGTACCGGGAGTTGATGCTGATATAATTCTAATGATTACTCTTAACCTATTATGCTATGATGAAGAAACCGTGGTTTCATTTTCTGATGTCTTTCCTGATACTGGTAGTTACCGGCTTTCTTGTACGCAGCCACAGCAGGGTTACGGATATTTGGGTGACGCATATTGTTTATTTCCTCGCAGTTTTCCTGAGTATAAAGTATAGTAGTACACAGCCTAAGAAAGTTTTGGCCACCTATCTCGCAGGGTTTCTGATACCGATGCTTCTTGTACAGGTTTTTGAAAGTGCGAATCTGTTATTTCAGCTCAACATTATTTCATTTACTATTGCCATGGTAGGCGGATATATTTTTGCTACATCGGGTAGTGTGAATAAAAAAGGAGTCTATGTGCTGGTTGCCGTTGGTTACTGTGCTTTTGCGGTTATGTTTTTAGCTGAGCGTTTTCTTCATTATGATAATTTCAGAAATTTTGAAGGGGTAACACTCGAGAAAGTATATGCACCGGGTTTTATTTCGAACGATGCAGATACGCTTGAACTGGGACAAGCAGATAAAATGGTATTGCTGGATTTCTGGACTACAGCCTGCGGTGTATGTTTTCAGAAATTTCCTGAATTGCAGACAGTATATGATGAGTATAAAGATGATGAGAGGGTAGAGATATATGCTGTGAATGTGCCGCTTAAAAGAGACACGGGTATGATGGCAGAGGAAATGATCAAGACGCGGTCATATAGTTTTCCTGTTTACTATGCTAATGCCGGAATTGATACCCAGCTGAATGTAAGAGCTTATCCCACGGCATTGCTGATAAGTAACAATACCATTGTAGCCAGGGGAGATATTCAAAATGTAGCCAGGATATTAAAGGAGCGTTTACAATAAAGCGGAACTTATGAACATAAGTTCCGCTTTAGGAAAGATGTGTTGAGCTTGATGATACTATAACATGGGTCATTATTTACCTTTTTTATTACTCATCAGGATATGGCAGTGATTAGTGATTACCTGATGATGGAGATGCCCTCTTTAGCGGCTATGCATTCATTGCAGTATGTTTTGCCGTCGCAGCCCAATACACCGGGACAATCCATAGTGCAGAATTTATCTTTATAAGTATTTTTCAACGAAGCGCTGAAGCAGCTTTTTTCTTTTTTACATGCGCTAAAAACAGATAGTGTAAATATTGCCGCAATAATTAATGAGGTCAGGTATATGAGTTTTACCTTTTTCATATAGTATTGATATTTGTTCAGTATCAAAAATAGCAAAGGGCGGAATTGCTCCGCCCTTTGTATTGTAGTTTTACTGTAAAAATAAAATTAACCTTTGCTCATCTCCGCAAAATACTTGTGGAAATAAGGTAGTGTTTCAATGCCTTTGTAATAGTTCTCAACACCATATTTCTCGTTAGGGGAGTGAATGTTGTCACTATCCAGACCAAATCCCATCAGGACGGTTTTCAGCCCCAGTGTTTTTTCAAATAATGCTACTATCGGAATACTACCACCACCACGTGTAGGTATCGGGTCTTTATCAAAAGTTGTCTTGATAGCTTTTGCTGCAGCCTGGTAAGCTATTGAATCCGTAGGTGTCACTACAGGCTCACCACCATGGTGCGGAGTTACTTTAACTTTAACCTCAGCTGGAGCTATGCTCATAAAGTGGTCAGTAAATAGTTTGGTTATTTCTTTAGAGCTCTGGTCAGGAACCAGCCTCATAGATATTTTAGCATATGCTTTTGAAGGAAGCACTGTTTTTGCACCTTCACCGGTATAGCCACCCCATATACCATTCACATCCAGCGTTGGGCGTGTACCTGTACGCTCCAGAGTAGAGTATCCTTTTTCGCCACGAACATCTGCTACGTCCAGGTCTTTTTTATACTCTTCCAGGTCGAAAGGAGCATTGTTCAGCGCAGCCCTGTCGGCATCGCTCAGTTCCTGTACTTTGTCATAGAAGCCCGGTATAGTAATGTGGTTATTCTCGTCGTGCAAAGAAGCTATCATTTTGCTCAGTATATTGATCGGGTTACCAACTGCACCACCATATACACCACTGTGCAGGTCGCGGTTTGGCCCTGTTACTTCTACCTCAACATACGTAAGACCTCGAAGTCCGGTTTCAATTGAAGGGTGCTCCATACTGATCATCGCTGTATCTGATACCAGTACGATATCAGCAGCCAGTTTTTCTTTATTCTGCTCCAGGAAAGTTCCCAGGTTGTCAGATCCTACTTCTTCTTCACCTTCTATCATCACCTTAACATTGCACTGTAAGGTGTTTGTTTTAGCCATTACCTCCAGCGCTTTGATGTGCATGAACATCTGTCCTTTATCATCGCAGGCACCACGGGCATATATTTTACCATCTTTTATAACCGGCTCGAACGGGCCACTGTCCCACAGGTCAAGCGGGTCCGGCGGTTGCACATCGTAGTGCCCATATACCAGCACAGTAGGCAGTGCAGGGTCAATTATCTTCTCGCCGTATACTATCGGGTGCCCGTCAGTAGGGCATATTTCAGCAGTGTCGCATCCTGCCTGTACCAGGCTTTCTTTTACAGCCTCAGCGCATTTTGCCACATCACCTTTGTACTTGCTATCGGCGCTAATAGAAGGTATACGCAGTAATGCTAATAATTCATCTAAAAAACGGTCCTTATTCTCGGACATATAGTCGTTCCAAACTTGCATATATTGAGATTTAGGGCGTAAATGTAAGGCAGTTGAAATAAAATAAGGAATGCAGAATGAGAAAGGCTTGTTAAGAAACTGAATTATTATTGCGGAAAGTAGCGGATAATTGTTATATTATCAAACTTTCGCTAACTTTGCACACTTTTAAAATTATACTGCCTCGTATGAAGTTGTCTCAATTCAAGTTTGAATTACCCCTCAATATAATAGCTCAGAACCCAACCAAAGCCAGAGAGGATAGCCGACTGATGGTTGTTCATAAGGATACGGGCAAGATAGAGCACCGTACTTTCAGAGATATTGCGGAGTATTTTGACGACAAGGACGTAATGGTGGTAAATAATACCAAGGTGTTCCCTGCACGTCTGTACGGTAAAAAAGAGAAGACCGGAGCCAAGATAGAGGTATTCCTGCTGCGTGAGCTGAACAAAGCTAACCGCCTTTGGGATGTTATTGTTGACCCGGCCCGTAAGATAAGGGTAGGCAACAAGCTGTATTTTGGTGATAATGATGAACTGGTAGCTGAGGTAATAGATAATACCACATCACGTGGCCGTACTATCCGTTTCCTTTTTGACGGTGACGATGCTGCTTTCAGAAGGATGCTGGAACAACTGGGTGAAACACCATTGCCAAAGTATATCAAGCGTAAGCCTGACGAAACAGATAAAGAACGTTACCAGACAGTATATGCCAAATACGAAGGTGCTGTTGCAGCGCCCACAGCGGGCCTGCACTTTAGCCGCGAGCTGATCATGCGCCTGGAGATTCAAGGCATTAAGTTCGCAGAGGTTACTTTACATACAGGCCTGGGTACTTTCCGACCGATAGAGGTTGAAGACCTGTCTAAGCATAAAATGGATGCTGAATACTTTAAAGTAGACGAGTACGCGGCAGCTATTGTAAATGCGGCTAAGAAGGATAAGCGCAGGATATGCTCTATTGGTACAACTACCATGCGTGCGCTGGAAAGTTCAGTAACTGCAAACGGACTGCTGAAGCCGGAAGAGGGCTGGACCAACCTGTTCGTTCATCCGCCGCATGATTTTTCTATTGCAGACAGCCTGGTGACCAACTTCCACCTGCCTAAAACAAGCCTGCTTATAATGGTATGTGCTTTTGCAGGATATGACCTGGCGATGGAAGCATACAAAACAGCAATAAAAGAAAAGTACAGGTTCTTCAGCTATGGCGATGCCATGCTGGTGATCTAAGCTAAAATATCCACAGAAATTCAAGTTTTCCACACAACGCACTTAGCAATAAGTGCGTTGTTGTATTTTTAGGTTATATGCAAAACAAGATCAGGGAGATCGTCGCCTCATCGATAGATGTTAAAAACAAGGTTTTAAATGATAACGCCTTGTTAAAAACCATTGATGAAGTAACATCGTTAATAATAACAGCGTTTAAAAAAGGTAACAAGGTTTTGTTTTGCGGTAATGGCGGCAGCGCGGCAGATGCCCAGCACCTGGCGGCTGAGTTCAGCGGCAGGTTCTATAAAGACAGGAAGCCTTTACCATCAGAAGCATTGCATTGTAACACATCGTACCTGACAGCAGTGGCAAATGACTATGGTTATGATGAGGTGTATAGCAGGGTAGTGGCCGGAACAGGTAAGGAAGGGGATGTGCTGATAGCGTTGAGTACCTCGGGCAATTCTGTTAATATTACAAAGGCTTTACAAACCGCCGGTGAGATTGGTATGATTACTGTAGGATTTACAGGAGAGGGTGGAGGTAAAATGAATGGCCTGTGTGATCACATGATAAAAGTGCCGAGCGGCGATACCCCGAGAATACAGGAATCGCACATAATGATAGGCCATATTATTTGCCAGTTAGTGGAAGAAGGGTTTTTCGAATAATATTTAAAAGATGATGATATGATGAGCGGAAATAACATACAAGGACAGATAGACAGAAGCTGGACATTATTTTTAGACCGTGACGGGGTGATCAATGAGGAGAATGTAGGGTCTTATATAACAACGGTAGAAGAATTCAGGTTTTGCAAAGGCAGCCTGGCTTCCATCAGCCAACTGACAGAGCTTTTTGGCAAGATAGTGGTGGTGACCAACCAGAGAGGGGTAGGCCGTGGCATCATGACCATTGACGACCTGAAGGGCATTCACCAGCATATGAACGAACAAATAGCGGCTGAGGGGGGCAAAATAGACAAAATATACGCCTGCACCGCCCTGGACGATAACGACCATAACCGCAAACCCAATACAGGCATGGCCGTACAGGCTACTGAAGACTATCCGGAAATAGACCTGAAACGCAGCGTGATGGTGGGTAATAACCTGAGCGATATGGAATTCGGGAAAAAGGCGGGAATGCACACTGTTTTCCTTACTTCTACGCATAAACCATACGATTTGCCGCACGACCTGATAGACGAACAATTCTCATCTTTGCAGCAATGGGCAAAAAGCCTCTTCGCGCAGCCGGTAGGTTAGTAATATTGGCTATTTGTAAGTTATTGGTTTCTTAATAGTTACTATTTGATGAGGCCATTTGCGGGATGCATATTATTCTAAAGTAATGTTGTGTTACATTTATTTGGATGAAATAAAAAATACGCATACCTTTGCAGTCCTTTAATAATATGGCCAAACAATCTTTAATCAAACAGGATGGAGTAATAGTTGAAGCTTTATCGAACGCGATGTTCCGTGTACGTCTTGAAAATGAACACGAAATACTTGCGACGATATCGGGAAAAATGAGGATGCACTACATCCGTATTTTGCCCGGAGATAAAGTGGGAGTGGAGATGAGTCCTTATGATCTGAGTCGCGGCCGTATTATATATCGTTATAAGTAAACATAAATTTAAAAATAACCAAAGTCATGAAGGTTAGAGCTTCAATCAAAAAGCGTAGTGCGGATTGTAAAATTGTACGTCGCAAAGGCAGATTGTACATCATTAATAAAAAGAACCCTCGCTTTAAGCAGCGCCAGGGATAATTTTATATAGGAAACAGATTTTAAAATTATAATATAGACATACATGGCTCGTATAGCTGGTATTGACCTTCCGAAAAACAAACGTGGTGAGATAGCACTCACTTACATCTACGGTATTGGCCGTAGCACTGCTCAGTACATTCTGGATAAGGCTGAGATAGATTTCAATAAGAAAGCTGCTGACTGGAATGACGATGAGCAGACTGCTATTCGTAATATCATCACAGGTGAGTTTAAAGTAGAAGGACAACTGCGTTCTGAAGTTCAGATGAACATCAAGCGCCTGATGGATATCGCATGTTACCGCGGATTACGTCATCGTAAAGGTTTACCATTGCGTGGACAACGTACCCGTACCAACAGCCGTACCCGTAAGGGCAAGCGTAAAACCGTTGCAGGTAAGAAAAAAGCACCAAAGAAATAATATTTCTGCCATTGCCGGATCCGTTGTGGTGCAACGGGGAGGAATGGCGGGAAGCCGGGTAATACCGGTTTTTGTTTTAACAGACTACCTTATATTAAAAGTAAAATGGCAAAAGCACAATCTACCCAGAAGGGTGCAAAAGTTGCAGCTAAGAAGCGCGTAGTAAAAGTGGAGGCACATGGTGACGTTCACATCAACGCGACATTCAACAACATCATTATCAGTATTACCAACAAGACAGGCCAGGTAATTTCATGGTCTTCTGCAGGTAAAATGGGTTTCCGTGGCTCTAAAAAGAACACTCCTTACGCAGCACAGATGGCTGCACAGGATTGCGCTAAAGTAGCTATAGACGCAGGTATGAAAAAAGCGGATGTGATAGTAAAAGGACCTGGATCAGGCCGTGAGGGTGCTATCCGTTCTATATCTAACTCTGGTATCGAAGTAGTATCTATCAAAGACGTTACTCCATTACCACACAATGGTTGCCGCCCGCCTAAGAAGCGTCGCGTATAATTTTATTTGAACTTTTATTTATTATATAACAACGCTGTTGCGGATCGGCTTTTACGATTTTTATATGAGACGCAGCAGTAAAACAAAAAAATCGTAATGGCACGTTATACAGGACCAAAAAACAGAATCTGCCGTATTTTCGGTGAGCCTATCCTGGGATCAGGAAAGAGCCTTGACAAGAACAGTTTCCCTCCGGGACAACATGGTAACTCACGCAAGCGTAAGTCTGCAAGTGAGTTCTCTATCCAGCTGAAGGAGAAACAAAAAGCTAAATACACTTACGGTGTATTGGAAAAGCAATTCCGTAACATTTACGCTGAAGCATCACGTCTGAAAGGTGCGACCAGTGAAAACCTTATCAAGTTGCTGGAATCTCGCCTGGACAATACAGTATACCGTATGGCTATAGCGCCTACACGCCCTGCTGCACGTCAGCTGGTTTCTCACAAACACATCATGGTGAATGGTAATATCGTGAATATACCATCTTACCGCCTGAAGCCGGGTGATGTTATCGAGGTTAAGCCAAAATCAAGGGTGAACACAGACCTGATGGCTCAGGTAGGTGCTAAGAATCCTAAGATAAACTGGGTAGACTTTGATGAGAAGCAATTTAAAGGTACTTACCTGGCACACCCTGAGCGTGACAGCGTACCTGAGAACATCAAGGAGCAGTTGATCGTCGAATTGTATTCTAAATAATAATAAGCCCATACTTTGCGGTATGGGCTACAGTTATATTACGGGCAGTATATATTGTACCCTGTTTATTAAATAAAATAAGTTAAATAATAAAATATCAATATGGCCATATTGAACTTCCAGAAGCCGGATAAAATTGTTCTTCAGAAAGCTACAGATTTCGAAGCCCAATTTGAGTTTCGCCCATTAGAGCCTGGTTATGGTGTTACTATTGGTAACGCTCTGCGCCGTGTGTTACTTTCTTCTCTTGAAGGATATGCTATCACAGGTATTAAAATAGCAGGTGCTGACCATGAGTTTGCTACTATCAAAGGCGTACTTGAAGATGTTACAGAGATCATACTGAACCTGAAACAAGTAAGGTTGAAGAAAACAGTTGAAGATGATGTAACTACTGACAGGGTTGAGCTGAACATCAAAGGCCAGGATACTTTTACAGCCGGTATGATAGGCGAGGCATTGCCAAACTTTGAGGTGATGAACCCTGACTTGGTAATATGCAGCATGGAACCAAGCATCAACTTCCAGATAGAGATGTACATAGGTAAAGGACGTGGTTACGTTCCTGCTGAGGAGAACCGTATGGAAGACGCGCCTGTTGGTGTTATCGCTATCGACTCTATTTACACGCCGATCAAGAACGTGAAGTACCGCATGGAAAATACACGTGTTGAGCAGCGTACTGACTTCGAAAAGCTGATAATGGATGTAGTAACTGATGGTACTATACACCCTGAAGAAGCTGTTAAAGAAGCATCTCGTATACTGATACAGCACCTGATGATCATCACAGATGAGAACATCAGCCTGGATACTAAGCGCGAAGAGAAAGAAGCAGTTGTAGACGAAGAGACTTTGCAGGTTCGTAAGACCCTGAACACTCCGCTGGAAGACCTCGAGCTTTCCGTACGTGCGTTCAACTGCCTGAAAGCAGCGAAGATCAATTCATTGAGCGAGCTGGTTCAGTACACACAGGAAGAACTGATGAAGTTCCGTAACTTCGGTCAGAAATCACTTTCTGAGATAGAGCAGGTACTGGGTGAGCGCGGTCTGCACTTCGGTATGGATATCAGCAAATACGTTCGCAGCAGCGACTAGATAACTCAAAAGTCATCCCGCATTTGCGGGATGACTTTTTACTTTTGAATTTTTAATTAACAAAGTACCCCGTAACTCCTTGACACGGTGCGGGGGAAGCACAAAAAACAACAGTCATGCGTCACGGAGATAAAGTGAACAATCTTGGCCGTAAGAAGGCCCACCGTCAGTCGTTATTGAACAACCTGACAAGTCAACTGATAGAGCACAAGCGTATTATTACTACGCTGGCAAAAGCAAAAGCACTGCGTGTATATGCTGAGCCGCTGATCACCCGTTCTAAAGTTGATTCTATGCACAACCGTCGTGTTGTATTCAGCCACCTGCAGGATAAAGAGTCTGTAAAAGAACTTTTCGGTGTAATTGGTGATAAAGTAGCTAACCGTCCGGGTGGTTACACGCGTATCATCAAGCTGCCTCGCCGTATGGGCGATGCTGCTGATATGGCAATGATCGAGCTGGTAGACTTCAACGAAGTGTACAAGAAAGAAGGTGAAGAGGCTGCTAAGAAAACACGTCGTAGCCGTCGTAGTGCTAAGAAAGCTGCTCCTGCTAAAACAGAAGCTCCTGCAGCTGAAGTTGCTGAAGAAGTAAAAGCTGAAGCACCTACAGTAGAAGAGGCTCCTGCAACAGAAGCACCTGCACAGGAAGAAAACAACGAAGAAACAAAAGAGGCTTAATCAGCTTTTTATTCTGAGATATTCAAGGGCTGCTCATTGAGCAGCCCTTGTTGTTTTAGCTGTGTCTTTCCTATATTTAATATATGAACAACGATATACTCGCCCGTGAATTTGAAGCCTGTAAAGACCAGCTTAAGTCTTATATCGTACGTATTACCACAAGCGTGCAGGATACAGAAGACATTATCCAGGATACCTACATCAAAGCACAAACCAAGCTGGATACATTCAAAGGTGAATCTTCTCTGAAAACATGGCTGTTTGCCATAGCTTCCAACCTGGCTAAAGACCTGCTGAAAGCTAAAAAACGCTGGCCTGAAAACGTGACTGACATCTGCAAAGACGCAGCTATGAATTCGGAAACCTTTTTCGGTGAAGCTATGCACATTGCACATACATCACCGCAGGGTAGCTTTGAGATAAAAGAGCATATAGCCTTTTGCTTTACCTGTGTGTCAAAGTCATTGCCGCTGGAGCAACAGTTGACCGTTTTGCTGAAAGAGGTCTATGATTTTAAGGTGAAAGAGATAGCCGCTATACTGGAGCAAACAGATGCTATGATAAAATACTATCTGCATACCGGCAGGAGTAAAATGATAGAAGTATTCGACCACCGCTGTTCGCTTATCAATAAAGAAGGTGTATGCCATCAATGCTCTGAGCTGAACGGTGTATTCAATCCCAAACAAAACCAGCAGGAAGTACTGGCGCAACTGCAATTAGTAAAAGATGCCAACAGTAAGGATAAAGAGCAGCTATTCGACATCCGTATGGAAGTATTGAAAGGATTAGACCCGTTCAAATCAGGTGCGGCAGAGTTGCAACTGCATCATTTAGAGCATAATAGAAAGGTGATGGAAAAATATTTAGAAAAAAACAGCTAAAATCTTATCATTATTTCCGGCTCAGTCGTCTAAAAATGAAAAACGATGAAAAAACTATTATTGATCGCTTTTCAATTATTAATGATGACAACTACAAACGCACAAAATGGTAAGGCAACTACCATCAAAAAGACCTTCAGCAGGCAAACCAAAGTTAGTATAGACATAAATGCAGATGCTGCCATAGTCTGGACACTGTTAACGAACGCTTCCGACTTCTCCCGTTGGAACTCGACTGTCGTATCAATAGACGGAGAGATAAAAGAAGGAGAAAAGATCAAACTGGTGTCTACACTTGCTCCTGAGCGTACGTTCAAAATAAAAGTAAAAGAAATGCAGCCTGAAAAAATGATGCATTGGGGAGATGGTAAGGGTGACAGGTATTTTACTATTGAGCAAAATAAAAATGGTGGTGTTACCTTTATTATGGATGAAAAAATGGGAGGGTTGATGTTTCCTATGTACGCAAAATACATTCCGCCATTTGATGAAAACTTTGAACAGTATGCTAAAGACTTAAAGAAGGAAGCTGAAATAATTGCAAATACTAAATAACTACACAATGAACTACAAAGAAAAAATAGGTACAAAAGATAACCCGCTGAAGTTATTGACACCTCCGCAAACAGCAGAGTATACCATACACGTGGAAGAAAAAGACGGGCAGGATGTGTTGATGTGTACAGTAGGTACAACAAAGCTATATTATGCAATGAGTTGTATAGATGATCTGCATAATATGCTTAAGAAACATGGCGACTGGATGGAGTTGGGCAGCAAAGATGAAAAACAGGATACTAAAGAAGGTACTGTTGAGCATTGGGGACGCTCTGCTGATAATCCCAATGGCGGCTGGTATGGTATGCGTAAGGGATACAGGGGACGTTTTGGTATGTATATACCTCCACTAATGGAAGCACTTGGACTGGCAGAGGTAACACACGATAAAAGAGGTAATAAAATGAGGGCTGTATAATAGCAACTACTACAGAATTGAAAAAGGCTGCTCATTGAGCAGCCTTAAATTTTATTAAGCTAATTAAATTACCAGCTACCGCTGGCACCACCACCACCGAAGCTGCCGCCACCAAAACCACCAAATCCGCCACTGCTGCCACCCCCGAATCCACCACCGCCAAAACCACCGCTACGGTGCCCACCGCCCAGTAGTTGACCTAAGAGCATACCTGTAGCAATATCACTGTAGCCGCGGCCACTCATGTATCCACCACCACGGTTATTCCCGCCACCTTTGCTTATGGCCAGTACTACTATTATTATGCCGACGATAAAGAGGATTGTAACAAATGCAGGTACTTTCTTTTTACCGTGATGATAGTCGTGCTCGGCTTTGTATTCTCCTTTGGTAGCTAATATAACAGCGTCAGCCGCTTTGCTGAAACCACCGTAGAAGTCGCCTTTTTTGAATTGTGGTACAATCTCATTACGAATGATACGGCCACACATGATATCTGTCAGCGCACCTTCCAGGCCATAGCCTGTCGAGATATTTACTTTGCGATCGTCTTTAGAAGCAAGTATTACAACCCCGTTGTCTTTGCCCTTATGACCAACTCCCCAGCGCTGTCCCAATTCAGTAGCATATTGCGCTACATCATATCCCCCAAGGTTTTTTATAGTGACTATGGTGATCTGTGTAGAAGAGGTTTTTTCGTACTCCAGTAGCTTTGCTTCCAGTTGTTGCGCCTCGCCCTGTGTCAACATACCGGCGAAGTCATTTACCAACCTAGGAGGGTTGGGGGATTTAGGAAAATCATTGTCGCCTGCGTATGCAAATTGCGATAGCAGAACAATCATTAAAATACTGAGGTAACGTAACAAATCGAACTCCTTTGGTTTTAAAATTACTTGCCGAACACTATTTCATCAGGCAATTCATTTTTGGTTATAGCGGGGTCAAACGGAAAATGTTTTGCAAGAGCAGCGCCCAGCTCATTGATACAGGCTACAAAACCCTGTGCCATCTCTCCGTTTCGCAAATGCTCTCTGAATATATGTGCTGCATGTTTCCAAAATTCAGCACCGCCTGCCTGCTCATATATCTCTTTGTCGCCCAATATGGCAAACTGGTGATCGTCGTATGCCATATATACCAATACTGCATTGCGACGTTCTGTTTCTGTCATTCCCAGCTCTGCAAATACCTCTTTTGCACGTTCCATTGCATCAACGTATGCACAGCGAGACTCCATGAAAACACGTAGTTCGCCAGTAGTGTTTTTCTCTGCTTCCTGTATAGCAGCCACTACTTTCTCCTGTTCTTCCTTATTAAGCGGCTGCTTATTTTTTCCGAATAAGCTCATTTTTCCTCTTTATTAGAATTCTACTTTAGGGGCGTTCTGTGCTGCTGCATCAGCTTCAAACATAGCTCTTTCGCTGAAGCCAAACATTCCACTGAATATTCTGTTAGGCATACGCGTTACTTTGTCATTATATACCAAAACAGCTTCATTAAAGTTTCTCCTTTCTACGTTAATGCGGTTTTCTGTGCCCTCAAGCTGGTTTTGTAAATCCCGAAAACTTTCAGTTGCTCTCAATTCTGGATAACGTTCACTAACTACCATAAGCCTCCCTAATGCTTGGCTTAGTTGTCCTTGCGCTTGTTGGAATTGCTGTAGCTTTTCTGGTGTCAGATCATTGGGGTCAATTTTCATTGATGTAGCCTTTGCACGGGCTTCAATTACTTGTGTTAATGTACTTTTCTCAAATTCAGCAGCACCTTTTACGGTAGATACCAGATTAGGAATAAGGTCAGCTCTGCGTTGATATGCTCCTTGTACATCTGCCCATGCTTTGTTTGCAGTTAGCTTTGATGTGTTCATTGAGTTATACATGCCGGATAACCACATTGATATGACAAGTATCACACCAACAATTACAAGAATAGTTATTAATCCTTTTTTCATTGTCCATTTATTTTACGCAAAAGTAACCTTTTTCATACAGACGCGAAAGCGGCGCATAATGTGCGCCGCTTTCGTATTTCAGATATCTACATCTTCAAAAACTAAACACTATCTGAAATAATATCTTGCTGCCAGGCCGAACATGTTATGAGAGAAAAATTCAGGTCCTCGGCTGGTAAAGTTCACTGCCGGTTTTATATCAGCACTTAAACCCAGTGGAATTTTCTTAAATACATATTCAGCACCACCTATTGCGTCTATACCGAATATTGGTTCAGGCCTGTCATATACCCACACACCTTCACTCTGGCGATACCAACGGCCGTTGTCCCAAACACCACCGTGCAAACCACCACCTAATATAACACGCCATGAAGGGTCAGGCATTACTATATGGCCTTCCAGTAATGCGACTGCTGTAAAGCTTTCTCCTCCATAAATGTTACCAACGTTCATCTGCCCTTCGAATGCCAGGTGTGGAGACATAAACGCCTTGATAGTAAAACCTCCTCCATCCGGTGTGGCACGTAACCCAATAGCCCCGCTGCCTTTCTGAGCATACAAGGCTGAGCTGATTGTCAATAATGCTGTTGTAATGATCCCGATAAATGCTATTCTCTTTTTCATACCTCGTGAGTTTGTTTAAATGTTAAACCGTACAGCCGCTTAATAGTTCAAATGCTATAATTTATTAGGATTCTTTTAACAGCGCGCGCGGGCTCTGAATTCCTGTTGGTATTGCTTACTTTTGCGCAAACATTAAGAATGAATTTTAACTACGAAGCAAGCCGGGAGTATGCGCAGCAGCAGGATCAGCTGGATACATTACACCATTTCCGTACCCGTTTCCACATTCCCCAGCACGAAGGGCATGATGTGGTATATATGTGTGGCAATTCATTAGGTCTGCAGCCTAAGAGTGTGGAATACCTGATGCAAAAGGAGCTGAAAGATTGGGCTAAATACGGAGTAGAAGGACATTTTGAAGCCAGTATCCCATGGTTCTCCTACCATCATGCTTTTTCAGAGCGACTGGGCAGGCTGGTTGGTGCTACAAAGGATGAAGTAGTGGCAGCAAATACCTTGACGGTCAACCTACACCTGCTGTTGGTGTCATTCTACAAGCCGAAAGGTAAGAGGTATAAGATAATGATGGAGGCGGGAGCCTTCCCTAGCGACCAATACGCTATTGAAACACAAGTTAAGATGTATGGCTACGAGCCCGATGATGCTATAATAGAAATAGCGCCTAAACCCGGCAAGCATACTATAGATGATGAAGATATAATAAAAGCTATTGAAGAAGCTGGCGACAGCCTTGCAGTGGTCATGTTTGGCGGTGTAAACTATTATACCGGTCAGTTCTTTGACCTGAAAGGAATAACAGAAGCAGCGCATAAAGTAGGCGCACATGCCGGGTATGACCTTGCACACGCCGTTGGTAATATTCCATTGCAGTTGCACGACTGGGATGTTGATTTTGCATGTTGGTGCTCATACAAATACCTGAACTCAGGCCCCGGTGGGGTAGGTGGCATATTCGTACATGAAAAACACTACAGCAATCCCGAAATATTCAGGCTGGCAGGCTGGTGGGGAAATGATGAGAAAGACCGTTTTAAGATGAAGAAAGGTTTCATTCCCCAAAACAATGCAGGTAGCTGGCAGATGAGTAACGCACCGGTTTTTAATATGGTGGCGCATAACGCAGCACTTGATCTGCACGATAGCGCAGGAATGAAAGCCCTCAGAGAAAAGAGCGAAAAACTGACAGGTTACATGGAGTTTTTGCTGAAACAAATTGATAACCTTTCTTTTCAAATAATAACACCGGCAGAACCAGGCAGAAGAGGTTGCCAATTATCATTACTGTTCAGCGATAGGGGTAGGGAAGTGTTTGATGCACTGACTAAACGTGGCGTGATTGCAGACTGGAGAGAACCGAATGTGATACGTATAGCACCTGTTCCGATGTACAATACCTTTGAAGACGCTTATAAGTTTTACGAAATACTGAAGAATATAGATGCGCCCGCATCATAGGTTCAGGCTAAGTGACCCGATATGCGCTATTTGCTTTATTCAGCTGTGTTAATGCTACTACCGGTGCTTACCGGGTGTAATATGATGCAGGAGCGTAAGGGTGATACTGCTAAACAACATGGCCAGGGACGTACTTATATAACTGCTCATGTGAACGACCCGGATAGGGAAATATATGCCTGGCAGGGTAATATAGACGGGAAACGTCCTGTGTTGATGTGGTATAAAGAGTTTGATGATGTGGTGGTTGGTAAGCTGTTTTATACGGAGCAGGAAGATGCAAAGGCTATTAAGCTGATAGGTACTAAAAATGGCACGGAATATAAATTGCAGGAAATGCAACCCGATGGGTTTATTACAGGGTTCTGGCAATTGAAACCGGACGCTATTTCTATTGAAGGCACATGGTATACTACAACTATACAGAAGATATTCAACGCATCGTTGATGCATATAGATACTGCTGTTTCAATACCGGCTATAACTACACGAGCAGGTATTTCGGGCGTTTACAGTTGTTACCGTATATATAACGATTCAGGAAAGCCTGACACTATGGTAATGAGCATGTCTGTAAATCAAACCGGTAAAGACCAGGCGGTAGTAACATATACAACAGGGCATGTAAATAAGGTGCTGGAGCAACGTGGCGATACATTAACACTGAATAAAAATACTGCAACACGTTACATTGAGTCACAGGAGTGCGACTTTACTATACGTTTCTTTAACGGCTTCGCTATTGCGGGCTATGTTAAGGATAGTAGTTCCTATACGCCCCCTGGTTTTGTAAATCATACAGGTATTTACATGAAGGTGAAATGATAGAGAACTTATTACATTTGTCTTATTAGAGAAGATACATGGCCATATATTATTCAATAGACGACTTACCCGATTTCGCATCACCGGTGATTACCATTGGTACATTCGATGGTGTACATATGGGGCATAAGGTTATCCTGAACGAGGTGCATAGCTACGGACGTAAAACAGGTGTGGAAACAGTACTGCTGACTTTTGAACCGCACCCGCGGAAACTGATATTTCCTGACCAGCCGATACAAATACTCACCCCGCTCGATAAAAAGGTAGGGCTGATAACAAATGAAGGTATACAACATATAGTTGTGGTGCCTTTTACAAGGGAGTTCGCTAATATGTCCGCTGAAGAATACGTGTCTGACTTCCTGGTGAAATTGTTCAAACCATCAACCATTATAATAGGATACGACCACCAGTTCGGTCACGACAGGAAAGGAAATATCAACCTGTTGAAAGAAATGAAAGAGCAGGGTGGTTTTGATGTGGTAGAAATACCGGCACAATTGATCGATGAGGCTGCAGTCAGCTCAACAAAAATAAGGAACGCTATAAAGTCAGGAGCTGTGAGCGAGGCTACTACTATGCTGGGGCGTAATTATACATTGCTGGGTACGGTACAAAAAGGTGCGCAGATAGGGCGTACTATCGGTTATCCTACCGCTAATATTGTGCCCAATCATAAGGAGCAGATAATACCGGCAAATGGTGTGTATGCGGTAAAGGTTAAGTATGCGGGTAATGAGTATGGTGCTATGCTTAATATTGGTTTCCGCCCTACGGTGAGCAGCGATAAAACACTGCATGTAGAAGCTTTTATTTTTGACTTCTCAGCTGATATATACAACGAAGAAATTGAATTGTCTTTTATTGAACGACTGCGTGATGAGCAGAAATTCAACTCGTTGGATGAGCTGAAGGCGCAGCTGGCAAAAGATGAAGCTGCCGCTAAAAAAGTTTTAGGGCTTAGCTAAGCGCTATCTCCATTTTTCCGATCATCTCTTTAAGTAGTTCACGGTCGTCTGTATTGCTGCCTATACCTACCGCTTTTGTGCTGTAAACACCAAGCAGGAGCAGGCAGGCCTCTATTTTATGTACTGAGAATCTCTGGGCTGTACTGATCAGTTGCCTTGCCCTGTTAGGGTAGGTGCCTATTGCTGCCGCAGCATCTTTCTCCGGTCGCCCTATTAAAAAACAAGCCTGATACAGTTTGCTGAAGTGGCTGTAAAATGAGCCAATGAGCAGCGGCATGGGTGATGATTTAGGATTGGCGATAAAATACGCCAGCATTCGGTACATTTTATCCCGGTCTGCATTGGTAAGCGTTTCCGGAAATTCAAACACATTGTATTCCCTGCTGATGCCGATATACTTTTGTATCATATCGGTGGTAAGAGCAGGTTCATCCGGTACGTTGATGCGTACCTTAGCTATTTCATTCGCGATCTTCTGCAGGTCATTGCCCAGGAATGTTGCCAGTATCTGCGACTCTCTCTCTCCAACAGCAAAGCCTGTATCTTTGCTGTATGCCTGTATCCAGCCCGGTACCTGCTCTTCTTTTATTTTGTCAGATGTGAAATAGTAGCCTTTTTCTTTGGCAAACTTTACGAGCTTTCCTCTTCCGTCTGCTTTTTTAAAACGGTGTTCTATCAGGAATACAGTAGTGGGGGATGGGTTCTCTAAATAGCCTGCCAGTTCATTGATGCTGCGCATCTGTGCCGCATCTTTCAGTATCACCACCTGCCGCTCTGCAAACATGGGGAAACGTCTGCAGGCATTCACCACATCGGCCCATTCTACATCTTTGCCATACAATACCATCAGGTTGAAGTCGCGCTCGGCCGGTTGCAGGATTTTATCTTCAAAATATTCCGTAAGCATATCAATATAGAAAGGCTCCTCACCATCTATGAGATACACAGGTGCAAACTCCCTCTTCTCCAGTGTTTGTAATATCTTCTTAAAATCAGCTACCATGTTCCGCTTCGTCTACAAATATTGTTTCAAAATTATCATCCTCACCCTTCAGTTTCAGGTAAACCCTTGCAGTTGTAGCTACATCCCGAAGGCAATACCTGCTGATGCGTGGCAGGTCGTTATCGTTATAATACACACTGCCTACCATACTGCCGTCAATATCCTCTTTGGGTGAGGGGATACCCAGTATTTCTGCCAGCAAAGCTAATGAAGTATAGTTTTTATAGTCGCCGAATTTCCACATATCCATAGTGTCTATATGTGGGTTCTCCCATGGCTTTTTGCCACTCAGGTTCATGACTGGTGGTAATTGAATGCCGTTTACAAGCATACGCCTGCACAGGAAGGGAATATCAAACTCCTTTATGTTATGCCCGCAAAATGCCATTTGTGTGTTATAAGCAATGAAGCGTGTGACAATATCAGCAAACTCGCTGAGGAGTTGTTTTTCATCATCAAGTGCAATAGACTTCAAGCGCATCACCCACTTGCCGTCAGTATGATGAAGACTGCCGAAACCAACACACACCACCTTGGCAAACTCTGCAAATACACCGGACCTTTCTGAGAACAATTGGCCGTAGTTTACTTCTTCATCAGCGTCTTTTATCATAAAACGCGACTTCTTTTCCCACTCCAACTGCATACGCTCCGACAAAGAGTCGTAATCCTTAACCAGTGGGACTGTCTCTATGTCAATAAACATAATGTGTTGATGGTGCTGCATAATGCTTTGTTAATTCTACCTGTAATGATACATATTTTTTGTCTTCCCATTATAATCTACCGTTTATACATATTATTTTCATGTTATTGAATGCAGGAAATAGCTTTTTTTTCCTGTACGTTTGTAAACAAATTATCTTTTTATGAGCCAGGAATTTAATTCGCAGGAAGAAACACAATCAACACAGCAACCGCAGCAGCCACCTAAAAAAGACTATACAAAAGTTTATTGGGTAGTGATAGCATTGTTGCTTATATCGAATGTTATCCTGCTGGTGAGCCGTAATAAAGTAGCAAAAGATCGTGATAGCGTTCAGGCAGAGTACAACTACGCTGACTCATCACGTATGGCAGTTGAGGCCGACTACAATGCGGCTTTGGTTCGCCTGGATGAACTGGTATCTAAAAACTCGGCAATGGAAGGTATGCTGAGTGACCGTGATGGTGAGATAGCTAAACTGAGAAACCAGATCGACAAGATCATCAAAAATAAAAATGCTACTGCCGCTGAACTGGGCAAAGCAAAAAGGCTTATTGGTATTCTTAACAGCAAAGTACAAACTTACGAGGAGCGTATTGCAGCACTTGAAAGTGATAATGAGCGCCTGGGAGTTGAAAAAACAATACTGCAGGAAGAGCGTGATGCGCTGGATGCGGAAAGAGAGACTCTCGCTAAACTGGGTTCCATACTCCATGTGTCCAACATCCGCATGACCCCTATTGACATAAGAAGAGGAGGTAAAAAAATAACCGAAACACAAAAGGCAAAGCGTGTTGATGTAATGCGTATCATGTTTGATATAGATGAGAACAGGATCAAGGAAACAAGTGTTACGGAGTTTTACCTGCGCATCACTAACCCTGAAGGAATAGTGTTAAGCAATGCAGCATATGGTTCAGGTGTTACTACTATGGATGATGGACAAACGGTGAACTATACGCTGTCTAAACTGATAGAAGTACAGAAAAATACACAAGTAAGTGACGTTGTGGTAGACTGGAACCAGGACAGTGATTACAAGTCGGGAGACTACAGGATAGAGATATTCCAGGGTGGTTTCAAAGTAGGTGCGGGGAATGTTACTTTGAAGTAAGTAATTCATTTATAAGACAGTAGTGGCAAGGGTTATAGCGCCTCTTAACAATAAGATAATGTGCTATTCCTTTTGAGTTAACATTTGCTGTCATAATATTGTGCCGGATTTCAGAGCTATTTATGGACTTTCTAGGTAAAATACTGATTGTAGATGACGAACCGGATATAGTTGAGTTTATCAGCTACAATTTAAAAAGCAAAGGATACCAGACTGCTACGGCTTATGATGGTATAGAAGCTTTAAGAAAAGCAAAAGAGTTTCGTCCTGATCTGGTTCTGCTGGATGTGATGATGCCGAACAAAGATGGCATGCAGACCTTGCGCGAAATGAGACAAACACCTGATCTGGAAAGTGTAGCTATTATTTTCCTGACAGCGTTAAGTGATGAAAAATCAGAAATAGAAGGGCTTAAGTTAGGGGCTGATGATTACATAGCAAAGCCTATCAAGCCGGAGTTGTTGCTCACACGTATTGCGGCTGCTCTGAGGCGTACCAAGGTTGATGAGGATGTAGAACAGAAACTTACCTTTAACGACCTTGAGATCAACAAAACCAAGTTTACAGTTTCTTACAAAGGAGAAGAGATCATGCTCGCGAAAAAAGAGTTTGAACTGCTGCTGCTGCTGGCGTCAAAACCTGGCCGTGTATTCCTGCGTAATGAGATCCTACAGCGTGTATGGGGTACCGATGTGATAGTAGGTGACAGGACCATTGACGTACATATCCGTAAAATTCGCCAGAAACTGGGTATTGACCTCATCACTACTGTAAAGGGCGTAGGATATAAATTCGAAATGGCGTAGTTTAGTAGACTATGTCATCGTTTCTCGATACAAAGAATGCATCTCCCCGGCTGTTATCTACCATTACAGCTACCATCATTGCGTTTGTAAATGCGTTGATGAGCCTGTTCCTTATTTCAGAATGGTATATTCCCCTTATAGTTTTCTGTGTCACCTTTGTTATCATCTATTGGATTTATAACTACACACTTCAGCACTTTATTTACAGGAAGATAAAACTGATATATAAGTTCATTTACCAGACAAAGGCCACTAAAAAAGAAGAGTTCTTTTACAATAATATCCTGCCTCAGAAATCGCTGGAAGAAGTGAATATGGACGTACAGACCTGGGCCATGCAGAAGCGGGATGAAATTGAAATGTTGCGTGCAAACGAACAGTTCCGTAAAGAATTCCTGATGAACCTGGCACATGAGCTCAGAACGCCCATTTTTGCTGTACAGGGGTATGTAGATACGCTGGCCGGTGGTGCTATCAATGATGATACCGTCAATATGAAATTCCTGAACAATGCCTCTAAGGGTATAGACAGGCTGGTGCGACTGGTAGACGACCTTGATGAAATATCAAAGCTGGAGTCGGGTAGGATACCTATTATACAGGAGTCATTCATCATCCAGGACCTTGTAAAGGATGTGTACGAGGAAATGTCGTTGCGTGCTAAGGAGAAGGATATAGAGCTGTTGTTCAAGAAAGGTACGGAAAGGCAATTGGCTGTATATGCAGACAGGCCTAAAATAAGGCAGGTACTGGTGAACCTTATAGAGAACGGGTTGAAGTACGGTAACGAAGGGGGGCATATCATTACTGGCTGCTACGAAATGGATGATAAGAACATTTACGTAGAAGTTTCTGACAATGGACCCGGAATAGCTGAGGAGCACTTGTCCCGAATATTTGAGCGTTTTTATCGGGCAGACCGCAGCCGTAGCAGGCATATAGGAGGTACGGGGCTTGGGTTGGCTATTGTAAAGCACATTGTTGAGGCGCATGGGCAAACGGTTACAGTGCGCAGTAAGCTCAGTGTAGGTTCTTCATTCGGTTTTACACTTGAGAAAGGGAAAGAATAGTCTTCCGGTCTCCTTTCGGTTTTATTTAACATTTATTCATGTGGAATGCTGATGGCAATGTTTCTTTTTAGAAACACTATGCTATGACTATTCGCATTATGTCCCTTTTATGCATTGTTGGGGTAACAACTTGTATTCAGCGATCTGCTGCCCAAGAAGGGCATATTATTAATGCCACAGGAAAAACTGTCCGGGACAGGTTTAACACGCCCAATGGCTATGTTAGGATGTCAACCGATGGGTTTGGCAACTACCTGCGTACATTACCATTGCAGGAACATGGCGCGGCAGTACACCTGTACAATGGCGATCTGAAAAGCAATCAGCAGGCACATGCTGCCGTTATCAGTATGGATGTAGGTAATTATAACCTGCAGCAATGTGCGGATGCCATCATGAGGTTGAGGTCGGAGTATTTGTATAAACACCGACAGTTTGATAAGATACACTTCAATTTTACCAATGGTTTTAATGCAACTTACAGCAAATGGCGTAGCGGTTACAGGATCAGCATTAAAGGCGATCAGTGCACATGGGTGTAAACAGGTAAAGAGTCAGAAAGCTATGAGTCGTTCAGGCAATACCTGAAGATGGTTTTTAGCTATGCAGGTACGCTTTCTCTTTCTCGGGAACTGCTACCTGTTCCATTTAAGCAGATGAAGCCGGGTGATATCCTGATACGTGGCGGTGCTCCGGGCCATGCTGTAATTGTGGTTGATATGGCAGAGGATAAAAAGGGCAATAAGCTATTTATGCTGGCACAGAGCTATATGCCTGCGCAGGAGATTCATGTATTGAAGAACAATAACAACAGGTCTCTAAGCCCGTGGTATAGCATGGCTGAAATAGAGCGGGTAATTTTAACGCCGGAATGGAGCTTTTCAGTAACTGAACTGAAGAGGTTTGAAGGTCAATGAGATACACCGCACAACTGAACATGTAGGTGATGTTGCATACATAATATAAATTCTTATCTTCGTTATACATAAGGGAGAAGATATGCAACCAATATTCCGTGAAATTTTTGGTGACCGTTTATACGGCACAGAATTTCTGAGGCTTTATAAGGATATGGCCCATACATATACTGGCGATACAATTGAGCAGCTGTACCAGGCTGTGGAACAACGCGATACGCCTATGTCCTTTTCTGAAATAAATGCAAAAGTAGCGGCATTCAATAATGAGCTCATCAACCGGGCCACCTGGATTCGCGAAGACTATAAGGAAAATAAAGGATACTCTTCTCCCAAGCTCACCCGTGGTTGCAAAAAGATCATCAGCCAGTGCGTAAAGGAATACCTGCGCGCTATACAATTAGCCAACCGTACAGGTCAATTCGACCTGGTTTCCTAAAAAAAGAAGCTACCCGGAAGGGGTAGCTTGATACATACATATAGAGGAAAGAGAAGACTGATTAATAACGATACCTTTCATAAGGCGTTCGTTTTCTGTTATTTAACTTGTCTTACAAATCTCGGGTAAACTGCCGAAGAATACCAACACAGTTAATCACCAACTGTCCACATTAATGTGTTTTAGAGATTGAATTGTGTAATTAATTGATTGATAGTGTTTTATCATTGTTTATTCGCTCGTGCTTGTAATTACATACTCACAGCTTATTGACTTATTCACATTTTTTAGCCTATTCCTGATTTTATTTACATAAAATATTATAAATCAATTTTTTGTATTGGTTACTAAAATTGAAATATAATTAATGAATAATGATAGTATTAATGGTTATCCACATCTATTCACACCTAATTCACAAAATCATGTTGTATTGTAATATAGTATATGTTACTGCGTTTTGCAGATAAACAGGCTTGTAGCGGTTGTTTCGCGAATTCTATGTATAAAAAATTAGTCTAAGTATCGCTCTTTAATAACATTGATGTGGTGTAGTATATGACCGATGTTCATATAGCCAATAGCTCTCACAGAAAATATACCACCGTCTTTTAGCTGAATAATGGCTTGGCTTTGTTCTTCTGTTATGTTTTCAAACAGTTTTATACCTGTGGTGCGTATCGCACTGAATTCCTCTAATATATCGGTAAGTGTTCTGCCGGATACGTCTGCATTGCCTGTGTAAAGGTCCTGGTCCATGTCGTACATAATGGCCTTATTGTCTCCGCGTATACCGGTTAGTGCCCGGTAATACATAACGCGTTCTGTATCGGCTATATGTATCAGTACTTCTTTTATGCTCCATTTGCCATCAGCATAGCGATGATCTTCCTTGTCAGTCGGGATGTTTGTAAAAAAATCAATGCTGTCGTTAGTATTCTGTTTCAATACGTCAATAAAATTGCCCTCTGGTACCAAGCTGATATATCGGGCTACATATGGTTTGTGCTCATTTGGTTCAGGACGTTGCATAGCTTTTTGTGCAAAGATAAACAGGCTGGCTGAACGTGCTGTTTTTGATTGTTATAAAAATGCTGAAATCGCATACAGCCGAACAGTGGCTGTCATTTTTTGTTATAGGTATGTATAAAGCTGCATGTTATGAGTACAAATGACAAAAAGAAAAAAAGAATCAGGGTAATATTAATAATTATAGCAGTATTGATAATCGTACGTGCTGTATTGCCATATTTTGTACTTCGATATGCCAATAAAACGCTGGCTGAAATGGACGGTTATTACGGGCATGTGGAAGATATTGACCTGTCTCTGTATCGTGGCGCGTACCAGTTGAATGATATTTTTATCAATAAAGTAGATGATAAAACTGACAAGCAAACTGATTTTTTCAGATCGAAGGTTGTAGACCTGTCCATTGAATGGCGCGCATTGTTTCGTGGAGCTATTGTAGGAGAATTGCTTTTTGAGACACCTGTTTTGACCTTCACGAAAGATAAGGCTGACCCCGGAGAAGTAGCGGGAGATACTTCAGATTTCAGAAAGGTTTTGAAGGGTTTTATGCCGCTGAAAATAAACAGGTTTCAGATAAGGAACGGGAGTATTCATTATGTGGATCAAACAGCAAAACCTGAAGTAGACCTGGCACTAAAGAATGTACAGGTGCTTGCTCAAAATCTGACCAATTCAGACAAGAATGAAAGTGAACTTCCTTCGCCTGTAAAAGCTACCGCCAGCCTGTATGAAGGTGAATTGACTTTTAATATGCAATTGAATGCCCTTGCAGAACAGCCTGCTTTTGATTTGAATGCTGAATTGAAGAACACGAACCTGGTCTTACTGAATGACTACCTGAAGGTATATGGTAATTTTGATATCAATAAAGGCAGGTTTGGACTATACACGGAGTTTGCCGCTAAACAGGGCTCTTTTACCGGCTACGTAAAACCTCTGATAAAAGACCTGGACGTTGTTGGTCCTGAAGATAAAGATGATAAGTTTTTCGATAAGGTTTGGGAAGGCGTCGTGGGTACGGCAGGTGTAGTTTTTAATAATATAAAAAAAGACCAGGTTGGAACTAAAGTCCCAATTAAAGGCACTTTCGATGATCCGTCTATATCTACCTGGCAGGCCATAGGTCAGCTGATAAGAAACGCATTTATCCAGGCGCTGATGCCGGCAATAGATAACCAGGTGAATATTTCGTCGGTTGATGAGGAGGTGAATAAGGACAAACGGAATCTCATACAACGAATATTTACCCCAAAAGATAAAGGTAAAAAAGAAGATAAGGAGGGGAAGGGTGAGAAGTAGCTGAATCTCCTTGCATATTCATCCTTTTGGAGTTTATCTCGTGTTTTTCAAAAAGTTTTCAATGTGCTCAAATACATAATCATGTTCCTGGCCAATGCCCGTTTTTTCCAGCGGCTCCCAGTAGAACCTGGGTGTTAGGGTAGAGGTGTAGGTTGTGATCCTGGTTAATTTACAGCTATTGGTGCCCGTCTCCTCAAACAAGTAAATAGCTTCTTCAAAACCCAGCCATTTTCTGCCGGTGAGTTGGTAGTCGATGACATCCATTTGCTGCACCTTCCCTTTTTCTAAATGTGTGATCTTTTCAACTATTTTCCCACCTCCGAAATAGCAGGTGCGTATACCTCCTTCCTTTTCTTCATCAAGTACGCACTTAACAGGCACGGGAAGGTCCAGCTTCATAAGCCATGTTTTTTCTGCTATAACTGTATCTACTGATTTGATTGCATCATAGACTTCAAGCGGTGTATAAGGAAGTATGATCTCTGTTTTTACAGATATTATTTCTCTGTCGCCGGCTGTTATTTGTTTTTCTATAAGTCCTGCTGTCAGCAAAATGATAAAGGGTAAAATTGAGCTTTTTACTAAGTTGGAGTCTTTCTTGTTTCGTGTTGCTTTGTTGACGAGGTGCCTGATAAATACGCCTAATGCAATAGCAATAAGCGCAAGCGGCATGGCCATCAATATGCATACCATTCCTTCAAGCCCTCCTGCTAACAGCAATATGAAAAATATTACAAGAGAAAAGATCAGGCCTGCAAGACTACCTTTTTTAACAGCATCGCTGCCAAGTATGTAACCCAATATGAACGGTAGAAATACAAAAAAGGATATACCGTACCCAAAAACGTCATTATGTAACAGTGCAAACCCTGTCGACAGGAAGATGAGGCTTATTATTATGGATGTAATAAATCTGTTGGGCATTTGCTTTATAGTTTGTTTTGGTCTTTGTCTTTGTCGTGCATCTTCAGGCCTTTTCCTAGCCTGCTTATGGCATTCGCTATCCGGTCAATTTTTGTGTCTTCTTTTTTTGCTGAATATATCCAATCTATATAATACTTCTGTTCACTTTCGGTTAAAGAGTTGAAAAATCGGTGCGCATCGGGCTCGTCCTTAAGGCATGTCAACATTTCTTCAGGAACGTCAAGTGCTTCGGTGTCAGGGTAGAGTATTACATGTACACGGTCGCCTTCCTGCTTTTTTATTTTCTTTCTTATTTCAGCTTTTACAGGCAGAAATAGTTGGTCATTGCCCATGGGCATCAGGTGGCACTTTTTTATCTCATATCCATCAATACTGCCACATACTTTTACCCAGCCAAATGGCTTGGTTTTGTCCTGTAATATTTCGGGTATCCTGGCGTAGGTCCACCCGCCTTTTCCCGGGTATTTTTCCAGTAGGTATATATTGTCTGCAAGTGCATCCATATTGCGGGTGATTTATGTGTTGTTTGGTTTTGTTTTAATGTTGTATATTTGTTATTAATATTATGTGGTAAATATGATAATATTTCAGCAGCACCATAAAAATACTATAATTCAAAAACGCCCCGCTACACAGGGGCGTTTTTTATTATGTGTGTTGTCTGTGCAATTACCGTTTTACTTAACAAAACTTAACAAATCATATTGTAACAGGTTGATTGTTAATTGGTTGAGTTTTTGCAACTTTTGCCCGTTTGCTCAGGCTGGAAGCTGTATATCTGCAAAGTCGCCTGTCTATTCCTGGCCGGTTGATAACAATATGAATATACCGCCCTTAAAACGTAAATTTGCACCCATGCAATTATCAGCACTTACAGCTATCAGTCCCGTAGACGGGCGTTACAGGAGTCAATTGGCAGTATTGTCGCCATATTTTTCAGAGTTCGGGCTTATTCGTTACCGTGTCCTGGTCGAAGTGGAGTACTTCATCTTCCTGGCTCAAAAGAAGGTATTTACAATGCCGGCAGATGTTAAGCCGGCAAAACTCCGTAAGATATACGCGGAATTTACAATTGAAGATGCTCAGCAGATAAAGGATACTGAACGCATCACCAATCATGATGTAAAAGCTGTAGAGTACTTCCTGAAGGAGAAGCTGAAAGCTCTGGGTGCTGAAGATGTGCTGGAGTGGGTCCATTTTGGCCTTACATCTCAGGATATCAACAATACGGCAATTCCGCTCAGTTGGAAGGAGGCAATGGAACAGGAGTACTTGCCTGCACTGCAGAACATTGTTATTTCGCTGAAGAATATGGCAAAAGAGTGGGATGGTATAGCATTGCTTGCCCGTACACACGGCCAGCCTGCATCACCTACAACATTAGGTAAGGAGATCATGGTTTTTGTGGAAAGGTTGGAGGGGCAGATACGCCTGTTAAGTCATATACCTTATGCGGCTAAATTTGGCGGCGCTACCGGAAATTTCAATGCGCACAATGTAGCCTTCCCTGAGATGAACTGGGAGAAGTTCGGCAACGACTTTGTGAATAGTAAACTGGGCCTGGAGCGTATGCAGTACACTACACAGATAGAGCATTATGATAATGTTGCAGCGCAGTTTGACGCTCTTAAACGTATCAATAATATACTCATAGACTTCGCCAGGGATATATGGACCTATATATCCATGGAATACTTCAAGCAAAAAACAAAAGCAGGGGAGATAGGTAGCAGCGCAATGCCGCACAAGGTAAACCCGATAGATTTTGAAAATGCTGAAGGTAACCTGGGTATTGCTAATGCTTTGTATGAGCACCTGAGCGCTAAGTTGCCTATCAGTCGCCTGCAGCGCGACCTGACAGATAGCACTGTATTGCGCAATATCGGCGTGCCGTTGTCTCATAGTTTCCTGGCACTCCGCAGCCTGGAAAAAGGTATAGGTAAGTTATTGCTGAACAAAGACAAGCTGAAGCATGACCTTGATAATAACTGGGCGGTTGTTGCAGAAGCAATACAAACCATCCTGCGTCGCGAGAACTATCCCAAGCCGTATGAGGCGCTCAAAGACCTGACACGTGGCAAGCAGAGTATTACAAAAGAGGATATTCATGAATTCATCAAAACCCTGAAAGTGTCTGCTGCTGTAAAGAAAGAACTCAGAGCCATTACACCGCATAATTATACCGGGGTGTTTTAGTGATGTAAAATATATGTGTCACATGAATACGTTAAAAAAAATACATATTGAAGGTTGGGCATAATTATTGTATTTTGACCCATAGCAAAATCCATTACACGTATGTTGAGGCTGTTTATTTTAATACTGATGATAGCTATAAGCGGACGATCCACCGCCCAGATACGTGTGCATGAAGAAAACCCAGGCATTGATACTTTGCGTATCGTTTTTCATGATGACAAATGGGCTATAGAACACAGGGTAGAAGAAAATGAGAATATCTTCATGTTGTCCCGCAGGTATCATGTACCACCGGCATTGCTTGCCGATATGAACGGTATAAATTTCCAGGCAGCACTTCATGAGGATTCGATACTATATATTCCTTTTGGTCCTTACAACCAGGCAAAGGGTGTATCAGCAAACAGATTTGACACCAGGCCATTGTCGTACATAGTGCGTAAATACGACAATCTGTTTAGGCTTGCTCACCTGGCGGGTGTGCCGCAACGAACCATACAGGAGTGGAACGGTATGCCTGATAATTACATTGAAGAAGGTAAATATTTATTTGTGGGATGGGTGTTATATGACATGTCTGCACCGGTGGCAGATACAGTGGTGGTCAATCAGTCCCGGGAGGATGTAATTGATGAGGGCCGATCTGAACAGGATAACTCACACCCGGTAACGAGGAATAAAGATGGCCAGACGGTTGTGACTATTACCGTGGGTAATATGTATGATACTTTGCCTGAAATAGAAAAAGCTTATATGGCCCAAACTGATAAAGAGACCGTGGTAACAGAAGAAAAAGGTACTGCAGTTTTTTTTGAGAATAAGGGCAAGCTCAAGAGTAATACAACTTATTTTGCTTTTCATAACACGGCAAAACCCGGTACTATTATCAAGGTGTATAATCCCGGTACAGATAAAACTGTTTTTGTGAAAGTTCTTGGTGCTATCCCCAATACCAAGCAGTATTACAACAGTGTAATAGGTATCAGTAATGGTGCTAAAGAGGAGCTTATGGTTACTGAGGATAAGGCATGGTGCGAGCTGAAGTTTGCACCCTCAAATTAGTATTGTTGACATCGAAGCAAAAATCAGTACTGTTATTTGTTATTATTTAATTATGTTGGCTGAATGAAAGTACTGATCGTACGTTTTTCTTCTATTGGTGATATTGTGCTGACAAGCCCTGTTGTGCGTTGTTTAAAACAACTACCTGATGTGCAGGTGCATTATTTTACCAAATCGTCGTTTAAGCCTGTAGTGGCACACAATCCTAATATTGACAAGTGTTACTACCTGGATGGCAACTTTGATGAAGTAATAACAAAGTTGAAAAAAGAGAAGTATGATTACATTATCGATCTGCATAAAAACATCAGAACGCTGAAGGTAAAGAAGGCATTGAAATGCAAGTCATTCACTTTTAATAAGCTCAATTTTGAGAAATGGGTGCTCGTCAACTTTAAAAAGAATATTTTACCCGACAAGAGCATCGTTGAAAGGTATTTTGAGGCCGTACATTCATTAGGGGTAAAGAATGACGGTATGGGACTGGACTATTTTGTACCCAAGGAGGCTGAAGTGAGTAGCAAAGATATTCCTATGAGCCATTGGGCCGGCTATGTTGCTTGTGTGATAGGAGGTTCTTATGCGACAAAAAAATACCCGGTAGAGAAATGGAAGGAGTTTTGTGAGTTGTCGCCATACCCGGTTATGCTGCTTGGCGGACCCGATGATAAGGAAGAAGGCGACAGGATAAAAGAGGTGGATAGCATTAAGGTGTATAACTCCTGTGGTAAGTTTAACCTGAACGAGTCAGCTTGTCTTGTAAAGTTTGCAAAAGTTGTAATAAGTAATGATACCGGCCTGATGCATGTAGCGGCAGCATTTAAAAAGCCGCTGATATCACTTTGGGGAAATACAGCACCGGAAATGGGTATGTTTCCTTACTATGGACATAATAATCTGAACACAAATGTCTCAAAGAAGTCAATTATTATAGAAAATCGCAATTTGAGCTGCAGGCCATGTAGTAAAATTGGTCATTCATCATGCCCTAAAAAGCATTTTAAATGCATGAATGATATTGATAATCAGCAAATTATCTCTGAAGTGACTAATATTTGGAAAAATGCCCAACCTAAGAATTGAATTCATATGTCTTAACAAATAGCAAACATAAAAGTGCATTTTTCTTTTTTATTTAAATTATTAGCGTATTTTAAATAAATATTAATGCCTGAGTGGTGTTGCGTAACTTTAAATTCATTATTATTATAACACATTAACCTATGAGAAAGATACTCTCATTATTGTCGTTTACCCTGATTACGTCCATTGTGGCGTTGTTTTCGCCCAATAAGGCATCAGCAACTCACTCGGCGGGTGGTGAGATCATTTATGTACACATAAGTGACTCTACTTACCAATTCTTTATGAAGTTCTACAGGGATTGTACCGGTGCTACCGAGCCCGGATCGTTCTCCCTATGCTTCTTTAACACCTGCACTAACCAGAACTTCAGCGTGAATATGCCGAAGTGGACAGGTACTCTGCCTCCGGATAACCGTCCGAACGGATCTCCTGTATCAGCAGGTTGTTCGCAGTACACTAACAAGTGTGATAATCAGTCATCAAACGTACCGGGTTATCGTGAGTGGTGGTATTCCTGTATTGCAACACTTCCTTTGAAGTGTAACTACTGGAGGTTCGGAGTATCTCTTTGTTGCCGTAACACCAGTACTAACCTGGCAGGTCAGGGCAACTTCTATGTGGAAACCACTTTCAACAGTAGCTTTACATGGGTGAACTCTTCACCTTATTATTCAGTTAAGCCAATACCTTATGTTTGCCTGAACCAGGCTTATACATATAACAACGGTGCGCTTGACTCAGATGGAGACTCTTTATGGTCTCAAATGGTTAATCCTCTGAGTACCGGTAACTGTGCTAACGCAAATACCAACTCAACGTTACAAACGCTTACGCCTCCAATTAACTTTACCAACAACCCGCTGCAAACAAATAACTCATTCAACCTGAACGGTGGTAATGGCCAGATGGCATTTACAGCAACACAAAGTGGTGCTGCCGCATTATCAATGAGAACACGTGAGTTCCGTAAAGACGGTAACGTAATGAAAGAGATAGGATCTATCATGCGTGATGTACAGGTACAGGTACTACCATGTAGTACGATCGCACCTTCATTAGATACGGTTTCTATTAACGACAGCGGTGTTTTTGCAAACGGTAAGGTTTATGGTTGTGTAGGTCAAAAACTTGAATTCTGCTTTACTGTTAGCTCAACAGATACCGGCGCTATATTGATAGCTGAAGATAACCTCATCACAGCTATACCGGGTGCTTCAATGACATATACAAATCTGAAAACAGATATAGTAACAGGATGTTTTTCATGGGTTCCAACTATCAACGATGTTGGTAGCCATAGCTTCCTTGTATTGATCAAAGACTCTACATGTAAACCTCCGGGCATTCTTTTACAGTATGCAAGAACAGTTGATCTGCAGATATGGGGCCCGGTTCAAACATCAAACGATACGAGCATTTGCTATGGTGAACCTGCATTCCTTGGTGTAACAGGTGGAGGTAACTATGCATGGACGGTATTGAGTGGTACTGATCCTAGCTTGTCAAACCCCAACATACCAAACCCTGTAGCAACGCCTAAAGTAACTACTACGTACCTTGCTACGTCAACGATCAACCCTTATTGCCCTGCATTTAATAAAGACACTGTAACTATTACGGTTCTTAACGGGCCTACAATAGCCGGACAGAAAGACGATACAACTTGTCCTGGTTATGAAGTACCTTTGAATCTGGGTATTGTGCGTAATACAGGAGTTACATATAATATTAAGTGGACTCCTCCGACAGGTCTGAGTAGCGATACTATAGAAGATCCGAAGGCAAAACTGAAAACAACTACACAATATATAGTTCAGGTTGGTTCAAGCGATAACCGCTGTAAGACCATTGATACCGTACTTCTTGATGTATTGACAGGTATGTCTATAGAAAACATAGATACTCAAATTTGTAGCGGAATGTCAGTTGATGTACGTGGTAAAGGTGATGTACGTTATGCATACAATTGGAATTCTCCAACTGATGGTTCTGCATCATACGCACCGGCCGGTGAGGTAGAAACTACAATTGTACCAAGCGATACCGGTAATCATAAATATATCCTGACTGCATCATACTTCAAGTGAGATCGGAAGAGCACACGTCTGAACTCCAGTCACGTGAAAA
>ENA-OWNT01000530-OWNT01000530.1-seawater-metagenome-genome-assembly--contig:-NODE-530-length-83183-cov-7.229310_pt1 | contig 83183 bp, 52 predicted proteins | sample MGYA00238136_ERZ651165 | MGnify/ENA primary metagenome ERZ651165 (study PRJEB26861, sample SAMN08777766) | seawater metagenome | isolation source: coastal seawater | place: USA: Florida | collected...
CACGAGGTCTGCGCCTGCGGCGCTTGTGGGGGCAAGGTGTGGCGCAAGGACGTGGAGACCAGCCGGCACTACACGGTAGTGAGAGCCTACGTGCGATGTCGGGTCGTCCAACGCAAACGTGTGGCGTGCGTGTACTGCGGCACCTACACCACCGCCTAGCCCGAACTGTGCCCGCAGAGACGGCATGAACCGCCTCTGCGGACTAGCGAGAACGTGGGCCACGCCTTAGTTGTGGGGAACTTGACCTCACCTGCAACAAGGAGGGCCCAGTGGGGCGCAGTAACACCACCTGTCGAGGCCGGCTCCCGAGCCCACAAGTGTCTGCGGATGACGCGTCGCTGACGTCGTTCTCGGGGGTCGTTCCGCTCATTCGGTTCATGGAGGAGAAGCTCGACATCGGGGGTGGGCTTCGCAAGGTCGCACCCAGGGACGGGGTGCGTCGCGTCTACGCCCGCCACCTCGTACTCCTCGCGTTCATGGTGGCCGCGCTCATTGGCGAGCACCGCCTCGCCCATGTGGAGGCCCTGCGGGGCGACGCCGTCCTGATGAAGTTTCTGCGACTTCCCAGGTGGCCGGTCCGCAAGGTGTTCTCGGCAGCACTGGCCAGCGTGTCCGACAGGGGCATCGCCGTGCTCCACCAGCTCATCGCGTGGGTCGCGTTGGCGCCGCTCGTCGGACGGAGCCACGCCGTCATAGACCTCGACAGTTCCGCGGTGGTCACCTTCGGACGTCAGGAGGGGGCCCGCTTCGGCTACAGCGGCAAAGGTCGGAACCGCCGGCGCCACCATCCGCTGGTGGCGTCGATTGCCGAGACTCGGACTGTGGTACGGGCGCTGTACCGGGACGGTTCGGGCATCGGTGCTGAGGAGACCATTGGTTTCCTGGAGAGGGTGTTCTCGACGGTGCGCGAGCACATCGGAGAGGGAGTCTCACTCAAGTTCCATGCAGACTCAGGGTTCTGGTCGAATGCTCTGGGCACATGGTTGCTGGATCAGGGGGTCCCGTTCATCTTCGCGATGCCACTGCGGCCCGGGCTCAAGTTCATGCTCCGCAACGCCAGATGGCGGGGTCTCGACGGGGACCCGGACATCCAGGTCGCCACACTCCGAGGGCAGCGTCTGAAAATGGATCCTCGCCTCCGCATCGTCGGGATCCGGCGCCGCGTGCATGAGCCGAAGGCCCCGCCCCAGGGCAAGCGCATCGCTGGGTGCACGCGGTGGCGCTACCAGGCCCTCGTAACTGACATGGACGGTGTTCCAGAGGAGCTCTGGCGCTTCTACAACGGCCGTTCCGACTGCGAGCGCGTCTTCCGGACGGCCCGCCAGTCCCTCGGGATGGGCAAGCTGGTGGCCCACGCTTTCCGGCCCAACGAGACGGCGTTCATGCTTCGCCTGCTGGCCATGAACATCGACCTGCGTTCTCAGGCCGACCGCGAAGCGCAAGCGGAACGCGACGCACGACCCGTCCTCCGCCAGGGGCTCATCCGCCGTCAGCGAGCGTTGCACAGGACGCCCGGACGCTTGCTGCGGAGGCAGGGGCGGTGGAGGCTTCGTGTCCCCCAAGTCCCGAGTCTTACCCGCATGTGGACCCACTACGCACCCGACCAGGCCGCGATCGAGTGAGTCCACCAGCGCGGTTGACCTGCCCCCACGGAGCGGTGGGGGAAAGGGGGTGGTCTGTCTCGTGGAGACAGCGCAACGCCAAAATACAACAAAAACCTACGTCGACCAACGTAGTCCGTTCACCCTTTGAGGACGGACGCCGAGGGAGGCACAGTTCGGGTTAGCGGGATTTGCCAACCTCCGCGAGGAGGAGCTGAAGGCGCTGGGATACCTGGAGGAGTAGTTCACCTCGCCTGGGTGTGCGGAATAGTGGTGGGGAGTAGGAGAGCTGCCGGCTTGGCTGCCGGCTTGACGGAGAGCAGATGGACCTGAAGCTGCTGCACCGCCTCGATCTTGCGCCGTCCCCCGCAGGTGGGCACGAAGAGGACGCGGGGCTCGTCATCGTCTCGAATCACACGGCGGGTCCCCCGACACCCGCCGAGCCCGACCTGCACCTGACCCTCGACGACGCCCTGCTCCATATCCACCCCAGCGGCCGACCGATCCTAAAGCTCGCGCTCGATATCGACGCGCTCAGCCATGTCTGGGACAGGCAATCCGGGAACCAGCTGAGGGTCGCGGCAGAGACCCGGCGTCTGCTGGCGGCGCTACGCCCGTTCGTCTCGAACCTGCGCGCCCGCGGCACGACAAGTCCGGCCAGCTCCGGGATGGCGGCCTCCATTGTCCCCACGGTGATCGTCTGTGCACCGGAACCCATCGCGGTCTGGTTGGCGGAGCTGGTCGAGCTCACCGCGGGCGGCGAGACGCTGTCCACCCATGCTGTCGCCCTCCCCCACGCCCTCGCAGCGTGGGCAATCGCAGACCACCCCCTGCCGACGGTGACGTGGATCGTTCACGCTTGCCAGCACTTCCTACATCTGGCGGTGGTGGAGCATCGGGGGGCTCGGGGATGGAAGATTCAAGCAGCGACAGCCAGGCTGGAGCCCAGACTCGACGATGCTGCGCCCCAGATGGGCCGGGCCCTGAGGGCCATGATCCCTGCGTTGGATGGAGCACGGGTGCCCCGCCTGGTTAGCGTCAGGGGCGCTGCCGCGGGCGATGCGGGGCTCGTCGGCATGTTGGTCGGGCTGACCCCAAACGTGCAGCGCGGTCGGCACGACCTGGCCTTGACAGTGGGCCAGGCATGGGCCTCCCGCGACCTCCGCAGCCAGCGCTTGCACACGCATATTCGCGGGCGGGCCGTCGGAGCCGGCTCGAATCGGTCCGCGACGGCAACCTCTCGCCCGGGTCGGCGATCGGCGCCCCGGGCGTCCCACCCGCTGGCGCTCCGCCACTCCTGGAGCCGCGGCGTGTCGACCCAGACCGTCACGTTCCACGCCAAGGGCCCCCAAGCCTCGCCGGAGCCGGCAGCGCCGGACACCGCCGGCCCGATGGTGCGCTCGCCCCTGGGGATGTTCGTCGGGGGCCTCGCTTGGGCCAGCTCGCTCGGCGCGCTCTGGCTGACCGACCACCGGGCTGTGTGGATGTGGAACCTGTTCATCCTATATGAAGCCCTCGAGCAGCTGGGCCAGGGGGAGGCGATGCGCTGGTACACCGTGGTTGGGGTGGTCGGCACCCTGCTCGCAGCTGGACAGCTCGCGCCCGAACTAGACCTCCGGCTCGTGTTGGCCCTGGGGTCCCTGGGGCTTGCGCTGGGCGCCGCCGGACTGGCTCAGGTCCGCTGCTCCACGCCTACTGGTCTGTTTACCGCGTGGACAGGGCGCAGTAGCCAAAGGTAGAGTCGATCCCCAAACGTGCTCGCGTTTCCGCCGCTTCCACGCTGGTCAGGGAACGAAGGCGGAGGGCGCCAAACCAGTGTCCCTGGCGCTCCAGGACACCGGCTTCGTCGAGCGTATACCACTCATCCGTGGACGGTTCCGTCCCGTCAGGCACCAAGAAGGCCAGCGACGCGATGCCGTGGCCTCCCGGCCCGACAACTAGGCTCCCGGTGACCGCGTCCCACACGCAGATCGCATCTCCGCAGATACCTGCGACATCTTGACTCCCAGGAAGCCACTGGAGCTGGGAAAGGGTGGTGTCCTCGTCCAGTGAGAGTCGCTGCATCGTCCACACTGCAGGCTCGGGATGTGGCGCCCTCGTCCACACCTCGCCCGACGTGCAGCCGGACGACACCACCAACGCCTCACCGGCGCTGTCGAATCGCAGCTCGGGCTCCCCGCAGGCCCCCGCCTCGCTGTTGAGCTCCACGGCGTCCGTGAGCGCTGCGGCGTCCAGCACCACGATGCGTCCGTCTGCAGTGCCGACTGCGAGCGATTCCCCCTGCGGGTCGGACCGGAGGGCCACCACTGGCAGTGAGCCGAGTCTCGCCGACTCCGGATGCCGCCTCGTGTACGGTCGCGTCTGCCACGCGCCGATGGTGCCATCCGGGGAGCCCAGCCACAGCGTTGAGCCGGTGGGAGACAGTTCCATCGACGAGACGACGCGGGGCGCACTCCAGACGTGGGAGAGCCTCCCGGTTTCCTGGGAGAGCCAGACCCCACCCCCGCTGGACAGGACCGCCACCGTGCCGCCGTCGTCACTGACCGCGCCAGCGACGAAGTCCTGCCCCGAATAGCGGTGGCCGGAGCTGCCTCGCCATACGACCAGGTCGCCGTCTTGGTCGATGGACAGCAGGTAACGTCCACTCGTGCTGCCGCGCAGCCAGGTAGAGGAACGCCTGTCCCAGTCCTCGCAGTTGGCGGAGGGTACGCGCCCGACCCACCACGCTTCGCCCGGGAGCTTGGACCCGGAGCCTGCACCACAAATGCGGCGGAGGTTCCCCGAGCGCTGAAGCCAGGGCGGCTTCCAGGAGCGGGGCGCGCAGCGCACCAGGCGGAAGTCAACGTCCCGACCATCGACTACGGCAGCGGACCAGAGCGCAGTCGCGGAGGTGTCGCCCGCCTGCCGGATCGACTCCACCAGGTGGGCCAGGTCCGAGTGAACGATACGCACGGTCGGGATGCCCGGGGGGGCCCGCACCAGATCGTCGGCCGAGCGGGCGATGACCAACAGGCGGTCGTCGGCACCCAGCCCCTCAGTCAGCCGTTCCAGGTTGCGTTCGGCCCAGACACCGGTGAGGACGACCTCGGCGCTACCTCGCTCGATGAGCTCGGCGGCCAGGTCCTCCGCGTCAACACCCGAGGCAGCAATGACGACGCGCTGGTGATGGGAGAACACCTGCTCCGCGCCCGTGCCTCCTGGCAGCTGGCCGCAGGCATGGAGGGTCGCACCATCGAGGGCCTGCACGCAGCCAACGGGAACGCGCCTGGATGACTCCTCGACGAATACGCGGTGCCCCGAGGTCTCATGCTCCAGCCCCCGCTGCCCCCCGACCGTCACCACAGACACGCGCTCACCCCGCGGGCCGCCAATCGTGACGGCCATGCCGCTGCCGTCCGAAGGGATGACGGCGGGAGGCCCAATAAGTCTCCACATGCCTACGGCACACAACACGATCCCCAGCCCCAGGGACAGTCCCTCCAGGATCATGAGTTCCGGGGTCGCGGTAGTCTTGAGCAGGGGCCGCTCGCTCCATCCCAGGACTCGCAGCATGTGGGCGACTCGGTGGGTACGGTCGTTGAGTCGCCACGGAAAGCGGATCCTGCCCTCCAGTGTTGCCTGTTCGGGGTCCACCTCAGCGGGGCAGTACTGCTCCATACGACACTGCAGCTCGCGGGCGATATCCGCCGAGCCGCGCAGCTGGAACAGCCGATGAATGGCGTCACTTGGCTCCTCCAGCCACATGCCCAGCCAAGCGTGCTCCATCCGGTTCCACAGCCGTGATTCTACCTCGGATCCCACCATGCGACGGAGCCACAGCTCTTGCCACGCCGAGGTCGCTGCGGAGCGCTCGCCGTCCTTGAGATAGCGATTCAGGAGAATCGCGCGCTCGCCTGCAGTGAGCGATAGGGGAGAGCCGCCCAGCAGCGTGGTGAGGCGCCGCCACTCCCAGGGGCTCAGCCCCAGGTCGAGACGGCTCAGCACCGCGCCAGCCGTCGCCTCCGTGACCGGTCGGTCGGACATCGCCAGGACGGTCAGGGCGCGACGAGCGATGCCGGGGAGGTGGGCGACCTCGCGGGCCGGCAGGGGGGCCTCGGCCGGGCCGGTCTGGGGATGGTCCGCCCCTAGCACCGCCGGTAGATCCTGCGGTGAGACTACGGGCAGCCCGACCGCCAGGGCCAGCCGCCTGCCCAGACCGAAGCCGAAGTCGACCACGGTGACGTCGGGCCAGGATCGCAGGAGGCGCCAGGACACTCCAGGCCGCCATTCGCGGCGAGCGGTGGTCAGCTCGCCGCCGTCCGAGAACACCACGATTCGTGCGTGCAAGGCCCGCCCCTCCGCCTCGACGAGGTTGAAGCGGGGACCGTCGAGCCACTTCAGCGAGGTGGGCACCCGGTAGAACACTGCGACACGGACCGGCACGCCGACTCTGCGCAAGGCGCCGTGTGCCTGGTCGACGACCCGACCGAGCAGGGGATCGTCGATCGCTTGGTCCACCCAGAACCACACCTCCGGCGGAGGCGCGGCGGGACGGAAGCGCAGATCGAGCCAGCCGCCCGCTCGCGCAGTCGCGCCGACCGTGGCGTCGATGTCAAGCCTCAGCGAGCCGTGGCCCCGCAGGTGGGAGAAGCGCCCGGCCGCCCCGCAGACCGCAGCGGCGCCAAGCACCTCCCTCTGCACCGGTCGGGGGTGCGCGTCGCGGCGCACCGTGCGCGCCAGTGCCCCTGGCTGGGGCCGCACACGAGGGAGACGGTGCAGGGAGAGGTGGACGAACATCATCAGGCCACCCAGCACGGCCGCCGCCAGGCCTGCCACCACCAGCCACCAGGTCTCGGTCCGCGGTCGATCTTCCACACGCAGGATAGGGGCTCCCCGAAGCACGAACCACGTGTCCCGGGATCCGACACCCGGATCGCCTACCTCCGCGAAGCGACTGACGGCTGCGTTTCCGGACTTGGAGAGACTGGGCTGGCCAAGTCCAGGCCCGCTCGCGCTCCGGCTTCCGACCCAGGAGCCCACCACCCCGCTGACTAGCAGCACGGCAGCGACGGCCAGCGCGGCCTTCGACACGCGGCCCGCGTCCGCAAAGGAGGCGTCCGCCTCCGGGTCCTCAAGTGTTGGCCAGAACCAGCGTAGGGCCCAAATCAGGACAAGGAAGAGGGCCACGCCGATGATCCAATCAAGGACCATGTCGGGCAGGTTGCCGTATTCCAGCGCTCCGCCGATGGACTCTCCGGCGAGGAATACTGCGGCGGCGGCTCCACCGACCACCACCACGAACGCCAGGGGCAGCAGCACCCGGCGGAGCCAACTGCCGGCATCTTCTCCCCGGACACGAGCGAGCAGGGAGAGGCCACTGAGGATCACCGCGAAGGCCAGGAGCGAGAAGGGATCCGGGTACGCGAAGCTGCAACCGACGGAAGGGCGTCCACAGCCCCGATCCAGCGCACCACTCGTACCCCGCGAGACCTCGTCGCCCTGCACGGTGGGGCCGGGCTCCTGCCCAGCGTCGCGTGACCTGGTTCGAATAGTCCTTGAGTTGTTCCAGCTACTCGTCGGCGGGCCGGAGGTTGCCTCTCCACGGCTCCCGCCCGGCCCGCCGATACCTACCTGCTCTGTTGCGGGCACCTCCGAAGCGCCGCCCTCCGCCGCACCTGGCGGCTTCCATGCCGCCGTATTCTCGCGGTCTCTGGAGGGATCGTCGGCGCCCTCCGGCTGGGGCAGGTCGTCTCGTGGGCTCCCCTGTAGCTCGTCGGGATCCGTCGTCGGAGAGGAGCCTGTGTCGGTTTTCGTCTCCTGGACCGGCCCGATGTCCGGCTCCGCCACGGTGGTCACATCGTCCGCCAGGAGCCGGGCGAGACCGTGGCTGAAAACGTTTGCTCTCGCAGCCAGCCAGGTTGCGCCGAATGTCAGCAACACCAGTAGCGCGAGGATGATCCACTGGCTCGTGTTAGGTGCCGCCCCGCTGGAGGGGGGCTCTGTGACCGGCAGGGCCTCCGCTACCGCGAACTCGTCATCCTCCCCGGGCGGCGCGGGGCTCGCGGGAGGTGGGGGAGGTGGAGGAGGAAGGGCAAGTGCCGACCCCTCGGAGGACGGCGGGGGTGCCTCATCCGGCCCGGCGGCCGGCAGTGCGCTCGACGACTCCAGCTGCGCCGCCGTCCGGTCGTACCAGTCGTCGAAGATGGGCTCAAAGATGGCCAGCTCGTCAGCGGAGAACACGACCGCGCGCGCCACCCTGCGACGCACGTCGTGGCGGTCCAGCCCGGGGTCCAGGTTCTCGAGGATGGTCTCAACCTGGCCGAGGCGCTGTCGGGGGATCCGCGTGAGCCCAGCGAGACGCAGCTCATGGAAGAGTGCAGGGAGCCCGGACTTAGTCAAAGCTGCAGTCGATCCTCTTCGTACTTGACCAGGAAACGGAGCCCGGGCAGCTCGCGCAGTGCGGCGCTCCGCAGGTTGGCGGCATTGACCCGCCTCCGGCGCAGGTAGCTCATCCAGCTCATGAACTCGCCTGTCGCCGGCGGCTTGTGGATCACCCTCTTCCGGATCTCGCCGAATCGGTCGACTGCAGCGGCCAGCAGGTCGCGAGCGGTGTCGGTGCTTCGCGCTGACCAGGCTCTGGTCAGCATGTCGGGGGTTAGCTCGATCTTGTGGCGCATGCAGCGCCGCACGAATGGCTCCGGCAGCGGCCGCTCACCGTTGGACGTGATCACGAAGATCGGTGGACGCAGGCACTTCCTCCGGATCACGACCTGGTTGTCGAAGGGATGCCGGAGGGTCGCTTGGTCGAGCTCGTGGAGGAGATCGTTGGGGAATTCACGCTGGGCCTTGTCGATTTCGTCGATCAGGATCACGCTCGGAGCGGGGTCCTCCAGCGCCCGCCAGACCGGACCCTTGGTGAGGAAATCTTCGCGCGTCTTGCGGTCGCCATCGGTGCGGTGGTTCGCCTCCCGGAGGTAGCCGACGTGGTCCATATGCCACTTGAGTTCCTCGGCCGTGGAGGAGGACTTCACCGTGAACTCGTACAGCGCGATGTCGAACCATGCCTGGATGTAGTAGGCCACCTGGGTCTTTCCGGTCCCGGCCTCTCCCTCCAGGAGCAAGGGCATGCAGCCGGCGATCGCGTCATTGATCGCCTCAAGCAGCTGCGGGTCGGGGCGATAATAGAGCTTCGCCTCCTCCGCGTGGTCACCCGCGCCCACCGGGGGTGCCAGGTCGGTCAGCGCCTTGCGATGCTCCTCGCCTCGGTGGTTGGGACCCACCTTGTCTCCGACTTTCCAGTCCGCCACTCTTCATCCCTCCAGCTCGGCCAACAGGTCCAGCCAGCCATCTCTGAGTCCTCGCTTGAGTAGACCACACAGGTTCAGGTATCGACCGGCGCTGTGACGCCACAGCGCGTCCACCAGACGATTGGTCGCATCGCCGGTCCCTACGGAAGCGTCCGACTCGAGGAAGCTCCGCACTTCGTCACGCGACAGCTCGGTGAGCGGCTGGAGCACGCGGAAGGGGATCGAACGCAGCCCGTCCAGAGCGGCGTCCAGGCGATTGGCGTCCGCGATCTCGAAGCCCTCGACCTGCAGGCTCGCGACCCCGACCACCAACCAGCCCGTGGGCACCTCGTCTCGCCAAGCCGCATCGAATTGCTCCACCCACGCAGAGATCAGCCGGTCGAGGTCCTCCACTCCCGCCGTCACCCATGGGCCCGCCTCGACCATCAGCACGCGACTGTTCGACGCGCCGAACCGCTGCCGCCTCCGCGCGGCGGCGGCGAGCGCACCCGGCCCAGGCTCGGCGTCGAACACGAACCGCAGCTGGTCGGACAGTCGCGGGGAGAAGCCGCCACTCCACCGAAGCCCCGCGAGCTGGCGCAGGCCCACCGGGGTCGGCGGGTCCCGGTCCCGCTCGATCTCGTCGAGCAGCTGTCGACCCAGGTCGCCGGGCGAGTCGTCGCCGCTGCCGATGACCACCAACGAGCCCACGCCCACTCCCCGCCGCTGCCACTCGCGGATCGTGAGGACACTCCGACGGCGCTGGGTCTCGCGGTCGAGTCGGTGGCGCACCTGCCGCCAGAGCGGGACGTGCGCACTCGGCATCAGCCGAAAGGTCTCGGCCTGCTGGAAGACGTTCCAGACACCTTCGTCGCCGCCGGCCACGATGTGGGCCACCGCGCCCGAGGCCGTGTGACCCTCCAAGCCGAGGCAATCAAGGAAGGACGTAATCCCGTGCCGCGCGGCGGCACGGGAGGGCAAGCCGGGTGCGGTCCCCCTGGACCGGCGTACCACAATGAGCTCGGACGGGGGCAGGATCAAGGGAATCGAGCTCCACCGAGCGGTCGCGCTGGCGAACACGAAGGCGGGAGGCGGGACCGAAACCAGCGCCTCGGACGCGCAGACGATCGAATTGGCGTCGACCGCCCCGTATAGGTAGAGGAACCAGCGGTAGGCCCCTTCGTCACGGGCGATTCGGGCTATCTCGGCCAGCTCGCCCAATGGCACAACCGCATCGGCTGCCCGCTGGTCGGGCCACAGCTCGCGCATCTTGTTGGCAAGATCCTGCGCGTGGAGCTGCGCGTCCGGGGCTCCCGGGGCGAACATGAGGCAGCGCATGGCCTGCTTTGGACGGATGGACTGATGCACGGGCTGGACCTCCCGGGCCGCCACAAATGTCCAACCTCTCTTCACGAGCGGCTCCCCGCCAGGACCTTTGGTCTCCCACCATGGGAGCCAACGAAGTGTCGCCTGATCGGAGATGATACGCATGTGGAGGACCACCTCGTCCAGGCGGGTCGGCACACCGAACAAGCGCAAAGAGAGGTCCGACCACTCCGAGCGTTTCCCGAGCAGCAGCTCAAGGCGGCTCGACTCCCCCAGATCGACAGCACCCTCGTGGACGAGGCTCCCGTCCAGGTGGATGCGACGCCGCAACACCCGGGCCCGCTCGACCAGCTCCACGCTGACTGTAGCTTCCTGCGTGCGCCGCCCGGGCTCTCGAATGGAGGCCTGCCAGCGGCGCCCTTCGAGGAGGGCGGCGAGCGGATCCAGGCTGCCTGCACGATTCTCGACGACAAGCATCAGCTCGTCGGCCCGCTGGGTCTGCGCTGCGGCAGGACCGCTGATGTGCCGCCCCGCTTCCGGGATGCTCGCCACGACGGCTGCGAAGTCTCCGGGCGAAAGCCCCGCGAGGCGCTCGTACAAGTAATGGCGTGAGGGGGTCGACAAGCTGTCCATCCTGGTGACGTGTCCACCATGCCATAGGTTCGATTGCGCTGTGTCTGCGAAGCGCAGGAACCGCACGGCACGGATGGCCACCCGTCGGCTGTTGCAGCCAGAGGCAGAACTCGCGGACGTCGTGGCCATCTGTCATGTCGTTGGTGGCGGGGGGCCTCCCTGAGCCTACCCTTGGTACGGAGGCCGCCTTACTCTGCATGCTTCGTGATCAGCATGAGACTATGTGGTTCAGTCACATCCAAGATGTGGTTGTCCTCGGTGGCCGTCCGACCTACGGTGGGTGGGGGCGTCGGGCGAAGCGGGTGCAGGCGCATGGGGGGCGGCCGTTATAGGTTCCGCCTCTGTGCGCGAGCTGCGACGGGTACTCTGTGCATGCGAGGGTTGTCATCGGCGCGCGGAATCGCAAGGGGCTCGAACAGCTGTCCCGGTACATGGGGAAGGGATAGGAACCAACGAGCGCGCCGCATCGCTCGAATACATGGCCGCCCGCTACCTCACCGCCGTCCGCACGGTGGCTCCCTGGGGCCCCTACGAGCTCGGGGGCTGCTCCCTGGGGAGGGCCGTCGCCTTCGAGATGGCCCGTCAGCTCGAGGCCGAGGGAGAGACTCACCAGTCGGTGGTGCTCATCGACAGTCCGCTGCCCGGCACCGAGGCGGGGGCCAGCCTGCACACCCCGCTCGCCGAGGTGGACGACCCCCTCGAGGCCTTCATCGGCCTCGACTCGCCACCCAGGCCGGCACCGACATCCCCGAGCCTGTCGAAGCCCTCCGCCACCTGGCCCCCGATGCCCGACAGGTCCACATCCGGGCGCGGGTGGGGCGCGATGCCACTCTGGCACGCTTCAGCGAGGCCCAAGGTGGTCGGTTGGGCGAGGTCTTCCGCACGAACCTCACCGCCCTCGTGGACTACGCCCCCGCCGGGGATAGGAAACATCAACCATCCTCGGAGCCTACCAAACCGCCCCTCGAACCGTCCATCCAGCGTCGCCTCCCACCGCGGCAGCTCGGGACGCCTGGGACCTCAGCTCTCCAGCACCGGCAGCGACCCCAGAATTCACCCTGCGGATCGTAGTGGACAGAGCCCTGCCTGCCCGTCGCGCTCCTCGCTTCAGACGTGCTGCTCCAGGTCCACCGCTACGGCGGGCCACTCGCGGAGCGCGTCAGCAACGCCTGCACCCGAAGCGTCGCTGGCGGCATCACCACCGTTCGCAGCTGCATCGCATGACCGCACTTCGGACACCCGAAGCCGACCACTCCAAATACCCGTCAGAGCAGGTCTCTACACGCGCGCCACCGCGATTTTCGCGTCGGGCGCCTCGACAACCGGGCCATCACCAGCGGGGTATCGCACGACGCCGAGTGTGTACCGTTTTGGGCCGACGGCACCTTCGCACTCCGGGTGGCTGTCGCGACCGGACAGCCGGCGCTCGGCATCTTCCGCGACCGGCTGACAGCGCTCGCGAAAGTGCTCCGACGCTCCCGCATCAAGCCTTGGTGCCCTGGGCACTGCGCCGCTCCGCCTCACCCTCCAACCAGCAGCGGATGCCGCTCCAACCGGGCAGGAAGGGAGCGTCGTCCCATCCGCTCCAGTGCGGGTTGCTGCACCCCCCGCCGAGACCCGCCCCATACCTGACGGCCAACGTCCAAAGCCCCCTGCCACCTACGCCTCCATCAGGTCCCACCCCACCAGCCCCTCCTCCACCACCTCCTCCACCGCAGTGACCCGCCGCACCACCGTCCCATCCGAGCCCCGCCCTCGCGCCACCTGCACGACCACATCCACAGCATCAAAAACCCGAGCTCGGATGGCGCGCAAATCCGGCGCCGTCGGATTCTGGAGCGACATGCTCTCCAACCGGCGCAGCGCAACCGCCGGCGAGCGGGCATGCACCGTCGTCACACCGCCCGAGTGTCCCGTCGTCAGGGCCTCCAGCAGGTCCCAGGCCTCGCCCCCCCGACACTCCCCGAGAGCCAGACGGTCCGGCTGCATCCGCAGCACACTGGACAACAGCGCCCCATACCCACCCTCCCCGGGCTTGAAGCTGCCCCAGCAATGCGCAGGGGTCGGGGGCACGATTTCTTCGACGTCCTGCAGCACAAGCAGGCGTTCAGCGGGCGGGAGGTGGGCCAGGAGCACCTCGGCCAAAGTGGTCTTGCCCGACCCGGTCTCGCCGCTGACCACAATGTTGCGCTTGTGGTGAACCAACAGGTCTATCAGACGGTCCAGAGTCGCCTGGGAGAGCGTCCCTGCCGCGACCAAGGCGGCGCCATCGAGGTGTTTGCGGCGAAACCGACGGATGGTCAGCCACGGCCCCTGGCCGCGGTGGGCCAGGTTCTCCGAGATGGCATGCACCCGGCTTCCATCCGGCAGGCGCACGGTGATGTGGTCCCCGCTCACCTCGCTGCCATCGAGCCGTGCCAGGAAGCGCACCAACGCCGAGAGTTCGCGGGGGCGCAATCCGTCTGACGCGACTTGGAACCGCCCACGGCTGGCGTGGTCGACGAGGACTCGGTCCGCACCGTCGATGAGGATATCGGTCACACCGTCGTCTTCGAGAAGGGGGTGCAGCGGCCTCAGGGCATCTCGAAGCACGGCGGGCCACGCTTGCATCACTGTCCCTCGATGCGAGAGAGGCCGCGGCGTGCGAATGCCGCATCTTGTTCGGACCGGGAGATGTCCAGGCAGGTCATGTACAGCTCGCGGGCCCGATCCGGATCCCGCGGTTCGCCATGCTCCTCAAAGTAGGCGGCCCGGCACAGGGCGGAGGCCAGCTCGTCTCCGTCCGGCCAGGCCCCAACGAGGGCCGGCGAGGACGCCTGCACCTGCGCCACCAGCTCACCTGCCTGGAGCACCCCGCCCGCCTCGAGCCAGCTCGTCGCCGCGTCGAGTCGTGCGGTGTCGCGATCGACCCGAATCGCGTCGCATCGCAGCCCGGCACTCGAGGTACATCCCAGCCGCCAGGCTTCGTCGAGGTGGCGGGCAGCGACAGGTCCAGCGCCTGTGCGGAGGGCTGCGGCGCCGAGCTGTCTGGCCCGCTCGGCAGCCGCGACCGACTTGCAAGAGAAAGGACCAGACTCGTCCGCACGCCACGCCTGCCACTCCGACGCGCAACGGTCCGTGGCCCTGGCCTCGGACCAAGCCCCGAGGCACACCCACACAGCACTCCACAACGCAGCACTCCACAATGCAGCAATCCAACGACTCACAGGACCCCCAAAGAAGCAGCCTTGTCTTCCATGAACACCTGGACCAGCGTCCAGAGGTAGTGGACGGACACGCCCACCGTCGCAAACACCGGCACCGCCAGTGCCGGAAGGAGGTTGAGGGACACCAGACTCAACTGGGCCTGCCGCGCGGTTCCCACCTTGTCGCGCTCGTGTCGAGCGAAGTTTCGCAGCGCATCCTGGGCCCGTCCTCCCGACTTGACCGCAGTGCGGAGCTGGCCTCGCAGGGTTGCCAGCGACCGCGCGGGGATTCGCTGATGCAAGGAATCGAGGGCATCTCCGAGCTCGTGGTCGCTCAGGTGCAGCAGCCGCGACGTCCACAGCAGCTCGGCAACCAGCCACTTGGGGGCGCCTCCCAGCGCCTCGGTGCGGACGGCCTCCTCGACCGCCCGTCCCATCGTCATGCCAGCGGCGAGTCCCGTCGCGAGGCGGTCGGCGAGGTCCGGGAGATGTGCTTCGAGCCACGCGACCCGGTCGGCCTGCCGGGCTTGGAGCATTCGAGCGGGCGCGTCCCCAACTGCAGGCAACACGACCACGAGGACGACGGCCAAGGGCGGCAGGGCACCGACCCAAACCAACACCAGACCCAAGACTCCCAGACCCATCCCCAGTCGGCTCGCTCCTTTTTCGAGCTGGTGCCACTCCGCTGCGGTCATGGCGAAGGGATGACCGGCCTCCCGCAGCCGCCGGGCGAGCTGGGATGGACAAGGCTGCCGCGAATGCCCGAGCCAACGGATTGCGGCAAGCCACTGTCCCCGTCCCCCACCTTGGGAACGTTGCCTGCGTCGGTGCAGCGGAGTCGGCGCACCTCTCCGAGGCATCGGAAGCGTTCCGCCCAATGCCCACCAGGTGGTCAGGCCCGTCAGCACACCAGCGAGCACGGCGCCCGTCATGACACCCCCAGGTGTCGGGTGTGCCGCAGCGCCGTCGCCGCCACGACCACCGACACGACGAGAGACAGCGTCAGGGCCAACCAGTGTTCAGGAGCGAGCCCGGCCCCCTCCGGTGAGACCACGCCCATCAGAGCTGGCACCTCGGTGAGCCCGACCACCAGGATGGCAATCATCACGTAGCTTGCGGCAAGCTGGCGCAAGGGACCGCGCGCGAGCGCGAGCATCCGGTCCCGGTGGGTGGTGCGGTCGTCAAGGTCCCGTGCGAGTAGTGTGAGGAGCCTAGCGAGCGGCGCGCCACTCCGGTCCACGGCTGCCACCACCCCCGCCAGCTCGGAAAGACTGGAAGACCCCAACACAGACGCCCGAAGGGACCAGCACTCCGAGAGTCGGCCAGAGCGAAGAGCATGCAGAATCGCGACTCGGCGGGCCTCCAGAGCCGCAGGACCGTCCGCATCTCGGGCAGCCTCTCGCAAAGCTGGAGCTGGGGCCATCCCACCGTCCAGAGCCATGGCCCACTGACGCAGTAGTGTGGGCAGGTCTGCAGAAAGGGCACGCTCGTGGCGCCGAGACCAGATCCGCTCAAGCAGCAAGGGTCCCAGAATAGCCGCCAGTAGCGATGCCACGAGGCCAATACCCAAGCCAGAGGGGCCCCCCTGGCCAACAGCCACAACGGTCGCCACCACGCCCCACCCCAGACACCAGAGTGTGGCGAGGGGCAAAGGCCGGCAGGCAACGCCCCGCTCGCGGGCCCGACTGTGCCAGGAAGCCGTAGCACGCGCCAGTCTCGGCATCTCAGGGTGTTCGAGCACACCGAGCAGCAGGGCCACCGCGGCACCGACGCCCACAGCTACCCACGGATCGAAGGTCACCGGTCACGCCCCAGTCCCACCCCGAGTTCCGAGAAGGCGTCGAAGGCGTCGACATCCCAGCGGTCGGAGGTGGGGTCCCAGGTCAGGATGGGGTCTGTCTCGGCGCGACCGTCCCGGAGCACCGGCCGCACGACCTCACGGATCCGGCGCTGCCCAGTGGCTCGGTCTCGACTCACGAAGACGATGAAGTGGAGCGACTCTGCGACCTCTCGGTGAACCCGGTCCCGGTCCGATCCACCCCGACAGGCAAGGTCGATAAACGTAGACAGCGCGGTCGCCGCATCCTGGGCATGGATGGTGCCCATCGCACCGCCGTCGCCGACCCGGATGGCCTGGAGCAGCTCGGCAGCCTCAGCACCCCGCACCTCTCCGAGAACAACGAGGTCTGGCGTCAGTCGCTTGGCGGCCACCAGCAGGTCCGCGTGCGCGATGGCACCCGTGCCTTCTGCGCCGGCGGGACGTGCCAGCAAGCCGATGTGGTTGCGGCCGTCGGGAACCTCCACCTCGGCGACGTCCTCGAGTGTAGCGACCCGTCGCGATGAAGGCGCTGCAGCCACGAGGGCCGACAGCAGGGTGGTCTTGCCCGCTCCCATCGAGCCGGCCACCAGGAGGTTCTTCTGGGCGACCACTGCCGCCTTCAGGAGCGCGAGGCCGGCACAGTCCATCAGTCCTCCCTTGGCCAATGCGTCGAGGCTTCGGGCGAACCGACGCTGGCGGCGGAGGGTGAAGGAGCCTTCTTCAGACCGTCCGACGCTGCCGTCTTGGGCGGCGATTCGGCTTCCATCGGCGAGGGTGGCGTCGACGAGCGGCTGAGCGCGGGTAAGCTGACGGTCGACCCGTGCGAGCTGGCTGTCGAGCAGGCGACGAAGGTGGCCGAGGGGCAAGACAATGTCGGCCCGTTCGCGCACGCCGCGCCGCATTGTCCAGATCGAGTCGGGACCGTTGGCCTCGATCTCCTCCACATCGGGGTCATCCCAGAGAGGCTGCAGCGGCCCCCACCCCAGCAGGGCGTCCTCCAGAGGCTTCTGCCATTCCGGCGTGTCTCTGCATACGTAGGCGACCACGCGCCGAAGCTCGGCCTCGAATGCATCCACAGACCCGAACAACCAACTGGGGTCGGCGTCCAAGGGGTCCAGGTGCCGCAACACTTCGGCGCGCGCGGCTTCAAGCTGGCCTGGGTCCAAAGTGCTCATCGCACTCCCTCCCGCCAGGCCTCGCCCTTTCGACGCAAGGCATCCAGCTCATCGAGGGCAGACCCGCCAGGACTGCCGACCACAAGCGTTGCGACAACAATCAGCTCGCCCTGATAGTCGCCGCGATCATGGCCTCCGAGAACCTGGTTCAGCGGACCGAGCCGGTCGAGGATGGGGAGGGTCTGGTTCATGTCGAGTCCTCGGTCGAGCGACCAGGTGGCCAACACCGTGGGCTCGTTGACCCGCAGTCGAATGGGGTCGGTCTGCGTGATCTCGCGGGTGTCCACCACGACTGTGCGCCCTTCGATCTGGCGGGTCACGGGCTCGGCCACCCGAAGGTCGAGGTTGGCTCGCATCACCCGGGCATCTGACAGCACAGAGACGTCCGTGAGCTCGAGCTGAACGCCCGTCTCCACCTCGATGAGCTGTGGGTTGCGTCCCCCTTGCAGCGTCCGTTGCACCTCACCGAAGGTAAGTCGGACTGGTTGGCCAATCTCGACGGGCACCTCGCGCTCGTCGTAGCGGGTCTCGGCCACTCGGCCGCGCCCAGGTCCATTGAACATCGCCCCGGTGAGCTCGTCGGGACCGCTCCGCACGACCTCTCCGATTTGTTTCGCCAACGCCACGGGGTCGGACAGGTTGAAGCCCCAGCGGACCCCGTCCTCGACGGACGCGCGAAAGACCTGGACTTGAAGGCGGGCCTGCGCGGCTTCTTCGTCGGTGAACACGAGGCCGCCACTGTCCTCCCAGCTCCGCAGGGTCGCCTGTACGCGGGGCGGCTGCCGAAACTCGGACGATGCGACAACGACGTTGTCTTGGCAGGAGAACGCCAGCCCTTCGAAACCAGCCTCCTCCGCCCTTGAACGCCACGCATCGAGCTGGTCCGTGCAGGCACTCACAACCACCTTGATGTGTCGTCCGTCTTTGAATGTGAGCGAGCCCGACCCTTCCCGACGCGCCACAACATAGACCGTTCCCCGTCCGCTCCTGCGCCAGACGAAGACAGGGTCGTCCTTGTCCCGCACGACGACATCGGGCACCCCCGGGCACTCCGCCACACCGCCGACGCCGAGGTGGACAGTCGGCAGACACGCATCGGCTGCCCACCCAATGGAGTGGCCGAACAACATCATCACAGACAACATGGGGACCTCGTCTAAATGTCCATCACCTGGCGGCGTGGAGCGACGGCCTTCGGAGCACACGGGACCGCGGTGGCATCGTCGGGGGCCAGCAGGGCCGTGGGTGCCACGACGCGCGGCAGGGAGGTGGAACAGCTCGCCAGCGCTGTGTCTGTGTTGGCGGGCACCTCCAACAGCACCTGCGACGGCCCCACCGTCAGCGGTACTCCTTCACCAGCGACCAGACGCCCGTCGACGGAGAGCACACGCACCCCCTCGACCACCGTGTGGGAGCCGACAATGACCGAGACCCGCTGCTGCGGACGCACGCCGCTCGCCAACAGTGACAGAGTCTCCCAGCCCGCCCGAGGACGCCCAAGCTGACTGCAGTCGCCCACGCCCATGTCGGAGGTCCAGGGTCGGTCTGACTCGACGGCCCGCAACTCACCCAGACCGCGGCACGCCTGCACGGCCTCGAGAACCTCCACGGGCACCTCGAACTGAACGGCCTCAACTCGTGCGGATGGCCCCTGCGAGCCGTCCGCCACCACCCGGTCGGCGACCCGGAGCGCAACAACGCCATCCACCACGACCAGGTCGCCGAGTCGCAGCGAATACACCCCCCGCGGGACCACACCTGCAGCATCGATGACCACGCTCCGAAAGCCTGGCCGGGCCTGGGCGAAGTCCGCCGGCTCGACCACGGCACCAGCCACCAGCCAGCCATCGACGCACCGACCGGGGTCGACCACCTTGCCCTCCAGCCAGTCGAGGTTGCTCGCGGTGGCTTCGAGCGCGTCCTCCGGCGCATGGCCACTGCGAACCCGAAGGCTCTCCCGGCCGAGGTGGCGGGGTGCCGTTCCATCCACGCAACGAATGAACTCCAGCACAACGGGAGTCTCCTCGGGCGGAGGCTCCCAGCCAGACCACAGGGCGGTGCATACGCCCACGACCGCCGCGACAGCAATCCGCTTGGGTTGGGAGAGGACTGGGGACGAAGCGCTCATGGACGGGCGAGGTCCTGGAGTTGAAGGGTGAGCTGGGCCTGCACGAAGTCGGCCTTCCACTCCCACCTGGCCCCGGAACCTTGTGTTGTGACTGCGAGCTGAAGATCGCCCGAGGACGACGACCAGCTCTGCTGCGCGGACAGCTCTCTCTGCCACCGTTGCAACGCAACCGCGCCCACGGCCTGGCGCAGCTCGACGGTGAGGTCGGCCTGGGCACCCGGGGCCCTCTTGGTGTGGCGCACATGCGACGCTTCATGCAGCCGACTGATCCAGGCGTCCACCGTTAGCTCGGTCAGCATGGCCACAAACACTGCGGTCGCGCAGATCAGGACCTCTACACCCTGTGACATCGAGCCACCCCCTCAAGGAACCAACACAGCCCACTCGCCACCCTGGCCGGCGGCCTGCAGCGCTGGACCCGACGCGAGCCTGGCTACGTAGGTCGCACTTCCCTCCTGGCCCGAACGCACGGCCAGAGCCCCGGTCAGCCGACGCCCCGACACCCCAACTGAGCGCGTCGCCGTGTGGGGGAGCTTCGCGAGCGACAGTGGCACGAGACCTGTTCCCAGGCACTGCGACCGAGCGGCAGAGAAGGCCCCATGAAATGCGGGGGGGCCCGGCGGACCGAAGGACGCGGAGACGCCCGTTGCGGTGGCCTTCACGGACAAGGACGGGTCAAGCCCCAGGTGTTCGGGGGGACGCACTGCGTCAACACAAGTCCGGGCAGATGGCAGCCGCGGAAGGTCGATGGACAGCGAGGCCACGTCGAGGTCCGGAAGGCCACGCGAAGCGGCGAGGCGGTGAAGGTCGGACCGCAGGCGCGCGCGTGGGTCGGACAACAAGGCCTTCTGCCAGGCTGCCACCGCCCCCACAGAGGCTTCGGTCTTCAGTGTCCGTGCAATCCAGGGCTCGGGCGACACCCAAGGCGTCGCCGTCGCCGCGGCCACCAGCCCGCGCAATCCCAGAAGCTGCGCCTGGTGCACGGTCGCAGACTGCTGCGCCGTGGCTGCGCCGTTGAGCCGCACGGCCAGGTCCTGCCCGACCAGCCAGGCCACATCGGTGGCGGCCCTCGCCTCCATCTCCACCTCCACAGCGGTGTGGCCGACCATCCCGCGCATGGCCAATGCGCAAAACAGCGATGGGCTGGACACGAGCAGGCCCACCGCCGCGGCGCCCCGGCGTCTCAAGTTCCACCCACGAGCATAGCGGTCTTCCCCGCAATCACGCGCTCGGGAGATGCGGACAGCGCATCCGCGAAGACCCAGGCCACGGGGTCTGGGCGCAGGTCGTGCAGATAGCCGACGGTGACGTCCAATCGACTACCCGGCGCAATCCGAGTCCCATCCCGCACAAGTCGGCCATCGAGCTGCACCCGAACGGCGACACGGGCGACGGCTTGGGACAGGTCGCCGCCCAGCCGGATGCCACTGTCAGCGGCCAGCCGACTCGCCGCGCGCCGGAGGGCGGGGTCGATGCCAGTTCGTGGACCATCATCGGGGACCAACGGCAGAAGGGCCAGGGCAGCCTGTGCACGAGACCGCTCCATCACCCCGGACTTCACGCGACCCTCAGCATCCAGTCCAGCCGCGACCGTCCGAGCTGCCCGGAGCGCGCCGGCGCGGGCCAGATCCTCCGCGATGTGAATCCGCGCCAGGTGGTCCATGGCCAGCATTGCACCCACCATTGCAAGCCAGGGGAACAGGAGGCTCGTGTGGTCGTGCATCCGTCCTCCGGTAGGTCAGGGCAGGGCTTGCAGCCAAGCAGCAGCGGCGACGCCATTGCGCAGAATCGACACAGCCAAGGCGCTGCCCAGCACCCCCAGCGTGAGCCAGGTCAGCATGGCGATGAGATGGTCCACCCACTCCGACATGACCTACTCCGGGAAAAAGGTGCCGTCGGCCCAATACAAGAAGTCACCGTCGAGCGCGATGAGCACCCCCGAGTAGCCGTAGGTGCCCGACTGCATGTGGAAGAACTCCCAGGTCTCTCCAGACGGCGACTCCGTGACGGTCGCGTAGATGTCGAGGTCATCCCCGCAGCCGGTCACGACGCTCTGCATCACCGGCAACACGAGGTGATGGTCACCGGCTCCCCATGTGTGGGTGATCTCGCTGGAGGAGGTGTGGGTCTGGTTGTGTTGGACGCTGGAGAAGCTGTACGACGACACCGTCAGATTGGGAATGCCGCCGATGAGGATCGGATCGGCAAAGAAGTAGCCGTCGGCGGTGCAGCCATTGGTCGACGCCGATGCTGACAGAGAGCTACCCGACAGGGAGCAGGAAATCAGGCCACCCCAGTCCCGGTCGCCCCCATCCTCGTAGTACGACATCGGGCAGATCCCGAGTGTGTCGCCACCCGAAGCGGACGTAGACACCGACAGGGTGGTGGAGCTGCTGTGTCCGCCGCCAGAGCTTCCCCAGGCGATGCGGTCATCGTCGAGCTCGACATCGCTGTGGACGTCCACGAACAGCGCCGCGTGGAATCGGAATCCATAGGTCTCGCCCGGCAGCTCAGCGGAACAGTGGCCCACGGTCAGATCGAACTCCACGTAGTCGCCAGTCGGCACAAGCTGAGGTGTCGACGTGAACCACTCGCACCACTCGCCATTGTCGAGCACGGTGTCGGGCAAGATGGCCACCGTCCAGTCGTCATAGACAGCATTGCTGTCGTGGGCGGTCGGGAGCGGGAGCTGCACGGTGGTGCTTCCGTTGGGAACCACCTCGATGAATCGGTCCACAGCGACCAGCAGACCCGTCTCTTCATCCACCTGCTCCCCGCTGTCGCAGTTGTCGTCGATTCCGTTGAGCACCTCGGTGGCCGCCGGGTTGATGGCCGCATCATCGTCGTCGCAGTCGGTGTCGTCGGCAACGTAGTCGGTGGGGGCGGTGCAATCCTCCAGGCTCCGGTCCGGGTCGCCGAAGCCATCGCCGTCGTCGTCGAGGTAGAATGTCGCGGTCACGCCCTCGTCTTCTGCACCGTCGCAGTCGTCATCGATGTAGTTGCACGTCTCGGCCGCACCCGGGTGGATGGCCGCTGAGCTGTCGTCGCAGTCGGTGTCATCGGCGGTCCAGCCGGCTGGAATGCTGCACAGCTCTGCCGACACCGCCCGGTCGCCGAAACCATCCCCATCGAGGTCGCGCCACGCTGTCGAGCGTAGCCCTTCGTCGGTGTCCCCATCGCAGTCGTCGTCCTGGCCATTGCAGGTCTCGGTGGCCGACGGATAGACCGTCGCATCGTGGTCGTCGCAGTCGAGCAACGCGGTCACATGCACCGCCACACAGCCCGCTGCGCCAGCATCGTATGCGCCATCGCCATCCTGGTCGAAGTCCTCGTCCACCAGGCCATCCAGGTCGTTGTCCTTGGCATCACAAAGCTCGACCGCGCCGGGATGCACCGTCGCATCCGCATCTCGAGTGTCGCCGGCACAGGTGGTCCAGCCGTCGCCGTCCTGGTCGAAGCCATCGTCGATGAGGCCGTCGCAGTCGCTGTCGAGACCGTCGCAGGCCGACTCTCGACCGTCCTCATCCTGCATGCCCGGGTGTACATCGCCACCATCGGGGCCGGAGTCGAGACAGTCTCCCGCGCAGGTCGTCCAGCCGTCGAGGTCGACGTCGAAGTCCTCGTCGATGTCTCCATCCTGGTCGTTGTCGAGACCGTCGCACGCCTCTGTTGCGTCGGGATGGACCGCCGGGTTGGCATCATCTGCATCCAACACACCGGCCACACCCGGGCAACGGGCTGCGTCGCGGTGTCCGTCCCCGTCGGCGTCGTAGCCCTCGTCCACCTCGCCATCACAGTCGCCATCCCTGTCGTCGCAGGCCTCAGCCTGACCGGGGTGGACCGTTGCGTCGCTGTCTCGGCAGTCGCCATCGCGTTCCGTCCAGCCATCTCCGTCGTCGTCGAACGCATCTGTCCCCTCGTCGACGACCCCGTCGCAGTCATCGTCCCGGCCGTTCCCCACCAGGCCGCCGTCCGCACCGACCTCACCCTCGCTGGCGCCCGGGTGAATACCGGGGTTGGCATCGTCGCAGTCCCCCTGCTCCTCGGACAGCCCGTCGCCATCGTCGTCGCCGGCCTCGGTGCCTTCGTCGACCCGCCCGTCACAGTCGTCGTCGATCGCATTGGGAAGCTCGACTGCGAACGGATGCACGTCGGGGTTGCCGGGCTCGCAGTCGCCCTTGATGACACCGTCGCCGTCGAGGTCGGGCACGTCGGCCACCCGCTCACAGGCGGGCATGGTCGAAAGGCAAGCGAGCGTGGCCGCAATGTAGAGTCGATTGAAGGTCAAGGCTCACTCCTCGATGTCGGCGAAGGGAAGGGGGACCTCGTTGGCCGTCCAGGCTCCGTCCACGCGCCCCAGATGCAGAACCAAGGGGTCTTGTCCGGGGGGCAGCTCCAGCTCGCGGGCTCCGACAGACAGGCGCGTGGCACCCTCGATGGGCAGGTCGGTGAAGACCCAGCGCCCAGGCTCGACCGAGTCGGGGTGGAACCATCCCGCTCGGCCTTGCTCGACGTCGTCGGAGGCCCGCTGCACCTGCGCAGCGCCTCGGTCACCGGCCACGAGCGAGACCGAGACCCCCTGGGGCACGAACACGACCAAGGAACGCACCTCCGCACCGGTCGACGGCTGCCATCGCTCCAGGAGCTCACGGGGGGTCAGGCCGTCATCGCCGACGGGAGCGTCCAACCGCAGCGCATCCTGCTCGGCGACCATCTCGAAGGCCAGCCCTGCCGCCCCCGGATTGCCGGCGGCGGCCTGGGCGAGTCCACGCCAGACCATCGCGTCGATCCAAGCGTCGCGGGTGCCCTCCCCCAACACCCCCGGCTGACGCCAGCGACCGTCGAGCTCCCGCATCACCGTGTCTTGCTCGGCAAGCAACGTGATGCGTCCGCCGTGCCGCTCCGCGCGGCCGTCCGCCGGAAGCTCCCACTCGCCGGCAATCATGGCCAGCAACTCCGCGTCGCGGGCCAGGCGCTCCACCGGCGTCAGAGGCGTGTAGGTGGGCTCGGTCCCCACATCGACCACCGAGACCGCCTGTTCCACCGCGGCCGGCAGCTCCAACGCAAGCTGTCGGGCGCGCTGGGCGAGGTCGTGTCGCCCGCGGACTTCGGACAGCCCGGCGTAGGCGGCCAGTCCCTCGGACAGTCGGGCACGGCGGGCTGCATCGAGGTCCCTGGGCCGGTCTTCGTAGAGGTTGGCAAACGCCCGGTCAGCCAGGCTGCTCACGGAGTCGACCGTCGACCGGAATGCGTCGAACTCCAAGCCGGCCCCCAGGTCTTCTTGAAGGATCTGCCAGACCTCACCACACCAGGCAAACAAGAACGCAGACCGCTCGGGCCAGGGCAGCTCCGCCACAGGTCCACTCGACAGCTCGCCCAGCCGTTCCACCAACTCGGGCACCCGCCTCTGGTCGCCCAGGACCGACAACAGATGCTCGTAGCCAATGCGGGTCCACTGCACGAGCTCGTCGTGTTCCTCAAGCTCCTGTCCAACCATCGCCCGACGAGCAGCGGCGATGAGTCGGGTCGCACTCTCCTCTCGGTTGTCGGAGACACCATAGGCGAGCGCGAGGGCGTGCAGGTGGGCCCAGTTGCGCATCACACGGAGGGTGCCGGCCTCGGTGGAAGCCGAGCGCTCAGCCTTTCGGAGCAGGTCGGTGGCCTCGGCGTAGCCGGCTCCGCCAGCGGAAAAGGACTCATCCGCGCGGTCCATGATGAGCTCGGCCCGCCAGAGGCTCGCGATGAGCGGCCCGTTCCCCGGCTCAAGCGCCACGATGCGTTGGACCCGGCGTCCCTTGTGGCGGTAGGCCACGCCAGGGAAGCCACCAATGTCGTCCAACAGCGGGGCGCGCTCGAGTCGGTCGGCGAGACGCACGAGGGCCGCGGCCACCGCGACGGTGTCATCGATGTCACCCGCACTGTCGGTTGCACTGGCCAGGTCGTCCACAAAGCCGAACACCGCCGGGTACAGACCTTGTGGCGGGCCGTCGAGTGACCGCACCTCCTCGAGCCGAACAGCCTCGACATAGTGTCGGCCGGCCAACACAAGCGGGTGTGTCCCGTGCAGCAGTTGGTCCCCATCCCGTTCGGCAACCGCCAGCGCCACCCGACCCAGTTCCTGCTCACAGGACGCGCTCCGTTGCAACATGCACCTGCGGGTCATCTGGTCGTAGGCATCCTGCAGATCGGCGTCTTCGGTCAACGCGAGGGTGTTGGACACCACGGGCTCTGCAACCGGGCCATCGACCTCGGCCGAGGCAATGGGAAAACTGGCGGACAGGTAGAGGAGGTGCATCAGCATGAGGGCTCCTGTGGACGCGTGCCCTTGGCCTGGGTGGACCGAGCTGTGAACCGAAATGTGGGGCTGGGTACAGTGGGACGTCTGGGACCGATTCGAGCCGCCATTCCAACACTCACGCGGGGGCCCCCGGCAGCGCCTTGTGGAGGTGCGACCAGTGCAGGTCGGGCCGACCATGAACCGGGCGCTCCGACCTGCACTGAATGTCCATCCCAGACACAACCACCGCACCGCCCTTGACCGAAACGGTGAGAGAACGCCCCGCGTTCATGCGAACCCAGGTGCAGACCTCGCTGCGAGCCTTCATCTGGGCGCCCGAGAGTGCCTCCGATCCGCCTCCCTTGGAGCCGCCAAAGCCCGACGGCGCCTTTGCCGACCCGAAGCCAGAAGCCGGTCTGGAGCTGGAACTCAATCCTCCTCCACCAGCGCCGCCCAACCCGCCAGGACCGGGCCGGCCGGTCAGGCCCGAACCGCTACTCCCCCCCACGCCTCCAAAGCCGCCGGTCGCTTTGGCCGAGTAGCCATCGAGACTCTGTCCACTGGTCCCAAGTGACCGGCTTCCGGAGAGCCCTCCGTCCTGCTCACCAGAGAATCCACCGCGGGGTCCCCCAACCCCGGTGAGCGCAACCGCCCGACCGAGTGTCCCTCCAGCGACGGAGAACCCACCGCCGCTCTCCCCTCCTGCAAACCCCCGGGGCTGTGTTGTCGTCGTGCGTGGGTCGCTCGGAGTCGGCTTCGGACTCGCGGCTGGCGGAGGTTCCGTGTCCACCTCATCCGCGGGGCCGGACCTGGCAGCGATGGCCGACGGGACGGGAGGCGGCGCAGGCTCTTCGGCCTCGGTCTCAAGTGTGGTGGCGATAACGACGATTCGTTCGAGTTCCTCGGCCTGTTCGGTGACCACCACAGGCGCAGGCTCCGGCATCCAGAGCGACAGCACGACGAGCAGGGCCGTTGCAGTCGTCGCAATGGATGCCCCGAGCCAGTCCTGATGGTCGAGCTCCGTTCCCCGCGGGACGGACAACTGCGCGGTCCTTTCTGCACGAATGGTCCACGGGCCGACCCGCTGCGCTCCCCGGTCCAGACGCAGGGGTCCCGACTCTGTCTCAAGCCAGATGCCGTCCGACTCAACGGTCAACCGCAGCAACGCACTCCTGGTGTCAGAACCCGGCAGCCCGATGTGGGCAACCGGGCGCGCATCCACCTCGATGACGTCGACGAGCACGTCATCCCAAAGGAATGAGACCTCAACCCGCGCACCGGGCGGCCGAGCGCTCACGGCTGCTCACCAAAGGCGAGACCCAAACGACCCGTCGCCAACACAAGCGGCTGATCCGGGGCTGCGCGCTGGATGTAGGCCCCGCCGTCCGCCGACAGCTCGATGCCCAACTTGCTGCTGCTGCCGGGCCACCAGGTCAGTCCGCCGCCCATGTGTCCGCCGAAGGTGAGCTCGGTGCGTTGGTCCTCGAACTGTCCCAAGGTGATGGTGCGGGTGACAATGGCAGTCCCCGGACCTGTCCACGCCGCCAACCCCAACCCCGACAGGGGCATCGCTGCCACTCGAACGCCCGGAGACAGCCGCCAGTGCGAAGCCGTGAGCTCGCCATCACGGGTCCAGCCGTCCCAACGCGTGGGGACGGCGTCCGCCCGGCCATGCTGGATCGCCAGACGCCAGCCGAATGGGCCGGCCACATCTCCGCCGACCCAACCCATGCCCCCCATGGCACTGGCGAACACCTCGTCAGCCGCGGGACCCAGGGCGTGTCCATACTCAAGCCCGAAGCCGTAGCCGACTGCGCTTTCACCGCCCTTCGGACTTCGCTGTCCCCCATCCGCCGAGCCAGACTGGAACGGCGGCTCCACCGGCAGCTCCGCCTGTCTTTCGCCACATGGCAGCAACGCCAGAGTGGCATCGGGATTGGTCTGACTCGCCAGATCCCACGCCTTGGGGAGGGCCGGACAGACGCGCAGGTGGTCTTCGACCCGCCGCGGACGCACAAAGGCGGCCTCGCCGGTCTGCCCGTCCACGGCAAGCTCGACCTGACCGCAGATGTGGAAGAACCAGGTCCCCTCCGACCAGCGCACATCACCAAAGGCCAGTGAGGCGTCATTGAGACCACGGCCGGCGGTGGCCGTCGACACCCTGGCCAACCCATCCGGGAGCTGGCTCACGTCGAGCGGAAGCCGTGCGTCGAGCACCGAGCGCAGCATGTCCGGTCCTGCGTAGGGTTTGTCCGAGGACGTGGCCACCACCGCACGGTCGACGATGCCTTGCACCCAGTCTGGACTGGCGTCCGGGCAACCGCTGGCATGGGCGACCGGGAAGGTGGCGCTGAGCAGGAAGCTGAAAGACGACAGGACGAACACACAGCACCTCGCAGGCTTGGAGCCCCCTTGGCCTGGTTGCGGCGCGCTGTGAAATCTGGGCGATGGGGGTGCCACCAGGCCGAGTTTCACAGCCTTCAGGGCCCAGCCCATGTGGACGCAACCCTGTCCTGGAGGACCCATGAAGATGCGTGTGTGGAGCGGTGCGGTCTTGTCTTGCCTGTTGGGCTGCGGGAGCCTGCAGCTCCCAGATGACCTCGATGGGGACGGATACACACCGCGCGGGGGCGACTGCGACGACACCGACCCGACACGCCATCCCGACGCTGACGAAGGCATCGAGAACGCGGAGCTGGGCGTCGTTGTCGGGACCGGAGTCGACAACAACTGCGACGGCCGCGTGGACGACGGAACTGCGAGCTTCGACGACGATGGGGACGGCTTCTGCGAGGTGGCGCCCTGTGTCGGAGGGCTACCTGCGGGCGACTGTGACGATGCGTCTGCAGACACCTGGCCGGGAGCTCCAGACCAGGTGGATGGCGGGGACAACGACTGCGACGGCACCCTCGACGAGGGCACCGAGGTCTTCGACGACGATGGCGACGGCTACTGTGAGGCGGCGACAGGACCATGCCCCGACGGCAGTCTGCCTGGGGACTGCGACGACCGAGACGCCGGCGTCCATCCGGATGCGCAAGAGCTGTGCGACGGACGAGATGAGGACTGCGACGGCGTCATCGACGACGGCTACGACAACGACGGCGATGGCTACCCGACGGCCGAGGTCGAGGGCTGCGGTCCAGACCTCGACGACCAGGATGCCGCCGTCTTCCCGGGCGCCGAAGAACTCTGCGACGGCGTGGACAACGACCAGGACGGTCTGGTGGACGAAGAACACGACCTCGACGGCGATGGGTGGGTGGACGCCAACCTGCCGGAGTGCGTGGCCGAGGTGACCCGCCTTGGGGGCGGTGATTGCGACGACACCGACCCCATGGTGGCCCCCGACCGGCCCGAGCTGTGCAACGAGATCGACGACGACTGCGACGGCCGCATCGATGGGGAGGACGACCCCGAGTCTGTGGTGGACCTCGATGGGGACGGGCACGTCTGCGAGGCCGATCCCGGCGACTGTGAGGGCGACCCCACGCGCAATGTGTCCGCCGCGGACATTCCGGACGGTCTCGACAACGACTGCGACGGGGTGGTCGCGGAGGACCAGATCGACGACGACGGAGACGGTTGGCCGGCCTGGGAGGACTGCGACGACATGGACGCGTCGACATGGCCCGGGGCCCCCGAAGTGTGTGATGGGGCGGACAATGACTGTGACGGCGTGGTGGACGACGAGACGGGGGCCCAGTGTGAGGTGGCGGGAATGTGAGGTGCGGGTGGCAAGTGTCCGTGGATGTCAGCTCGGTGGCACGGTGGAGTCGGTGGGGCCGGTCTGCGGAGCGCCACCCGGAGTCTTGTCTTGGAACGCCGAGGCACGGACGCGGCGCCGGAAGCCGTAGCGGAGGGCGTCGTGGGATTCGTGGGGATTCGTGGAGGCAACTTGCTGCCGGAGCGAGTCTGTCGATTCCCGGAACGGAGGCTGGAGGTTATGGCCGGTCGTGCCCGGTTCGGCGCCCTTGCAGAAACCACATTCACCGATTCATCTCAGAGGTAAAATGGCTACCCCTCGAGCCAAGCAGGCACTAATAACACTCTTGCTACAGCTTTTCCCTGAGAAAAGCAGCTCCGCACGAAGCGACTTTCGATCGTTCGTCAACGCCTTGCAAGAGGAACCGACCATCCTGTCCTCACTACCAAACACGAGACTTGCTCCAATGATTGATATCGTGGAGCAACTCGTGGAACACCTTGACCGAAACGGCAAAATAGACAGCAAGTTCTGGGCATGCCTGTCCAGGAAATTCGGAAAACGGTGGATGGCGATAAACAAGGTGAAGCAGATGTACATGCCATACCAACACTACCCACCGGAAGACCTGCCAAAGATTTCTGAGCTCAAGGACAGCGTCCTTGCCGCACAACGCAGCGCTGAAGGATTCAATCCAGATCACCTCTTTGCCGCGCATGAACTGGTGATCGAAGTAGAGCTGTACCTTCGGCAAGGTATCAGCAAATACTCTACAACTGACTCCGAGCAACTCTACGAGAAATGTTCCCAGGTGCGACGGATTGTACAACGGAAACAGGCCACAAGACGGGTAGCCACTGTAGCCGCGCTCATTCCCGTGTATGAACTGGTTAAGGCTGTCTTGGGCTCCGCGGATACGGCAGCCAAATGGGCCACTGCCAACTGGAAGGCCCTATCAACGACCACCGTGGGGGTCACAATCGCCACAGTGACCGTCTGGCAGACATTGCCTTCGCCACAGTTCGAAGACGGGACATTGATGGCATGCTCTTTAAACAGGTTCGGACAGTTGTCGTGTGACTCAACTGGGATGCACCAGGTGTACGGACGGCATGCGAACGCTCCAAAAGGTGTGGCCGCCCAAGTAAACGATTCCAAAAAGCGGCTATACACCAAGATATCGGTAGGCCACGCCGGTGTCTGCGGCTTGGCCTTGCAAGGCACTGTAGACTGTTTCGGTTATGCTGCGGAACTCGTGGGCGACGGTGGACCGAATTACCTCCAACGAGTCACCGAGACACTTGGAGTCGGTTCCGAGGTCCTTGGAATTCTGGACACATATGAGCCATCGACGCGGGGACCCAGTTCGCTTGAAGAAGAACTCTTCTCTACATCGCGGAGCCATTTCAGAACGGTCAGAATGGAGCATGCACCGCGAGACCAGGTGTTTGAGCAACTTGATGTCGGCCGCCAAGCATGCGGCATTCTGGAGGATTCAAACGAGGTTGTCTGCTGGCCAGAGCATCCCGATTGGGGGGCCCCGCCCAGGGGCGAGTTCTCGTCCATAGCTGTCGGACATCATCAGGCCTGCGGAATCACCGCTGAAACAGACGTGAAGTGTTGGTCTGAAGCTGGACCTGACAAAGCGCGGAACCATGAACCCGAGGGGCAAGGATGGGTAAAGGTGAGTGTTGAAGACATGGTCAGTTGCGCAATGCATGAAACGGGGAGGGTTTACTGTTGGCAATGGGACGGCAGCACATTTTCGCCTGATACTTCGCACTTCACGCCTACGGACGTCGCGGTGTGCATCGGTACATATTGTGTAGCAGATGAACACGGCAAGGCACACTGTGGAAGGATAGGTAGTTCAGACATCTGGCCTCGGGGAGAGCTGGCTGACATTGAGGCCACCTGCGGGGCCAACTGGTTGTGTGGTGCCGCAGCCGGAGATTCGGGTCAGTGCATCACCTTTCCTGAAGCTCGTGCCTTCCTCTCCAACAAGTCGACCTGGTCGACTTCAGGTAGCTGAGCAATGGCGCCAAGCTCCCCAACCGGCGCAGCGCCCCTCGCTTTTCCGATGGTTCGGTCCATCTTACGGGCGACGCGCGCACCCTGGTAGCGGAGCAGAACCCGTGCTGCGCGTTGTGCCCAGCGCAAATCTGTGGGCTGCACAGTCTCGCCCCAGGCCTCAAGGTTCGGAACGCTCCCCAGCGCATCCGCCCATTCCTTGAGATCGGTGGGGACACTTGGCTCCACGAACTGGCGCCAGGGCGTCCACGGCACCCTCATGACCCTGGACTTGCGTGCCTCCTCCTTCTCAAGGGCGTTCACCCGACGCATCGGTTCCCCATCGGCAGGCGGCTCACCCGCCAGTCGTCCGCTCGCCCACTCCGCAATTCGAGCCGTCCATGCCTCCGATAGTCCCACATTTGCGACCGGAACCTGCTCGTTGTCCCCGTCAGCCACAGCGAGGAAGGGCAGATCCCAACAGGCGATGCCAAGCCGATGCTCCAGCGCCGACGAGAGCCGCTCAAGCGACTCGGGGCGCACTGGACGTGAAAGCCCGAGCACACCAGTCAGGTCAATCCGGCCGCGCTCGTCACTATTGCCGCCCATGGACGCGTAGTAGGCAACAGCGGCCTCCTGGAGCTCCGCCTTGCGGAGCAGGTCACAGAACAATCTCGCGAGGTCGTCGGCCAGCAGCTTCGGAAGACAAGCTCCACCGCTGGTCTCCTCCCCACGGACCACCCTGGCCCGACAGCGGGCCTGCCCCTGCAACGTCAACAGGGCTTCCTCGACCTGTTCCGGCGTGTCCATCCGCTCGATGGCCACCTGCGTCAACCGTGGCTCCCCCACCGAGCCGACCGCGAGCTGCCAGTTGCCGTCGCCCCACACCCGGTAAGCCGTCCAGTCGCTCTCCTTGACTTCATCGGGGTTCCTCAAGGCCTCCTCGCGCAAAGCCTGGCGGGCCCGCAAGGTCGCCTCCGCCAACAGGTCGCCCGCCTGGAGGTTGGCGTACAGCTTCTCTGCGAAGAGCTTCGCCGATGAGTCCCGAATCGACCAACCCGTCGCCACGACCACCCGCGCACCCCTGTCACGGAATGCCCGGGCAAGGTCGGTCTGGTCCATGTCGTCGGTCTCGATGCTGCAGCAGTTGAGCACCACCAGCTCGGGGACATGCTCCGAACGCCAGACATCGTCGGCTGTCAGCCAGACCGTGTTGCCGAACTGGTCCGTTCCGAGCTTGACCGCGCCCTTGTCCCCGTGAGAGGCGATGTGGACGATGCGGTGTCGTGAGGAGAGAATCTCGCGCCGAAGCTCCGGCGGCGAGACCTGGGCGTCCGGCGAGCCCGGGGCGTCTTCGGTGCGGACGGCCCCGTCGCGCCAGATCCGTCCCATGGGGGCCAGCTCCGAATACTTGAGCCGGTGGTCGTTGCGGAGCATGTCCCGAACCACCACAGCCTCTTCCGAGGCGCGCTCGAGGTCACCGGTTGGGTTGCCGACGATGAGTGCGGTTGTGCCCTGCCTTGGCGAGGGGTCCCGCCACCGTCCGGTCCTCCGAATGACCGAGCCCCGTGCGCAGAGCGGCTGGCCGTCAACGCAGAGGGCCTCCCACGGCACCCGCTCGGTCCGTTGGTCGAGGATGAGCTCGACATGCCGGTGGGTGTGAAGAAGCGGCCGGAGGCGCTGCGGAAAGATGGTCAGGGCTCGGCGGTAGGCCCCGATGGTCGAACTCTTGGCCTCTTTGATGAGCTCATCCACCAAGACAGGGTGTACCTCATGGTGCTCCCGCAAGAGCCCCCGCGCGGTCATCGCCGTATACCGCCAGACCCTTGGATTGTCTGTCTGCACCACAGTAATGGCCAAGCGCCGCCCGGTCTGGGACAACTGCACCGGTCGCTGCCCCGCGTAGCCGTCGCCCGCCGACTTGCGACCCCCGTTCTCCACGATGCAGACGCTGGGGGGGGCCGACAGCGAGGTGAGCTGGTTGAAGCGGGCCAGAGTGGACGACAGCTCCAAGAAGTCGTCGCGCCAGGTGACCGCAATGCGCAAGCGGAACGGACGCAGCCCGAGGTCCTTCCAATCGCCCGGCTTCTCTTTGCCCAACGATTGCGCCCGCCAGGCGGCGGCCCTCCCTTCGATTGCACCATCGATGGCAGCCACAGCAAGCTGGGCGACTGTGGCGTGGGGTCCTGGGTCGGGAAGAAAGATGGCGATGGCTTCGGCCGAAGAGCAACCGGTGTTGGCCTGCTGCTTGCTGGTCAGGAGGGTCCGGATGGCGGACTGAACGTGTCCGCTCCAGGCCGCTGGCTCGAACAGATGGGCCGGCGCAATGGGCACGAGGATGACCTCACAGCCCGCACCGGCCACGGGGTGGTCGGGCAAGCCCAGGTTCAGAACAGCAAGCTGACCGCTACGGAGCATCGCGCGGTGCTTCGGTTGGACGACGACCCCACACAACTCCTGAAGTCCTGCCAGAGGCGTGTCGGGACCGGTGGGGACAATCAGCCGGCGGGACTTCGAGCCCGCAATGCCACACCAGACAGGCTGCACCTCCTGCGGCAACCACTTTGCGTTGTGTAGGGCGCGGTGGACGGCGTCATAGCCCGAGAGGGGGTGGAGGGTGCGCGCGGCGTCTCGGCCGAGGGAGTCGTCGAAGGGCGCGAGGGGAGGAAGAGGCAGAACCCTTGCGGTCCAAGGTCGAGCGTCGACGGGGTCTTGATGTTCGGCCGCGGCGTCTGCATCGGGCCCCGGTTCAGGGGGCTTCCCCTCCCGCTCGAACACTCGAGTGCTCAGTGGCTCCAACGAGCTGGGGACTCGGACGTATCCGTCGCCGGCGCCATCTGTCGCCCAGTCGGTGTCGGCAACCCGCCTCTTTCCATCCGAGTCCGTTCCACTGCCCCCATCCGCACTGCGCAACGCATCGAGCTGCTTGTCGACAGTCGTTGCATCCATCACCCGCAGGCGCTGCGTCCGCATCCACTGCAGCACCCTTGGACTGAGGGGCTCGACATCGGTTGGGTTCAGCGGCGCGGCAGCCGGTGGCGTCACGACCTCCTGCGCAACCTCCGGACACATCAGCACATTGAAGTGATGAACGCCGTCGGGCAGCTCATCCAGGACGACCTCACCGAGAGGAAAGGGACCCCGCATCGCCGACACAGGCGCGATCCAGTCATGCGGCTCACCGATGGCCAGCTCGGATACCAGCTCCACGACATGCTTGGCTCCCGACCCCGTCCACGGAATCGCAATGGACTGGTGCGGAAGGAACGGAGGGAGGCCTTCAGGGCTCTTCTGAGCGCCACCGCCAACCACAACCTCTGTTCCTGGCAGCGCCGCATTCAATCGCTCTGACAGGTTGGTCGCAAGAACGACCTCCCAACAGTCGGCCCCACGCTGCTTTTCGTCGTTCAGCTCGACCACATGGCCGTCTGCGTTGCGGTTCGGACGAATGCTCGCAAGCCCTGGCAGTTCCATTGGATTTGGAATGAACTTGAGGACGTCGAGCAAGAACGCGCCTTGAAGCAGTTCTCCGATTTCGCCAATGCCCACCGTATCCGTGCTGGCGAGCTTGGCAATCCGCGCCACGACGCCCGACTTGCTTGCGTCGACAGTGGTGCCCAGCAGCTTGTTGAGCGCCAGGTCTCCCCACAGGGGGTCGTCGGCAATGGTGCGGCTGAAGGGGGCGTTCACCGCAATGTAGCGCCTGGGCAACCTGTCCGTGCCCCCCGCATCTGCGCCGCGCATCTGCTCCAGGCGCTCCCGCCACAGGTGCTCAGTGACAAACCCACCCGTGGAGTGGGCGATGACGTGGAACTCATCGAGGTGGCGGCTCCCCAGCACGCGTTGCAGCGCGTCTGCGACCTCCGCAACCGTCGCGCTCAGCAGCGGCCGCCGAACGAGCCAGAGACGCTGTGGCTCATTGCTCCCCGCAAGGTTGCGTGCCTCCCATTCGCCAGCCACCGGCGCGGCCAGCTTTCGTATGTCCGCACACAGCCCTGGCACCACCAGTGCCTCACCTGCCTTCGGCGTCCTCCCTTCCCAGAATGAGGGCTGCCGAAACCACCCATCCTGCCAGAACTCCAGCGAGACGCCATGTTTCGCCGACTTGCCAAGCCCAAGGGCCAACCGTTCGAGCTTGGGCAGCCAGGTCTTGACCTGGGACGGCCGCAGTCCATTGAACGACGCCGCAAGGTAGTCTTCGGCCCGGCCCATCGCGTTCTTGGCAATCCGACCCACAACCGGGTTCTTCAACGCTGCAGACAGCAGACTGGTCAGGAGCTTCGCGCCACCCAACACAAGGCCCACACTCAACGGGCCCCGGTACAGCCGCCAGGTCTGCAGCCCCCGGGTCCCGTCGCCACCTGCGCCTTCCTGCAGTGCCTTCAGCCGGGCCGCGCTCATCAGCAACGACCGCTCGGCCCCCACGCCCGGAGACGCAATGGCCACGAGCGCCGTGGGGTCCAGATCTCCCAGCATTCGCAGCGTAGAAGAGCTTCCCCGCACGCCGAGCTGAGCGGGTCGGCCATACAGCGCCTCAAGTTCGGTCGACATCGCCTTCCCTCAGCCGAGCCTGGCATCCATGGACGCCCGGGAGCGGTCGTCCACCCACAGATCGAGCACCTCATGCACATCATGCTTGTTCACGACCCGCAGGTGGTGTTCCCACATCGATTCGCGACCCGAACTCGGTCCATCCACGACGCGCATGATGGTGAGCTCGGCTTCCCGAATGGGGCGTGCATTGGAGAAAAACACCCACCTGTCCAGCTTCCGGCCGGCGATGTTCGCCACCAGCAGTGCGCCGACCACCTGGCCACTCTGCTCCAGCGTCATCGAACCCGGGTCGATCTGCCGCTGGTCGGTGTCCAACTCACCAGGCAGTGTCGAACCTGGTGCCACCTCCCGGCCCTGGGCCACCTCGTAGCGGTCCGGAACCCCATTCTGCGGCTCAAGCACATGCGCGCGCCGGTCGCCACCGTCGGTCCAACGGAGCACGCCGACGCGACCCGTTCCCGAGCGCTTCAGGCGCGGTCCCTTCGACCACCACTGCGTGTGCGTACCGCCAGCCTCGATGGCGACCCATGCCGCCGCACCGCCACCGCCGAAGAGGGTGTACAGACCGGTCTGAAGATAGCTGGACATCGCTCCTGCCCTCCCACTCATCGGGCCGCCGGGCCCGCCATGCGCTGCGCCCGACAACCCTACACCATCCGAGTCGACCGCCCTCACGCCGCCAGCCCGAGCTCGTTGCGAAGCAGGCCCTGGAAGCAGCGCTTCGCCCGGTTCAGATACTCCCGACGCACATCGTGGCGCTTCGACACCACCGTGTCGGGGTCTCCAGACTCCAGCTTGTCCAGCAGAGCCGCACGCACCTTGTCCGGCTGCGCACCACCGGCATGCGCCACGGCCACCTCGATGGCTGCTGAAAATCCCCGCGACAACCCCACCGCCAACTCCTGCCCGGCCGGGCGTGACCCGAGCGGTCGGGAGAGGTCCCAACCGAGCTCCAGCCGGTTGGCGTGGCGACGGTACATCGCGCGCATCTGGCGCCAGGCGACGACCCGGTAGAGCCGTCGCACGGACTCAGCTCCGTCTGCCAGCCAGGCGCGCTCGAATGCGGCCGGGGAAGCCAGCGCACTGACCACGGCGGACTGCAGGGCGTCCTCGATGCGCTCGTCTCCGGTCGTCGGGAAGCTCTTTCGCAGGGCACGGTGAGCCGCAGGCATCGACGCGAGGAGGACGTCCAACCAAGGACGGGCGGGTGAACTGGCGAGTTGAGCTGGGGTTCGGGTCTGCATGGCACCTCCCGTGTGCGTCCGGGAGGAATCCAAGATGTGTGCCAGATCCAAGATGCCGTTCTGATGGGCATCTTGGATCCAGTCCCTGCCTCATGCGTGCCTTGTCTACGCGACCGGCGTAACCCATCTACGCGCGCGTCATTCAGATACGCGGCCCTGCGACGCGACCCAGGCGGCCCACCGAAGGCGCTCTCGCTGGAGCGCCTTGGTGTGGTTGCGCGACCTCACCTGACTCTCCAGCCCCAACGTGACGGCGGCCTCGCGGGCCTGTGGGACTCTGGACTCCACCGCCCGATAGACGGCAGACCGGAAGACCCGCTCCGGTGCGTGGTCCCCGGCTGGCGTCACGCCGTGCGTTCCCTCGACCAGGTGGCGTGCCCACAGCTCGGCCGCGTGCTCTGTGGCTTCGACCAAGCCCATTGCTGCTCTTCCGGGGCGCTCGGTGCGCAACGCCGCCCTCCCAAGCCCCCCGAAGTCCGTGTCGGACAGGTGCCAGACGCCGTCCGCATCGGGATCCGCCAACAACAACGCCCGCCGGACGACCTGATTGAGCTCTCTCAGGTTTCCAGGCCAGGGATGGGACCGCAGGGCCCCAAGTGCGGAGGCCGAGACCTCCACACTGCCTTCTCCGCCTGTGTTCTGGAGCCAGAGGTCGGCGAAGCGCGCCACCCACCTGGGCAGCTCATCCAGCCGCTCGCGCAGTGGCGGAATCTGCACCGGAAGACAGGACAAGCGGTAGTAGAGGTCGGGTCGAAACCGTCCGGCTGCGACCTCGGCCTCGAGGTCCACCGACGCCGCGACAACGATTCGGGCATCGACGGTGCGGTCGTCACCGTCGTCGCCGAGCACCCGGTAGGTCTTCTCGTCAAACAGCCGCAACAGCTTGTCTTGGACCGCCAAGGGCAGCCGATGCACCTCGTCGATGAACAGGGTGCCTTCGTGCGCGCGGGGTACAAGGCCCGTTCTCTTCCGGCGGGCGCCTGCAAATGCCCCGGGTATCCAACCGAACAGCTCTCCCTCCACCAGGCCCTCGGGAATCGACTGGACCTGCACCTCCACGAAGGGGTGCGGCTCCCGCGGTGAGTTGTCGTGGAGCCACCGCGCCGCCCGAGTCTTGCCCGTGCCTGTCTCGCCGAGGAGCAGCACAGTATCGTCCACTCGGGCGAACCTCTGGAGGGTGCTCGCCACACCACGGGTCGCCGCGCCCACGACTGGAAAGGCCGCATCGACCTGGGGCGCAGCATCGGGAAATGCGGAGACCAGCGCAGCACCCTCGACAACAAGTGCCAGCACACCCTGGCGAACCGTGGCCCAGTCGTGGTGTCCCCCACCGCGCTGACGCGGTGCCCGCGCCTCGATGCACACCATTGCGCCCTCACCCGCGGGAAACGCCAGCAGGTGGGTGGCACCGCGACCTGCCAGCATCCGCACGGTCTGTAGGCTGGCCTGGCTCTCCTCGACGGCGATGACCACGGGCCGCTGCAAAGCCTGGACCTTCGCCCAAGCAGTCGAGGAGGGCGCGATCGGTGCTTTGGAAGCGGACTGCGAGCCCGACACCAGGAAGAAGTCGGTGTACACGCCGTCGCGACGCCGGTGGTACATCGCCCTGCTGAGCGCAACTTCGGACCGGGGCAGCAGGCTCTCACCGCAGACCAGCACAGCGCCGAGCCAGGCCCGCATCGCTTCTTCGCGCGTGGAGCAGTACCTCAAGCGGCGCCGAAGCTGCGGGAGTGGCGACGACATCGCGGGCCTCAGGGGAAAGCGGCTGTGGGGAGCGTCCGACAGCATGCCACGCACGCCCCTATCGGCGTCCAGACCGCACCTGGGAGATTCGGCACCCCAGCGCATCGTCCCTCCTCGGCTGTGGGAGCCCCCTTGGCTTCGGGCTTCGCGGCTGTGACACGGGCCATGCGGTAGAGTCTGGAGCATGAGCGGCGCGCGGTGCTTTGGCCGATGGACCAGCAGTCGACTCCTGGGGGAGGGCGGCTTTTCACGCGTGTGGGCCGTGCACGACCCGCTCACCGGCGAGGAAGCGGCGCTCAAGCACCTCACCGTGTCCCCATCGGGCCGACACCACCCCCGCATCGATCGGGAGGTCGCAAGCCTCCGGCGGCTGGCGATTCCCGGTGTCGTGCGTCTGATCGAGTCTTTTGAGACCGACTCTGGCTGGTGCATCGTGATGGAGCGGGTCGACGGAGAGCCCTTTCCCGGCCCAGGAGTGTCGCAGGTCGCGCGCTGGGAGGCCGTTTGTGGCCCGGCCGTCGGCCTGCTGCGAATCCTGGCGCGAGTCCACGCAGGCGGACTTCTCCACCGCGACCTCAAGCCCGACAACGTTCTCGTCCGGGCAAACGGTCAGGTCACACTGCTCGACTTCGGGCTCGCTCGAAACACCGATGGCGGCGACACCATCACGCAGGCCGGCTGGGTCGTGGGCACCCGTGGCTACATGAGCCCCCAGCGACTGGGCGGCCTGCCGGCGGGTCCAGGCGACGACCTGTTCGCCGTGGGGGTGATGATCTACGAGGCGCTCTGCGGCGAGCGCCCCTGGGGCCTGGGCGTGGCGCCTGCACCCGGCACCCAAGCCGCCCCTCGCCTCCTCGACGTCTCGGATGACGTCGCGCAGGTCGTGGCCGAATTGTTGGCGCTGGACACCCCCAGCCGGCTCACCGACGCCGCACTCGCCGCGGACCGCCTGGAGGCGACCGGCGCGCGGTCCCACACCCTGCCCTTCCTGGGACAGCAGCAGGCCATGCAGACCGCGCTCGAAGCCATCCAGTCGGGCCGCACCGTCCGAATCGGCGCGTCGCCTGGAATGGGTCGTCGACGGTTCCTCGCCGAGCTCGACAGACGCCTGCGCGCCTCCAATCGCCAGATTGCACGGGTTCCCGCCGGCGGGCGTCCCCTCCAGAGTGCCAGAGCACTTCTTCGCGAACACTCGCTGCTTGTCGAGGGACCGCCGGGCCAACCCACCCTGGTTGCGATGCTGCAGCAAAGCCGCGCAGCCCTGCGCAAGGCGTCCGACACCGGCTTCGTCTGGCTCGTGGACGACGGACGCCCCCCAGACCGACGCTCCGCGCAACTGCTGGAAGGACTCACGCAGGTCGTTCTGGTCGAGCCGGGCGACGACGACGATGCCTGCCTGATGCCGCTTGAGCACGCCGATCTCGCAGGCCTGTTCGTCGGACCCGAGCGGGTGATGCACCTGCCGTCCGACGCCGCCACCGCACTGCTTGCCCGCACCCGAGGCATTCCGGCCCGAGTGGCCGCCGAGGTTCGCGCCTGGCGAGACGCGGGTTGGCTGGAGTCGGTCGACGGCCGCTTTGCCATCGGTCGGGCGCGCTTGGACCGCCTCTTGGAAGGACCGGCCATCTCCCTGGCTGTGCCGCCTCGGGTGGAGCTCACCACCGACATCGAGGGTCTCGGACGCGAACTGCTGGAGTGGCTGGAACGAAGTCCAGGGCCCCTCTCCCTTGTCACGCTCACACGGCTCACCGCACAACCCGCAGTTGAGATCGAGCTGTGGATGGCCGACCTCGTTGACCGCAGGATGGTGGCGACGACGGACGAAGGCTCCTGGCGGCTGGTCGCCCCGTTGGGGTTGGCCTTCGACCAGGATGCCGCCGGGACGGCCGAAGCACACCGTCAACTGGCCGCCGAACTGTCCCCAGGAACCCCCGGGCGACTGCACCACCTCTTGCTGGCTGGAGACAACGCGCTCGCCGTCGAAGAGGCCATGGTGTGGGCGGCCGCACTCGAACGGCATGGGCGAAGCGGCACCGGGCTCGCCGTGCTCCATGATGCCGCCGCACTGGCAGATGGAGAGCCGCGGCGCAGGCTTGTGGTCCTCGCTGCCCACCTTGCCTTGACCTGCCAGGACACCCGACCCCTCGCAGCGACCGCAGAGCTGGCTCGCCGGCTCAAACAGCAGGACATCGAGCGACTGCTGCGGGCCTGGTCTGGATTCCTCGGAGGCGACGCAAGAGAACTCAACCTGCCGGGATTTGTCGAACCCGAGCTGGACGACTGGCGCATCGGACTTCCAATCCAAGCAGCGGCGCGGAAGGGTGGTGCTGCACTTCGGCAGGCCCTCGAAGCTGCCGCTCGAACCGCACCAAGGGGGCCGCGCACCGCTGCCCGCGAAGCCACCTGGCAAGCCCAGCTCGCCTACATGGAGGGTCGTTTTGCCGATGCTGCCCGCGGCCATGCGCTCGCCGCGACAAGGTGGGTGTCAGCGGAGCGCATCGCGTTGAGCCTGCTCAACACGGCATCGGCCTGGCTGGATGCGGGGAACTACGACGCAGCCGACGCCCGCGCCCAGGAGGCCCTTGACTGCCTGACCGAACTGCGTGCCCCATACCATGAGGCACGGGGACTCCAACTCCAGCGAAGCGTCGCCTGGAGGCGGGGAAAGGCAGTGTCACCCGACCCCGGCCTGGTGGATGCAGTGGCCGCGGTGGGGCGCTCGGTGCTCACTGGACTGGTGGCACTCAATGAAGCGGCAGTCGCCCGTGCGGCAAGGCAACCTTTGGTGGGTCGTGGGCTGGCGACACGAGCCCACAAGGCCTTCGTGGCGGCAAAGCTGGACGCGGCGTCGCTGTTGGCACGGGCGCTGGCCGTGCACCTGGGTGCCCCAGAGCTCGATGGAGAACGATGGCTGCTCGACTACCGCTCGGAAGGGGCTCCCCCCGGCGTTCGGATGCAGGTACTGGCGCTGCTGGCGACCGAGGGTGGGCCGCTGGAGCCGTGGCGCTCGATGGCGCTGGAGGTCATGGCCGACTGGAGCGAAGCCGAACGAGCGCGGCGGCGGGAGGTGCTGTCAGGCGTGGAGGTCGAAGGCTGGACGGAAGACCGCACCTGACCGACCGATCCCTCAATCCTGGGTGGAGCCCTTCCGCGCCCTGGCTCGGCGCCGCTTCCACTTGAAGTCCCAGACCCCATTCGGCCTGCCCCGACCGCTCGCGTTCAGGTCCTTTCGCCAGTCGTACTCATTGGGCCGCCAGCCCCAGCTCACCACCTCACCGCGCTGCTCGCCGGGCCAGAGCGACACCACCTGGACGGCGTTCGCCCATTGGCTGGTGGCGTAGGCCGACCCCGCCGGCAGCTCCACGAGGTCGCCAGCCATGCCGCTGGCAATCGACCAGGTGGGCTCATGGAGGTGGCCACGAAGCAAGACGTCGACGTCCCTCTGTAGACGAGGCAGCACGGCGGCCTGGTCCTGCTGGGTCAGCCAGCTCAGGGGGTGGTGGGCCAGCGCGACGGTGACGTCGGCCTTGCGCGCGTTCCGAAGGGCGTTCGACAGGGCCCGCGCGCCGAGCACGAGGCTGCCCTGGGCGCCGTCGCTGCTGTGAAGCCAGGCGGTGTCGAGGCCAGCGATGTGAATCTTGTGCCCCCGCACCTTCAACTGGTGGGCAAAGGAGCCCTCGATTGGATGTGCCACGCCCAGGTCGGTGAGGAACTGGTGGTAGGCCCCATACCGAAGCGCAAGCGTGTCCCGGTTGAACGCCCGGTCCAGCAGCTTGTTCAGCTCCCCTGTTTTCGCGCTACGCAGGCGGGCCTCAAGGTGCTGGATGGCCTCCTCGTCGGTGCGCGAGCGGTCGATGTCGTGGTTGCCGGGCACCACGAACAGCCGGGCCGCCGTCAAGCCGGACGCGTCGAGAAGGTCGTTCAGGAACAACCGCACCTGCTCGTATTCGGCCGGTTGTCCCTTGCTCGCCAGGTCTCCTGTGACTGCGATGGCGTCGAGGGGGCGCTCCGGGCACACCTCATCGGCCACCACCTCCACCAGACGTTGCAGCAGGTCCTCCGACTCCCAAGAGTTGTCCGGTTCGAGGTGGAGGTCGGACAGGTGGAGGATGTGGACCGGGCGACTGATCTCGGACGGAGCCGTCTGGCGAGTATTGGCGGGAGCTGGCCGGGGATGGTCTGCGGACGGCGGCTTGGGACGGCGCCTCGGTGTGTCGGCAGGTCGTTCGGAACCGGATGCTGGCAGCGGCGTTGACCCCGCCATCCGGTCGACCAGAGTCTTGATCTTCTGGGCGATGCCCTGGGCACCTTCGTCTGCAAGCACCAGCCCGTGCAGGTTGCGAAGACCGTAGGACAGCTTGCTGTTGGGGCCTGGGGCGCGTTCCACGAAAATAGGGACCAGACGTCGATTTGCGCCCGGCGCCCGCATACGAGCGATCAGGTCGGTGGTCTCTTCGAGCTGGTAGAAGCCCGGACGGGTCTGCTCGGAGTGAACAATCAGTGCGACCCGGGCCTCTTCCATCGCCCGCTGGATGGCCGTGGGCCAATGGTCGCCTGGCAATAGGGAGACCTCGTCAAAGAAAACCGACAGCCCGACCTCAGACAGCGCGGTGTACAGCCGGCGGGCCACAGCCTTGTCGACCTGGGAGTAGCCGAGAAACACGTCGTACCCGCCGCTTGGCGCGCGCTTCGGCGGGAGCGGCGTCGACGGGGTGTCGTCGCGTAGAGGGACCATCTTGTCGAGGGCCCGTTCCAGCTCCTCGAGCCGTCCGCGTCGCTCAACCTGGACGATGAAGTGCAAAGTCTGGCGGGGGGGACTGAGGCTGGCATCGACGACGTCGAGGTCGAGTCCGATGTTGAATGCGAGCTCTTCAAGCTGAAAGGGACGCAGCCCCCGCACGCGCTCCAGCAGCGCCTGACGAAGCGGCGCGGATGAGGGGGCCGGGCCCGTCGCAGGTGAAGGCTGGCGAGCCGACTGGGCCACGATGTCGCGCACTTCCTCGACTTCGTGGCGCCGTCGGGGGCGTTCCTCGATGACGGCATCGAAGAATGCACCGTCGAGCGCCTGGTTCCGGTTCAAGACCTCGACCACCGCCTCGGCCATGTCACGGGGCGAGACCCACCGGCCCGGCAGCTCGGCCGACATCTGTCCGCCATTCGGCAGGTATCGCACGAGCCGGCGCATCTCGCTCAAGGAGAACATCTGGAGGAGCATTCGCTCGACCGCGCGCCGCGCATCGTGAGAGAGGGACATCACTGGACTCAGTCGAATTGTCTCGGCAGGTGGACCCACTGCCGGTAACCCGGGCCCACCCCTGGCGGACGCAGGGCCTCGCGCAGACCTGCGGATGTCGGGGTCGTGAACCGGTAGCGCCAGGAAGCAGACGCCGCGAGCTCCATCCACGCCTGAACGGCCTCCGGCGCATGGTTGCCGTCGACGATGAGGGCTGCCCTGGCCAAGGCCAGCTCGTCGGACAAGCGCGTTGCGAAGGTGGTGGGGTCATCCGCATTGATACTGATGGCGACGGCATCCCGGTGGGCTGCGTCGACCGGCACGACGTGGAATGCCGGCTGATCCACGGGCGACTCGAAGCCCGCGATGAGGTCGTTGGAGCTCGGATTGATCTCGACACACACCCCCATGGCGGAGAGCAATGCACGCGTCTCACGGTGGAGCGCTCGCACGAGGTCCGCGTCGCGCCTGGCATTCACGGCCACCGTCGACCACGCGCGTTCACCCACCGCAGGCTGAAAGAGCAGGCTCTGAACTGCGACATCGAGTGGGCTGTCGGGTCGCGGCGGCACCCGCAGGTGGGCTCCGACTCGCTCCAAGAGCTGAGGATCGCCCAGGTGGCCGCTCAGGCAGAGACCCGGCGGTCGTTTGATGTCCGCCGGAAACAAGTCACTTGCCAGAGCCTCGCCCCAGATGTCTCGGGCCAGGTCGCGGGCATCCTTCAACAGGTTCTCGCGGCGCTCTTGGAGCAAACCGATTCTCAACGACTCTGCCGCCTCGATGGCCCAGCAGATGTCGCGAAGTCGCTCCCAGCGAGGTTGGTCGACCGAGGCGTTCTTGCGCTCTTCAATCCAGCGGGCGGGGTCGACACCCAACACAAGTGCGTGTCCGATGCGGTCGCCCGGTTGGATGAGGTCCCAGGCGACGGGTTCGTGGACGGCTCGAATCCCCGTCAGCAGGTGGCGATAGTCCTCCCCGGCGTGGAGGGTGGTGCGCAGAGGAGGAATGCCCGAGCGCCGGAGTCGGACGGATGCTCTGCGCGACGCCTCCCGCAGCTGCGAGAAGAAGGGGACGAACAACCAGATCGGGCCGCTGCGTTCGTCTCCAGCGATGTCGAGTGCCCGAACGACGCTGAGGAGCTGCGGCCAACGGCGAATCGCGCGCAGAAGGTTCCCGGCGCCCCGGCGGGCCCTCGTGTGTGCGGCGCGCATTCTTTGCCCAGGGCGGCTTCCCACGGACTGGGCAGGGAGCAGGTCGCCTGTGGAGCGCAGGAAGTGAAAGGTCCACCCCCACTCAAGGCCCCGTGCGGCAGCGTCCGCTTCACCGGCCATCTCAACCTTGGGTGCCACCAGGTCGAGCAGTCCGCTCAAGGACTCCGGGGGGGCTGTCCGCACTTCAACCCCCGCCAGAGGGACGGTCGGGTCGTGGGCGGTGTCTCGGAGCCCGGCAAGCGGGCCCGCACGTCGAAACGGCCGCAGGCGCCGGTAGGTCTGGGTGAAGGTGGTCAGGCCCGGCCGAGCGGGATCGCTGACGACATACCGGTAGAGCGCCGCCTTGATTCGGAGCACCTGGAACAGCACCGTCTCGAATTCAGAATCTGCTGGACGCGCACGGATGTATTGGATGGCGGACCACAGCAGCGCGCCCTCCGGCCAACGCCTGCCGTCGGCGATGGGATCGACCTTCCATGGGTCGTTTTCGGTGGCAGAGCCCGAACGACGACCCGTCCAGGCTGCCAGACGGGAGAGCCTGCCGTCGTCACCGGAACGCGGGGAACTGGCAATGGTTGGGTAGGCAAGCAGGTCGCGGATGGCCACCTGGGTGAGCCGGTGGGCCTCCTGCCTCGACAGACCAGGCGGACGGGGCCAACGCGTTTGAAGGCCGCACCGAAACGCGAGCCAGCGCCGAGCCACAAGCGCGCGCACGAGCCAGCGCTGCCAGTCCGTCATCAGCGGCTGGTTGCTGCCTTGGGTGGCGTCTGGAGACGCGGCGAGTCTGGACCAGATGTGCTCGAATGGCTGCGCGGCGCCAACATGGACGTGGTGGTGGACGATTTTGTGTTGGGGGGCTTCGTGCCCGCGGAGCAGGTCGACCTGGAGGGGGGGACGTTCTCCGGGTCTGGCGGCCAGGGCGAGGAACCAGCCTGCGGGTTGGGCGAGTGTGATGGCGCGCCACCGGAGCACTTCGACCCTGGGCTGGACCGGGCGGTCGAAGCGCCGGGGATTCGGTCTGCGGAGTCGTTGGAGGTGCCAACGGGGGCCCTCGCGGTGAAGGAAGGTGCGCGCGTGGACCTGCCACCAGTCCAGGAGGCTCGTGTCTGGGTTCTCCTCAAGCGGCTTGAGCAATCCTGGAAGGTGTTCGGGAAGGTCCACCGCTGCACAGAGCTCGCTGGCCCTTTGTTCGAAGCTGGGGAGCAGAGGTTTGAGCTCGCCCAACGTGCGAGGACGAGCGGACAGAGCACGGGGCGCCACGAGAGGCCAGGCGAGCAGCTCGGCGCAGAGTCGGCGGGCGGCGCGGTTCATTCCTCGCCTGGCTCGTCGGCGAATGAACCGGGCCCACTGCGGGCTTCAGCAACGGCATCGGCCCATGGAGGCCCATCCGGATCGTCGATGGCGGCGCAGAAGTCGAGGACCTGGTTGGCCCAGGCTTGAAATGGCGACGGGATGTGGGCGGCGGTCAGGCTGGCAACTCGATTGAGCACGCCGGTCAACGTGGGCAGGTCGAGCTGGGTTCGGGTTGGCCTGGTGGACGCCACCTGGAGGGCATCTGTACGCCCTTGACCGGAAGAGACGAGGCGCAGCGCACAGTCGAGCCAGATGGTCAGTAACAAGTGGACCTGGAATCGCTGCTGGCGGGAACCGGAATGAGGCGGTGATGCCCACTTGTGCGGTCCTTCCAAGGCCGAATGCACAACCTCCTGAAGCAGCCACTGATCCAGCCAACTGGGCATCGGTGGCGGTGGAAGCTCCGCGCCCCCTTCCCCGATGCGAAAAGGCGCCCAATCAGCAATCTGCTGTGGCTTGAGTCCTTCGTCACGCAGGTCGGCATCGAACGCGGCGCGAAGGAGTCGGTGGTAGTCGTCGGGCGTGCCCCTCGACAATCGGACGCGCTCAACGGCTGGGAGCGTCCACCGACGGACTTCGAAACATCCAAAGCCTGTCCATGGCGCGTGCTGGGGCCGCCAGCGGTCAACCCGCGGTCGCTTTCGGGCCCTCGTGGCGTCTCCCTCCATCCCGAGAGCCTGCTGGAACAACTCGGCTGTCTCTTCCAAAGACACGGCGGCACGAGCCGCAGCTCGCGCACCTTCGGCGAGGTCTCGAATCGACCGATTGGCAAGGAGGCCAATGCCCAGCGGCGTGAGCGCGCCCGACCCCAGGCGTCCCACCAGCGCAGCGAGGGAAACAAGCTCGCCCTGGACGACGCCCCGGCGGCGGCGGGGATCTATGAGACGCCGCCAGTAGCGGGCGGACTCCAGTCCATGTCGAATCGTTCGCTTGGCCAACACCTCGCCTGGGCCAATCACCAACTCCATCTGCCATCCAACAGGAGGACCGGATGCACGCGCCCGCCTCTGCGCCCAAGCACTCCAGGGCGCGGCGATGTCCAGCATCTTGACTGCGTCTGGACCTCCCTTGGCCCACGACTGCGGGGACCCCTGGATGAGCTCGGCACGGGTGGAATCCAGTGCCGCGAAGCCTCGCTCTGACACCTGCAGTGGATCCACCATCTCCACCAACGCCAGCACGTCCGTCGCGCAACGCTCCGACAAGCCCATCTCGGGTGCGGCCAACACAGCAATCGACTCGCCCAACCAGACACGGGCATTGCCACGCAGCGACTCCAAGGTCCCCCGCAGCCATTGCTGGAACTGGCCGAAGAACCACCTGGATCGAGGCTCTGTCCAATCCGACGGTATGGGCTTGAGTGAGACCGACACCCCACAGATGGTCATACACCACGCGATGTAGTCCCACACCAGGAGGTCGACCGCGTCGGAGGAGCGGATGCCCTTGGGTGCCTCCCACGAGAGAATCCGCTGCAGCAGCCACGCAACCTGGCCCGGCGACTCCAACGGTGGGGCGGGCCAGGACGTCGCAAAGAGAGAGGTCCCGTCGGGGTCAGAGACAGTACACACCACGAGGTTCCGCGCCAGTTGCTCGAGCTCGTCAGGAGCAGTGTGGGTCTGAAACACCAGCTCAGCGCCCAGAGTCGCCGCATCACCAGCCAAGAGACCAACAACAGACAGCGTATTGTTCGGACCGCCCAGGGTCGCGGCCATTCCCCTGCCCCGACGAAGGCCAAGTTGGCAATACAAGGACTCAGGCGTCTCGCCCAGCTCGCCGATGTCCTTCCGCTTGCCCATACTGCGTGCGGGCGCGGTTCGAAGCTGCAGTACCCGTTGTTCCCATCTGTTGTGCTCCACCGACCCATGCACCACTCGGGGCGGACTCTCAGCCAGCGCAACCGGGAGGAACTCACCCCCGCTCGCCTCTGCCAACTCCACCACCACATCCCGCCACTGGTCGAGCGGACGCGCGCCCTTTCCCCAACGGGCCCGCAAGTCATCGCAAAGCTGGACAAATGGACGGAGCTTGAAAGTGGTCGCGGCCCAGGCTTCGGGCAGTGCCGCCGCATACTCCTGCATCATCTCTGCGGCCGTGGCCGTCGAGTACTCCAACTTCCCCGTCAGCGCTGGCGAGAGTGCTGGGAGCCCGCCAATCACCCCCCCGTCCACCCCCTTGTTCACGGCCTCCAGCAAGCCAACGTCGGGTGTCGACATCCGCAGCGACCGCGGAATTGCCTTCTCCACAAGCTCCTCATGCAGCCGCCGGATGGAGTCGCCCTTGTGGGTCTTCTCCAAGCCTTCCTTCACCACCTCCTTGAGATGCACGGAGTCGCCCGTCATCAGAAACACCAGCCGCGGGTGCCACAGCCGCCGCAGCCCCAAGATGAGGTCGAGACCATCGTCGAGGTAGAGGTCCAAATCGTCGATGGGCAGCACAAGAAGGCTGTTCGGCGCCAGTGCGGGCTTCTCATCCTCCTTGTTCCTTTTCTGGTCCCCCGGGTCCTCCAGGGCCTGGAGGAATTCGGTGACGAAGCTCTGCCACTTCCCCTCCAACGTCCGCCACGCCTCGACCTGGTCCGCACCAAACGCCAACCAGTCATCAATCGGCATCGTCCCAGGCGCCCCGTGTCCGTTGTGCCCCAGCATCGACTGCGCCTGAAGCTCATCGAGCCGCTCGCACCAGGGGCGGGGGGCCTCTGGATCAAAGGGCGTGGCTCCCTCCAGTCCACCCTTTTCGCGCTTTTGCTTGTCCAACCACCCCGCGACGGGCCTCAGGGCCGACATCAACCAAGCATAGAGCGGAAGCTCCGCGGGCAGCGACTGCAGGTCCACTGGAGGCAGGAATGCCAGCTTGTCCAGCCGCTCAGGCTCGGGTGGCCGCCACGCCTCAGCCTCCGGTGTCGTTCCACCCAGCCCCCGTTGAAGCCGCCAAGCCTCGATCAAGGTGAGCATCAGAGAAGTCTTTCCAGTCCCGCGGCCCCCGTCGATCAGAATCACCCGAGGCGACCGATGCCTAATCGGCCGAGCCCAGGGGTCGCTGCGCTTGCCCCCCTCGCAGTCCTCCCGCACACCTTCCTTCGCATGGCTGGTGGACTCGTTCTCCTTCACCCAGGTTTCCAGCACTGAGACGATGCGCTCCAGCAATTTCGCCTGGGTGTCGAGGAGCTCGTCGGAAATGAGAGGCCGGGTCTCGGAGATGGCGGGTGTGGTGGACATCGGGCCCCTGCTCGGTTGTGGCCGCCTTCGGCGTTGGCGCGAGGCAGACTACCACCCGCGTCGGCCAGGCAGGCCAACCCGGGTGGCAGGGCGTCGCACTGCTTTCAGAACTCGAAGAGGTCGCCGCACAGCTCGGTGCCATAGCCGTCGCCATCGACATCCAAGTAGAAGGGAGAGGTGAAGCAGTCGGGTGCTTGCACCTTTGGATCTCAACCAAGCCCCACGAGGGCCACCAGGGGGACCATCAGGCTGCTGGTGAGTGGACGACGCCGACGGGGCGGGAGAACGGACGTGCAGAGTCCAGCAAAGAGCATTGGGACCTCGCTTGCATTGGGGGTGGAGCAGCGCATCGAGCGAAGCTGCGCCGGGCTGTTCATGTGCTCAGGGCCCGACCCCGCGGCTGCTCACACCTCCCCCTGGCCCGGGTGCGTGGGGCTGTGACTGCGGGATGGGGAATTCCCCGACACAGCACCGCAGCCCGGCCCGCGCTCGCTACAGTCCCATTCTCGCTCGAGGCCGCCTGCCAGCTCGGGGACGCCATGCTTGCCCACCCGCACCCGACCCTCGCACTCCACCGGGGGCGCCATGCCTGATCTTCCGCTGGCCCACGCGTGGATCGACCAGATGTCCGAGCGCTTTGCGTCGGTGCCGGTCGTGGGACTCTCCGGGGAGCACGCCCGGCTCCGCATCGACGACGTCTACGTGCCGCTCCACTTTCAGGGCACCGACCGGGACGACCTCCTCGGAGGCCGAAAGCCGAGTCGAGGAGCAACCCCGGAGCCCGGGGGACGCGGGGGGCCACCCGGACCGGTGACCATCGCGGCGGCTCTCCACCACCTGCAATTCGAGTTGGGGCTTCCGTTCAAGCGCGGCCTGGCGCTGGTCGGCGCCCCGGGAGCGGGCAAGACCACCCTGCTGAAGCAGGTCTTCCGGCAGTACAGGTGTGGCAACCTGGAGTACGAAGGCACGCCGCTGCTCGGGGGGCGGCTGCCGGTCTACCTGCGGCTTGCGGCGCATTGGAAGCGGGTGGTGCCAGACGCAGGCGCGCCGGCAACCCTCGCCCAGCTCATCGAGACGGTGGCCGAAGAGGTGATGCCGGGGGCAGGCAAGGAGCTGGTGGACAGCGGCTGCAACCTGCTGGTGCTGCTCGACGGTCTCGACGAGGTGCCCGGCGAGCGGGAGCGCGCGGCCGTGTGCCGGTGGTTGGTCGACGCACTGGCGGGGCGCGAGGAGTGGGTCTTTGTGGTGACCTGCCGAACCGCCGCGTGGAGAGGCGCCGGAGATGCCCTTCAGTCGACGTTTGCCCACTACGCTGTGCAGGGATTCCGCAGACCGGCGGCGACCCGCTACATCCAGGCGTGGTTCCCGCTGTTCGAGCGCGCCACCGTCCGCGCGGGTGGAGCGTTGGACGCGGAGCGTACGCAAGCACTGGCCTCCGAGCTCGTCGACGCCATCTATGGCGACACGCAGGCCGGACTGCGGCTGCGGCGGATGGCCCAGAACCCGCTGTTGCTGAGTGTCATGTGCCTGGTCCACCGGCGCCGGGGCCGCCTGCCCGAGACCCGTGCGTTGCTCTACAAGGTCTGCCTCCACATCCTGCTCGGCGAGCGCTACCGCGAGTCCGAGCGCTCCTGGGCCGAGCGGTCCGTGGCGCCACTGTGGACGCCGGAGCAGGCGGAAGCTGCGCTGCAACCCGTCGCGTGGCAGATGCAACAGGAGCGGGCCGCCGGCAGCGACAACCCCGACGACGACGATGCGACGGCCATCTCCACCGATGCCCTTCAACGGGCCCTGGCCCGGTCCCTGCAGCGCCCGGGCGCACCCGCAGTCGACCCGGCGGGCTTCCACATCGCCGTCGAGGGTCAAGGCGTGCTGGAGAGCCCCCGCATTGGCTGGTGGCGCTTCTCCCACCTGACCTTCCAAGAGCATCTCGCAGCCCGCTACGCCGCGGAGAACACCCAAGAGGCCGTCCTGGCAAGCCACCTCGGCGACCGGTGGTGGCTGGAGACGCTCAAGCTGGCGACCGCCGATGCAGTGGTCGCGCGGCGCTTGTGCCACGAAGCGTTGAAGCGGGAGCTGTCGGAGGAGGGTCGCAGCGTGCTGGTCGACCTGCTGCGCGCCCACCCGCCAGAAGTCGGTCTGGGAGCGGTGCGGGAGGTTCTCGGCCGCGCGGCACGGGCGATTGCCCTGGGCACGCGCTTCGGAGAAGACGGCCTCGCGCAGCTCCTGGCGGCGCTTCGATCCAGCGGGGATGCGCGGGTGGTGGGACTGCTGGCTCAGCTCAACGCAGATGCACCGGAGCCGACGCCCCGGGGGGCCCGCCAGCCCGCTCAAGCTGGTGACCGACCGCCTGGAGATGGACCTCGTTGCAGTGCCGGCCGGCACGTTCTGGATGGGGTCGAGCGAGGCCCCGGGCTCGGAAGGCTACGACGAGGACGCGAGGAGGGGCGAGCACCCTCGCCACGAGGTGACCATTCCCGCGCGCTTCGAGCTGGGTCGCCACCCGGTCACGAATGCCCAATACAGGACCTTTGTGCAGGCCACCGGCGCCGAGGAGCCCTTCTCGCTGGTCACCGACGGCTTCGACCACGACGCCCAGCCCGTTGCCGGCGTGAGCTGGTTCGACGCAATGAAGTTCTGCCGCTGGCTGTCCGACGCATCGGGTCGCACCGTCGACCTGCCCACCGAAGCGGAGTGGGAGTGGGCCGCACGAGGGAATGACGGCCGCAAGTACCCGTGGGGAGCCGACCGGCCCGACGCACAGCGCGCGGTCTTCTATCGTAAACGGGGGGTGGCCACCGGCCGCATCGGGGAACGCCCGGAAGGGCGTGGACCGTTCGGTGCCGAGGACCAGGCCGGCAACGTGTGGGAGTGGTGCCGCACGAAGTGGAGCGACTACGAGGCGCAGCCCCGGATTGACAATTGTCAACTTGATGACGTGTCAGACGAGGCGCCGCGCGTGCTGCGCGGCGGCTCCTGGAGCAACCTCGCCAGGAACCTGCGCTGTGCCTCCCGCGTCTGGCACGGGCCCGGGGACCGGGGCAGGCGCGTCGGCTTTCGGGTGGTGGTGCGTCCCCCCAGCCGGTCACATTGACCACTGGGCCGTTGTTCTTTGTGGAATGCTCGGCGCGAAGCGCCGATCGCCCGACTTGCCATTTTGTCGGAAAGGTGACAATTGTCACGCCAGCCCCCACGGGGGTCCAAGTAGTCGCGTGGAGCGGCAGGGCGCACCCGGCTGGCAGCTGCCTTGACTCCATCTGCCGAACAGACCTCCAGGTCGGCCCTATCAGTCGGGTGCGGTGGCGGCGGCAGGCTCGTCAGCGAGGACTATCGGGCCCCTATCCGTGGGGCAGGGCAAGAGTTGATCTCGGACGTAGGCGGATGCGAGTGCTTTGGGAACCACAAGTACTACCTCGTCCATCGCGTGGCCCAAATTGTGCCCGGGGAACGGGCGACGGAGTCCACCCACCACCACTTTCTCGATGCGAGTGTCCGGTTGAACGGCCTTATGCAGCCATTCTGATGCCCGCTTCAGATTCGCCGTCGCCGCTGCTTTGGCCTGTCTGCAGTCGCTTGCATTGGCGAAAGCCACAGCCACCAGCTCGCGGCCAGCCGTCTCTGCCAACCTGTCCACGAGGTAGCGCTCTGCCTCGGTTGGGCTCGTGTCGAGACCAGGTTCTGTGGCAAATAGCGCGAGACCTCGCTCCATCGACCGGGGATCGACGATCCGAGGGGTCATCCGCGCGAGTTCATGTTGCTCGCCGCTGATATGCGGGTGTACCATCAGCTCATTTCGCCGATCCGCAAACTCGAACTGCCAGGTGGTGTCGAGGGCGCTTTCGATGGCGTGGCCCACCGCCGGGGTGTGTTCGCCACCCTCCAGCAGTGCCCACCACGACGGACGAAGATTGGGCCGAAGGGAGGGTGTTGGCTCGGCGCGCGACGAGCGAATATCGACAGCGGCGCTATTCGCCATCCATCCGAGAGCGAAGCCCAGCAGCCCAACCAAGGCGGGCCCCACCAGCTGCCGACCCGGCCACTGTGTCGTACGCAACGGCCTGGCTCCGACACGAGTCCGTTGGTCATCGTTCTTCTGTGGGCTGGGCCCTGGACACGACGGAGAGTACGGCTCCGGGTGGGGAACCACGCTTGGCTTGACGTGGGGCCGTTGGTCTGACGATTGACTGATTCGTGCCGAGCGGATGGGGAGGGCGGGCTTGTCGTGTTCATTGGCCCTAGGGCAGCGGGCGAAGAATGCAAAATCGTCGGCCACCGGGTTGCCACCCACCGCGAGGCCGCGTGTGAGAGCGTCTTTCCACACCCGAAGGCTCGAATCCCGAAGGACGTTACGGACCTCACGAAGGAGCGCGAAGAGGAGTTCAGGCAGTTCCGGCTCGCCCTGAGCAACGTACGCATTGGGCTGGCCTGCGACGGGCGTCAGGGGAGGAGCAGGCACGCCGGACGACCATTTGTCGTGATGCGCATCCATCAATTCGTCCGCGGATAGTGGCTCCTGGGCCTCCCTAGTGAGGGCCCTCGCGGTTCGGTGTTCCACAATGGCGCGACACAAGGCCTTGAACTCAGCCCCAGGCGGGCCCTTGGGAATGCTGCTGTCAGCCAAGAGAAAGAAGACTGCCCGCTTGCTGTCGCGGTTCTGGCGAGGTTCCGGCACGCGTTCGAGGTAGCATAGCACCAATCCCCGGCCGATCCCATCTGCCAGCGCGCTCACATAGCGGAGCACCATGGCGCGTCGCGGTGCGTTCGCTTCGTGGTCAGAGCGCCGCATGATGGAGGCCCAGGGAACCAGGGCGCCTTGCTTCTCTGTAGAGAAAATGACCGCACGCGTCGCAGTCTCGATCTTGTGGACTCCAGTGCTCCAACCGATGAGCTTCAGGTCCCGCGATTCGGGATGAATCTCGCCATCGAGTCCAACCCAACGCCCAAACTCTACCCACTCGACGACGCCGTCATTCTGCCCACAGGCCGTCATCATTGCCCCTTCCAACGGCGCTGAAGATAGGGCTCCAAGCGCTGGCCAGCGGTGAGCTTCATCACAACGACGATGAGCGGCATGAGCAGTGCGAGCACCCACGCGACGAGCAGACGCTGCTCTATCAAGTCACCGGAGGCGCTCGACCGCACGAGATGGTCGAGTGCCTTAGCCCGATCGATAGGGCCAGGCTGCTGCACCTCGAGCGCCCGCAGCTGGGCGTCAATGCGTTCAACTACCGCCTTGTCGATGTCGGAGCCTGATTGAGAACCACCGGTGGCCACGCACGCATCGAGTGTGGCAGCGCACCGCGCCTTTTCGCTCAACTTGTCCACACGCCTGTCCTTCAGGTCCTCCACCCTGTCCACATGCTCTTGATAGCGGGCGCCGCCCCCCCTTCGTCCGGATACCTCCTGTTGCAGCAGCGCGGCCGCTTCTTCGGCACCGCGCGACCGGGCCTGCGCCGCGAGACGCCGTCGGGCCTCCCAGTTGGGGTAGCCGGATTTTTCGGAGTCTCGCATCAGCACCGCAGCGTCAATGTGGAGATCGAGCCTGTCTATGTCGTCTTGGGTTACCCTGCATACGAATTGACCATTGGAGTCGACGGTGCCCCCCCGGTTGGCAATGCAGGCGCGGAACTCCGCTGAGTCGGCAATGCGCCGGTCATCCCTCTGGGTCATGGCGAGGGCGCGCAACTCCGTTTCCCGAAGCTGGCGGTGGGCCGCCTCGATCTCTTCGCGAAACATGGCCTCGTGTAGGGGACCCGCTACGAGGAAGCCCACGACTACCATTACCACCATTCTGGTTCCCAGAAAGAGGGCGTCCATGACGCTCCAAGCAAGGGCCATCAGCGCGAAGATGCCCACCACCACCCCCCCCATCGACAGCCAATGGGCAAACTCCAGCAGCGGGCTTCGGGCGTTGACCTCGCCAGGGTCCCACACGAACGCAGCCCCCAGAATCATGGTGCAGACCACCATGGCACCCGCGACCACTCCCGCCATTCGCTTGGTAGTCTGTGTCAAAGACGGTCTTCCCAGTGGCTTTGTCACCAGGCCAACCGCAAAGTTCGCAAACCCGGAAGACAGTACCATGCCCAAGGCGATGGGAACACCGACAGACAACCAGGCAGACTCAAGGTTTGCGAGGTAGCCATGGAAAAGGTAGGCAAGCCCAAGCCAGTCCACCACCCAGTTGATGGCGATGGCGAGGTAGATACTCCGCGCGTAGCCAATGCTGGGATGGTATCCGAGCGGTTCAAAATCACCGCGGTCGTGAGCAAGGCTGCCATCGCGGCCCGCAACAAGCACGCTCAGGAATGGGAGAATAGGCTGGTGCCGTGGGGCGGACATCGAGAGAGGCATGGCAGATTCCAGGTGCACACTATCGGCTCCGTCGGACCCGACCTGCTTCGGCCGGGATGGCCCTTGGTGCGTTTCGCGCAACTGGTCTGCCGCCCGCAATGCATCTCGCAAGTTCATCCGTTCCTCAAAGCAGGTTGTTGTTGCGAATCGAGCCCTGCGGCCCACACAAGTGGTTCCAACACTCCCAAGGGCAGCCAACGCTCTGGCTCAAGGAGCATCGTGCCGTGGCCGTCGTCCCTGACGTTGGGGGTCCCGGCCCGACGGACCACTCCGAAGCTGCTGCCCCAAAACATGCCGAAGCGAACCTCCTTGGGGCGGAACTCGGCGGCTGGCCAGCCATCCTCTACCTGAAGGTGGCCTTGCTGCTGCAGGTAGCGGAGGAAGCTCAGCGCGAAATGACTGTGAGGAGACCCCTGAAAGTGAAGGCCGAAGTCGGTCCAGCAGGCGGGAGATTCGGCCCGACCGTTCAGCCTGTCGATGACGGGTCGGAGGTCATGGAGACGTGGAAACAACGTGTCTGCACACCCGACGAAGTACGCCAGGCGGTCAATTGGCTGTCCGTCGATGTAGTATGCCAACGCGGAAGGCACTTCGTCGTGCATACTCCAACTGCTCGACACGCCAAGCTGGGGCTGATTGACGAATGCAAGCACACACACCTCTGCGTCGGCGAGCCCGAGTCCCTCGAGAAGGTCGCTGAGCTTGCTGATGTCATCGGGCAGATTCCATGACCGAACGCTCTGACGAAGACCTGGAAACAGCAGACCGCCCTGCGAATCGATTACGGTGACCTGGCGTCTGGCGCGAGTGAAAGAGGGTCCGAGCCGTTCCAAAGCGAACTGGTAGGCCAATGGAAGCTCGGTCTGTTCGAGCCGGCTCTGGTCTAACAGGTTGAGCACCACCTGGTCGAGTGCCTCTTCGGCGGCTTCTGCGCCGAGGCCCAGCCCACGAAAGCCGCGAAGCCGGAAGAGACTGCCATGGATGTCCACGGCCGCACGGGTCGATAGCATGCGAAGAGCAGCCAGATAGGCGGTCTTGCCGCAGGCCGCCGGCGAGACCAGGGCCACCACGAGGGGGCGTTCGAGGTTCTCAGACTCCGCGAGGCGGGGCAGGCCGCCGGGCGGTCCCTGTGTGGCGTGTGGAGATATGCTTTGGTAGTCGGCCATCAGATCTCCGCTTTGTCGGCAGGGGACTGGCTGCCGGGTGCGTGGCCGCTGGCGGCCGGGGGTTTGGGCTGGGTGAGAAAGCGTAGTCTATCGGTCTTTTGCTCGATCTCCTCAAGCACCATCGTCAAGCGCGCGATGGAGTCTGGGTCCTGACGTCCCTGCAAATGCGCGCGCCTTGCCGAGAGCTTTTGCAGCTCTGCCCGGAGTTGCCTAACCTCCTGAGGGTCCTGTGTGATCTTGATGTGGCGGAGTTCGCAGCGTAACCCGACAGCTTCCGACATCCCTTTCAAAAAGGCACCCTTGAGGGCCGCATTCGGGGCACCGCTAATCCTAGGAAGCCCATGCTCGCTACATAGGTTGGGCAACAGCTCGGACGCAGTCGCCAACACATGGTCGGCATCTGGCTCTTCGCTGGAAAAGCGGGCGAAATGGCCATCAGCCACATCGCGAATGCTGAACCGTACGTCGACAATCTGTAGGGTAAAGTCCTGCCGATTGAGTACCTCGACGTCGGACACAGTCAGGTCTCTGCCACGGCGGAGGTTGGCCAAGCGCTCGCCAAAGGTCCGCTCGGGTCGCTCGAACGACACAGACATCACAGCCACCTCTCCGCTCGCCTGCGAGAGGGCCGCCCGAACGGCCCGCTGTAGGGATTCCTCCGGCGACGGCTGGCCTCCGATGGCCTTGTCGAACTCCAGCCAAAAACGCTGCGGGCTGACGCTGCGCAGCTCGCTCACGATGGCCGCTCGCATGGTCGAAACCAACATCGCCTCGGTGCTGTGATCGCCGAACTGATGGTCCAGATGCGCTTCCACGCGAAGGTGGACCGCACAGTCGACCTCAGCAGACTCGTAGCTCTCGAAACCGGTCTCGCTGCGGGGAGGCAGTTGAATCGTCCATCGAGGTGGACCGATGACGCGAGGGAGTCCCGAGCCGGATTGGCTAGTGCCGATTCCCTTGTATCCAGATGGACCTTTCGTCGTTGCAATGCCAGCATCGGCAATCAGATTGTGCCGGACGTCTTCGAGGCGACCAATTTCATCCCAGTTGCGCTGCCTTGCCAGCTCGATTCGCTGCTTGTCGAATTCTTGCTTGACCTCGAGGCGGTGCTGTTGGTCGCGGTATAGGAACAACTCCATTTGCTCCTTCAGACGCTCGATCTCATTGGACTGCCTCGCGAGGTTTACAAGCTCAACATCCAGTCCAAACGCCCTTGCACAGAACTCTCGCGCCGAGCGAGTCAGCTCGTGGCGACTGTCGACGAAGTCTGTGCCACGACTGAGATGGAAGTCCTCCTGCGTGTATCCGGACAGCCGGTCGGTGAGGTGGCTGCCTAGCTCCCCGGCGATTGTCTCGGCGGTCGGTGCGGTGCGTCGGCTGAACAACAAATCGCTGCCAACAACGGCGATTCCCACCACATTAAATGAGCCGACATACTTCTCAGTGATGTGGTGGTGGCGGGCTGGGAGGGTGAACTCCAGCTTATGGGGACCGTCTTTGAGGTCGCGCACCCGGTCGATATATGGTGGAATCTGAGGGATCGTCCGCACCTGCGGATCGGGGATGCCGAGCCCCTTGAGTTCGTCGATGACGGCTTCGTTCAAGATCTGCTGGGTGTTGCCTGCGGGGGGCGCCCACGCAAAAAATACATCATTGGGCGTGAGCTCCATAGTTTGCTGCCGTACCCGCCGATTGACCCGGTTGGTGAGCCAGTTCTTGACCGACTCACCTGTGGTGAGCCGACTGCGCACGGCTTCATGGTCGAAGTTCTCGAACTTGCCGTTCACAAGAATCTTGAGGTGGATGGGCAAGTTGGGCCATGCCGACGACTCTTGCATCTCCATTGACAGCTCGAAGCCATCCAACAGCTCTCGAGCTTCGAGATCCGGGAGGGCGACGACGTTGTCGACCTCATAGCCAATGCTTGCGGCCAGCTCTCCCAGCCGACTAGAGATGTCTTGGGCGACTGTCGCTGGCTGGCCTCGGTGCAGGTGCATCACATCTCGGAGAATCCTCTCATAGGGGGTAGTGAGCAGCATCGCCCGCACACACTCGGGCACCACCTGGTCCATCCAGTCCTCAAGGTCACGCACGGCGGATGCACGCCAGTCCGCCGCCGAGACCAGCCGCAGCAGCACCGTTACCTTGGGTTCGAGTGTGCGCTGTCCCGTCTTGCATGGGAAGCACATCGTCTTGAGCATGCTGACGGGCGGGCGTTGTGTAGGTGTCAGATCGCCCTGCAGAGCAGCCAATGTATAGCCGAGTTGGTCGAACTCCTCCTCCAGCGCATCTCGGAGCGCCTCCAACATATCCTCAGGGCGCTCGTCGAAGTCTCCCGGCGATGCATCGCGCACCACCTTGAGCAGCGCGCGTCGGGTACGCTCTTCCAGACCCTCAGAGACATCTGGTTCTCCGGCTTCAAACCATTGGGCTCGGTCCAGGAACTCAAGCTCAACCACACCGTTGAAGGCCACTCGGTCTTGGTGTCCGCCGAGTCGAACGTCGAGCTGCACCGCTTCCCGAACGTATGGACGGGCTTCGGAGACAGCTCCGAGACGGATGACGAATCGCCGCAGCTCGTAGCCATGTAGTCGAACCGCCTCCTCCAATGCGGTGTGGACAGCCTCGGTGACTTTGTCTTCCTCCACGATGAGTTCGCGTCGCGTGCGGACGCCCAGCTCGCGTAGAATCACCTGGGCGAACAGCTGGCGACTCCAATCATCTTCGCGATGGACGTCCCTTTGAATGAACGCGAAGGTGTCGACCAGCTCCATGCGTGCAGATCCCCGCACGCTCACCTTGGTGTCGGGGTCTCCAAGTTCGGCGACTTCCGAAAACCGCACTGATAGTGACCGATCGCGGCGACGAACCGCGCGACCAGGGTCCAGTCGAAAGCGGGACACCCCGTAGCCAATTGACGCCGCCTCCCGCTCCAGGACCCTCAGCAACTCATCCCGCACCTGCGATTCGCTGCGGTACACGTCTACTTCGTCGTGAACTTGAAGAAACGCCTGAGCGGCAGCGCCCAAGGGAGCCGTCGAGGTCGCACCGGGGTCGGGACATCCTTCCGCCATCCAAGGTGCTGGGTCGTCGAGCTCCAAAGTGGCATGGATCTCCAGCTCCACATGGCGACCGCGAACGGGCTCGATCTGCAGTTTCTCCTTGACCGTTACCAGAGTCTTGGGTTCGGGGACCTCGGTGAGGAGCTCCAAACGGGCCCGCTCAACGCGATAGCCGGTGTTGCCCTCAATCCACTCCCGGACCTCTTGAGATAGCGTCGCTCGGTGGTCGTCGAGGCCCTTGAAGATGGTGGGCAAAGACAATGTGGCCAGGAGCTTCTCAAGCAGAAGGCTTGCTTGACTCGCAACCTGCACTCGCACCGCCGACCCGTGGCGGCGTTCCAACGCAACAGCTTGTCCTGCGTTGTGCAGTGTCAGGAGCAGGTCGAGCTCGAAGGACACCTCATGCTCTTGCGGACGAACGGTGAGCAGCTCCCGAACACGAACCTGCTCCCCGTCGATTGGTCTGGCTTCCTCCGCCGGTTCGATGCGCAGGCGTCGGACGAGCACCCCAGCCGCGCGGAGAGTCTTGCTTGCCAGGCGCGCGATGGCATGGTTGGCTTGGGAAGGGTGGCCAAAGTGGTCGAGCTCGCATTGTGCGCAGTATTGCTCCACTCGTTCGCGAACGACCTCTTCGTGCTTCATTTCCTCATGGGACAAGAGCGGGAGAAGGTCGGGAGACTCCTCTGTCTCAAAGTCCACGCGGAACGCGACGGCGTGAGGAACATCCGCCACGACGATCGGCCATAGGTATGGACCGTGCGACGTTCGGGTGGGCCGGTCGGTCCGGCCCGATGGCTGCAGACGCACGGTGAGGGTCAGACCCAACTGCTCGCCTATCTGGGTGCGGATTCGACGCTCCAGGTCCGCGCGCAGGCGCCGCCAGTCCAGCGGGTCATCGGTGGTGAGAGCAGCTACGACGCGGTCTACTTCAGCGTTTACTACCCCAAGGAATGCCGCGTCGACCGTTCCATCGCGGTGAACCGCGGTCACGAGTCCGTCCAAGTTACGCGGTTGAAGGCGCAAGTTGCGATAGCGCAGGTCCACCGAGGCCTGGCGCCCATCTGCGAAATTGACGCTGAGACCCTCGATGCATCCTTCGGCTCGCTTGCCTTGGGAGGACTCAACGCGCACGCAATATAGTGTGGGCCGCTCCTTGCCGGTCAGGTTGTCCCACAAGGTGCGGCTACGTGCAACCTCCACTCTGCCGTCCGCGAAGACTGCGAGCAAACGCTCGCCCCGCTTCTGTCGATACTTCTCGTCCACTGTGCGAACGAGCGAGTCGAAATGCTGCCTGCCCATCATGCCTCCTTTGTAGCGTCACCGGGTGCCGCCGAAAGCGAATGCCCCAGCGCAGTGGCGGCCTCGTACATGCGCTCGAAGCGGATCCAGTCGGGCGTTGTGGTGGCGCCGGGTGGCACCACACTCATGCGTTGGTCGTCGCGCTGGTCGAGCGACTCCTCCAGGCTCGTCGCAAACACAAAAGCACACCCCACCACACCGTTGCGAAGCTCCGCCTCAAGCGGAGGTATCGCTCCACACAGCCGCCCTGCATAAACCAAGACCGTCTCGGGGGATGCATTGTCGGGGTCTGGCGTGGTGAGGCGAAACAGCCACAGGACGAGACAAGCCGCCACAAATAGGCTCCGCCGGAGCATTCGAACACCTCTATTGTCTGGGTCCAGATCGTCATTAAGCAGGTCGAAGCGAGCGTTGATGTCGGTGTTGAAGCTGGCCACCACAGAGTGCTCCAACCACTCGGGAATCGGGTCTGGATACAACACCCGCTTGAGGAGAGTATCGAGGTCGCCGGTGCGTGCCTCTGCCACCCAACGGCCCACCTGAGGCAGGACAATCCAGCGCAGCGGTCCTGGCAGCTCATCCATTGTGTCGTTGAAGCAGGCCAACGGTGGGGTGGTCCGCCGGATGATCGAGCCTGTGTGTTGAGTTGCCGTCAGGGCCACTTCCACCGCCACATCGAGCCCCAAGCGCTGAAGCGGCTGGACTCGCGGCGTGGATTGGGCGGCCCACCCGGGCTCTGGTAGCCACCCTTGGACCGCGGCCCAGGTCGAACTGTGCAGTCCTGCCCGTTGAAAGAACGACTGGCTGATGAGGATTTGCCGCACCCGTTCTCGTGAGTGGCCGGCGCCCTTGCGACCTTGGGAGTACACCCGGCCCAACCAGGTACACGCGTCGAAGCTGACGTCTGCGGCAAGGCGGTTGATGATATCCAGTGCAATCCGCCGTGGCCGGATACCCATCCCGATCAGTTGGTTCAAAAAAAGACTGACGAGCCCTTGGAGACTCTCGCGTGCCTGCATGGCCCGAAGGAACCGGGCGAGCCGGTCCTGTATCATCTCCCATGCGACCTGGAGCTTCTTCTTCTCATCCTGGAATTCATGGAAGTTGTTGAGCCAAGCCGCCACTACGAAGTGCTGGGCCTTCCAGGTCGATCCGTTGCCGGCGGGCTCGGGCACGCTTTCCAACACACGCACGGCCTGCTCGACATCGTTGGAACGCCTTCGCACGTCCGCAGCGCGCGCGTCTCCGTACTGGATGAGGCCCACCAAGATCGCCCGAAAGCTCTCAAGCCAGCGTGCAGCGTGTCGATGGGGAGCCATCTCGGCGCGGTCGACCAACACCTGCAATGTATGGCCGAATAGCCGATCCCCACGGCTGTGTGGAGTGAAGCGGGGCCAGGCATCCATGAGGTGGTCGTGTTGGCGGGTCACGAAGTAGTGCCTCGACTGGCTCAGTAGTTCCTTCCAAGTGTTGGCATGCCGCAGAGTGCCCCAGGTGATCTGCAATGACTTCCGGCCTGCAGACTCCGTCTCCTCGACCAAAAGGTTGCAGCGCTCAAGTATGCCATCCGGGTCATGACTCCACCTTTCAGACAGGCTCATCGGGGGGGGGCGGACCGCGTCGACCGTGGCGGGATTGGACCTGGCGTTGGATGTCTCTTCGGGGTCGCAGTCGATGTCATCAGGGAGGGCGGCGGCGTTGTCTTCGGGGGGCCAGGCGCCGATGGACTCAAGGTAGCGTTGTTCTCGAACGAGGAGTGCATCGACCAACTCGAAGAAGTCGTTGGGCTCGAGTTCAGGCAGGAAGCAGGCTGCGAACAACACGACGTGTTCCACCTCACCAAACGCCAATAGGCGTTCAAGTGTAGGGTCCTCGCGCTGTTCGCCCCTGGCTTCAAATAGGAGGATCTCGTCCTCAAACGTACCGCGCTCGATGCAACCGCGTACCCTCTGCATGATCTGGCCCGAGCGCCGTCCCCACAAACCACGGCTGCGTTGACGCTCAAATAGCGGACGCAGGTCGAGTGACACCACCGATCTAAGGTAGATTTCCAGGGCGTCGATTCGGTGGCGGGCGACGCCATCAGTGCTCTCTCGCATCCGGGCTCGAATGCGCTCCAGCTCTTCGCTGACTTGGGCAAGGCGTTGACGTCGACTCGCGACGGCCTGCCCCATTCGGGGCCAGGCAAGGTTGATAAGCGACTTTCGGGCCTTGCGCTCCCGCACCAGAACACCGAACAGTCGGTTATTCACATGTCCCCGCCGCACAAGGGCTTCGGCTGCCTTTTCGCACATGTCCCGAGGGCTGGCGGTTTCGGGGAGGGCTCGCTCCGCATTGGAACCGCCGACCTCTCGAACGATGGCGCGAACCTCGGCTGCATCGAAGAGTTCTACGAATAGGGCGGACAGCGTGGCAACGTCGTCCTCTTGTTGGGGTGGCGAGTAGCGATCATCACGTTTCGCATCAACTTCTACATGGAGCTGCTGGAGGTCCTTCTGCTCCCGTTCGAGGTCTCGGGCCCTGCCTCGTCGGTCCTTTTCATCTTCGGAGCCGTCGAGGTAGTCGTCGTCGGCAACGACAACTACCCGCAACTGAGCCGCTTCCAGGGCTACACGCACGGCATCGAGTTCTTTGCAGGCGGCTCGGATGGAGACGAGGAAGTTCTCGGACTCAAGTTGATTGGCCCAGACCACCAGCACGGTCTCGGTGTCTGTCGAGCATTGCATTGTGAGGAAGTCTGATATGCGGAGGTGGCGGGCGCGGCCCAGCTCAGCAGGACCCGCGGTGGAGTCTGGGTCGCTCGTGCGCCAGCAGTCCTCCACCCGCGGCGCCAGAATCTCCTTCAAGCGGGCATCGAGATGTCCGCGGGCCCGGTCGAGAATCAGTTGGAGCACGACGGGGTCCTGACTGCTGACGATGAGGAGTCGATTCGCCGCCACCTTGGCCACCAGCTCTGCCAGGGCTTCCTTGCCAACAACCACGCCCGGTAGTGCCACTTCGCGAAAGTCTGTGGCCAAGGTGTCCAGCCGAAGGTTGCGCTCGATCGACGCGCTCCCTCGCTCGGAGCCTATAGAGTTGGTATAGGCGCTCCTGTCGTTGACCAGCCGTGCGTCGTCGTCCTCGGGGTCATGGGTCCCGCTATCGTCCTCCTCGACAAATTCGATAGCGGGGCAAGCCGCGGTGTCGAGCGCTGCTATGTCACTTGACTGGACTTGTCGACCGCGGATACCTCCCTCAGGTGGAATCATGTCCGCTCCCAATGTTCGGCAATATGAGCCGCTCCAAGTTTGGGGCGCGATCGCCAGGACGAATACAGGAGAGTCGGGCCGGCTGTACAGGGGATCGTCAGGATCCAGTCGAGGAGCGCCTTCCACCGGACCGTCGCGAGAGGCGGTCGAGCAGGGTCCGCGTGAGACGAGCCGAAAATCGCGTCGGAACTGCTCTGCTGGCAATAGGACCGGCCCATCCAAACTCCGATGACCGGCGGTGGTTGCGATGAGGTCACGAGTACATGGGCTGGGGGACAGCGATTGTGATTGCACATTCGGATTCGGGCTCCTTCAGGACGGGCAGGGTCGCCACTGGTCCCCCATCTGCCCCCGCCAGCCGACCGTCGGGGCTCGGTAGCCCTGTCAACTTGGGCCGAGGTGAAAGGTGAGGCGGTCAGTTGAACGGCGGCCCCAAACGGATGATTGGCAGGCAGCCAAGGATTTGCCATGATTCGCCCGCGCTCCCTCAATCCGCCTGAATGCGCGGATGTACCTTGGGCTGCCGAGACGCTAACACGGAGGCAGTTTACCGGCCAGCTCAACTGGGGTGTTGCTACTGGCGGAAAATGGTGCGGTCAGGCCCGTAGTTGCTGCATTGACCGTCCAGCGCGGGGGGCAGGCTCGGGTGAGACAGCAGCTCGTCGAGGAATATGGGGGCGGACTTGCCCTCGCACTCGTGCAGGGTCCGACACAGATGCTCGACGCGGTCGGGGTCGAGGCCGCGGTGCGTGGCGCGCTGGCGCACCCGGTCAAGCCTGGCGTCGATGTCGTCGTCCCGCTTCCGAAACAGCTCGGCTCCAGCATCGCCAAGGCCCGCCCGCACGAGGTCCCACTCCTCCCGGAGCAGCACCTCCACCGAGTCTTCCTCCAACCGCATCCAGCGGCCGCTCTCCGCATGGAGCGAGACGTAGAGCGAGGCCCGCAGCAGTCGGTTGTTCTTGGCCAGCGTCGACAGCGCATCGGTCACGCCACGCTCCCACCGGCCCCGCTTGCCGGTCAGGTAGCGGGTCTCCCAGTCGTGGAGCACGGTGGAGCCGCCGGGCATGGCCGGAAGCTGGTCTTCGATGAGCCGACCGATGGCCTGCCGGACCGGACCATGGCCCACGTCCCACGATGGGGTTTCTATGTGGGGCACCTCGTCGAGCAGGTCCATCCGCAGGAAGTGGTCGTCGCGCCAGGCCCGCAAGAGGGTGCGCGGAACTGGCTCCAGGGCAATGACAACGGTGTGGGCAACATCCCCGGCCAGTGCGCGGATCCACTCCGCACCGGTTCCCCCGAACGTGCTCGCGCCCACCAGCACCACTGTGGCGAAGGGCCCGGCCGACAAGGGCAGCCGGCCGTCTTCGAGGTCGATGATGTCCACGCCTCCAATGGTCGGTGTCCGGCCGAGCTCGGTGGCCCACTGCTCCAACACGTCCCCCAGCTCCTTCCGATGTCCCACCAAGAACAGGCGTCCTTGTCGACGGGCCGGATGCCCCAGCTTGTGGTGGCCTGCGATGCTGTCGATGCGTTGGATGGCCTCCTCGGCGGTCGGATGGTGGAGGGGAAGGAGCTGCTGCAGTCCGCTGAACCCGCGTGCTTCGAGGCTCGGCCCGAACAGCACTGGGATGACCCGCACGCTTGCGGGGTCGGAGCGAAACTCGCGCATCGCCGCATGGACCTCGTCGTGCAGTGATTCGTCGAGGTCGCGGCTGTCGAGCACCAGGATGCGCCAGTCGCCCGCCCGAGCCGCGGACTGCCGGAGGACTGCGGCATCATCGCCCGGCGCCACGTCAGCCCGCGAATCGAAGATGCTCCAGCCCTTGGCGCGAAGGCCAGCCACCAGTTCGTCGATGAAGGGCTGCCGTGAGGCGCTGCCGGCGACATAGAAGTTGGACATGGTGAGACTCCCAGAAGCGGGCAGTCTACTGAACGAGCCGGCCGTGTGCGCTACACTCCGACGGCGCAGGCCTGAGCAGGACCGCATCCCCGGGTCCGCCCACCGCCCGAGCCTCTCGAGCGGCGGGCTTCCATCCTGGCTCAGCCGCGAGAGTGGGGACTCATGGTGTACGAAGTCTGGTCTGCAACCGAAGATCTGCCGCGCCTCCGGGCGCTCACCCCCGCCATCTGCCAGCAGCTCTCGACCCAGCTCCGGGGAAGCCCAGCTCCCACCGATGCGCCACCGACACTGCAGCGGCGCCTGATCGAGGTCGACGCAGCCGAGCCCATTCCGCCCTCGACAGAGGTGGTCGACACCTTCGTCGTCGTGGACCGCGCGCTCTTCGAGCTGCTGACCGGCCCACGGAAGGCGAGCGCCTTGGCCTTTCTGGTGGCACTGGTCGAGGCCCAACGCGACCTCGTGGCCCTCGACCTGGGTGGATTCGCCCTGCGCGACCCGTCCGATCACGCCTGGCTGATGCAGCTTGAGAGCTGGTTTCGGGCAGTGGTGGTCCCCCCTGTCGGCACCGTGCAGATCGCTGTGGGTGAGCCCGACCCGGTCCGCTCCAGGCGTGGTGAGCCGCCGGAGGAGGAAGAGGACGTCTTTGCAGAGGCGGCCGAACACGTCTGGGCCGTCCCGCCCGCCGACCGAAGCGAGTCCCCCGACCTCAAGCCGCTCGAGCACGACGACCTCGTGGGCATCGAGTGGGAGGACGGCGCCATCGAGTGGATGCTCGCCGGGCACTATGCCGCCCGCTACCCACAGGGGCCCACACACCGCCATCCTTCGGGGTCGTGGCGAGAGGCCCGCACGGTGCGCGGACAACGCCTGGGCGCCTATCGGCTGCCCCGAGCAGGCTTGGACAAGGCCCTCGCATCCATCGTGTCGGACGCAACCCAGCGGTCCGCATTCCTCGACGCGCTCGCACGAGCTCCCTCGGGAATCCCCGGCTTCGATCGAGACAGCGCCACCGTCCACGTCCGCCACCCGGTCCGCCTCCTGGCCGCACTCGCCGAGGACCTCAACTTCACCCTGCGCCAGGCCGAGACGCCGGGCGGAACAGTCGACCTGGGGCAGTGGTTGACCCACGGAACGGTCACCCTCACGCCCGGGCAGCTCTACGGCGTCGACAAACAGGGGCGCCTCCAGTCACTGCAGCAGCCCAAGCAGAGCGACAAGCCCCTGCTGTTGATGGTCCACGGCACCTTCAAGCCCACCGAGGCCGGCTTCAAGCCGATCTTCCAGGATTCTCCCTGGGACCGATTCGTCGACGCTTTCGACAACCGCGTGGCCTACCAACACCGCCAGTGGTCGGTGTCTCCCATCGTCAACGCGGCCCATCTGCTGCGCTGCCTGGAGTCCGCGAGCTTGCTCGGCACGCCGCAGAACCCCCGGAAGGTGGTGCTGCTCAGCCACTCGCGGGGTGGATTGGTGGGGGAGCTGCTGTGTGCCCCCCCCAACGTCGCGCCCTCCGACGAGTGGTCGGTTGCCCACAAGTCCGCGTGGTCGGTCGTCCAGGAGCTTGCGCCCCGAGTCGACATCCAACGGTTTGTGCGCGTGGCGGCTCCCGTGCGGGGCACCAGCTTGATGTCCGGGCGCCTCGACCGATTCGTCACGATGGTGTTGGTGGCCGCACGTATCCTCCTTGGGGCCGGCGCCAGTCCTGTGTTGAGGCCCCTGTCGATTGTGTTCCGATACCTGCTCAAGTGGGTCAAGGACCCCAAGCTTGTGCCTGGGCTCGCCCATCAGGCCCCCGAGTCCGAGCTGGTGCGGTGGCTGGGTCTCAGTGGGGCCGCACACGTCGTCTCGTCTCGCCTGTATGTGGTGGCAGCGGATGCCGCCCCCAACCCCACCCTCAAGCGCACAGCGGCCTGGGCCACAGCACGTCTGGTGTTCGGGCAGGCCAACGACTTCGTCGTCGACACCGACTACATGGTCGGGGGGTGGCGCCGTGCTGACGGCCTTGAGCACCGGCTCCGCCGTTCAAACGGAAGAATCGGCCACAGCAGCTACTTTCGGCTCAACCACGGCACCCGATGGGCGGTGGTGCAGGCCGTCGTCGACAACGACCCATCGCAGTTCGAGCAGGCTGGCCGGGGGAGCGACCGGGGGCTCGGGCTGACGTTCTCCGAGATGGTGCACATCGAGGACGGCTACGCCACCGCGAAAACACACGCGGCAGATGCCACCCACACCGTGGTGCTCATCCCTGGCATCCTGGGTTCGCACCTGAAGCGCACCGACGGCACCCACCGACGGGTGTGGGTCAGCGTGGCCGAGGCTCTTTCGGGCGGTATCGCCGACCTGCGCATGCTGGACGACAGCATCGAGGCAACCTCCGCCATCCAGTCCTACTACGGCACCCTGGGAAAAGAGCTCAAGGAGGACGGCGCCCGCGTCGAGGTCTTTCCCTACGACTGGCGACGCAGTTTCCTCGCGAGCGATGGTCTCGGCAAGAAGCTCTATGACCACCTGGCCAACACAATCCAACGGTGGTCCCACCAGCCCATTCATGTGGTCGCGCATTCGATGGGGGGCCTGGTGCTGCGCGCCGCGTTGCTCCACGGCCGCAAGATACACTCGACCAACCCTCCCCCGTCGAGCGTTTCCTCCTCAAGGAGGGCACAATCGTCATGGCCGGCACACCCAACCGGGGCGCCCCCGAAGCCCTCCGAATGCTGTCCCTCGGCGACGACAGCATGACCGTCGGCTTCAACGCGCTCGGCCTGGCCAACGGCTCCGGCGACATCCGCAAGTCCTTCCGCTACTTCCCCGGTCTGCTCGAGATGCTGCCCCATCGCACCGAGCGGCCATGGACCGAGAGCGTGGAGTGGTGGCAGACCGTACGCGATGAGGTGTGCTCGCAGCCCATCACGGTGCATCCAGTCAAGGCCGGGCTCGAGACAGCCCACGCCCACATCGGGGCGTTCCTCCAAGACAAGCCATGGCGAACCCTACGCACACACCGCCGGTTCTTCTATATTGCCGGCAGAGACGATGAGACCTACGTACTCGACCGAGGCTGGCCGTGCCTCCGACCCAACTCAGGTGATGGAACCGTGCCCTGGACCAGCGCGGACACCCACCGCATCTGGAGCAGCACCGCCCATCACAGCCTCCTCCTCCACGAAGAGTCCACCCGGACCATGATTCGCGAAATGCTCAGGGGTGACTACGCCGACCGGTCCCCTGAGCCTCCCCGCGAGCTCAGCCAGTGGCAGGGTCCGGAACGCCCATCGCGCGCCCGTCCGCCAAGCTGCTTCTCGGTGTCGTGGTTGAAGGGGCTTCTGCGCAGGCCGGGCTGGGACGGTGTCGAGGCCGCCCTCTTCGGCCGCGCGGGCCGACGCCCCCTGCCGCCAGAGCCGCCCCCCATCTCCCTCCAGGTCACCCACGGCGACCTCCGGCATTCCCGTTGGCCGGTCCTGATCGGCCATGTGAAGGGCGACGCACCCGGAGACACTCTGGCGGCGGCCGACCGTGTGCTCGATGGCGCTGTCCTCCGCCTCATCGACTCCGGCGCATTCACCGGCGAGGAAGGGGACCACCTGCTGGTCACCCACCCCCGGCACCATCATCCCGGCGTGTTGATGGTCGGGCTCGGCGCTCCAGTGCCCGATGGCGCTGAGCCCGCAATCGGAGCCGTCGTCCAGGGCTTGATTCAGCTCGGACTCAGCCGCAGCGACGGACAGCAAGGCCTGTCGTCCGTGATGGTGAGCTTCCTGCCTGGCATCACGGTGCGGAGGGTCCTGGAACGACTCGTCGACGCCATCGGACAGGCAAACCGCTCACTGCCCGAAGACCGTCTCTTCCGGCACCTCGAAGTCATCGAGCTTTTCGAGGACCGGGCCATCGCTGCGATGGTCGCCGCACGCCGTCTGTCGTCCAGTGGGCCGTTCCGAAGTGGCATGACCGGCCGCATCCACCTCGCACCCCGTCTGCAGGTGGTCGCTGGGGGACTCACCAACCGGGTGTCGCACCTGTGGCGGCTGCAGCCACCCCACCAGGTCCGCATCGCGCGTGCCGGCAATGCGGCAGACAACACCCATCACCTGCGCTTCGAGGTCGTGCGGGGGCGGTCTGGCGCCTCCGTCTTCCGCCGCTTCATCAACTGGGAGGCGCTGCGTGGTGCCCTCGACGGGGTGCGCTCCGACCATCCCCACCAACCTGGGGTCGCGGGCCGCATCCTGTGGCACCAGCTCCTCCCGCCGGCTGTCCGAGAAATCCTCCGAGACGGGGGCGACCTTCTGCTCCAGCTCGACCGCAGCGTGGCAGACCTGCCCTGGGAGTGGCTCACCGAGGCCGACGACCAACCCCCAGCCTTCACGCGCCTGGCCATCACGCGCCAGCTCCTCACCCCCCGTCCCACCCCCCGACGCAGCGACCAGGGCGCGCGGCAGGTGCTGGTTCTGGCAGACCTCGAGTCCAGCGCGCCACTCCCTGGCGCCCGCTCCGAGGGCAAGGCGGTCAGCGAGGTGTTTCGCGGTGCCGGCTGGAACGTCGACGCGCTCATCGGCGGTCATGTGGACTACCGCAGCGTGCTGGAGGCGATGTCCCCGATGCACGCCCGTGTGCTCCACATCGCCGCCCATGGCGTTCTGCTGCACGAAGGTGAGCATCGGGTCCCCGCCATCGTGCTTCCAGGCGGACGTGGCACCGACGGACAGCGTCCTGTCAACACGATGCGTGCCAACGACATCACGACCTGGGAGGTGCTGCCCCAGGTGGTGTTTCTCAACACCTGCTACAGCGGGGTGCTCACGGCCGCCGCCAACGCACGCACCGAGGCCCACAGCCCCCGGTTCGCCGTGGACATCGCCACAGAGCTCATCCAGGCGGGCGTGCGGGCTGTGGTGGTCACCGGCTGGGAGGTCGATGACCGTGCTGCAGCGCGCTTCGCCGAGCACTTCTGGTGGCGCATGGTCCTCGGGGCTCCCCTCGGGGAAGCCGCCCGCGACGCCCGTGCCGACATCTGGCGCGAGTTCCCCAACACCGCCACCTTCGCCGCCTACCAGGTCTACGGCGACACCTCCTTTCAGCTTGTGGAGAGAGGTCGGCCGGGGGACCCGGGCTCGCCACAGGAGGTCCTGGACCGGCTCGACCGCTTCGTCTTCCGAGCATCGCCTGCAGCGGGAGAGTCCACCGAGCTCGCCGAATTGAGCCGACAGGTGGCGGTCGACGGTGCAGCACCCACAGGAGAGATCTGCCGTGCGTTGGGACGGGCATGGGCTGTGGTGGGCACGGACGAGGCCGACCAACAGGCCGTGGTGTGGTTCGAGCGCGCCGTGGACAACGCCATCGAGCCTCGCCCCGGTGCGCTGGCCGACCTCCTCCAGCTCCGGCTGGCCCGATTCGTGGAAAGCGAGGACAGCGCCGACCGAGAGGCGCTTCGAGATGCTTTGGGCGAGGTCAGAACCCGCCTCCGGGGCCTTGCGGACCTGACTGGCAGCAAGCTCTGGGACGCGGACCTGGAGGTGGTCGACGTCGCCCTCTCCTCCCCCGCCAAGGGGAAGGCAGGAGGCGAGGGTTCTCCGCAAGCCACCATTCTGCGGCTGGCCTTGCGCCCAACACTCGACGCTGCGGCGCTGGAGAGCGTGCGTGAGCAGCTCGACACGTCGAGGGGCAACCTCCTCGCGCGCCTCTTGGACCTCTGCGTCGACTACCTCACCGAAAATGCAGACCTGGCCGGCAAGCACAGCGTTGGCCAGGACTCCATCCTTCAGCGCTTCGAACGCCTGGCGCGTCGATTCGCCGGGAGTCGAGTGCAACAGCGGGCCGCCCGGGCCTACCTCCTCCTGCTCGACCGCATGCTCGAGGCAGGCGTGAAGGCCAGGGAGTCCGACAGTCCGCGGACCCACCCCGTCGACTTGTCCATAGACGTGGCGCCGATGCTGTCGAGCCCGGAGTAGGCAACCGGGCCGGGTCAGTCGGGTGGACCGATACGAACGATGCGCGCGTCCACCCAATCCAACACTGCACCTCGCGCCGGATCCACAACTACGGACTGGCCAGCCGCTTCGAGCCGAACCCGGTCGGCGTCGGCTGGCGTGATGACCACCTGGGTGTCCACAGCCTGGTCGCCGGCCTGGAACCGGACGGTGTGGGTGCCGACGACGAGGTGGAGATTGCCGGCGTTTCGCCGTGGGTTGAAGGGGGTGCCGTCGACGAGAACATTTGCGGATGCGTCGAAGGTCGACTTGAACCGAAGGGGAACCTCTATAGCTTCCTGGTTCACCTGAGGCGACGGGCCGGAAGGGGCCCCTGCGGGTCGGCCTCCAACGTCCGGGGTGCGAGGTGGCGAAACCGGTGAGACGGCAGATGTGGGGGGCGACAACCCAATCGGGGCTTCGTCCTCCGCAGACCGAGCCCCATGCGGAGGAGCGCTCTCCGGGAGTGCGCGCGGGTCTTCAGTGACAATGGGCTCTACGCCGGGGGCGTTCGCAGTAGCCGGGATCAAACCGTCCAACTCCCCCACGGCCTTGGAACCAAGCCACGGCAGCCCGCCGCTGCCAGGCGGCAGGAGCCCCCAGACCAGGCCGACACCCGCAAGACTGCACAAGGCACCCGCCGCAAACCAACGAAACGCGCCTGCGGGTCGTGCCATGGGCATCGGGGGCGGAGGAGGCCCAACGCTGGATTGCAAGTCAAGGGGGGTGCCAAGGTTGGCGGCAAGCACACGGAGAGCCCGCACCAGCGGACCCGCGCTGGCCAGGCGTTGGGCCGGATCAGGCACAAGTCCGTGCCGAAGCACGTCCAGAAGAGGCCGACAAGCACGCGCGACCGCATCGGGGTCTGCGTCCGCCGCAGCTGCCACCTGAGCCAACAGACGGTGTTCGTCCGCCACGCAGAGTCCACCCGCCTCCTCGAAGTCAAACAACAGGTGGAGGGGGGTCGTGCGAAGGTTGGAGAGCTCCAACGACTCGAGCTCCGTGAGCTGCGGTCGGGACAACAAAGCCAGGAGCCGGTCTCCCAGCGGGAGGACGTACCGCTGTAGCCGGGTGGCGTGGGTCGGCAAGAAGCGCGCAAGGGCCGAATAGACCATCACACTGAGGCTGAAGATGTCGGTGGCCGGATGGGGCGGCGCATCGACGGGGATGAGACGCTCCGGGGGCGCGTGGCCTGGGGTGAAGGCACCTGTGCGGGTCTGTGTGGCGAGCGCCGAAGCCACCTTCGAGTTGCCCAGGTCGGCGAGTCGAACCTGAATGCCTCTCCCATCGTCCACCAGGAAGTTCGAGGCCTTCAAATCGCGGTGAACGCACACACTGCCAGGGTCGACGCGAACCCTGTGGAGGCGATGAACGGCCATGCAGGCACGCTCCAGCGCCCGCAGCACGGTCGCCAAGTCACCCTCGTGGGCCTCCAACCACCGCGCGAGGTCCAATGGAAACCACTGCAGCACAAGATATCTGCGGCCCTGGGCAGTCTGGCCGGAGCCGAGGTAGGGCACAAGCCATGCCCCGGCATCCTTGTCGAGTCGGTGAATCTCACCGAGATGGCGGGCTTCGCGTGCCACAGCGCTGGCCGCCGCCGGCGACGGGCCTGACAACTTGATGGCGACACCGCGCCCGTCGGCAAGGCGTGCACGCCGTACCTCGGACTGGCCTCCCAGACGAGGCGGAGAGTCGTCGACAACGAGCCTTCCAAGCTGGGGATGTACGATGTCCATCACTGCTCTTCCAGGCGAGGCACGATAGTGGCCACCCCAGGCCATTGTGTAGCAGGTGCGCCCGCTTGTGGCGCAGGCTGAGCCAGGAGTCCCCGGATGAGCCGTGCCCGCGTTCGCTGCAGCCGCATCGGGCACTCGGGCTACTGGGACCTGCTGCCCGGCAGCATCATCGGTCGGCTGACCTCTGCAGCATGTCGAATCATCGAGCCCGACATCAGCGAAGCCCACGCACTCGTCAGCCTCCGCGGCGAGACCTTCCACCTCATGGCTCTGCGGGGCACGGTGCGCGTCGACGAGGACGAGGTCTCGGAGCTTCCCCTGGAAGTGGGGACCGAAGTGGAGCTCGGCAGAGGCGTGGTGTTGCGCGTCGAAGAAGTGGTGGTTCCCGACCGGATTCCAGCGATTCGCGTCGACGCAGATCGACCTCAGGCACTCATCGCGCGCGTGTACTCCCTCGTGGACAAGCAGGGTGCGCAGATCTTCGAACGCCCGAGGTGGGTCCCGCGCTTCGAGCCCGCTTCTCTCGCGCAGGTCATCAGCACAGGCGACGAGTGGAGCATTCGGCGCCCCGGGCATCGGCCGACGGCCTGGCGAGCCGGTCGAGAGTGGACCATCGGCACGCACACCCTGACAGCCTGCTGGCTCGATTCCGGCGACGCGGCGACCCCACACACCATCGGCGCGCGGGCAGCAGGACTCACCATCCAGGCCCGCTTCGTCACCTGCAACCTCTGCCTCGGCCATGCCCCGCCGGTGGTGCTCCAGGGCCACATGGGGCGACTGGTGAGCGAGCTGGCCGTGTCGGGGGTGTCCTGGCCCTGGCAGACACTCGCACAGCAGCTCTGGCCCGCCCTGGCTGACCGGGAGAGGCTCCGACGCCGGTGGGACCGACTGCTCCGCAGAGTCAAGCGCAAGCTCGCCGAGAAGGGCATCCGACAGGACCTCGTGCGCTCCGATGGTCAGGGCAACGTGGAGCTCCACTTGTACCTAAACGACAAAGTGGTCGATCAGACGTGACGCCGCAGGAATAGGTATAATCCCGAGGGTGACCCGGGGGGGATGTCGGCAGGGAAGACCCTAGGTAGTAGGGTGGCGTCCGAGCGATGGGGAGCTGGCCCGTGCACCTTTGGATGCTTGCAATGTCGATGGCACATGCCACCACAGACTGCCCCGGGGACCCTCCGGCCCTGGTCATCGAACGTGCCCTCGATGTGTTGCCTGATCTCGCCGCCGACCTGCAGCCGCTGGTGCAGGCGGTCGAGCAGGTGGATGGGCGGCTCATCTGCATGGACAACCTCGTGTCACCCTCCGACCTCGCCACCCTCAGAGCAGTCGGTGCCGTCGCAGCACGGCTGAGCGGAGATGACGAGCGCGCCGACCAGTGGTGTCGCGACAGTTGGCGGATGTCTGCAGGGGTCCCGATTCCGCCGTCTCTCGACCGGGCCCGGCGCAGTGCGTGCCCCCTCGATTCAGATGCGACTTCGCCAATTCAGGCCGGCCTCGTGGAAGCTGCGAGCCTCGTCTTCATCAATGGGGTGCCTCTGCGGACGGGGCATCGCCGCTCACTCGCCGCTGGTGACCACCTCATCCAGTGGGAGGACGGGGGACGGGTGCATGGAGAGCTCCTCACCGTGCAGGTCGACGCGGTCCAAACCGTGGGGCCATCACCCTCGCCGGACCCCGAACCGGTGTCGGTCGAAGCGCCACCGCAGGTGAACAAGCGGGAGCTGTGGACCGGCCTCAGCGTCGCCGCCGTTGGTACAGCCGGCTTGTGGGGCTCCAGCTATGGGCTGGTCAGTCGGCAAGCGATTGCCCGCCAGGTGTCCGACACCCCCCACCATCCCGATGCGGCTGAAGCGTCGGCCGACCTGCAGCAACGCCGCCGGCTGGCCACCTCTGCGCAGGTGGGCTCAACAATCGTGTTGGCCGCGGGAGTCGGTCTTGCCCTTCATGCCCGGTGGTGACAGATGCTCAGAGCTACTCGCCGTTGTCCCCGCGCTTGCGCCATCCTCATTCCCCTCGCCGGATGCTGGGGCGACCTGCCCTATTCCGACGGATTCCCAGCCAGCGACACTGGCGTTCATGGCCAAGAGACTGGCATCGACGATTCCTGCGCAGACCGCGACGGAGACGGATTCGTCGTCCCACTCGATGAGTCCGGCTGTGCGGATGGCCTGCGAATCGACTGCGACGACAACGAGCCAGACAGCTTTCCTGGCGCCCCCGACCAATGGTACGACGGAGTCGACAGCGACTGCGCCGGCGACGACGACTTCGACCAGGACGGCGATGGATTCGTCTCCATCGAGCACGTCGGCCAGACCACCGCAGGTGTGCAAGCGAGCGGAGACCTCCCCGGTGGTGACTGCGATGACACCAACGCTGACGTCCATCCGCTCGCATCGGAAGTCTGCGGAAACGGTGTCGACGACGACTGTGACGGCACAGTCAACGACTGCCCCTTTGGCGAGGAGTCCATCACCGACCGCGCCGCTGCGATCTGGATCGGCGAGACCGACCTGCTGCACGCCCATCTCGCCGACATTTCCGGCGATGGCCAGGCGGACATCATCATGGATGCCACCTCGATTGATAGCAACCGAGGCGCAATCTGGATTGGAGAAGACCCACTCAACGGTGGAGTCGCTGGAGTCGACACCCAGGTCACCCTGACGGCGGACAGCGAGAACGACACGCTCCTGGTGGGCGCCGTGGCCGACCTCAACGCAGACGGCCAGGTGGACCTCGTGGCGACCGCGCGCGGCTGGGACAGCCCAGGAGATTCGGGAGCCGGAGCGGCATTCATCCTATTCGGACCCGTGACGACGTCTCCCGGTGTACTGGGGCCGGCCAACGTGGCGGCGACAGTCTACGGAAGCGACGTCGATGACCAGCTCGGTGGCGGCGTCACAGCGGTAGTCGACAACGTCACCGGCGACGGCAATCCCGACCTTGTGCTGGTGGCTCCAACCGCCGACCTCTCGACAGAGGCCGACGTCGGCACGGTCTACATCCTGGGGACCACGCCCGAGTTTCTGGGCTCCGCGGAGTCCCAGGCCACTGCCATCCGGCATGGCGGCGCTGCCGGCACTCGCCTCACCTACGCCGCAAGCGCGGGCGACGTCGATGGCGACGGTGTGGGCGACCTGTTGGTCGGCACCGAGGCCTTCGATGGAAGCGGCAGCTACACAGGCCAGGTCTACCTGGAGCTTGGACCGCTCACGGGCACCTTCCGGGTTGGCGAGCCGGCCCGAAGCGTGACCTACACAGGCGCCTACAGCGGGGCACGCCTGGGGCTGGTGTCCACTGGAGGCGACTACAACGACGACGGCTACGACGACCTCGTGCTGTCGTCCCGGGGCCACGCCGACGACTGGGGCAACGAGGGTGCCGGTCGCATCTTCTTGGTGGACGGCGATCCCACATTGGTCGACGCACTGGCGATCGACGCCGCTGCGGTCGTACTCACAGGAGAAGGGGACAGCGCGCTCGGCACCAGCGCCCAGCTCGTCGACTTCGACTGCGACGGCAACCTCGACATCGTGACCACGGCGATCCGCGCTGGGGACCACGACACCGACAACACGGGCGCCGTGGTGTGGTTTGCGGGGCCGCTGGAGGCCGGTGGACGTGACCTCGACGAGGCAAATGGACTGCTCACGGGCCAGGCCACCAACGACTACCTCGGCACCCTGGGCACCTTCGCGGACGTCCATGGCTCTGGCTGCAACGACCTCGTCGTCACGTCGACCTTTGCCCGCTCGGGCCGGGGCGAAGCCTACATTGTGCCGGGTGGCGGTCTGTAGGCGGCGCCTCAACACTGCAACCTTCCACAACTGAGCCGCCGGCAACAGGCAGGTGGCGTGCAACCCACACTCGACTCGGAGGTGTTCCGATGCGTGCTCCTATTGTATTGTCTTTTTTCACCGCCGGAGTGTTGGGCGGCTGCAAGGCGGACTGCTACCTCGACGGCGACGGCGATGGGTTCGGCGACCCAGACTTCCCTGTGGCGTGTGACGACAAGCCCTACACCGTCGACAATGCAGACGACTGCGACGACTCAGACCCCGCATCGCCTCCGGGCCTCGATGAGGTCTGCGACGGAGCTGACAATGACTGCAACGGCGTCATCGACGACGTCGACTTCGAGGCACTCGACCGATACGTCGATGCCGACGGTGACGGGGTGGGCGATGCCCTGCTGACGGACTGCGCGCAGTTCGATCAATCCGTGGCAGCAAGCGGGGACTGTGACGACAGCGACCCGTTGGCCGTGCCCGGACGCGAGGAGGCGTGTGACGGCATCGACAACGACTGCAATGGTCTCGTCGACGATGGCGTCACCTGGACCGTATACATCGACGCCGACGGGGACGGTTTTGGCGACCCCTCGACCCCACAAGAGGTCTGCTCGGAGGTTGCCGGCACCGTGTTGGATGGGACCGACTGCGACGACACCGAAGCGACGATCCACCCCGGCGCGCTGGAGAGATGCAACGAAGTCGACGACGACTGCGACACGGAGGTCGACGAGGGGGACGCCGTCGACCCGGAGACTTGGCATCTCGACAGCGACGGAGACGGGTATGGCGACCCCGCCCGTGCAACGGACGCGTGTGTTGCGCCGTCAGGGTATGTGGGCAACTCGGCCGACTGCGATGATGTCGACCCCGCGGTCTCACCGGACGCCACGGAGCAATGCAACGCCGTCGACGACGACTGCGACGGGACGACCGACGAGTCAGACGCGACCGACGCTCCCACCTGGTTCCTCGACGCAGACGGCGACGGCTACGGTCGCTTCGACATCTACGAAGTGGCCTGCACCGCCCCCGCAGACTTCGTTGACAACGACACTGACTGCGATGACTCGGAGGTACACGTCCACCCAGGAGCCACCGAGACCTGCAACCTTGTCGACGACAACTGCGACACGCTCGTGGACGACGACGACCCGGCCATCGACACCTCGACCTATTCAACCTGGTACGCCGACGCCGATGGCGATGGCGAAGGGGACCCAGACGACTCCGTCTCGTCGTGTGCATCGCCCTCTGGCTACCTGGCCAATGACCTCGACTGCGATGACACCGATGCGACAGTCCACACGGGCGCGCAGGAGGTGTGCGACGGAATCGACAACGACTGCGACGGAAGCGTCGATCCGAACACAGCGCTCGGCACATCCACCTTCTACGCAGACTCGGACAGTGACGGGTATGGCGACCCTTCCTCCACGCAAGACGCCTGCAATGCACCCCCCGGCCATGTGTCAGACGACACCGACTGCGATGACTCGAACGCCACCGTGAACCCCGGCGCCACCGAGGTCTGCGACAACGGCATGGACGACGACTGCGACGACAGCCCGGGATTCTGTCCCTTCGATGGCAGCGGCATCGGGTCGCTGTCCTCGGCCACCCTGACGGACCCGACCTCACTGCAGACTGCAGCACTTGTCGGAGACTTGGACGGCCGTGGCGGGGTCGACATCTTTGCCGGGTCTACCGCCCACGGCACCTACAATGGGGAGGCATGGCTCGTGTACGGTCCATCCACCGGGGGGCCGGTACGCATCGTGGCTGGCTTCACCATCGAAGGGGAGGACGCCTCTGACACACTCAACAGGGGCGGCGCGGTGGACATCGATCACGATGGCTACGCCGACCTGTTCGTGCCCGCCAATGGCTACGACAGCCCTGGGTCGTCGGCGAATGGCGCTGTCTACCACATCGCCGGACCCATCACCAGCGGGAGCATCGTTGCCGACGCGTCGACGACCGACACCGTCATCACAGGCAGTGGCTACGGCGACCAGCTTGGGTCCGACCCGCCGCGCGCGGTGGGCGACTTGGATGGTGACGGCTTCGAAGACCTGGCGCTGATCGCCGCAACGGCCAACAACTTTGGAAACGAACGCGAAGGCGCAATCTACCTGATCTACAGCACCCCCACCACCGACGATGTGGAGAGCATCGCTGATGCGAGTCTCTGGGGTGCAGCGGGTCACCACCTCTTGCGACAGGTGGAGGCCGGCGGAGACATCAACGGCGACGGAGTGGCCGACTTGTTGGTCGGCACCGAGGAGTACAGCGCGGGCGGGGGCAGCGAAGGCAGGGTCTACGTGGAGCTCGGGCCGTTCTCGGGCAGTCGGCAGGTGGGAACCCACACCTGGTTCACAGGAAGCTCTGCCGGCGACCGCTTGGGCGTGCGCTCTCCGGCCACAGACCTCAATGACGACGGCTACGACGACTACATCATCGGCGCCCGCAGCTACGACAACGGCACCTACTCCGACGCCGGGCGTGTGTTCGTGATGTTCGGCGATGCATCCACCATGCCCATCAGCGCCCACCCATCCAACACAGCAGATGTCATCATCGACGGTGTGGGCGACGAGCAGATCGGCTCCAACACAGTGACGGCCGACCTGAACGACGATGGCTACGCGGACCTGCTGGTGGACGGCCCACACGCCACGGTGGGCTCCGACACCAAGGCTGGCTCGGTCTATCTCTTCTCCGGCCCACTCACCGCAGGAACCTACAGCTCAGCCGACGCGGCCGGCGTGGTGAGCGGCGCCGGCTCCAACCACTACCTGTCTCTTGGTGATGGAACCGGCGACCACGACGGCGATGGAATCGACGACGTCATCTTGTACGCCACCGGGACCAACTCCGCCTATCTCTTGCCCGGCGGCGGGATCTGAGCTGGTCGAGGGGCCCCGGTCTTCCGACAGCCCGCATTCCCATTCTCATCGTGTTGACACGCCGCCAATGAGCCACAGCGTGCATGGAGCAGTCATGTCCAAACGCACCCGCCAGAAGTCTGGCCCGTCCTCAGAGCCAGTCGGCCTGCAGCAGTCCGACCCGGTCTCCCCCGAGCAGTTCCAACAGACGGCCAACTCGACGGCAAAGGAACGCCTCATTCAGGCCCGTGGGGCTTGCGAGCTGTCCGGGACGGAAGCCCAATTGCTCGAAATGATGCTGCGCGCAGAGGAGCAGTCGGAGGTGAAGGCCAGGTCCTTTTGGGGGGACTCCATCGCTTCGCTGCTCGGCGCACCCGACGATGTGGAAGCGCTCGACCTGGACGAGGCATACGCCCACCTCGAACACCACGACGTCGCGAAGGCTGCCAGCGCATTCTACAAGGCATCGTCCGAACACCAACAAAAGTCCGACGACTATGCCAAAGGCTGGAAGCAAACCGAAGACCGGGCGGCTGTCGGGGAGGAGGTGAGCCTCGGAGTGCGGGACATTTCGGGCGCCGTGGTTTCCGCCTACGCGTCGGCCACCGGCAATGTCCCTTTGGAGGTGGGGACAAAGCTCACCCTCGCAGCTTCCGACATCACCAACGAGTGGACACGTCGAGGTCTCCGGCCAGATGCGTTTCCGGCCTTGATGGCCGCCGAGCGAGTCACCAGCGCCATCGTGGAGCACCTGGGGCTCGTGGAGAGTGACATTGGAAAAGCTCTGGTCGACACAGGCTTGGCGACCGTTCGACGAATCACGAAGAACATCGACCAATACAAGGACAACCCCGAGAAGCTCGCCGTCGATGTTCTGCTGTCTGTGACCGAAGCGATTCGCAAGGCGGCGGCAACGAAGATTTCCAAGGGCGACAAGCTGGCGCAAGACGTGGTCGACCTTGCGGGCAAGACGGCCGATGCTGCCACGGAGCTGGCAATCGACCATGCCGGCGGCACGCCCCAGTCGAAGAGCTGATGGGCGGCGGTGGCCATAGAGGCAACCTGGCGACACACCGAGTGCGTCGGAGCCCATCCGCATGGCGACGCGGTCACATTCTGCTGGCGAAGGCTGAGTCGACTCGTTTTCCAGGTCCGGTTGGCCGGGGCGAGATTGTCGGGTGACCTCCCTGGCGGGAGGTGAGGGAGACTGTTCAGCGATTTGTGTATGGCCTGCTGACGAATGGCCTCCGGGTCAGACGGCGATTCGGCCGTCGAATCGAATGGCGAACTGCTGTAGTGCGAGGTCCCATTGGCGGATGGGCATGCTCCATCGCGCCGTCGCTTGCCTCAAGGCCAGCCAGAGGAGCTTCATGGCAGCATCTTCGCTGGGTAGAGCTCCCTTTGTCTTCAGGACCTTGCGGAGCTGGCGGTTCAGGGCCTCAATGGCGTTGGTCGTGTAGATGGCGCGTCGGATGTATTTCGGGAAGTCGAAGAAGGGCACCACGCGGTCCCAGTTGGCGCGCCAGGACCGGACGATTGCGGGGTAGGAGACCCCGTACTGGTCCTCGAAGGCGTCCATGGCCGCTTCCGCCTGCTGGAGAGTGTCAGCCCGGTAGATGGTCTTCAGAGCCGCTGCGAGCTGCCTCCTTGCCCCGTACGAGACGAATCGCATCGAGTTCCGGACCATGTGCACGATGCAGGTCTGGACGATGGTCTGGGGGAAGACAGCCTCGATGGCCTCCGGAAACCCCTTCAAGCCGTCACAGCAGGCAATGAGGATGTCCTCGACGCCGCGGTTTTTCAGCTCCGTGATGACGTGCAGCCAGAACTTCGCGCCCTCCGTTCCCGCCATGTACAGGCCGAGGACCTCCTTGCGCCCCTCGATGTTGACCCCCAGCGCGATGTAGATGGTTCGCTTGTCCACCACACCGTCCTGGCGAACCTTTACCACCAGGCCGTCCAGATAGACGATGGGGTAGCAGCGGTCGAGGCGACGCAATCGCCACTTGTAGGCGGGCACCGAAACCCGCCCGTTTCCGGTGCAACCCGCGCCTGACCCCCACTTCCCTCTCGGTCTGCTGAA
>ENA-OWNT01000531-OWNT01000531.1-seawater-metagenome-genome-assembly--contig:-NODE-531-length-83129-cov-12.413006_pt1 | contig 83129 bp, 61 predicted proteins | sample MGYA00238136_ERZ651165 | MGnify/ENA primary metagenome ERZ651165 (study PRJEB26861, sample SAMN08777766) | seawater metagenome | isolation source: coastal seawater | place: USA: Florida | collected...
AGACTTCACCGGGACCGCGAATTCGAGCAATCGAGCGCTCGATCCATCGAAGAATCGAGCGGATCGAGTCCTCGGACCACCGCAGACTTGGACGAACCCCGTTCACCAGAGCCTATAGGGGCTCTGTGACCGATGCGGGCTAGCCCCCCGACAACCCCGTCGGGTAGTCCAGCGCGAGCCGGAAGCCGATGGTGGGGTGGAAGTAGTCGGGCTGGCCCGATGTGCGGAAGTCGCACTCCAGGCCCACCGGCGGAATCGACCACGCGTTGCCCCGAATGGTGTGCTGGCCGTGCACCGGGTCCCCTTCGACCGCATCCGGGCTGTACGGGCTGGCGGTCCACTCGGCCACGCCGCCTGCCAGGTTGTGGATGCCCCACGGCGACTCGTCGAAGTGGTCGGCCCAGTCCCAGCTCATGTTCGCCCCGGAGTCGCCGTAGCCCTGGCTCACCACCGCCAGGCCCACGCCGGGCTGGTCGCCCCAGGAGAACAGCCGTCCGTCGGCCCCTCGACAGGCCGCCTCCCAGCCCCAGTCGTCCGGGAGGCGGTAGGCCCGTCCATCCTGCGCCGAGCGCCAGGCGATGTAGGCCTCTGCGTCGTTCAGGCTGACTCCGCGCACCGGCGAGGCCAGGAAGGCCGCCGGGTCTTGTGCGGAATCGGTGGGGACGAGCTGATGGTCCGCATCCAGCGTGGCGAGCAGGCGACCGAAGTCGCGGGGAAGGTGGGCTTCGGCGGTCTCCCGGTCTCCCGAGCCGGCGAGGTGGCCCAGGAAGTCCGCATACTCGGCCATCGTCACCTCCAGCCGAGCCATCAGGAAGGGCGCGATGGACCGAGCCTGGCGGGACACCGCACCCGCAGTCTCCCCACCCACGATGGCCGTGCCACCCAACACCGGCACAAAGCCCTCGGGCACGGCATCTGCGCGAGGGGGCGAGACCGTCACGGTGGCCGTGGCCTGCCGCTCCACAAACACCGGCACCCGAACCTCCGCGTGGCCCGGTGCCTGCACCAGCAGCAGGTAGCTGCCGGGCGGAACCTGCTCGACCGTGTGGTCGCCGGCGGTGAGCTTCAGCTCGGGCCGCGTGTCGATGGGATGCACCGAAGCGCGCGTGTGCTCGAAGTCCTCGCCGGCCTTGATGCGCTTGGCCTCGCGCTTGAGGAAGCCGCGGTCCACCTTGTGAGACCCCGGGTCGAAGGGCACCGGCACCCGCCGAGCGGCCAGAGCGTGTCCGTCTGGGCTGGTGGCGTGCAGCGTCTCGTAGCGAAACAACCACGCCGAGGCATCTGCCGGGGACAGCGCCAGCTGGATCTGCCCGAGGCCGTCGAGCTCGGCACGGTACAGCTCCGGCGCGGGGGCATACTCCTCCACCGACCGCCGCAGGTGGTCCATGAGCTGCGCGTTGTCGTCGGCGAGGGCCAGGCGCCACAGCTCCATGTACACGCGCGCCAGGCGCTCCCGACCGCCGGCGTGGTCGGGGTCGAGCTCGAGCACCTGCTTGAGGGGGTCGGCCACCAGGTTGAGCTTCGACCGGTACACCTGGCTCAGGTTGCCGCGCGCGAGGGCCAGCAGCTGCTCTCGATAGGGGTCGTCCTCCGCCACGTTGTCGGCGCGGGACTTGAGGTCCTGGTAGTCGGCGTGGGCTTTCTCGAAAGACTGGTCGGCCTGGTCGAGGAGCCCATCGATGGTGCGGGCCCGGTCGACCACCCACCCCAGCCCGCCCAGCAACACCACCAGCGCAGCGGTGCCCGTCGTCGCGCCCACGAGCACGCGGTGCCGGAACAACCACTTGGACAGCCTGCGCAAGACACCGTCGTGGAGGGCATCTACGGAGCGGTGGTCCAGGTAGGCCTGGAGGTCTGTGCGCATCGCCTCGACCGACGCGTACCGGTCGTCGATGCCGTGGGCCATGGCCTTGTCGCAGATGGCCCGCAGCTCACGGGGGATGGGGCCGAACCCCGGGAGGTCGGTGTCGAGCGTGGCTGGCTTGCCCGACGTGACCGCCTCGAGGGTGGCCTGTACGCTCAGCTCGCCGTGGGGCGACTGTCCCGAGAGCATCGCGAACAAGATGCCGCCGAGGGCGTACACATCGGTGCGTTCGTCGAGCTTGTCCACCGCTCCGCCCGCTTGCTCGGGCGACATGTAGCTGGGGGTGCCGCGGATCTGGCCCACCAGCGTGTGGTTCCCGGAGGTGTGCACCGGAGCGACCGCAGGCCCCACCGCCTCTTCCGACGCACCCAGCACCTTGGCCAGGCCCCAGTCCGCCACCAGGACCTCACCGAAGGGCCCCAGCATCACGTTCGCCGGCTTGAGGTCGCGATGCAGCACGCGGTGGCTGTGCGCAAAGGCCACGCCCTGACAGATGTCGACCAGAATCTCCACCAGGCGCCGCTGCGTGTACAGCGTCCGGGCGCTCTGGCGGTCCTCGCCGGCTGGTGTGTCGTCTCGGATGGCCTTCAGCACCTCGGCGAGGCTCACGCCGCGGATGCGCTTCATCGTGAAGTAGGCGTTGCCGTCGGCATCCTCGCCGATGTCGTGGATGGGCACGATGTTGGGGTGCTCGAGCTGACCGGTGGCGCGGGCCTCTTCGATGAAGCGCCGGTGCAGCTCGGGAAAGTGGGGGGCGCCGCGTTGCGACAGCAGCGTCTTCATCGCCACTTCGCGCTTCAGCTCGCGGTCGAAGACCAGGCTGACCCGGCCGACACCGCCCTGTCCCAGCAGCCCGAGGGCTTCGTAGCGGTCGGCTGAACGAGGGGGCGTGGGCGCCACGGGGACGTCCTCGGCGACGCCCATCCCGTCCAGGAACAGGGTGGACGGGGGGCCACCGGGGTCGGTGGCGTCGTCGAAGTACAGCGTGGACCGCGGACCGTGTGGGTCGGGCTCTGGCTCGCCTGTGGGTGGCTCGGGTGGGTCACCGGGGTCGGTCTGGTCGTCGAAGTACAGCGTGGTGCGCGGACCGTGTGGGTCGGGCGGCGACTCCGAGATGGGCGGCTCCGGGGGCGTGCCGGGGTCTGTGACGTCGTCGAGGAAGAGCGTCGAGCGGTCGTCGCCCGGGGGACGGGAAGGGGCCATGGGTTCACCTGAATTCCCCCCGGTGTAGCGCGGCGTGCTGTACCGGACCCCTCGACGCGCAAAACCTGTGCACGCCGACGATTTCCACTGCTGCTTCTGTAGCACATGCTACAAAAGCAGCATGTCAGCTCCCATCTTCAGCCGCCGTGAACGCGAGATCATGGACATCATCTACCGACTCGACCGCGCCACCGTGGCCGATGTTCGCGCCGAGATGCCCAGCCCGCCGTCGTACTCCGCCGTCCGTGCCCTCATCCGCACGCTCGTCGACAAGGGGCACCTCACGCATGTCCAGCAAGGCCGTGCCTACGTGTACTCGGCCGTCCAGCCCGTCGACCACGCCCGCACATCGGCGCTGCGCCGCGTGATGTCCGCCTTTTTCGGAGGCTCCGCTGCCAAAGCAGCCGTCGCCCTCGTCGAGCTCGACACCATCGACCCCGCCGACCTCCGAGAGCTCAAGGCCGCCATCGCGCGCGCGGAAGGGGAGGGGAGGTGAGCGGCCCCACCGACCTCCAGCTGGTGGCGGGTGTTCTGCTCGACGTGGGGCTCAAGTCCACCGTGGTGCTGGGCGTCCCCCTGCTCCTCTCCCGCCCCCTCCAGCGCCTGCCGGCTGCAAGCCAGCACGTGGTGTGGGCCATCTCTCTCGTCGTGCTCCCGGTTCTCGCCGCTCGCAGCGCGTTCATGGCCACCTGCCCCGCCGCCGACCTGCCCTGGCTGCCAGTGGTGTGGGGCGCCGGGGTCCTGCTGGCGCTCCTACCGCTCGTGGCCGACCTCCTCCGGCTCGCCGGGGTCACCCGCAACGCCACCGGTGAGGGCCTCGTCCGCCACGCAGCGGTCGACGGTCCCCTGACCTGGGGACACCTCCGCCCCGTCATCCTGCTGCCGCACCACCCCACCTGGACCGACCGCGAGCACGCCCTCGTTCTCGCCCACGAACAGGCCCACATCCAGCGCGCCGACTGGCTGGTGCACATCGCCACACGCATCGTGTGTGCGGTGTTCTGGTTCCAGCCCCTCGTCTGGCTCGCCTGGCGTCGTCTCGGAGCCGCTGCCGAGGCCGCCGCCGACGACCTCGTGCTCCACACCGGCGCCCGCCCCAGCGTCTACGCCTCATTGCTGCTGCGGGTGGCCACGCACCAGCCCCGGGCCGCGCTCGCCGTCGGCAAGCACCCTGTACACATCCGCGTGATGGGCGTCCTGGCCTCCCGACCCCGCAGCGCACAGCGTCGGTGCGCGCTGGTCTTCAGCACCGTCCTCGCCGCTGGCGTGCTCTACACCGCCGGCACCTGGACGCCCTGGACCCTCCCCCCGGCGTGCCTCGCCTCACCCTCGCCCCCGCCCCTCCTCGCCCGGACCGCCCCATGACGTCCCTCCGTCTCTTCCTCGCCGTGGCCCTGGGGCTCACCGGTTGCAGCACCGTCTCCCCGCCCCCCGCCGCACCCGTCGAGACGGCCGTGCCCACCGACATGTCCGTGCTGTCAGCGGCCGTCGACAGCTGGGATGGCGGCACCCGCGCCGAGGTCCGCGACGCCACCCTCGTCCTCCTCACCAACTGTCCCTACAACCGGTCGGCCTTCCAGGTGCCGTACGTGCTCCAACACGTCATCGGCACCATCCCCATCGACACCCTCCCCACCGAAGTCCGCGCCGACTGGTCGGCCATGACCGCCCACCTCGACGCCTACGTCGCCCTGCTGGAGCGCATCGCCGGCCCCGAGCTCGTCCCACCCGGCATCACCGACTACAACTTCGAGCTGGCGCACGGCTCCACACCGTCGCGCGCCGAGCTGCTGGCCGACCCCGACCCCATCGCCCGCACCGCCCTGCTGCAGTCCCAGATCCACGACCGCGTGCGGTCCATGCCACCGGCCGTCTACGCCCGCGTGTCCGACGCCACCAACATCCTGTACGAACAGACCGAAAACAGCTGGCCGCCGAGCTGGCTGCTGGAGCCCACCCGCCGAACGCTCGAACAGGCCGCCCGGGCATCCACCGACGCCCCGCAGAAGCAGCAGCTCAATGCCCTGCTCGACCTCATCAAGGTGCACGAACAGCAAGGCTGTTGACATCGGGAACCCATGACTTCCGCGGTATGGTGCCCGGTGCGGAGCCCCCTCCCCGCGCGGCTCCCCGAGGCTTCTGATGCCAGCTCTGCGCTCCTTCACGCTCCTTTCGCTCGTTGCTGCCGTGGGCTGTGGTGGGCTCGAAGACTACGGCAAGCTGCTCGACTCGGGCGCCCCGTCACCCGTGGGCGACGACGGCGACACGCTGCCGGGCACCACCGACACCGGGCTCACCACGGGCTCGGGCTCGGGCTCGGGTGGCGACGACGGCTCGGGGGATGGGGGCTCGGGCGACGGCGGCTCCGGTGATGGTGGGGCGGGCGACGGTGGCTCGGGAGACGGCGGCGACGACGGCGACCCCGACCCCATCGAGCTCGCCATCGACTCCGTCACGCCGGCCTACGGCTCCAACGCGGGCGGCGACCTCATCACCATCACAGGCGGCCCGTTCGATGCCTCCGCCGTCGTCGAGATCAGCGCCACCGAGGCCGTTGTGTCGTCGGTCACCGAGACCGAGCTGGTCGTCGTCACCCCGGCTGTCCCCCGCACCGGCCTCGCCACCATCACCGTCGACACAGACGCCGGCTCCGGACGCCTCTCGAACGCGTTCCGATACTGGGAAGACGCCAGCGGACTGTACGGAATGATCGGTGTCATCGAGCACTCCAGCTACACCGGCGGCTACTGGGACGGCGGCACACCCGACGACATCTACGACGCCTCCGTGTACTTCTCCGACCCCACCGCCACACGCTGGTACGAGCTGATGGTGCCCGTGCTCGACACCTGCCGCTCCGAGACCTGGTCCAGCAGCGCCGCGGTCACGGTCTTCGATCCCGGGCTCACGTCCATCGACCTCCGGCCCACGTCGGGCAGCACCATCTCGCTGCCCTACGACGGCCTGGGCTTCTCCGACGAACCCACCAGCCTCACCAAGGGCGCCCGCTACGACCTGGTCGCACCCGTGGGCGGCTCGCTGCCCACCGAAGACGTCTCCGCGGTGGTCCAGCTCCCCAGCAGCCCGCCCACGGTCAGCACGCCCGCCCTGTCCGACTCCTACCCGCCCGACATCGGCCAGTACCAGTCCTTCCGCTGGACCTCGGGCGGCGCCGACTGGGTCATCATCACGATGATCCTCGACAATGGCGTGACGTCGGACGGCTACGAAGTGGTGCGCTGCGCGGTCACCGACGACGGCTCCTTCAACTTCGACGGCTCGCAGTTCGCGTTGTGGTCGACCGGCTCGGTGGCCATCGTGTCGGTGGGCTTCGTGTACGACCAGTCGGCCACCATCTTGCCGTGGAACCGGGGCACGTCGTCCATTGCAGGCATCGTGTCGGTGGTGGGTGGCGGCATCACGTACTGAGTGCGGGTAGATGCGCGCCTACTCTCCGCACGCCGCCGGCAGCGTGAACGCGACATCCACCACCCCGGAGAGGTCTGTGCCTTCGGGCAGCACCAGCGCGTCGAGGTCCGGGTCCACCGTCCACCCGTCCACCGTCACCCCATCCACCTGCACCTCGGTGTAGTCGCTCGCCTGGAGCTCCGGCACGAAGCCGCTCACCGTGGCCAGGTCCACCCGCCGATGGGCCAGAGCCATCGTGTCGGCGAGCCGTTCCATGTTGGCGTTCCAGTCCGTGTCGCACCACCGCAACCAGGCCCCGCCCGTGGCTTCCGCAGCTTCGATGGCCCCCCAGTACGACGACGCCGTGGGGCAGGTGTTGTCGGCGTCATCGCCGATGCCGTGCACCACGGCGGGCAGGCCCGGGTCGACGTGGTCGGCGAGGAGCGGCAGGTAGTCCGACCACACGCCCGGGCTCTGGTCGGGTTCGTCGGAGAAGGCGAGCACGTGGAGCGGGCGGTTGGTCTCGTGGAGGCCTGTGTTGCAGCCCCCTGCTGCGGCATCGAAGGCCCACACCGCCTTCTCGAGGAGCCGTTCTGTGGTGGCGTCCAGCGCGCCGTCCCAGTCCTGTTGGTCCCACAGCACCTGCCGCATGGTGTCGTCGTCGAGGGTGTGGTCGACGATGCGGGTCTCGCCGAGGATGCAGGCGTCGGCGGCCACCACGGAGGCCATGCGCAGGTCGATGCCGTGGTCGGACAGGGCATCTCGGAGGGTGGGCCAGCTGGGCTCGATGCGGGCCATGTCGTCGATGTTGCAGCTGCGGTCGACCGCGAGGAGGAGGTCGGCGGTGGTGCGGTCGCCGAGGTGGGTGGTGAGTGAGCCCCCGGGCACGGTGGGGGTCAATGACAACGGCACCACCAAGGGGGTGTCGAGGGCGAAGCCGGTCACCTCGACGACGCCGGTGGGCGATGCATCCGGGTTGCCCAGCCAGGACACTGTGAGCTCCACGGAGGTGCCCGGCTCGAGGGTGCCTTCACCCAACGTCGCGCGCCAGCCGCTCGTGGTTGCCGCCGCCAGGTTGAGTGGCTCCCTGGTGCCCGTGTTGGTGATGGTGAGCGTGTGGTCGGCCGGACAGCGGGGGTCGTGGGCGCCCAGGTCCACCTGGTCGGTCGATGAAGTCAGCACCGCCACCGCGTCGGGTTCGTCTGTGTCGTCGTATGGTGCACCCGAGTCGGGCCGCTCATCGTCCGGAAGGTCGTAGAGGGGGTCGGTCTCGGGCCCATCTTCAGTCGAGGACGAGCAGCCTGCGACCAAGATGCCGGCGGCGCACCACAGCGCGTGGCGGGGGTGGTTCATCGTGAGTCTCCCATGTTCGCCTGCCCCTACGCACCTTGTGGCGAAGTGTGACACTCGACGGGCTCCCGAGCGGGCCATACGCAGGTGCGCCCCGTGGAGGCAGTGTGCCCGAGACGTCCGACCCCAAGGTCACCATCGCGCTCTTCACCTACAACCAGGAACAGTGGGTGCGGGCGTCGCTCGAGTCCGTGCTGGCGCAGGACTACGGAAACCTCGAGATCATCGTGTCCGACGACGCCTCGAGCGATGGAACAGTGGGCGTCATCGAGTCGGTGCTGGCCGAGCACGCAGGGTCCACGCAGGCCGAGGTTCGGCTGGTGGCCCGCCAGAAGAACCTCCGTCGCGAGCACACCCCCACCATCGGCCGAGAGGCCACCGGCGACCTCGTGGTGATTGCCCACGGCGACGACCTCTCCTTCCCCGACCGCGTGTCGAAGGTGGTGGAGGTGTGGAAGGCCACCCGGTCGGGCTGGGTGGGGTGCAATGCCATCCAGGTCGACGCCGACGGTCGGGCGGCCGGTCCGTACCTCCCGGGTCAGAAGCAGGTCACGCTGGGGCTGTCCGAAGTCGCGGGGGGCTGGCGGGGCGAGATGCTCGGGGCCACGGGTGCCTTCGAGCCGTCGTTGTTCACCGACCCCGCCTTCATCCCCACCGACGACGTTCCCCTCCCCGGCGGCTGGGACCACATCCTTCCCTTTCGGGCGGCGTTGCGCGGTGAGGGCCTGTCCTGGACCCCCGAACCACTCGTGGCCTACCGCCGCCACCCGGGCCAGCGCAGCCGCGAGATCAACGACTGGACCGCCGGAAACGAGGTGTGGGAAGAGACCCTGCGCGCCCACTCTCTGCCGGTTCTCACGCACCTCCGCCACGAGCTGCAGCACTACCTGAAGCACCACCCCGAGCGCGCCGATTTACGTCGGTTCGCGCCTGTGCTGGATCAAGCGGTGTTGCAGTTTCTCGACGACTGGGCCCGCATCCGGTCGCAGCTGCGAAGTGCCGGATGGAAGACCACCTGGCTCTCCCGCGACGAGCTCGCGATGGTCCAAGCGGCGCGCAAAGGCCGGCAATGAGCCCGTCAGTGCAGTCGAACCGCGCTACGATGGCCCCATCGAGGACTCCATGAATCCCTGGCTTCGCACCGCTGCCGTCGTCCTGGCCACCCTTCCCGTGGGCTGCATCCAGTGGCACGAAGGCATGAAGCTCGGCGAGTGCACCGATGGGGTCGACAACGACGGCAACGACACCGTCGACTGCGCCGACCCCGGCTGTGCGCGCAGCCCGGACTGCGTGGATGCGGCCGGCACCACCGACACCCCCGTCGTCGACACGGGGGGGGAGGGCACGGGCGACGACGGCAGCGGGTCGGGCTCTGGCTCGGGCACCGACTCCGGCGACGACCCCATCGACGACTGGGAGATCACCGAAGACGTCTGGGACGACAGCTGCAACCGAAACGCCGTCGAGCTCACCCTTCCCGATGGCTCCACCGCCACGATGGACGGCTGGGTGTGGTTTCGGGGCGACTTCGGCCCGGAAGTCATCGGCATCACGCACGGCGGCCGCGACACCTGCCTCCAGGTGGGCAACTTCGCCGAGTACGAGGGCTACAACAACCGCATCGTGATGTACGGCCTCCCCGAGAACGGCGACGTGGTGCCCCTGGTGCTCGAAGATGGCGGCTCTCCGCCCGAAGGCGTGTGGGCCGAAGCCGACGTCGCCACGGATGGCCACTCCACCGAAGCCAGCGGCGGCGAGCTGTCCTTCACGGTGGAGTCTTTCTCGTCGACCGGCGGCCTGCTCACGGTGTCGGGCTTCGGCCCCACCTACACCGACGGCACGGTCGGTACCGCGGGCAGCTTCACGGCCTGCTACTGCCCGTCGGGCGAAGACCCCGACGCCGGGCCCCAATAGAACGATGCGGTGGAGGATGTGGTGAGCTGGTCCCGACGACGCCTCCTGGGCGCGGGCACCCTCGGACTTGCGGGGCTTGCGGGCCCCAGAGCCGTCCGCGCTGCACCCTTCGGAGCGGCGCCCGATGCCACCGGAGCCGGCTTGTTGCTCGGGGACGGCGTGCGCGCCGAGCAGGTGCTCGAGGTCTTCCTCTTCGGCGGGCTGTCGCCCTGGGAGACCTTCTACACGGTGCCCGAATTCGGTCGCCCCGACGACCCCGACTACCCCAACGAGCAGTACCACCTCTTCGGGTCGGGCATCGCCGCCATCCAGGAACGCTGTGAGCTGTCCTCCGACTGGCTCGAGCCGGAACCCTTCGCCACCGACGCCGACGGCCAGCTGGTGCACCTGGGTCCGCTCGTCGGTCCGTTGCGCGACCGCCCCGACATCCTCGCCCGGATGCGCATCGTGGTGCAGCACCACACCCTCGAACCCCACGAGGCGGCCGTTCCGCTGATGCTCACGGGGCTTCGGCTGGGCTCGCCGCGGATGGCGGGCGGGGCCACGTCGGTGCAGCGGTACTTCGCATCGCTCGATGGCCGCACCACCCCGCGCGCCTACACGCTGTACCCCGAGTTTCAGATCGAGACGGCCAACATGCGGGCGGCGAGTGCGGTGGGCCTGCATCCAGCGCTGGCCCGTCCGCTCGAGCTTCGGGTGGGGTCCACCAACAACATCCCGGCCATGCTCGCCCGCTCCGGAGATGCTGCCCGGCAGGCCCAGCTCGACGGCCTGGTCGACCTCTACGCACAGCGCACGGCCCGGCGCTACTCCGGCCTCCGTGCACCGGCCATCGGCGACCATGCCGCGGCGTCAGCCCTGTTCCAAGACGTGGAGGGGCTGTCGGCCCTGCTCACCGAAGAGGCCATGGCCAACCGCACCGGCACCAGCTGCGGCATCGAAGACCACTCCATGCCGGCCACCTCGCTGGCCATCGCCCGCCACCTGCTCACCCACCCCACCGACCCCGCCCGGATGGTCACGTTCGTCGACGGCGGCATCAAGCCCAGCTCCGGCGGCGGCGCCTACGACGTCCACACCGACCACATCGGCGACACCGCCACCAACCTCACCCACACCCTGCGCCTGCTCACCGAGATGGTGAACGAACCCGGCGAAAACGACCCCACCAAGGTCGATCTCGACCGCACCATGGTCGCCCTCACCACCGAGTTCGGCCGCACGCCCTTCGTGCAGCGTGGCAGCGGCAACGGCACCAACCACCACCCCTACGGCTACGTCTCGGTGCTCATCGGCGGTCCCATCGGCCCCGACCAGGCGGGTGTGGTGGGCAGCATCGGCCCCGACGGCACCGCGCGCACCTACGTCACGCCGGTCGAGCTCCGGGCCGCGATGCTCGCCGGGATGGGCATCTGGCCCTTCGCCCACGAGAGCTTCACCGTGGGCGACCTTCGCTTGCCTTCCCGTCCCGAGGTCGATGGCCTCGCCTGGCTCCACGAGATTGTGCTCGGGAGGCCCGCATGAAGCGCCTTCCCGTCGCACTGGCCGCCGTGGCGATGGCGTGTGGCTCCCCACCCTTCAAGGCGCTGGAGCCCCCCGACACACCGGTCGAAGAAGACCCCTGGGACATCTGCGACGCCGGCGATGCCGCGTGGGTGCAGCGTGCGCTCCCGCTCGTGTGGGGCCGTCAGGCACATGGGGCCGCGGAAGTGGCGATGTGGGAGGCCGCCGTCCAGGCCACCGGTCGCGAAGCCGTGCTGCAGGCCCTCACACACGACCCCGCCTACCTCGACCACCAGACCGACGTCTTCATGGACATCCTCCGGGTGCCTCGCACCGGCACGCGGGTCGACAACGGCTGCTGGGCCGGGCCGATGCTCAGCGACGACAACGGCGAGCTGGCCGCTTTCCTCGCAGACAACTCACCCCGCTTCGGCCGCGACGCCACCTACAACATGGCCGACGTGATGCGCAGCGCGCTCCTCCACGACGACCTCTCGGTGGTCTACCGCACGGCCCTCTTCGCCCGCCTCCACAAGCCCATCACCGGCGCCAACGTGGGCCCGCTGGAGCTCGAAGAGAACCGCCGCATCGACATGGGCGACGAATTCCTCGATGTGTGGCTGCGGCGCGACCTCGACTGCGTGCCCTGCCACAACAGCGCCTACTCCACCACCGACGACCCCGACCCCACCCTCGACCGCACCTGGGACGTCCCGGGGCTGTTCGAACAAGCCCTCTTTGGCGTCAACCAGGGCATCTCCGCCGAAGAAGCCTACGCCGTGTTCCGCTTCGACCCCGTGGCTGGCGCCGACGACGCCGAGCTGGCTCCGTACGGGCTCACCGGCTGCGGGTTGGTGTCACCGCCCGGCGGCTTCGGCGACGACCTCCTCGGCCACGACGCCTTCTTCATCTCGGCCCTCGGCTCCGAGGGCTCGGTGTGGGATGTCGAGGCGGCGCTCCACGAAGGCGTGGACGCCCTCCGCGACCGCGGTCATGTGTGGGCCGAAGACGAAGTGCCGGCCGGACCCGAAGCCTTCGCGTGGTTGGTGGGCGAGTCCATCACCGAGCAGATGTGGACCGAAGCCACCGGCGCATCGCTGTCCGTGGCGCACCGCTTCCCCCGAAATGCCGAACAGCGCGACATCCTCTTCGAACTCACCGACCACTTCGTCACCGACGGCTTCGCGCTGCGCACGCTGCTCACCGACATCGCACTGCACCCTCTGTTCAACGCCGGCCTCCCCGAGACCTGTGGCGCCGACCCCTACGGCATGCCGCCGGTCATCGACCCCTTCTCCGTCGAGAACGAAGACCCCACCGAACAAGGCAACGGCCCCGGCGACCGCGTGCGCCGCTGGCCCGGACGCGTGCTCGTGCGCACCACCCACAACGCCATGGGCTGGCCCCAGCCGCCGCGCATCCCCACCGAAGACGACCCTGTCCTCGATGTCTACGAAGGCATCGGCGTCTCGGTGCGCCGCTCCCAGCCTCGCCTCGACGGCGTCGACTTCCAAGGGCTGCTGTCGTGGGAAAACCACTTCGGCACCTGCACCGAACCCGACACCGAACCCGGCGCCGAAGACGGCTGTGAGGCCACGCCCGCGGTCCCGGGCTGCGGCAACTGCGCCTGCCAGGCCTGCACCTGTGCCCACGACCCCTACTGCTGCGAGGTCCAGTGGGACGACGCCTGCGTCGACCTCTGCAACAGCACCTGCGGCACCTGCGGACGCACCGACTCCTCCGACACCATCGAGCGCCTGCTCCAGGGGGCCATCGACCGCGGGGCCACCGTGGGCGACCTCCTCGCCGCCCTCAAAGACCGCCTGCTCACCGACGGCGCCATCGACGCCGAAGAAGCCGCTCTGCTCGAAGCACTGGTGGGCGCGCCCCTCGACCTCACCGTCGAAGCGGCCCTCGAAGACGACACCTTCGAAGCCTCGGTCCGCGAGATCTGCGGCGCCCTGCTGCGCACCCCCGACTTCCTCCTCGAGCTGGAGCGCACCGCACCGGGCCCTGTCCCCCGCCTCGCGCTCGACGTGAGCGATGACTGCGACCGCCTCGAAGGCCTCATGTCGCGTGTGGGGCACCCGGTCACCTGCGCGGTGGAGGCCCCATGACCCGCCTGTGGCCGCTGGTGTGCCTGTGTGCGTGCTCGGGCGACGACAAAGACCCCACCCCCACCGGGTCGGCCACCCCTGCTCCGGTGGACTCCGGAGAGTGGACCATCGGGCTGCCCACCGACGACACCCCCTTCGACGACCCCCGCCGCGGGGCCGAGACCGGCCTGCCCCCGCCCGACTCCGCCGACCCCGAAGCCACCGAGCTCTACTTGCGGCACGGTGGGGTGGCGTGGTCGCAGCTCGACGTGAAGCGGGGCCACATCAAGCTCACCGCAGGCGACTTCACCTGTGCCGAGCTGTTCGACCCCGGCAGTGCTCTGGCCGAAGGCGTCCACACCGACATCGACCCCCTCCACACCGACGACCTCGAGCCCATCTGGGAAGGCGCCTACCCGGTCGGCAACGACCGCCCCAACCTGGTGAACACTATCGTGCAGTTCGCCGGCGAGGGCAGCCCTGCGCCCGACGATGCGGTGCTCACCGTGCACGCCTGGACCGACCGCGGGGTGCTGGTGTCGTTCGAGAGCAGCGTGGTCTCCACCACTCCCATCGAGGTGTGGAACTGCGGCGAGAAGGGGCCCTGGGGCGAGTAGAGCGGGCCGAGAACAACAACGCCCCGACCTTCTCTTGGAAGGCCGGGGCGCCAGGTGCCGGTGGCTCAGCCGATGTGGGGGCCCACCATGGCGTCGAGCTTCGACTGGTTGAGCGTGCCCACGTGCGTGTGGACCACTTCGCCGCCCTTGAAGAGGAGCAGCGAGGGGATGTTGCGCACCTTGTACTTGCGGGCGAGGGCCATCTGCTTGTCGACGTCGAGCTTGCCGATGACGAGCTTGCCGTCGTACTGGGTGGCGGCCTTGTCGAGCAGGGGAGCGATGGCCTTGCAGGGACCGCACCAGGTGGCCCAGAAGTCGACGAGGACGGGGGTGTCGCTCTGGAGGACTTCGGCGTCGAAGTTGTCGGTCGTCAGCGTGAGGGGCATGGGGACCTCGGGTTCTTGGATGACGGACGGATGGCGGCGCAAGGCTGCGCGCGCGGACTGGAGAAAAACGGTGCGGTTGTCCTAGAACACGGCGACGGCATAGGCAAGCGGTCGACGGAATCGGTGGGTTTTCGCTCCCGACTCTTTGCCTCCCCGTGACGTCCGGGGGCGCGGAGGACGACAGTCCTGATGCCACGCTGGATCCGCGCGCTGATCCCGCTCCTGCTGTGGGGGTGGGCTGCACTGGCCGTCGCCGCCCCCGACGTCCCCGAGCGCTTTCCGCCCGGTCCGTGGCTCACCGACGTACGCATCCAGGGCCCCGATGCCTCATGGAATGGCGTGGTCCCCCGCGACCCCGACCTCCCCGCCGTGTCCGTGAGGCCCGGCCACCACGGCAGTCGGGTCGATGCGCGCCAGACCGCCTTCCTGGCCCGCGAGGCGCTGTCACACCCCCTGCCCGAGTGGTGGCAGTCCACCCCGGTCATGCGCAGCTACACGCCGGTGCCGTCGGCCGACCGCGCCCAGCTCCAGGCCGACGCCCACGCCCTGCGCTTGTGGTTCATGGACCGCGGCTGGCTCGACTGCACCGTGAAGCTCGAGCTGTCCACCGACACCAGCATGTGGGGGCGCTGGCTCAACCGCAGGGTCGCCGACAGCGCACTGCGGGCCACCTTCGTGGTCGACACCGGCGAGCGCTGGGCCGTGGGCGACGTCGAGATCGACGGCCTGGAGACCGTCAAGCGTCCCCTCCGACGGGCCCTCCGCGAGGCGGTCCAGGTGCAGCCGGGGGCCTACGACGCCGAAGCCCGCGCGCACACCGAGGCCGAGTTCGCGCGTCTGTTGTCCGAGCGAGGCTTCTCCCATCCGCTGGTGGCGAGCGTGCTGGTGCCGCGGGCCAACACCCGCACGGTCACGGTGCTCTTCCACATCGACCCCGGCCAGCGTGCCCGCTTCGGACCCCTCGACATCACCGGACTGCCGAAGGCCAGCCAGGAGCGTGTCGCCCGGCGCGTGGCCACCACGGTGCCCGAGGGGGAGCGCTGGAACGGCTCGCGGCTGACCGACATCGAGACCGCCCTGGACAGCGTGCCGTCCTTTGCCCGCGTGGAGGTGGCACCCGGCGACCCCGACGCCCAGCAGCGCGTGCCCGTGCAGATCACTGTCACCGAGGCCGACACCGACGGCTTCTTCCCTATCGTCGAGGTGTCGAGCGACCCCACCTTCTTCGCGGCCGAGGTGGGGCTGGGCTTCCGCGATGATGTGGTGGGCCGCCAGCTCACCACCTTCGAGGCGCGCGCCGCGGGCGGCTACCGCAGCTTCCCCGTCTTCGTCGGACCCCACACCTTCTGGGGCAACCACGGCCCCGTCGGCCGCCTGGGCCTGTCGAGCGAGGTGTTCTTGCTGCCGCTGTCGGGCTTGTCGGCGGTGGTCGAAGCCGACGGAGACCTCGAAGCCGTCCGAGCCAACAACATGCTCACCGGCGCCTTCCGTGCGGGCCTGCGCTGGCGCCCCTCCGACACCCTGGAGCTGTCGGCCACCCCCGAGCTCGCCCTGTGGAAGTCCTTCGCGTGGTCCGCCCAAGAACACCTCTGGGACGACTGGTTCGTCGAGCCCGGCGACCCTCCACTGCCCCCCATGTTGGGGCGCCACCGGCCAGCCTTCCGACCCTTCGCACCCGGCGCCCTCATCCGCCTGCGGGCCGACTGGTCCGAGGTCGACCGCCCCATGCTGCCGTCGCGCGGCGGCCAGCTCCACATCGACGCCATCCCCTTCGGCCTGGCGGGCCTCGACCCCTTCTGGCGGGTGCACGTGGCGATGAAGCGCTTCGTGCCCCTCGGGAGCCCGCGGTGGGTGCTGGTGAGCCGCCTCGAAGCGGGCGCCTTCCGCTTCCACGACCCCACCGTGCCCTCGGTGCCCCAGCTGCGCTTCCGGCTGGGCGGCGGCAGCTCGCTGCGCGGATGGAGCGTCGCACAGGCCAACCCGCCGGGCTGGGACGGCGGCCCCAACGACTACCGCATCGGTGGAAATGTCCTGGGGTTGGGCAGCATGGAGGTCCGGTTCGCGGTCTGGCCCCGGCTGCACCTGCTCGCCTTCTCCGACGTCGGGCGCACGTGGGAGACCATCGCCGACCGCACCGACCCCATCTCCGGTGTCATCGAGCCGGGAGTGCGGTTCGGCACGCTGCTGCCGTCTGCAGGGATGGGGCTTGCGCTGCCCACACCGCTCGGGCGGGCGGCCTTGTCCGGTGCGGTACGGTTGCGCGAGGACACCGAGCTGGTGCACCCGCCGCCCATGGCCACGGTCCACTTCACCCTCGTCCAGTCCTACTGACCCTGGAGGCTCCATGCGCTGGCTGACCGGATGGATGGGGGGCCTGGCTTTGCTGGCGCCCACTTCCGTGGCGGTGGCTGCCGAGCCGGATGTGGGACGGCTGCGGTACCTGGTGGCTTCGGGGCAGGCGGTCGAGGCCGCGGTCTCCACCCGTGAGGCCCTGCACGCACAGCCCCACAACCCGGTGCTGGTCGCGCTTCATGGGCAGGCCTTGGCCGCGCTGGGAGAAGGGCCGTCGCTCGTGGGCAGCATCGACCCCTCCGCGGGCGCGCTCGAGCTGGTCCTGTGGGTGGTGGCTGTGGCCGAGGGCCTGTCGGCGCCGGAGCCCTACTGCGCCCACATCCAGGCGCATCTCTCGGCACCTCCGCCGCCCGAGGTGCTGGATGCCTTGCGGCTGGTGCGCGGTCGCCTGGATGCGGTCTGTCCCGACGACAAGGTCCAGCGCGACCGGATCTTCGATGGAGCCGAGGCATCGGTGACCCGGGCGTCCGCCGGGTGGGGCACCGACGTCGAGACCTGGGCCAGCACCGACCCCTCCGACCTCACCCTCCGCGGCAACCCCTGGTCCGACACCGCCCACGGACCGGGGCTCGTGCGGGCTCGGGTGGCTCTGGCTTCTGCGGCCGACCGAGCCGCTTCGTCCACCGACCCCGCTCGCTTGTGGTGGGCCCGCGAGGTGACTCGCTGGCAGGGTCTTCCCACCACCCCCTTCGACCACGCCCTCCGCGCGCTCGCACCCGCCGCCCGCGATGTGGGCTGGGAGACCGGCACCCGCGCCCGCTGGCATGCCCCACCACCCATCGGCGACCCCGACACCGTCTACCGCGTGCGAGAGGCGGCAGGGGTTCCCGATGCCGACCGCCGCCTCCGGGCTCTGCGCGACGTGGACGGGCTGGTTCCCGACGATGGCCCGCTCCGTGCGGAGTGGTGGGGGCACGTCGCACGCTGTCATGCCGACAATGGCCACGCTGCAGGCGAAGTGCGGGCCTTGGAGCGCGCCTGGCTGGCCTGGCCCACCGACCTCGACCGCGCGAACGCCTTCGCATGGGCTGCGGCCACACACCACAAGCGCATGCCACGGGCCCTCGAAGCCATCGACGCCGCTCTGGCAGCACCCGTGCCCTACCGCGCCCATCGCGGCGGCCCCGAGGCCGACCCGGGCTTTCGCTGGACCCACGGCCACAGCACGGGCGCCGCCCTCGACACCCGCGGCTGGCTGCGCTTCCAGATGGGCGACGTCGCCGGTGCCCGGGCCGACCTCGACCGCGCTCTGCTGCTGTACCGCCGGCCCAGCGCCACGGTGCACTTCCACGCCGCGCTCATCGCCCACGCCGCCGGCGACCACGAAACCGCCATCTTCCACCTGCGGGCGGGCTTTGTGGTGGTCGACCCCCGCTACGACGACCCTCCGCTCGTCTCCGAAGCCCGCACCCTCGCCGACCGCCTCTACGCGCAGCGTCGCTGGCACCCGGGCGGGGTGGAGGGCTGGCTGGATGCCGCGCAGCCTGCCGAGATCCTCGTCGGTGAGGGCCCGGTCATCGACCTCGACGGGTTTGCCGATGCGCTCGGCTCGGCGCCACCCGGGCTTCCTGTCGAGGGCGGACCGCTCCCCGAGCTGGTGGTCGACATCGACGGCACCGCCACCCGCCTGGCCGAGCTGGAAGGGTGGCGGGTGGTGGAGCTGTGGGCGGCCTGGTGCGTGTCGTGTCACGTGCAGATGGGCGCACTGCTCGACCTTCGCGCGGCCTGGGAGGCGGCGGATGTGCCCGTGACCGTGGTGGTGGTCTCGGTCGAAGAGTCCCCGCGCCTGGACTGGCCGGTGCAGCAGGTCGGTGCGCCGGGGCCGCGCTGGAAGGTGGCCTGGGGTGGTGCGAAGGCCCTGGACCGCGTGGGAGCGCCCGGTCTGCCCGCCACGCTCGTGGTCGACCCCAGCGGTCGTGTGGTCGAGACCCGGGCCGGCTGGGAAGGCGACCTGGACTGGCTCTCGGCCGTCCTGGCCGAGCACGGCGTGGTAGAGCCTGCCGAATGAGTGGCTGGGAGCTCTGGACCGACGCCGGTGCCGTCGAGCGCACCGCCGACATCTGTGCCGAGGTGGGAACAGGTCCGTCGACCCACCACCTCCGTGATGCCGGACGCACGCTCGCCCTCACGCTCCACCAGGAGGCGCTGGCCGAAGAACAGTTCGTCGAGGCCGTCGCGCGTGCCCGGGCGGCGGGTCGGGCACTGCAGGCAGCCGTCGCCCCCCGCCTGGAGTCGCCGGGTGCGGCCGTGGCCCGGGGGTCTGTGCTGCCGCACTTCATGAAGTGGGCCGACCCCTACGCCACCGACGCCACGGGAGCCGCCCACCTCGGTGCCATCCTCGCAGCCCTGGATGCCGAGTGCACCGACCTCCCCGACGTGCGTGCGGCGGTGGCGGCCATGCGGTCGGCAGGGGCGGCCCACGACGATGCGGTCGACCTCCGCGCCCGGGCCATCTCCGCACGGGTACAGGCGCGGACCCGCTGGAATGGCCTGGTGGAGGGTGTCCTGCGGCCGCTGGGTCCGGTGCGCGTGGCCACCTTCCTGGCCGCTCTACCCACCGAGACCGCCCGGTCGTTCCCCGAGGCCGCCTGGTTTGATGAAGGCGACGACTGAACGACCGAAACGACCATTGCGCCCCCGCGCCACATTGGCGACGATGATGGTCGGCCCCGGTACCATGAGTCCCGTTGAAGCCCGGATGAGCAACGTGCCCTTCCCCCGACCCGAATGCGTCCGCAGAGAGGCGCAGTCCCGCCCCGGAAGCCGCGCCACCTGGTCGCGTGTTTCCCGGACGGCCTCGGGAGCTCCCATGCGCGCCATCTTCCGCACCCTCCGCCTGCTCGCGGTCGCCCTGCTCGGGTTCGTCCTCGTGGCCCAGCCCGCCGAAGCCACCGAAGGGCCGGCCATGCGCGCGCTCGAAGTCGAAGACCTCGAAGGTCTCTTCGCCGAGCCCATGCCGCCGCCCGAAGGCTGGCGCACCATCCACGCCAACTACGTGCGCATCCACACGCACCCCGACGACATCGGCACCGCCCAGAAGCTGGCCGACCACTCCGACGGCTCGGTCCCGGTCCTCTCGCAAGCGCTCGGCTTCCCGTCCGGCGCCACCATCGACATCTTCCTCGCGCCCGACACCGACACCTTCCGCGAGATGCAGCCCGGTCGTGTGCCCGAGTGGGCCGATGGCACCGCCTGGCCCACCCGCGGCATCATCTTCCTCCGCAGCAACCGCGTGCGCATCGGCACCGACGAACCCCTCGAACAGGTGCTCGACCACGAGCTGGTGCACATCATCCTCGGTCGCGCATTCTCTCCGCGCCCCGTGCCCAGCTGGCTCCAGGAAGGCGCCGCCCAGCTCCTCGCCCGCCAATACACGCCCGAGCTCACCGACCGCCTGGCCACCGGCCTCCTGGGCGACAGCCTCCACAGCCTCGACGACATCACCCGCGGCTTCCCCCGCGACGCCGGCCGCGCCCGCCTCGCCTACGCCCAGAGCGCCGACCTCGTCGCCTACCTGCAGAACACCTACGGCGACGACACCCTCTCCGCCGTCACCCGTGGCCTGGCGTCCGGAAAGTCCGTCGACCGGGCCCTCCGCGACGCCACCGGCGCCTCCTCCTACGAGCTCGACCAGGCCTGGCGCGCCCGCCTCACCGCCTCCCCCATGTGGCTCAAGCCCCTGGTGGCCGACTCCACCCTCCTGGCCGTCACCGGGGTGGTGTTCGTCGCTGGCGGACTGCTCGTGCGCCGCCGTCGCCGCGAGATTCTCGACCGCTGGGAGCGCGAAGAAGCCCTCCACGACGCCATCTACGACTCTCTGATGGGGCCCTGGCCCAGCGCCGCCGGTCCGCTTCCGCCGCTGCAGCCCGCCGCGTTCACGTGGACCACCCAGCCCCATTGATCGGCGGTCGGCGGTCAAGGCCCGGCACCCACCGTCCGAAGCGTCTTTCCAGGCACGACGACCGGGAGTCGGGATGAAGGTCACCTTTCTGGGGAGCGGCGGCGCGTTCACCGACTACCGCGTCAACTACCAGAACAACGCGCTGGTCGAAGTCGGCAACACCCAGGTCCTCATCGACTGCGGCGTGACCGCCTGCCAGAGCCTGCGCGAGCTGAAGGTCCACCCCACCGCCATCGACGCCGTGGCCTTCACGCACCTGCACGCCGACCACGCCAGCCCCGAGCAGCTCGCCTGGGAGCGGATGTACACCGGCCCGGATGGCTGTCCCGCCGGCCAGACCACCACGCTGCTGGGCCCCGACGACCTCCTGGACCCCCTCCTCGTCGCCATGAAGCCGTACATGGGCATCTGGCGCGACCTGGGGGGCACCACCCGCACCGATGGGGTCGAGGCGGTGCTGCGCACGCGCAAGGCCAGCCAGCTCACGGTCGGCGACCTCGCCTTGCGGTGGTTTCGTGTGCCTCACGTCGACGGCGGCACCATCTCCAAGGCTGCGTTCGGCATCGAGCTCACCGCCCGGGGCCGGCGGGTGTTGTGGAGCGGCGACACCACCTTCTCGCCGGGCTGGCTTCGGAAGGCCGCCGAAGACCCCGACGTCCACACCATCTTCCACGAGTGCACGTTCTCCCGGCCCTTCAACGGAACGGTGCACACCCACTACGAGCAGCTGCTCACCCTTCCCCGTGCCCTTCGACACAAGATTGTGCTCATGCACCACACCGCCGTGCCGGATGGCCGGGATCCCCGTGCGGACGGCTTCGTGGGCGCAGCGGGACGCCACGAGGTGTTCGACCTGTCCTAGGGGCAGGCGCATGCGCGGGGTGGCCTGCCCGGTCGGGGTGGTTACTGCGGCAGGACGCCGGAGGCTTCATGGAGAGCGTGCGCCCAGTGTCCAAGTCGACCCCCACGCCCCCGTCCCCCGGGCTCGATCCCGATGTCCTCGACTCCGCCAAGCTTCTCTGGAAGCGAATGCTGCGGTCGCCCGGGAGCATCGGCACGGTCGCCCCGTCCAGTCCCTGGCTCGCCCGGGCGCTCGTGGGCGTCTCGATGCTCGATGAGGCCGATGTGGTGGTCGAAGTGGGCGCCGGCACCGGTCCGCTCACCTCCTGGATTCGCGAGGCCGCGTCCAACGCACGCTTCCTCGCCCTCGAACCCGACCGCGAGCTCCGCACCGCCCTGCGCGATGCCCACCCCGGCCTGGATGTCAGCAGCGCCACCGCCCGCGACCTCCCCGCTGTGCTGGCCCGCCGCAACCTCCCCGGCGCCGACCGCGTGCTGTCCAGCGTCCCCTGGTCGCTGCTCCCGCCGCGGGCGATGGAGCGCGAGATCGATGGCATCGTCGAAGCTCTGGCTCCGGGCGGTCGCTTCGTCACCCTCGTGTACGCGCACGCCCAGGCCCTGCCCACCACCCGCCGGCTCGAAGCGGCGCTCCGCGAGCGCTTCTCCTGCCTCACGATGAGTGGCGTCGTCTGGCGCAATGTCCCTCCGGGCCGCTGGTTGGTGGCCGAGCGTCCCCGCTGACATGGGTGCCGAACGCTGGATCTGGCGCGAGCGCCACATCATCGATGCCTTCAAGGGGCTCACCGCGCCGTTCGTGCTGGTGGTGATGCTGGTCACCGGCTCCACAGACCGCTTCGATGCCTGGACCTACCTCGCCATCCACGGCACCTACGGCCTGTTGTGGGTGCTCAAGAGCCGCATCTTCGGCGACCGCAACTGGGAGCGGCCCCTCCGGCCCTTCCGCACGGTCCTGCTCACCACCGGGCTCGCCGGCTACTGGGTGGCTCCTGTGGTCCTGTGCTCCCACACCGAGCCCGCTCCGCCGTGGCTGGTCGCGGCGTCCGTCGCTGCGTTCGGGCTGGGCGTGTTCCTGCACTTCGCATCCGACATGCAGAAGCACATGCACCTGGCGCATCGTCCCGGGGTGCTCCTCACCGACGGCCTGTGGGCCCGCACGCGCAACCCCAACTACCTGGGCGAGCTGCTCATCTACTCGGCGTTCTGCTTGCTGGCGTGGCACTGGCTGCCCGCCGTCTTGTTCGGCACGGTCATCGCGCTGGAGTGGGTGCCCAACATGCTGCGCAAAGACCGCAGTCTCTCGCGGTACGCTGCGTATGCGCGCTGGGCCGACCAGTCGGGCCGGCTGTTCCCCCGCCTGTCGCTGTCCGACCTCCGCCGCAAGGAGGACTGACCCGTGCGTGTCTGGCTGCTCTCCCTGGCCCTGTTCACCGCATGCGGTCCAAAGACCCCCGACACCCTCGCGCCCACCGCCACTCCGCCGAAGGTGTCCTCGATGGCCGACTACTCCATGTTCCTCGACGTCGACTCGCTGTGGGACTTCCAGGACCCCTCCGCCACCCGCGCAGCCTTCGAGCGCCGGCGGGTGGAGATCGAGTCGCGCCTGGCCAAAGCCGACCTCCCCGATGGCGCCGTCCGCCGCCTCGAGCTGGCGCGCCTCGAGCTGCTCACCCAGATGGGCCGCACCTACACCCTGGAAGGCACCGTCGCCGAAGCCGACGTCCTGCTGGCCCGGGTCACCGATGAGCTGGGCGCCGAGCCTGCTGCCGACACCGTGCAGGTGCAGGTGCGGTGGCTGCTGGAGCACGGACGGGCTCGACGCACCGAAAAGAAGCCCGACGACGCCCGCGTGGCATTTGTGCAGGCGTGGGAGCTCGCGCGCACCCACAGCCCCGCGCTCGATGGCTTCGCGGTCGACGCAGCGCACATGGTGGCCATCGTCGACTCGGGCACACCCGGCGAGCTGGAGTGGGGGGAGAAGGCGCTGGCCCTGGCCGAGTCGTCGCCCGATGCGCGTGCGCAGAAGTGGCGTGCGTCGCTGCTCAACAACCTCGGCTGGGGCGCGTTCGACCGTGGTGAGTACGAGCAGGCCCTCGCCCTCATGGCCCGCCAGGTGGCCTTGCGGCGCGAGTCTGGAACGGAACCGGCGCTCCGCATTGCCCTTTGGTCGCACGCGCGGGTGCTCCGGGCGCTCGGACGGGTCGATGAGGCGCTGGCGGCGCAACAGGCCTTGCTGGCCGACTACGGCGACGACGCCAAGGCCGACGGCTTCGTGCATGAAGAGATGGCCGAGTGTCTCCTGGCGCTGGGCCGCGACGCCGATGCCAAGGCGTGGTTCGCGTCCGCCCATGCGCTCCTCGGGGCCACCTGGCTGGCCGACGCCGAGCCCGAGCGGCTGGCCCGGCTGGCCGAGCTCGGGGGCGTGGCCACCCCATGAAGCGGGCTCTGCTCGCGTGGTGGATGGTGGGCTGCACCACCGAGCCGGCTGACACGCCGCCTCCTCGCCCCCACATCATCTGGATCAGCCTCGACACCACCCGCGCGGATGCCCTGGGTGCGTGGTCGGCCGAGTCCCACTGGGGCCTCGACCTCCCCGCCGCCGACCGCCCGGTTCCAGTCACGCCCATCCTCGACCGCCTCGCGTCGTCGGGCGTGCGCTTCTCCCACGCCATCGCCCCGGCGCCCACCACCCTCTCCAGCCACACCAGCGCCTTCTCGGGGCGCGATGCCCACGGCCACAACGTCGTGCGCAACGGGTACCCCGTCCCCCAGACGGTTCCTCTGGTGCCCGAGGTGCTGGCGGCGGCTGGCTGGGACACCCGCGGCGTGGTGGGAAGCAGCGTGCTCGAAGCCAAGATGGGCTTGTCGCGGGGCTTTTCCACCTACCTGGCTCCGGAACCCGGCGCGCAGGCCGACGCCCACGCCTATGCCTGGGATGCCCACACGGTCACGTCGCGTGCGCTGGAGCAGGTCGCGGCCCACACCCCCGAGGCCGGTCCGCTCTTCCTCTTCGCCCACTACTACGACCCCCACATGCCCTGGACCGACGCCCCCGAGGCCATCGTCCAGGCGATGTCGGTCCCCGGCTACGATGGCCCGGTCGACGGCACCATGGACAGCATCGCCGCGCTCGGTGCCGCCCACCGCGCCGGCCGCCTCGACCCCCTCGACCGGCGACAGGCCCGCGCGCGCTACCTGGCCGAAGTGGCCGGCGTCGACACCCAGCTGGGGCGCCTCATGGGGGGGCTCGAGCGTGCCGGTGTGCTCGACAACGCCCTGGTCATCGTGATGTCCGACCACGGCGAGACCTTGGACGACCTCCGCTCCAACCCCTACTCCCACGGCCCCGACGTCGCCCTCGTCGACATCCACGTGCCGCTGATGGTGGTGGGCTTTGGCGACCTCGGGGTGCCGTCGGGCGTGGTGGTCGACCAACCCGTCGGGCTCGTCGACCTCCCGGCCACCGTCTACGCCCTGCTCGGGCTCGAGGCGGATGCCGGTGTGGGAGTCGACCTCGCGCAGGCTTGGAAGGGGCGCACCTTGCCCCCTCGCGTGCTCTTCTCCGAAGCCACCAAGCCCATCCGCTTCGAAGACAAGCAGGGCTGGAACAACCTGCCCATGGAGCGAAGCGCGGTCGGGGTCGGTCCCGAGGCGCCGCTGCAGCTGCTCATTCGTCCGCTCGCCGGTGGCGCCCGCGACCTCCGCTCATTCGTGCCGGGTGCGCCGGCGGTCACCAAGCCCGACGCCCCCACCCGCGCGGCGGCAAAGCACCTGCTGGACGGCATCCTCGCGTGGGATGCGGGCGCACCACCCCACCGCGCCGCCACCTACGACGACCACACCCGGCAGGCGCTCATCGAGCTCGGCTACCTCGACCCCGACGCCCCGGAAGCACCGGCCCCCTGAGCCACGTGCACCACCGCGGGGCGGGCCTGGCTCCAGTCGGTGGCCAGAGCCGCCACCACGGCTCCTTCGAGGTCGAGCAGCTCGTCGAGCACGGCGTCGTCGGGCACGATGCGCTGACCGAGCACCTGCGCGGCGAACCGCACCACCAGGTTGTCGAGCATGCGCACGTGCCAGGTGCCGTCGAGGGTCCAGGCCCCGGTGTCGGGCTGCATCGACATCGCCACCACGCTGCCCGCACCTCCGGGGCCGTCCGGACCTTCGGCCACGCTCTCGAAGAACCGCAGGGCGTGGGACTCGAGCCCCATCGCATTGCCGGCGGTGGCCACCATCCAGCCGCCCACACCGCCATCCGCCCGGAAGTCCACGGCCGGGAGGGTGCGAATGTCGGCGCGAAGGGCCGCTGAGCTGCCGTTCACGCGGTATCGCAGAGGGACCGTCCAGTGGTCGACCGACAGGCGCGTGCCCTTCAGGCGGATGATGCCGCGGGGGCGCACGGCGAGGTCGGCGGTCTGGAGCGTGGCCACGTCGAGGGCGTGGTCGACGTGGGGGGTGTCGCCGGACACGGGGATCAGGGCCCCATCTTTGGTGGCGAAGCGAATGCCGTAGTTGCCGGGACTCTTCGCCCAGATGGTGCCGAGGTCGCCGTGGCGGGAGCGCACGGTGAGCGAGATGTCGGCGACGTCGGACATCCGGCGTACGAACCTGGACAGGGCCGGGTAGCCCGCTGCCGCGAGCCGGGTGGGGTCGATGTGGGCCGCGATGTCGACCTGCAGCACGTTGTCTTCGAGGTGTCGGCCCCACCGCTCGAAGGTGAGCACGCGGTCGAGGGTGGACATGGTGGTGGGGAAGTCGGCCCGGATGCGCTGTTCGAGGGCGGCGTGGACGTGGGGGGCGCCGCGGGTGGCGGTGTCGAGCGCGGACAGCACCGAGCCGGCCACCGCGCGGGCTTCGGAGTGGCCGATGGGGTGGGTGGACAGGCCCAGTCGGCCGCTGGAGGCGTACGCTGCGTCGCCTTGCCAGGGCTGTGGCGTGAGGCCTGCCACGCCGTCCAGGTCGCCAAATGTGTGCCGGGGGCGGGACGGGGCGCCGCCCAGGGCGAGGTTGTATCCGCTGCTGCCTTGGTTGCGGCCGGTGACGTGCACGGCGCGGCGGTCGCCGTCGATGTGGGGGAGGCGGGTCCAGGTGCGGTGGAGGTCGAGCTCCAGCACACACTCGCGGAGGTCTTCCAGCCAGGCTTCGGTGGCGGGGTCGACCTGGATGCCCACCGACAGCGCCGACAGCCAGCCCGCCACCAGGTCCCCACGCGCTGCGGCGTCGGCTGGGCTGGTGGTGCTCAGCGGCAGAGCGGCCTGCCACAAGCCGAGGTCGGCTGTGCTGGCATGCGCCGAGAGGCCCACTGCACCCAGCAAGCCCCAGAGAATGCGTGTCCGGCCAGGGGAGCGCACGTCAGCCACCTCGGAGGAGAGACCCGCGGAGCCTATCCCGGGGTCGGGTCGCGATGCGTGGCGCTGTTCGGGCCAGGACCTCGTAGGACGACCTGTGGTGGTGCGTGGCCGGCCTTCAGCTGGCCAGGCTCGGTCCGTTGAAGGTGCAGTCCGGGAGACTCCGTTGGATCAATCCGTCGTTGCCGTGCTCCAGCAGAGCGCTCTCGCGGTCGGGAGCGCGCCGGCCGAGCTGGTGGAGCTGGTCGCTCAGCTGGATGTGGTGGAGCTGGTGGCCGACCAGGTGTTGTTCCAGGCGGGGGAGCCGGGGGATGCGGCCTACCTGGTGCTCGAGGGTGCGCTCGAAGTCCGCGCCGCGGATGGCGTGTGGCTGGACGAAGAGGGCCCGGGGGCTCTGGTGGGCGAGCAGGCGCTGCTCTCCGGAACGCCCCGCAGCGCGACGATCACAGCCATCCGACCCGTGCGGCTGTTGCGGGTGGATGGGGCGCGACTGGCGGGGCTCATGGCGCGCCACGACCGGCGGCGGGCCATCGAAGGCGACGCCGACGAAAAGACCCGCAACCGACTGGGGAAGGGGTCGGTGGCGCTGCGTCGGCTGTTGGCAGCGGGCGAGCCCCGCACCTTCTCGGAAGGGGAGGCCGTCTTCTACGAAGGCGACCCGGCCGATGGCCTGCACGTGGTGCTCGCGGGGCGCGCCGAGGTGGTCACCGACCGATCCGGCGAGCCGGTCCACCTCACCACGGTGTACGCCGGCCAGTGCTTTGGCGAGGTGGCCACCCTCGAAGACCGTCCTCGAACCGCTTCGGTGGTGGCCCGAGCTGGGCTGCGCACCGCGTTCGTGCCGGCGGAGAGGGTCCGCGCCCTCCACGCTGAGCTGCCCGAGCTGGCGGCCTTTCTGCGCACGCTGCTGCGGACCTACACCCTCCCGCGCAGGGGCACGCTCCACCAGCGCGTGGTGTTTGTGGACGGCGAGACCTGCACCGAGACGGTCTACGCGCTCGTCGATGGCCGCACCCTCACGGCCCTGCGGTGGCCGGGGGGGCGCTACACCCTCACCGACCCCCGCGCCGAGGTGCGCAAGTCGCACGAGCTCGCCGCCGGCACCACGGTCTCGCTCGACGTCGACCACCGGGTCGTGGCCATCGAAGACGCCGGTGGGTACGACGACATCGCCAGCCTCCACGCGCTCGCCCTCGATGGCGTGCCCCTGTCTGTGCAGCAGCGGCGCCAGCTCCGCAAGACCGCCCGCCAGGCCGCGCTCCAGGCCCCCGATGCCATCATCTGCCGGTGCCTGGGCCTGAGCCGGGCCACCCTGGAGTCCGCTGTGGCCGCCGGCGCCCACACCGTGCCTGCGCTCCAACAAGCCACCGGCTGCGGCACGGTCTGTGGCTCCTGCCTGAAGACCGCTCCCGAGCTCCTGCCCACCACCGCCGTCGTCCGGCCGCCTGCGACTCCCGCTCCCTCCAGGCTGCCCCGGATGCCCCGGCTGGTGCCCTGGCTCGGCAATTTCTCGTTCAGCCGAGACCCGGTCGCCTTCCAGAGGCGCGGACATGCGCGGCTCGGGCCGGTGTTCGGTGCCCACCTGATGGGCGTGGACTTTGTGTTCATCGACCCCGAGGCCCGACCCGACACACTCGCTCGGCTGTGGCGAGCAGACACCGAGGGGGTTGATGCCCGTGCTGCCTGGCGCCTGCTGGTCGGTCGGCTGCTCGGACAGGCGGTCCTCGACGCCCATCCCGGCACCGACTTCGACCCGGGCGCCGCCGTGCCGCAGGAGCGGGTGGACCGCATCGTGGCAGCGGCGCGGGATGGCGGCCCCACCGTCGACCTCGTCGCGCTGGTGAGTGAGCTGGTGGTCGCGGTCTTGTGCGCCGCCATCGGTGGCTCGGGCTCGGTGGTGGGCGTGTCCGACCAGCTGCGACAGCTGGAGCGGGACTACAGCGCGTTCGGCGTGCTGGCCCCCCTCTGGACCCCTTCCATGCGCCGGCGGGTGGCGGCTCGGGATGCGCTCCACGACCGCCTCGGACCGGTGGGGCTGGGCACGCTGGTCCGCTCCCATCGAAACGCCACCATGGCGGTGGTGGGGACGCTCTCCCACCTCGCCGGTCACACGGCCGACCGCGCGCGGGTGCGCCACTCGGTCGCCGAACACCTCGGTGGTCACCCGGGGCTCGACACGGTCCACGCTGCTCCACTGCTGGTTCGGTGCATCGCCGAGGCGGCCCGGGTGCACGGGGGCGGTGGGATCTGGCGGCGTGTGGGTGCCGAGATGCGCATCGATGGCGTGCCCGTGCCCGAAGGTGCGCTCGTGGGTGCGCTGCCGGCCGTTGTGCGCACCGCCGATGGCTTCCAGCTCGATGGCGCCACCACCCCTCTGGCCGGGGCCGGAGGGGCGGTGTTCGACGAGTGCTTCGGGGCCCGTCCGAGCGCCCCCACTCTCCCGGAGCGGGTGGCGATGTGGGTGCTCGCCTACCTGGTGCACCGGTGGGACATCGCCGTGGCGTCTGCGCCCCGTCGGTGGACGGTGCCGGTGGTGCCCGGCCTGGGGCAGCCGGTGGGGGTGGTGCAGGTGCTCCTCACCGACCGCTGAGGCGAGCTCAGGACACCTCGCGGGCCTCTTCATCCATGGCGTCGTCGGAGCGCTCGATGGCCCGGAGCACCGCCTCGGGGGTGGCCGGCAGCGTGAGGACCGGCGGTCGGATGTGGGTGTGGAAGGCCGAGATGGCGGCCCGCAGTGCACCCGGAACCGACAGGGCCAGCACAAACGGTGGCTCGCCCACGGCCTTGCTGCCCCGCACCACCTTGGGATTCGGCGCGTTCTCGAGGAGGTCGACCCGGAAGTCGAGGGGGACATCTCCCGCAGCCGGAATCTTGTAGGTGCTCGGACCGTGCGTGAGCAGCCGACCGGACTGGTCGACGTGCAGCTCTTCGGTGGTGAGCCAGCCCATCCCCTGCACGAAGCCGCCTTCGATCTGACCGCGGTCGATGGTGGGGACGAGGGAGTCGCCCACATCGTGGAGGATGTCGACCCGCCGGACGCGGTACTCGCCCGTGTAGCCGCAGACCTCGACCTCGGTGAGCGCGGCGCCGAAGGCGAAGTAGAAGAAGGGGCGGCCGCGCCCCACCGCGGGGTCGTACGCGATGCCGGGTGTGGCGTAGTAGCCGGTGGATGCGAGCGACACCTGGTTGGCCCAGCACGCGCGGGCCAGCTCGCCGAAGCCGAGGGCCTTGCCGCCCGGTGCCGTGATGCGTCCGTCGGCGAACACGAGCTTGAGGGGGCTGTCGACGTCGAGGATGGTGCAGGCCACCTTCGCCATGCGCTCGGCGATGGTGGCGCAGGCCCGCGCGACGGCGGCTCCGTTGAGGTCGCTGCCCGAGGACGCCGCGGTGGCCGATGTGTTGGGCACCTTGTCGGTCTGGGTGGTCATGAGGCGGACCGACGATGTGGGGATGCCGAAGGCGTCGGCGGCCACGGCACGAATCTTGGTGTGCAGGCCCTGGCCCATCTCGGTGCCGCCGTGGTTCACCTGCACCGTGCCATCGGTGTAGACCAGCACCAGCGCGCCGGCCTGGTTGAGCAGGCTGGCGGTGAAGGAGATGCCGAACTTCACGGGCTGGAGCGCCAGGCCCCTCTTGCGCCAGCGGGAGCGTTCGTTGTACCGGGCCACCTCCACCTTGCGGTGGGCGTAGTCGGCGGTCTGCAGCAGGGTGTGCACCACGCGGGGGATGCGGTTGTCTTCGACGGGCTGGCCGTAGTGGGTCTCGTGGCGGGGGGCGTCGCCGTAGAGGTTCTGTTCGCGCACGCGGGTGGGGTCGAGGCCCAGCCAGGCGGATGCGGCGTCGATGGCCGCTTCGATGGCGACGGCTCCCTGCGGACCGCCGAAGCCTCGGAATGCCGTGTTGGAGGGCAGGTTGGTGGCACACACCCGGCCCACCGCGCGCACGGCGGGGATGTGGTAGGCGCCGTCGACATGGAACAGCCCGCGGTCCATGACCGGGCCCGAGAGGTCGGCGGTCCAGCCCCCGTTGCTGAACAGGGCGATGTCGAGGCCGAGGATGCGACCGTCGGCGGCGAACGCAGCACGCCAGCGGGCCAGGAAGGGGTGGCGCTTGCCAGTCCAGGTCATGTCCTGGTCGCGGTGCAGCCAGCAGCGGCACGGACGACCGGTGGCGTGGGCTCCCAGTGCGGCGAATGCGGCGAAGGGTGTGGCCTGGCTCTCTTTGCCGCCAAAGCCCCCACCCAGCCTGGGAACCGACACCACCACGCGGTTCTGGGGAAGGCCGAGCGCGCTGGCCACCACGTGCTGGATCTCGGTGGGGTGCTGGGTGCTCGACCACACATGGACCGTGCCGTCTTCTTCGAGCTTCACCAGGGCGGCCTGGGTCTCGAGGTAGAAGTGGTCCTGGCCCGGAATGCGCTCTTCGCCCTCCACCACGAGGTCGGCGGTGGCGAAGGCTTCCACCAGATCGCCCCGCTCGATGGTGTGGGGGTCGGTGTGGAAGGCATCGTGGGCGATGGCTTCGTCGATGGTGAGGATGGGTTGCTCGACGTTGATCTCGACCACGACTGCCCGAGCGGCGGCGCGGGCTTCCGCCTCGGACTCGGCCACCACCAGCGCCATGGGCTGGCCCACGCAGTGCACCCGACCGTTGGCCAGCAGGGGTTCGTCGTGCTGGATGGGACCCCAGAGGAGGTCGCCCGGGATGTCGTCGGCGGTGAGCACCGCATGCACGCCGGGAAGCTGCCTGGCCGGAGAGACGTCGAGCTTGGCGATGCGGCCGCGGGCGACGGGGGAGGGGACCGGCAGCACCACGAGCGTGCCGGGCGGACCGGGGTCGTCGGCCGTGTAGTGGGCGGCTCCGGTGACGTGGAGGTGGGCGCTCTCGTGCGGGCCCGGGCGTCCGACGGCGCTCATCGCGTGCCTCCGATGACGGCCGTGCCGACCGGTCGTTCGGGCAGGCTGGGCACCTCGACGGTGCGGGTCTCGTCGAAGAAGGCGCGCAGCAGGTTGGCGGCCACCTTGGAGCGGTACCAGGCCGACCCACGGTGGTCGTCGATGGGGGTGAAGTCACGGGGCAAGGTGCGCACGGCCTGCTCGACGGTGGCAGCGGTCCAGGGCGCGTTGCGGAGCACGGCTTCGGTCTGGGAGGCGCGCTTGGGGGTGGCGGCCATGCCTCCGTAGGCGAGGCGGGCGTGCAGCACGGTGCCGGCCTGGTCGGTGGCGACCACGAAGGCGGCGGCCACGGTGCTGATGTCGAGCTCGCGGCGCTTGGAGACCTTGAACGCGGACTGGCGGGCGCTGGCCGGAAGCCGTGGGATGAGGAGGTGGAGGAGAACCTCGCCGGGCTCCAGCGCGGTGGTGCGGTAGTCGACGAAGAAGTCGGCGATGGGCACGTGGCGGTCGCCGTCGGGGCCGCGGATGACGGCGGTGGCGTCGAGAGCCAGCATGACGGGCGGCAGGTCGCCGATGGGGGAGGCGTTGCACAGGTTGCCGCCGACGGTGGCGCGGTTCTTGATCTGGCGCGATGCGAAGAAGCGCAGCATCCGGTGGACCAGAGGGACCCGGTCGGCCGACCAGGCCTCGAGTGCAGACAGCCGAACACCGGCGCCAATCACGTAGCCATCGGGGGTTTCGGAGAGCGGAGCGAGGTCGGGCAGCGCGGAGAGGTCGACCAGCAGCGGCCACTTCTTGCGCTGTTGGGTGATGGCCAGGCCCAGGTCGGTGGCGCCGTGGACGTACACCGGCGGCACCGATGCGGCTTGGAGGGTGCTCCAGAGGGCGTCCCAGGTGGTGGGGCGCACGAAGCGGTGGCGACCGTGCATGAGGTCGACGGGGCCGAGGTGGGGGGCGGGGTGGGCGCAGGCGGCCTTGAAGGTGTCGTCGGGGCGGGTGCCGGCCACGGTGTCGAGGGCGTCGCGGATGGGGCGGTAGCCGGTGCAGCGACAGAGGTTGCCGCAGATCTGGTCGTCTTTTTTGGACTGGCGGTCGAGGTCGGACCGGTAGGTGGCCTCGAACAGGCTCATCACGAAGCCGGGCGTGCAGTAGCCGCACTGGGAGCCCAGGGTGTCGACCATGGCCTGCTGCGCGGGGTGCAGGCTCTGGCCGCTGGCGAGGCCTTCGATGGTGACGACGTCGTGGTCGGCGAGCTGGGCGACGGGAAGGATGCAGGCGCACACGGAGCGCCAGGCGCTCTGGTCGGCGCCGTCGGGGCTGCGGACGGCGATGGAACAGGCGCCACAGTCGCCTTCTGCGCAGCCTTCTTTGGTGCCGGTGTGGCCGTTTTCGCGGAGCCACTCGAGGACGGTGGTGGTGGGCTCGGGGCTGCGGACCACGACGGGCTTGCCATTGAGCCGAAAGTTGATGGACATGGGGTTCCGATGTGTAGGCTTCCGGGCAGAGTAGCAGGCTGCGGGGGCTCGGGGCGTGTTCGCCAAGCAGACGTTGGATTGCACGGAACCGACGATGCAGCCGGACACGGGAGCGAGTATTGGGGCGGGACTTCGAGAGCCATCCGTGACTTCAGCTTCCTCTCCCCCGAAGGGTCTCGCCGGACTCGCCCGCCCGCTGGCCATCGGCGCCATCATCGCGGTGGGGGCCTATGCCGTGCTGGCGATGCTTTCCGACGGCGAAGCGGTGCTCACGGCCGTGTCGGCCATCCCGGGTTCGCTGGTGGGGCTCGCGCTCCTGGCCTCCACCGGCAACTTCGTCCTGCGGGGCCTCCGCTGGGACCACTACCTGCGTGCCCTCGACGTGAAGGTTCCGTGGGTCGACCGCTGGCTGGTCTTCCTCGCCGGCTTCTCGATGTCGCTCACCCCCGGAAAGGTGGGCGAGCTGCTCAAGCCGGGGCTGCTGCACGATCGATACGGCACCTCTGTGCCCGCGGTGTCGTCGGTGGTGGTGGCCGAGCGCATCACCGACCTCCTCGGGGTGGCGTTCCTCCTGGGTGTGGGGGCTCTGGCCGATTCCTCGGTGGCGCTGGTGGCGGGCATCGTGTGGCTCGGCGTGGGGGCTGCCCTCGCGGTGATGTTGTCCCCGGCGCTCGGGAAGCTGGTGGTGCGCATCGTCCGCCGCCTGCCGAAGGGCGACAAGCTGGGGGATGTGGTGGAGGGGCTGCTCAACACCCTGCGGGCCCTGTCCAAGCCGGCCGTGATGGTGCCGGCGCTGGGGCTGTCGGTGGCGGCGTGGGGGCTGCAGTGTGTGAGCCTGTGGCTGGTGGCCATGGGCGTGCAAGGCTGCGAGCTCAACCTGCTGGAGAGCATTCTCGCCTATGTGGGGCCGCTGCTCGCTGGTGCTGCAGCCCTCGTGCCGGGCGGGGTCGGGGTCGCAGAAGCCACCATGGCCGGTCTCGTGGCGCGGCTTGGCGATGTCCCCCTCACCGACGGCAGCGCCATCACCGCCATCGTGCGTGGCCTCACCTTGTGGTGGGCCGTGCTGGTCGGTGTGTTGGCGCTCGGGGCCTACTTCCTGCGCAAGCCCCGAGCCTGAACGCTCAGTCGCTCTTGGCCGGCTCGCTCGACACGGTGAGCGGCACGTCCACCTGACCCGTGCGCACCGGCCAGGTCCACTCGGCCAGGCGTCGCTCGAGGCATGGGGTCATCCACTCGAGGCCTTCGCTCACCGAGGTGGTGGTGACCAGCTTCACCTGACCGCGCCGGATGGTGACCTGCAGCTGCACCTGGCCGTCGGCGATGGATGCGGTGGACGGAGCCGGGACCGGTGCGGCGGGGGTGGCGAGGCAGGTCTGGAGCTTCAGCTGGCCGGCATCGATCTGGACGAGGGTGGCGTCGACCGGTGTGGGGGTGAAGACGACGGTGCCCACATCGACGTGGGGACCGACCGCGAGGGGCGGCGTGCCGTCGGCCAGCAGGAGGGAGAGGAGGGACACGGCGACGAGGGACACAAGGCCTCCGGTGGGCGAGATGCCGCGGCGGGGTTGGGCGATTTCCCCCGGCTCGGCTGCGAGAGCGCAGTGGGCGCGTGCGGGAAGGGATGCGGCGCGTCCTGTAGATGCGAGTCCTGTGCCAACCACGGGACATCCCACGCACGGGCAGTCCCTCGGGCGGGCTCTGGGCGATAGGCGGGGCGCCCTGGTCTCGGAGGTCGTGATGGTCGACAGTCTGGTGAACCCGCCTCGATTTGTGGTGCTCAAGTTCGGTGGCACTTCGGTTGCCCGCGCCGACCGCTGGGACATCATCGCGCGCCTCGCCGCCAAACGCCTCGAAGCGGGCCTCCGGCCGGTGCTCGTGTGCAGTGCGCTGTCCGGGGTCTCCGACCAGCTCATCCAGCTGCTCGACCGGGCGCTCGTCGGTCGCCATCGTCCGCTCATCGGCGCGCTCCACCACCAGCACCAGGTGCTCGCCGATGCCCTCGGCGTCGAGCTTCCCGATGCCGTCACCGACCACCTCGACTTCCTTGGTCGGATGGCGGAGGGGGTGCATCTGGTGGGCGAGGTCTCTCCTCGCCTGCGGGCACGGGTGCTCGCGTGTGGTGAGCTGATGAGCACTGCGCTCGGTGTGGCCGCGCTGCAGGCACGGGGCGTGGGGGCGGTGTGGCACGACGCCCGCGACCTGCTCACCACCGCCGATGCTCCCGATGCGCCTGCTGTGCAGCGGTACCTGCAGGCGAACTGTGTGGCGGAGCGCGACGACCTCCTGCGGCAGAAGCTCGATGTAGACGGCACAGTGGTGGTCACCCAGGGCTTCATCGCCCGGCAGCCCCACACCGGCGACACCGCGCTGCTGGGACGAGGGGGCTCCGACACCTCGGCGGCGCTGCTGGCCGTGCGCCTGGCTGCCGAGCGGTGTGAGATCTGGACCGACGTGCCGGGCCTGTTCACCGCCAACCCGAAGACCACCCCGGCTGCCCGCCTGCTGCGGTCGGTCGACTACGACGAAGCCCAGGAGCTGGCGTCGATGGGGGCCAAGGTGCTCCATCCCCGCTGCATCCCACCCGTGGCCAAGGCCGGCATCCCGCTCTCGGTGCACTGCACACCCCGCCCCGACCTCCCCGGCTCGCGCATCGGAGACGGCGGTGGCGCGGGCCCGGGGCTCAAGGCTGTGTCCTCACGGTCGGGGGTCACGCTCGTCACGATGGAGACCGTGGGCATGTGGCACAAGCCCGGCTTCCTGGCCGCCGCATTCGCCGTGTTTGCCGACCTCTCGCTGTCGATCGACCTCGTGGCCACCTCGGAGACCAGCGTCACCGTCACGCTCGACCCCGGGCAGGCGTCCCTCGACCCATCCGTCCTGGCCACCCTCCTCACGCGCCTCACGCCCATCTGCCGCGCCGAGGCCCGCACGCACCTCACCGCGGTCAGCCTGGTGGGGCGGGGCATCCGGGGCATCCTGCACCGCCTCGCGCCCGTGTTCGAGCTGTTCGAAGAGCAACGGGTGCACCTGCTGTCTCAGGCCGCCAACGACCTCAACCTCACCGTGGTCGTCGACGCCGACCAGGCTGACCGCCTCGTCACCCAGCTCCACGGCGTGCTGCTCACCGAGGTGGAGGGCGCTGCCTGGCTGGGGGGTTCGTGGACCGCGCTGATGAAGCCCGATGAGGCGGAGGTTCCAGACGTCGCCGGCCGACACACCTGGTGGACCGACGCAGCCGAGGCCCTCCTGGCCGAAGCCCACCGAGGCACGCCCGCGTACGTCTACTCGGGGCCCGAGGTCACCGCCGCCGCACAGCGCCTGATGGGCCTGAACACCCCGGGCGCGGTCCTCTACGCCATGAAGGCCAACCCGAACCCGGAGCTGCTCGCCCGCATCGTGGCCGAAGGGCTGGGTGTGGAGTGTGTGTCCCCCGAGGAGGTCCGGCGTGGTCGGGCGGCGCTCGATGCGGCGGGCTCCGATGCGCCGCTGCTCTTTACGCCCAACTTTGCCCATCGCCAGGAGTACCTGGACGGCTTTGCCCATGGGGCGCGGGTCACGCTCGACAACCTGCACCCCATCGCCGCGTGGCCCGAGGTGTTCGCCGGGCGCGAGGTGTTTGTGCGCATCGACCCCGGTGGCGGGGCGGGGCACCACGCCCATGTGCGCACCGCGGGGGCCCGGTCCAAGTTTGGTGTGTCGCGCGAACAGCTGCCCGAGCTGGTGCGGCTGTGTGCCGAGAACAACGTCACTGTGGTTGGTTTGCATGCCCACGTGGGCAGTGGCGTCCGCGACCCCAACGCCTGGGAGCGCACCGGCCGTGTGCTCGCCGAGGTCATCTCCACCTACTTCCCCGGGACCATTCGGGTGGTCGACCTGGGCGGTGGCCTGGGCATTCCCGAAAAGCCCGGTCAGGCGCCGCTCGACCTCGAAGCCTTCGATGCTTCGCTGGCCACTCTGCAGGCTCTGCTGCCCGACGGCTGCGCGCTGTGGCTCGAGCCCGGGCGCTACCTGGTGGCCGAAGCCGGCGTGCTCCTCGCGCGGGTCACGCAGCGCAAGACCAAGGGCCCCATCCGGTACGTGGGCGTGGATGTGGGCATGAACACCCTCATCCGGCCCGCGCTGTACGGAGCCTGGCATGAGATTGTGAACCTCAGCCGCACCGACGACTCGGCAGAGTGGGAAGACGTCGACGTGGTGGGCCCCATCTGCGAGACCGGCGATGTGCTCGGCCGGGCCCGACGCCTGCGGTCACCGGTCGAAGGCGATGTGTTGTTGGTGGGGACCGCCGGGGCCTACGGGCGGGCCATGAGCTCGTCGTACAACCTCCGGGAGCCCGCCCGGGAAGTCGTTCTCGAAGTGGGTGGGCCGCCGTCAGGACGATGACAGAAGGGTGGCGACCCCCCTGGTTGGCATGTGAGACTGGCGGCCAATGAGGGGCCGGCGCGGTCTGGCCGATGCTCCTCCACGCCTACGCCCTCGGGCGGCTGCTCCGGAGCTTCGCCATGTCTCGTCTCCTTCCATTGCTCGCGCTGACGCTCGCAGCTGGCTGTGCCAAGAACACCACCAAGGGCACCCAAGGCAACACCGATGGCACCGGTGGGGAAGGGGAGGGAGAAGGCGAAGAAGTCGTCGAGCCCCTCGCGTTCACCCTCACCGCCCCGTCGTCTGGCGCCATCGTGCGCGACTCCAACGTGGTGGCCGAGGGCTCCTGGTCGGGCGGGCTCGACACCGTGGTCACCGTCAACGGCGTGGATGTGGGCCCCGAGGGCACGTTCGCGGTCGACTCTGCACACACCGACGTCCCGTGGCCCGACTCCCCGCTGTGGCCTGTGCTCGGCGATGCGCGCGACGCCGAAGGCTCCTGGCTCCGGGCGCGCTCCACCCTCATCCACGGCGACTCGGCCCCGGCCCTCGACCCCATCGACGACGGCCTGATGTTCCGCCTCACCGACAACGTGCTCGCCCAGCTCGACGTCCTGCTCGACACTCTGGTGGCCGACCTCGACCTCTCCGAGCTGCTCGTGGGCTCCGACCCCGTCGGCAGCATCCTCGTCGCCGACGTCTACATCACCGGTGCCTCGTTTGGCGACCTCATCCCCTCGCTCGACTTCGAGTCGTCGGGCCTCGCGTACTCGCTGCGCGCCGAAGATGTCCTCATCGAGATGGTCATCGACGCCGGCTTCCTCGGCACCTACGACGCCGACCTCGAGGCCGCGGCCATCATCATCTCGGGCGACCTGGTCATCGGCGTCGACGGCTCTGGCGGCCTCACCGCCACCCCGAGCAACACCTCGGTCGCCACCGAAGACCTCGAGCTCTTCGGCTTCACCGACAGCATCGGCCTCGTGGACTCCCTGCTGGGCGACACCATCGCCGCCACGGTCGAAGAACAGCTGGTCGACGCCATCGACGGCCTGCTCGAAGCCCAGGAGGACCTCCGGTACCTGGAGTTCTCCGGCATCGCCATCGTGAGCGACTTCACGAGCGCACTGCACGACAACAACGGCGTCACCATCCTCGCAGACAGCCGCCTCGAGCTCACCGACGGCACCGAGCCCGGCGACCGCCTCGCCACCGACGCGTCGTGGTCGGTCCCCACCGGCTCCGACAGCCCCGGCGGCGTGCCCTACCAGGCGGGCCTGTTCCTCGACGACGACCTCCTCTCCGCCCTGGGGGCGTCCCTCGCGGCGGGCGACCTCCTGAAGCAAGAGGTGTCGGGCGACCTCGGCTCCATCACCCTGGACACCAGTCTCCTCGGTGCCATCGTGCCCGGCTTCGACACCCTTCCGGCGGGGCAGCTCGTCACTCTGGTCACCCGGCCGTCGGCGCCGCTGGTGGGGCAGGCGGGCCGCGAAGGGTACGCCGGAGAGCTCCACATCGGCGGCCTGGAGCTCGACTTCAAGACCGACGAAGATGGCGACGGCACCGATGATGTGGTGATGACGGTGGTGGTCGACGCGGTGGTGGGCCTTGCGCCCGGCGAAGACGGCGAGCTGCTGTCCATCGACCTCGTGGAGAGCCGGGCCACCCTCCTGTCCACCTCGTTGCCCGCATCGCCCGACGAAGTCGAGCCCGGCCTCGCCAGCCTCATCGACCTCGCCGTTCCGGCACTGGTGGGTGGGCTCCTCGGCGACGCCCTCGACCTGTCCCTCGGTGGCATCGGCCTTGAGATTGTCGACGGTGCGGGTGTGGGCGACCGGGCCGCTCTGTTCCTGGACCTCGATCTGAGCGGCTTCGAGCTGTAGGCCAGGCACCGAAGGGGAAGGTCCGCGTCCACGGTCCGTCCTTCCCCTTCAGGGGAAGGTGGCGGCGCTGCCGTCGGATGGGGCCCCTTCGCGCTTGTCCGATGCACGAGAACGACAACACCCCGCCACGGGGCGGGGTGCGTGCTGTGGTGCGAGACCCGACCTACCGAAGGAGGTCGGCGATGTCGCGCATGCCGGGGTAGCCGTCGAGCTCCACGGCCACCATGCCGCGGTCGATGAGCGAGATGGCGGGAATGCCGCCGCTCACGAAGTTGCCACCGTCGGCTTCGGTCCAGTTGGGGTCGGCCACGACGGCGAATTCGTGACCGTCGGCCCAGCGCTGGAGCGTGGCCTGATCGGGGGCGGCACCGCGGGAGTCTTCGCCGAGGAGGTCGAGGATCATCAGGCCGTCTTCGTGGAATTCGTTCCAGAATTGGTCCTGGGTGCTCTTGTAGCTGACACAGGGGCCACACCACTCGGCGCTCACCACGAGGAGCACGGCGTGGTCGCAGAAGTCGTAGAAGTTGACCAGGTCGCCGTGTTGGTCGGTGAGCTGGAAGTTGTTGACGACTTCGCCGTTTCGGTTGGACGAGGGAGCACCGCTGATTTCGTCGGCGCAGGAGTCCATGGGCCAGCCGCCGGTGTAGGGCTTGCTGGTGGCGTCGGAGGGGTCGGTGCCGATGTCGAGCTCTTCGCCGTCGTCGATGCCGTCGCCGTCGGAGTCGGTGTCGAGGGGGTTGAGGCCCTGGTCGACTTCGTCGCCGTCTTCGATGCCGTCGCCGTCGGAGTCGACGAGGTCGGGGTCGGTGCCCAGGTCGGCTTCTTCGGCGTCGGACAGGCCGTCACCATCGGAGTCGAGCTCGGTGGACGTGCCTTCGGTGGTGCCCTCGCCGCCCGAGCCGTCGCCGTCTTCGGTGGCTTCATCGCCGCCCGCGTCGTCCTTGGTCGAGGTGTCGCATGCGAAGGTGAGCAAGCAGAGAGACAGAAGCAGGCGGTTCATGGGGTACTCCGAGGGTGGAGGGGGGTGTCGAGCGCTCCGGGGAACGACGCCGATGGTACCGGACCGTTTCAGGACCCGGAAGGGCTTTGACGCCCCCCGCACAATCAGCCCTGCAGTGCTTCCATCACGAGCTTGCGGACCACGTTTCCGTCGGCCTCACCGCGGTGGGCCTTCATCACCGCACCCATCACCTTGCCCATCTCGCGGGGGCTGGTGGCTCCGGTGGCGGCGACGGCCTCGGCCACCCATTCACGCACGGTGGCTTCGGTGGGGCCGGCGGGCAGGAACTCCTCCACCACGGCCAGCTCGGCGGCTTCCTTCTCCACGAGGTCGTCGCGGCCGCCATCCTTGTACGACTGGATGCTGTCTTTGCGTTGCTTGGCCACCTTGCGCAGCACGGTGATGGCTTCGGTGTCGGACAGGCTGTCGGCGCCCGATTCCTTGCGCGCGAGGAGGAAGGCGGCGCGGATGTTGCGCAGTGCGAGCAGACGCTCCTTGGCGCGGGCCTTCATGGCGGCCTTCATGGCGTCGGTGACGGTGGCTTCGATGGACACGAGAACTCCGGGTGTCTTGGGGGCGCGTGGGCTTAACCGGCGGTGATGGAGACATCCGCGATGCGGAGCGATGGCATGGCGGTCTGGCCGTAGATGGTCTCGCGCTCGGCGCTGATGCCGGAGATGGCCTTGAGGCACTCGTACACATTGCCGGCGATGGTGGTCTCGTGGATGGGACGCCGCTCGCCGTCGACCACGAGGTAGCCGCCCTTCACCACGCCGGAGAAGTCGCCCGTGACGCGGTCGGTGCTGCCGGCGAAGCGGGGGACCACCACGCACTTCTGGGCAGACTCGAGGTCGGCGGCGGCGATGGTGCCGGGGTCGACCGAGCACGCGGCCACGCCCACGTACGGGGCCTGGCTGGCACCACCGAGCGCGGAGCCCGTGGTGGTGGCGCCGGCGGCGGTGGCTTCGTACTGGTCGTAGAGAAAGCCCTGCAGCACACCCTTGTCGACTAGAGTGCGCCGGGAGCGAGCCACGCCGTCGCGGTCGAAGGGGCAGGCGCGGATGCCGGGGAGGCCGAGGCCTTCTTCGTAGACCGACAGGCCGGCTGCAGCGATGGCCTGGCCGAGCTGGTCGGTGTACGGGCTGCGTCCTTTGCGGATCTGGGCAGCGCTCAGGCCACCGAGCAGCGGGCCGAGCAAGAGGCTGGCGGCGGCGGCAGGCGTGAGCACGATGTCGCCGCGGAATGTCTCGCCCTTTCGGGCGTGCAGAGCGTCGACCGCCTGGGCCACAAACCGGGCGAAGGCGCGGTCGAGGGCGGGGGCCACATGGTCGAGCTGGCCCACCACATCACCGTCGTAGGCGAAGCTGCCCACCTTGCCGTCCTCGACGGCCATGCCGAACACGCTGCCGGAAGCGCGGGTGGTGGCGAACGCGCCGGCCACGCCTTCCGACGACACGAGGGCGCGCACGCTGCGGGAGACCTGGAGCTCGGCCGAGTCGATGGTGAGCACGGAATGGGCGGCGCGCAGGCTGCGGATGCGGTCGACCAGGCGCCGGGCGAGGTCGGGGGCGTCCCAGGCCACGAGGTCGTCGCACACCTGGCTGTCGACCCGCTCGATGCCGTCGCCCTGGTAGAAGCCGGCCCAGGGGTCGGGGGCGGTGGCTTGCGCGATGGCGATGGCGTCGCCGATGGCCTGGTCGAGGGCACCGGCGCGGTTGGCGGTGGCGAAGCCGGGCCGTCCGTCGACGATGACACGCACCCCCAGGGTGGTCTCTTCGGTGTCGGCGAGGCCGTCGAGGTCGTTTTGTTGGACGGAGGCCACAACGCTGTGGCCCCACTCGGCGCAGACTTCGGCGTGGTCGGCTCCGGCCGCCCGGGCACGGTGGACACCGGCGCGGCACAGCTCGAGCAGGCCCGCGGTGTGGGTGCGGGGATCGCGATGCATGGGAGACTCTCGCTGAATGCGGGGGAGGGTCAGGCCTGGACGCCGCCCAGGAGGGCCTGGCAGCGGATGTAGGGACCACCGGCGTCGACCTTGGCGGGCTGGCCCTTGCCACAGTGGCCCGAGCCGAGGTCCCAGGAGAATTCGCGGCTCACGGCGTCGACGCTTCGGAGCACGTCGAAGGCGTTTCCGGTGACCGTGACCCCGCGGACCAGCTCACCGAGCGTGCCCTTGCGGATGCGGCGGGCCGTCACGACGCCGAAGGTGAACTCGCCGGTGGCGTCGGCCTGGCCGTTGCGGGCGCCGTCGAGGAGGTAGCCGTCGTCGGTGGAGGCGATGATGTCGTCGAGCGTGCGGTCGCCGGGCTCGATGTAGGTGTTGCGCATCCGAATGAGTGGCTTGTCGGAGTATTCCCACGCCCGCGCGTTGCCGGTGGGGGCCACGCCGAAGCGGGCGGCCGTCTGGCGGTCGTGGAGGTAGCTCTTGAGGATGCCGTTCTCGATGATGGCCGTGCGGCCGGCGATGACGCCTTCATCGTCGACCGGGAGGGTGCCGCCAGCGCCGGTGTGGAAGGCGCTGTCGCCCGAGTCGCACAGAGTGACCAGCTCGCTCGCCACCTGCTGGCCGAGCTTGCCCTTGGCCACGGAGCCCGACGTGACGAAGTCGGCTTCCACGGTGTGACCGATGGCTTCGTGCACCAGCAGGCCCACCACCGCGGGCGCCAGGATGACCGTGGAGCGGCCCCCTTCGAGCGACTTTGCGGTGAGGAGGTCGACGGCGGTGCGGGCGCTCTTCTCGGCGAGCTGTTCCACCGGGGTGCGGAACAGGCAGTCCCAGCCGCCGGTGACGCCCACCGACTCGCTCACCTGGGTGCGGGCGCCATCCTGGCTGGCCACCGACATGATGTAGAGCTCGGGGCGGGCGAAGCGGAAGGCCACATCGGCGCCATCGGAGGTGACGATGGCCTTGTGGGTGACGATTTCGTTGTAGGTGGAGCTGGCCGACTGGATGCGCGACGAGGCGGCCCGCGCACGGCGTTCGGCGTCGAGAACCAGGGCCACGCGGGCATCGAGGGAGCGCCCGAGCACCTCGTCTACGCCGGGCTCGGCGAAGTCGCCCACCGCGAGGTCGACCGGGGCCAGGGTGACGCGGTCGGAGCGAAGGCTGGCGGTGGCCCGTGCCGAGGTGCGGGCGGCTTCGATGGCACGACGGACGCCGCCCACGGAGAGGTCGTCGGTGGCGGCGAAGCCCCAGGTGCCGCTCGACAGGACGCGGACGCCCACGCCTTCCCGGCGACGGGTGGTGGACCGCTCCAGCTTGCCGTTCTGGACGGTGAGCGAGCGGAAGACCTTGCTGTGGTAGCGCAGCTCGACGTGGTCGGTGCCGCCATCTCCGGCGAGCGCCGACTTCAACAGATCACGCACGATGCCTCCCCGCAGCCGCCAGGGGTTGGGTGGCGAGCTGACGGAGAGGCATATCCCGAACCGACCCAGGGGGGCGGGGTGGGGGGCTCAGACCGCGGCGGGTGCGAGGAGCGCGATGGGCTGGGCCGGCCGCTGGCACGAGGCTTCGACAATCGGGCGGGCATCCACCCGTGCCCAGACAGCGGCTGCCGAAGCGGCTGCGGTCCAGGCGATGGCCATCGCGAGCGACCGGTACTGGGCGGCCTGGCCGAGGATGTGTTGGACGTCCACCACGCTGCCCGTGCTGACGTCTCCAACTTCTACCGCCCAGAGCTGGGCGCCACGTGCTGTCGCCTCAGGCGCTGGGCCTGCGACAGCGAACAAGCTCTGCTCCAGCCAGGCATCCACGCCGAGGTGGGCGCCGACCTGCACAGCCAGTGCGAGGACGGTGAGCGCGCCCACCACTCGAATGAGTGCCGGCCGCTGGTGAACCCGCACCCACGGACCCGTGGGGGGTGACTTCGCCATTTGACCTCCGAGGTGCCGCCCTCGGGAGATCGGAAGTGGTGGGGCCCGGGTTGAGGGCCCGACCCGACTCAGAAGTGTTCGCAGGCGCCGTTGTCTTCCGGGTCGTCGGGCGCGATCTCGAGGAGGAGGTCGTCGGTGGCGGTGCCGAGGTCTTCTTCCCACACCCGGTCGGCGCGCTGGCAGCCGAAGTCGTCGTTGACGTTCACATACCAGGCCGCGGCGTAGGTGGCGCCGTCGTCGAGTCCGCACTCGAAGACGTGCTCGAGCTTGCCGGAGGGGTCGAGCTCGATCTGTTCGCTCTGCTCCACCCAGCCGTCTTTCGTCTCGTAGACGCGCACGTGGAGGATGTTGTCGCCGATGTCGTACCAGTTCTTGCCCCGCATGGTGAGGCTGACCTGGTCCATCTTGTCGCACTCGTGGTAGTCGACCGGCGTGCAGGCGGCCGCGGTGGCCAGGACCAGGACGAGTCGGCGCGAGCCATGCATGATGACACCCCTCTGTGCATGGGTCGTAGCGCATGCACGACACCATCGGCAACGGTGCGGTCGACGTGGCCGCTGGGAACGGTGCCCGAGAACAGCGACGGCACCCGTGCCGAAGCGTGGGTGCCGCTGGAGCCAGCATGTGCTGGTGAGACGGTGAGCGGAGGCCCCGTGGTGGGTCGCCGCTCAGTGCCGCGATGGCATCGCGGTGAAGAGCCGATGAGGCCGCTCGGCTGGAGGGTGTCCAGCCGCGCCGCATCAGCGCTTCTTCTTGCCGCCCTTCTTCTTCTTCTTCTTGCCCTTGCCCTTGCCCTTGCCCTTGCCCTTCTTCTTGCTGCTCGAGCTGCTCGAGGACTTCTTGCCGGCGGTGGGGCGGTGCTTCTGCACCTTGCGGTTGAGGGAGTGGCGGTTGTCGCGGCCCTTGCGGACGATGCGCTGGTCTTCCGGCACACCATCGAGGTCCTCGAAGTACACCACGGTCTTGCCTTCGAAGTGACCGACGGCGAAGCCGAGCTCTTGGGAGCCCTTGGTGTAGAGGATGGCGGTGAAGTCGGCCTCGGAGTAGTCGTCCTTCTTCTTCCAGCCCTTCTTCTCGATCTGCTGGCCGTAGCTCGTGGTGTACGTGCTGATGGCGCCTTCGTTGTAGGCAACGAGAAGGTGGGTCTTGTCGGAGACGACCGGGGTGCCGTTGTTGATGGGCAGGTCCATCGACTTCCACGGCTCGGTGACCGGCACGGCAACAAGCTCGGCCTGAGCGGGCTCCGGTGCGGTGGTTCCGCCGGTGGTGCCGGTGGCGGTGGTGGCGGTGGCGCCGTCGTCGCCGCCGCCCTCTTCGTCACCGCCGCCGCAGGCGAGGATGGCGAGGCCGATGGTCGCCAATGTGGCGATGGAGATGCGCTTCATGAATGAACCTCGATGCTCGGGGGTCTTCGGGTGCCGAGTACAGGCCGTGGGAGGCTACCGGATCGAGGTGGCCGACCTGCTCAACGGTCGCTCGACAGACGCGGGATGACTGCGGTCCCCACCGCGAGAACGTCCACATGATGCGTGTTTCGAGCGACGCCGGTGCGTAATCCGTTTCGCGGTAGACCGCACCGCCGAACTTCACATTTCTGTGTCGACGGGTGGCGCGCGCGGGTCTGTGGGCACCCGATCCCGCCATGTGTCGGCAGCTCTCACGTCGGGCCGGACACGTGCACGCACCACGATAGGTCGGCAGCCATGCAGATTCCCGATCCCGCTTCCGCTCCGCTCGCCGGCTTGCTCGAAGGGCTGTCCACAGCCCCGACGCTCGGCTCGCGCCACCTCTTCCCCACGCTCCGCGCGCGCGTCTACGCCAACCACGCAGCGGTGTCACCCGCTTCGGTGGTCGTCCAGAATGCGGTGTCCACCTATCTTTCCGACTCTGCTTCGGAGGGCCTGGGCGCGGTGCTTCCCTGGTTTGGGCAGCGCGACCGCCTCCGGGCCCGCCTCGCCCGGCTCATCGGAGCGGCTCCGGCCGACATCGCCCTCACCGCGGGCACCTCTCCAGGCATCCTCGACATCGCGCTGGGGCATCCCTGGTCGCCCGGCGACGGGGTGGTGCTGTTTCGAGGGGAGTTCCCGGCCAACATCACGCCGTGGCTGCACGCCGCCAGGCTGTTCGACCTCACACCCCGGTGGGTCGACCTCGACGGGTTTGCCGACGGCTCGGGCGACGGGCTCGCCCAGACCGAAGCCGCCCTGAAGGCCGGTGCATCGTTGGTGGCGGTGAGCGCGGTCCAGTTCCAGACCGGCCTGCGCATGCCCCTCGAGGCCCTCGGTGCCCTGTGCCGTGCCCACGGCGCCGCCCTGTTCGTCGATGCCATCCAGGCCTGCGGCGTCACGCCCATCGACGTCCAGCCCATCGACTACCTGGCCTCGGGCGGGCACAAGTGGCTGATGGGGCTCGAAGGCTCGGGCTTTCTGTATGTCGACCCCCACCGGGTCACGCGGCTGCGTCCCTACCTCACCTCCTGGATGAGCCACGAGGACGGCCTGGGCTTCCTGTTCGCCGGCAAAGGACACCTCCGCTACGACCGACCCATCCGAAAGACCGCCGACCTGTTCGAAGCCAGCGCACCCCAGGTCGCGCTCTTCGCCGCGCTGGAAGGGGGCCTCGCACCCATCCAACACATCGGCGTCGACGCCATCTTCGCCCATGTCCAGGCCTGGCATGACCGCCTGGAGGACGGCCTGCGCGCCCGTGGCTTCCACAGCTTGCGCGCACCCCATGTAGGGGGTCGCTCCGGGTCGCTCTGCGTCGACCCACCCACCGACATCGACGTGGTGGCCCTCAACGCCGCGCTCGGGGCCCGCGGAGTGTCGGTGGCCATTCCCGACGGCCGGCTCCGGTTCGCTCCCCACTGGCCCAACGCCCTCGGCGAGACCGACCTGGTCCTCGACGTCATCGACGACGCACTCGCCGTCCTCCGCGCCTGACCCCCACTGGCATCTCAGCCGGTCATTCCGCCGGTCCGAGTCTCCAGGCGCCAGTCCTGCATCCTCGGACCCGACCCGACCATCGCAAGCCCGACCGACCCCCTTGGTCGCCCCGCATTGTCCGGAGCCCCTGACCGATGAAGCGACCCCAGAACGCCCGTCAGTCCCGTGCTTCCCGCGCGCCGTCTCGTCTCCCCCCCCCATACGCGCGGCTCGGAATGCTGGCGATGGTCCTCCCGGCGTGTGCACCGGAAGACTGTCCGAAGGGGTCGGTTCGAAACCTGGCCGATGGGCTGTGCTACCAGCTCGACGACGGCGAAGCCGAGGGCACTGCGGGTGACCCACCGGTCGAAGACGACACCGGCGGCGGGGGCAGCGGCGACGATGGCGGAGACTCGGGCGGCGACGATGGCGGAGACTCGGGCGGCGACACCGGCGACCCCACCCACATCTCCGACAGCTGCGAGCCCCCGGCCGACCTCCCCACCGACCCCCTGACCGACCTCGGCGCGTTCCACCTGCAGTCCGAGGCCTTCGCCGAAGCGGTCGACATCGAGCTCGACACCGCGGGCGGTGTGGCGGTCTTGGTGGGGCAGGGCGGCATCATGACCGTCAACGTCTCCGACCCCGACAACCCCACCTGGATCGGCCACCACGGCGACGACCTCTTCCGGCATCGCTTCTACCACCTCGAGATGTTCCCGGGCGGCCTGGTCTACGCCACCAACTGGGACGAAGGCCTGGTGGTCTACGACGTCATGTCGGGCCCCGACCCCATCCCCAACTATGAGCTCGAGGCCGAGGGCTACGGCGGCATGGCCCTCCACGGCGACGTCCTCTACATGGTCGACATGAACAACGGCGAGCTGATGGTCTGGGACGTCACCGACCCCGGCAACCCGGTCGAGCTCACGTCGGTCGGCGGACTGTCTGCTCCGCTGGTGCCCATCCTGCACGACGGCACCATCTATGTGGCCGACAACGCCCTTGGCATCGTTGTCTACGACATCTCCGACGCCACGTCTCCCACCATCGCGGGGGTGGTCGACGCCCACGCCAGCGTCCAAGACCTCTCCTTCTCGGCCGACGGCACCACGCTCTACGCCGCAGCAGGCGGGGCCGGGGTGCAGGTCTACTCGCTCGACGACCCCACCACCCCCACGCTGGTCGAGACCATCCCGCTCGCCTACTCGGTCATCTCGGTCGACACCGGCGACGACCTCCTGTGGGCTGTCAACCAGCAAGACATCGTGGCCATCGACATCACCGACCCCCGCGTTCCGGTCGTCCTCAACGCCCATCGCACCGGTCAGTGGTCGATGCACGTGGCCGCAGCCGGGTCCCGCGCCTGGGTGGCCGACTGGGGCTACATCCGCGGCTACGAGGCCTCGGGCGGCGCGGTGGGCAGCCTCGACCCCTCCACCGACCAGCTCTACCTGTCTCCCGAAGGCGACGTCGCCACGGTCTCTCTCATGAACCCGGGGGGAGACGACCTCGTCATCTCCGGCATCACGGTCTCCGACGAGCGGGTGTCGTGGGACCTCGACGACAACACCATCGAGCCCGGCGAGTCCGCCACGCTCACCTTCTCCTGGGATGGCGGCGGCACGCTCGAAGCCGACGTCTGCATCGCATCCAACGACCCCGTCAACCCCACCCTCGACATCGACCTGGTGGCCAGCGCCGACGGAGGCCGTGCGGGCATCGGCGTCACCGCGCCCGACTTCGTCCTCGACGACCTCGACGGCCGCACCTGGCGGCTCTCCGACCTCCGCGGCCGCCCGGTGGTGCTCGCCTACTTCGCCACCTGGTGACCCGTCTGTCCGTCCGAGGTCTCGGACATCGAACACAGCATCTGGCAAGAGTACCAAGACGACGGCGTCATGGTGTTGGGCATCGCATCGCACGAGCCGGTCGACACCCTCACCGAGTTCCGCGACCGCTTCGGCATCACCTTCCCCATCCTGATGGACACCGACGGCAGCGTGAACGGCCAGTACGCCCAGGAGATGGCCTTTCCCAGCGCGGCCTACCCCCAGGACTGGGTGGTGGGAACCGACGGCGTGGTGGTCTACGCCAACAACGGCTTCGAGCTGGATGCCATGGTGAACGCCATCGAAAACGAGCTCCGCGAGTAGGCCCCACCCACGCCCCAACGGGCCCTACTCGGCGGCCTCTTCGAGCTCTTCCACCACACCCTCCGCCACCAGAGCTGCCTGACCCTTGGTGTCGAGCAGGCTGACCACGATGCCCGCGGCAAATGACAGCAGGAACGCCGGCGGCAGCTCCGCGAGCTCGGCGAAGTACGGTCCAACCGATGGAAGTGCCGTCGCCCCGAACTTGAACAGCGGCACGGCCACAAAGCCCGAGACCATCGCTGCGACGGCCCCCTTCGCGGTCATCTTGGACCAATACAGCGACAGGATCATCGTGGGACAGAACGTGGCGGCGATGCCCGACCAGCCGAACACCACGAACCAGAACACGGTGCGTCCTTCGACCACCATCCCCACGCCCAGCGCCACAGCGAGGGCGAGCACTGCGATGCCGAGGGTGGCCCAACGAGATGCGCCCACCAGCGCTTCGTCGGACAGCTCCGGGTGGAAGACCTGCTGGTAGAGGTCGCGGATGGCGGCGCTGCTGGCCACCACCAGGAGCGAGTCCACGGTGGACATGATGGCCGCCAGGACGATGGCGATGAACAGGCCCACCAGGAACCCGGGCAGCAGCGCTTCGACCAGCAGCGGGAGAACGTCCTGGCCACCGTTGCCGAGGGCTTGTTCCATGGACTCGCCCGGTCCGGTGAGCCAGGCCCGACCCACCATCCCGGTGAGCACCGCACCGCCGTCGGCGAGGAGGGTCCAGAGGAACGCCACCCACGTGCCTTTCGGGATCTCGTCCTCGTCTCTCAGCGCGATGAAGCGCACGAAGATCTGCGGAGAGCCGAGGAAGCCCAGCCCGATGAGCGCCAGGCCCAGAGTCGACATCACCGTGAGGCCGGTCCAGCCTTCGGGGCCCGCCATCGACAGCAGCGAGGGGTCGGTGGCCGCGAGCTTGTCGACGAGCGGACCGAAGCCGCCCATGGCGAAGAGCCCCACCATCGGCAGCAAGACCAGCCCCAGGAACATGAGCGAGCCCTGGAAGATGTCGGACCACACCACCGCCAGGAAGCCGCCCGAGGTGGCGTAGACCATCACCACCGCGAAGCCGAGCAGCGCCCCGGCCAGCCAGTCCATGCCCAGGAAGCTCTCGAACGCGGTGCCCGTGGCGTCGATCTGAGCGCTCACGTAGATCGTCACGAACACCGTGAGCGCGAGTGCGGAGATGACCCGCAGGCTGCGACTCTTGCCCGGACCCTGGCGAAAGCGCGACTCCAGATAGTCGGGGACGGTGATGGAGTCGTAGCGGGTGGTGAGGCGGTGGAAGCGCCGCGACATGAGCATCCAAGCGCCCACCACGCCGAGCACTTCGCCGAGCACCACCCAGAAGCCGCGCACGCCGAGGGCCGCCCCCATGCCCGTGAGGCCCAGGAGCAGCCATGCCGACTCGCCCGTGGCCCGTGCGCTGAACGCCACCGCCCAGAAGCCGAGCCCCTTGTCTGCCGCGAAGTAGTCACGGAGGTCGTTCATTCGCCGGCTTGCGGCCACGCCGATGCCGACCAGGATGACCATGTAAAGGGCCACGCCGACGATCTTGTACAGCCAGAGAGAGTCCACGGGGCCTCCGGGGTGGTCCGCGTAGCCTACCTCAAGCCAGGCATTCGCCGTCCGACCTCGGGAGTGGCCCCCCCGGAGCGACGATGGACGAACCATCTTTCAGCGAGACGTTCACCTTCCGCTACAGGGTTGCCCTGGTGTGGGTGGCGGCGCTCGCCACCGTGTGCTTCACGGTGCAGTACACGATGATGTCGCCTGCCGACGGGGACAGCCAGCGCATCAACCAGTCCGGTCGACAGCGCATGCTCTCGCAGCGTGTTGCGCTCCACACGGCTCTGTTGGCCGACCCCGCCACCCGGGCGAACGACCGCGACCACCACGAGACCCTCCTCGCCGCCGATCTCGACGAGATGGCCGCGTCCATCGACACCCTCGCCGCCGTGGGCGCCCCGCGAACCCTCACGCCCGAGCTCCGGGCGCTCTACTACGGTCCGTCGACCCAGCTCCTGGCGCGCACGACCGCATTCCTCGACCTGTCCCGAGCGGGGCTCGCCGACTCTCAAGCGACCGGCATGACCAGCCAGGCCAGGCGCGACGCCGTCGCCGATGCCGCCGCGGACCTCCTCCCGCAGCTCAACCGTGCGGTCCAGCTGTTCGAGCTTGCGGCGCAGGATCGCATCGAGCGCATCCAGTCCGTGCTGTTCCTGCTGTACTTGATGATGGTCGGGACTCTGACGCTCGTGGCCGTGAAGGTGTTCGCGCCGGCGGCCGCCCACCTCGAGGACGAGGAACTGCGCTACCTCTCCGAGTGCATGGTGCGCGAGAAGCTTGAAGTCGAGGACCGCTTCGTCGACTCCTTGAACGAGGGCATGGACCTCGCCGACTCGGTCGCAGACGTCATCCAGCTGGTCGAGCGCGCCCTCGACCGCCTCAACGAACCCCGTCCCGCCGAGCTGCTCCTCGCCGACTCGAGCGAAGCCCACCTCCGGCAGACCGCCGCCCATCCCACGCTCGGCGCGCCGGGGTGCTCGGTCGAGACACCCTTTCAGTGCCCTGCCGTGCGCAAGGCCCAGTCGGTGTCGTTCGACTCCAGCAATGCCCTGGACGCCTGCCCACGGCTCGTCGAGCACGCCACAGCCTGCTCTGCCTACTGCGTGCCCGTGAGCTTCATGGGCCGCGCCCTCGGGGTGTTGCACTCGACCGGACCCGAGGGGGAACCCGTCCCGGAGTGGGACCGCCAGCGCCTCGACGCCCTCTGTGATGCGCTCGGCTCCCGCCTTGGCTCCTTGCGCGCCTTCGAGCAGATCCAGCTGCAGGCCTCCACCGACCCCCTCACGGGGCTGTTCAACCGGCGGGCGTTCGAGGAAGAGGTCCGCAAGATGAAGCGCCATGGCGGCCCCTTCGCCGTGGCCATGGCCGACCTCGACCACTTCAAGAACCTCAACGACACCTACGGCCACGAGACCGGCGACCGCGCCCTGTCCACCTTCGCCAAGTGCCTGCGCGACGTGGTGGGAGACCGGGGTGTGGTGGCACGCTTCGGCGGCGAGGAATTCGTTGTGGCGCTGCCGAGTGCCCAAGCCTCGGATGCGGCCGAGGTCCTCGACGCCGTCCGCACCCGCCTGGCCGCCATCCTCTCCAGCAGCGACCTGCCGTCGTTCACGGTGAGCCTCGGAGTGTGCGACTCCCGACAGTCCGCCGACCTCGTGGACATGCTCGCCCTGGCCGATGCCGCCCTGTACCGCGCCAAGAAGGCCGGCCGGGACCGCATCTGCCTCGCAGACCTCGAAGCCGCCACCGGTGAGCGGGCCGACGATGCAGAGGCGTCGGTGGTTCTGGCCAGCTGACTGTCGCGCGAGTGTCCCGGGTGCCTGCTCCCGCTGGCCTCGGGGCGTCCGGTCCGAGATGATGGGAGCGCTTGGAGGTCCCCATGCTCGCCCTTGTCCTGGCCGCCGGCCTGATGTCCACCGCACACGCCGCCGACGACGATGACAACACGCTCTTCGGAGACGGCCTGGAGTTTGGTGGCTACGGTGCGCCGGTCTGGGGGATGAGCCCCACGCGCGACGGCCTCGTGGGCACGTCCGGTGGCCGGGGTGGCGCCATCATCAACGAGAAGTTCGCCTTCGGTGGCCACGGCAACACGTCTGTGGCAGTGGACGGCAGCCGCCTGTCCTATGGCGGTCTCTTTGTGGAGATGATTCCGTGGTCGGATGCGCAGGTGCACCCGGACTTCGACCTCGCCTGGGGCTCGGGCACCTGGAAGAACGACTCCGGCAAGACGCCGGTCCATGTGGTCCAAGGCGCGGTGCGGGCCGAAGTGAACGTCACCGACTGGTTCCGCGTGGCGGCCGGTCCCACGGCACGGATGGTGCGGTCCCGCGACACGGCCATCCTCGAACAGACGGTGGGCGGCGACATCCAGGCCCGGTTCGGCGCGTTCTGAGGCGCCTGCGGTTGGGATACACGGGTTTCATCCCGGAGGTCCCATGTCCGCGTCCCCCCACGTCCTCGACGTCACCACATCCACCTTCCCGTCCCACGTTCTCGACCGCTCCCGCCAGCACCCCGTGGTGGTCGACTTCTGGGCCGAGTGGTGTGGTCCCTGCCGCATGCTCGGTCCCGTGCTCGAGCGCCTCGCCGATGAAGGGCAGGGGACCTGGACCCTCGCCAAGGTCGACACCGACGCCAACCAAGACCTCGCCGGCCAGTTCTCCATCCGCGGCATCCCGGCGGTCAAGGCCTTCGTGAACGGCGAGGTGGTGGCGGAGTTCACCGGGGTGCAGTCCGAAGGCTGGCTGCGCGAGTGGCTCGCCGGACTCGCACCCTCCGAGGCCGACGCCCTGGCCTCGGGTGCCGCAGATGCCCTGCAGGAGGGTGATCTCGACGGGGCACGGGCGCAGGTCCAGGCTGCACTGGGGACCGACCCCACCCATGGCCTGGCCTTGGTCGTGGCGGCCGAGCTGTCATTGAGAGACGGCGAGCTGGCCACGGCACGCGATGCGCTGTCCCGTCTCACCCCGCGCGACCTCGACAAGCACGCCGCCGCTGTGGCACGCGTGGAGGGCATCCTCGAGACCGGAGGCCAGAGCGCCGCCCAATGGCAGGCCGCCCTCGACGCCGACCCCGACAACCTCGACCTCCAGTGGGGAACGGCCCATGCCCACATGGCCGAGGGTGCCGCGGAGGCCGCACTCAAGCTGCTCTTGAACATCGTGCGCACCGACCGTGCCTACCGTGAAGACGGTGCGCGGGTGGCCATGCTCAAGGTGTTCCAGCAGGTGGGTGACCGAGGGCCGCTGGCCCGAAAGTACCGCCGCAAGCTGGAAATGACGCTGTTCTGAACGCGGCGCCTACTCGGGCATTCCGGCGTCCATCCACGCGATGAGGCGCAGCCGCTCTTCGTCGGTGGGCATCGGACCGCCGGCCTGGGGCAGGTGACCGGGATCGTGGTGGTCGCCGCACTCGGGTACCATCTCGAGGCCCACGCCGCAGTAGATGTGGTCGTACTCGGCGACGACATGCTCGTAGATGAGCCAGTTGTCGATGCCTGTGGCGGAGGTGGCCGAGGGGTGGCACCGCATGCAGTAGGTGGGGAAGAAGTAGGTGCTGGGCCAGCCGCTGTACACGTCGCCCTCCACGCCTGCGTCGTCGCCCGTGCTGTCGTCGCCGCCTGCGCTGTCGTCGCCACCCTCGCCCGAGCCCCCGTCGCCGGATCCACTGGCGTCGTCGGAGCCGTCCGACCCGCCGTCTCCAGACCCGTCGTCGCTGCTGTCGCCGCCGGCTTCCTCGTCCGTGTCGGGGGTGCCGGAGTCGTTGGGAGCGTCCTCGGCTTCGACGTAGAGCACACAGAGGTCGGTGGCGACGTTGAGAACGGAACCGGGCGGACAGGGCTCGTCGCCGCACGCAAGCAACCCGAGGGGCACGGACAGGGCGACAAGCTGGGGAATGCGACGCATGGCGGCTCCGGACGGTGGAGACGGTAGAGGGCCGCCCGGCACCATTGGCTTCAAAACTCTACAAAAAAGGACAGTCGTTCGCTGCTTCGTGCCAGTCCACCGCCAGTCCACCGGTGTGGACGCCCCGGACCACGTTAGACCGGGTCTCTCCCGAGGCGCACCGTGCTCAGCCGAATCCGACAGGCCATCCTCCGCGTCAAGCTCGCCCTTTCCTGGCGAGGGAAGGCCAGGCGCATCGGGGCCACGCTCCGCCGCTTCGCCCTCGTGGAAGCCGACAGCAGCTGGCAGTACCTTCGGGCCGCCGATGCGCTCCCCGAGTCGTCGCCCCGCGCCCAGATGTTCCTGTCCGCGCTCGAAGAGACTCACCACTCCGCCCTCTTCTACGACATGGCCCGCACGGTCGACCCCACCTCGCTGCGCCGCGGAGAGTCCCGTCGGAAGGCCCTGCTCACCGACCCCGCCGAGCTGGGCGACTTCCTGGCCACCGTCGAAGCCAGCGAAGACACCATCAACGCCGACTTCGAGGTCTATGCCTCGGCAGCGTCCGACCCCCGCGTGTCCACGCTCTTTCGCACCCTTCGGCGCACCGAGCCCCGGCACGATGCACGCGCCCACCACCTCCTCCTGGCCACGGTGGGCTCGCCCGAACGACTCGACGAAGCCGTCGACAAGGCCCGGCGTCGGCAGCTCTGGACCGCCTGGAAGCGCATCGGGGCCGACACCAGCGACCTCATCGCCTCGGTGCTGCTGAGCATCGTGTTCTTCGTCGCCGGACCCTTCTTCGCCCGTCGCGCACACAAGCGGGTGGCCCCCCGACCCCTGCGGGCGCCCCACGCGCTCCCGGAGTCCTGACCATGCGTGTTCTCGGCGTCTCCGCCCACTTCCACACCGCCGCTGCTGCGCTCGTCGACAACGGCCGGCTCGTGGGTGCGGCGGCCGAAGAGCGCTTCTCGCGCGTCAAGCACGACCCCGCCTTCCCCGAGCTCACCATCGGCTGGCTGCTGGGCGAAGCCGGCCTCCGGGGCGCCGACCTCGACGCCGTCGTCTTCTACGAGCAGCCCCACGTCAAGTTCACCCGCGTGCTCGCCAGCACCATCGCCACCTTTCCCCGCCACCACAAGGCGTTCGGGTCGGCCATGAAGCGCTGGCTGGGCGACCGCCTGTGGACCACCAACAAGCTGTCGCGCCTGCTCGACGTCCACCCCGACCGCGTCGGCGTCGTCGTCCACCACCGCAGCCACGCCTCGCAGGCCTTCGTGGGCAGCGGCTTCGACGAGTCGGCCACCCTCACCCTCGACGGCGTGGGCGAGTGGGACACCACCGGCATCGGCCACGCCAAGGTCTCCAACGGCCACCTCGACCTCGACATCCTCGAGACCCACCGCTACCCCGACTCCCTCGGCCTCTTCTACGCCGCCTTCACCACCTTCCTCGGCTTCCGCGCGAACTCCGAGGAATGCAGCACCATGGCCCTCGCCACCTTCGGCGAGCCCCGCTACGCCCACATCGTGCGCCAGATCTTGAAGGTGGGCACCGACGGCTCGTACCGCTTCGACAACACCTGGTTCGACTTCGTGTCGCTGGGCGAGGCCCCCTTCACCAAAAAGCTCGTCGCAGCGCTGGGCCAGCCCCGCACCCCCGGCACCCCGCTGCCCTTCGAGTCCTTCCGTCCACCGGGCGCCCCCGAGGCCACCCCCTCCGAAGACCACCAGCGCTTCGCCGACATCGCCGCAAGCGCCCAGCTCGTCCTCGAAGAAGCCATCCTGGGGCTCGCCAACCGAGCCGCCCGCCTCACCGGCTCCAAGCGCATCTGCCTCTCCGGCGGAGTCGCCCTCAACTGCGTGGCCACCCGCCGCTTGCTCGACGAGACCCCCTTCGAGGAGTGCTGGATCCCGCCCGACCCCGGCGACGGCGGTGCTGCATTGGGCGCCGTACAGCATGTTCTCGGCGAGCACGGCCAGCTGGGCACCGAAGCCCGCAACACCGGCCCGTACCTCGGCCGCTCGTACGACCCCGGCCCCACCCTGGCGATGCTCCAGCACATGGGCCCGAACGACTGGGCCGCCTACCGCCGCCCCGACCTCCCCCCGGCCGACACCTACACCCTGTCCGTCGAGCGTCTCTACGACGACGAACACGGCCTCATCGCGCGCGTGGTCGACGACCTCCTCGCCGGCCGCATCGTGGGCTGGTTCCAGGGCGGCTTCGAGTTCGGCCCCCGCGCCCTCGGCCACCGCTCCCTGCTCGCCCACCCCGCCCGCCTCGACACCGCCTTCAAGCTGTCCACCCGCGTGAAGTCCCGCGCACCCTTCCGCCCCTACGCCTTCAGCATCACCGAAGCCGACTCGCTGCGGGCCTTCCCCCAGTGGGCATCGGGCATCCCCCACCTCGCCCGCTGGATGCAGGTGGTGGCGCCGGTCTCGGAGGCCGTCCACGACCACGTGCGGGCCACGCTCCACATCGACAACACCACCCGGCCGCAGATCGTCCGCCCCTCCGACAACCCCCGCTACCACCGCCTCCTCGAGGCCTTCGGGGCAAAGACGGGCCTGGCCGCGCTGCTCAACACCAGCTTCAACGCCCGCGGGGAGCCCATCGTGGCGTCGCCCGAAGAAGCGCTGATGGTGTTCGCCCGCACCGACCTCGACACGTTGGTGTTGGGGGACGCTGTGTTGCGGAAGGTGTATGGTTAGCCACTGATGATGTGTTCGGGGGACGACGCCCACATGGACGACGACACGTGACTCGGCATCCCGCCCTCCTGCTGGTCGTCCCTGCGTTGGCCAGCTGCAGCGCCACGCCCACCAAGCCTGCACCGAGACCCGCCGAGCCCACCGTCCCGGTGCCCGCCACCGACACCGGATTCGTTGGTTTGGGCGAAGACTCGGGACCGCACGACTCCGGCGAAGACACCGCAGCCGACACCGCCGACCCACCCATCGACGAAGACGGCGACGGCCACCCCATCGAGACCGACTGCGACGACGCCGACCCCACCCGCTACCCGGGTGCCCCCGAGGTCTGCGACGACGGCATCGTGAACGACTGCCTGGGTGACGAGTGGGGGGCTCGTACCGAGTGCGGCGTGGTGTCGACGCACGCCGATGCTCTGGCCTCCTGGTTCTACGGCACCCACCAGGGCTTCGGCTATCGAGCCCGGGGAGTGGGAGACGTGAACGGCGATGGCTTCGACGACATCGCGGTGGGGCACGCTGATTTCATCAACTCGGAGCTGTTTCCCGGGGGAGTGTTCCTCTTCGAAGGTCCCCACAGCGGAACCTCAGGTTTGGGCGACGGCGACCACTTCATCGAGGGCGTCGAGCGCTGGGACTCCATCGGCTGGGACATCACCCCCATGGGCGACCTGGATGGCGATGGCTTCGATGACTTCATCGTGGGTGCGGCCGACAGCCACCTTAGTGGCGAGGAGGTCACGGGCACCCCATCGGCCTACCTCATCCATGGCCCGGGACGCTTCGCCGACATCTCCGAGGCGGTGCTCCTCGTCGACACCCCAGCCCGCGTGGAGTGCCTCGGCTCGGTGCTCGAGCCTGCTCCCGATGCCAGTGGTGACGGCGTGGCCGACATCCTCGTGGGTGGCCGCTGTGACAACGTCGTGCGCCTGTTCTCGGGCAACACTGCCAACCAGACGCCCGAGGTCGACGACATCACCACCTTCACCGGTCCCGCCGAAGAGGGGCGCTTTGGCCATGCCCTCGCGACGGGTGACCTGAACGGGGATGGCGAGAGCGACGTAGCCATCGGCGATCCGGAGATGTACGGTACCTATGTGGGCGCGGTGTACGTGTTTTCGAGTCCTTCGGTAGGTGCTGTGGACCACACGGATGCCGACGCTGTGGTCGAAGCCCACCCGGACGACGGTGGCAACAGTGACTGGGTGCTCCTGGGAAGTGGCGTGGCCATCGGCGACTTGAACAATGACGGCTACGACGATCTCGCGACGGGTGCCCCTGAGTGGAACGCAGAGGGTGACTCTCGGATACCGGTGGGGGTCGTGGCGGTCTACTTCGGTCCTTTGGACGGCTCCCACGGCATCCCCGACGCTGACTTCCGCATGAAGGGTGAAGAGGAGCAATACACGATGGGCGGCGAGATGCGCTCGGGAACCGACCTGGATGGCGATGGCGCGGATGACCTGCTGGTGGGGGACGGCTACAACGAGGTCAATGGTACGGGGGCATCACGACGGGTTGGCGGGACTGCAGCCTACATCCTTCGGGCGCCCCTACCCGAGGGCACCTGGACCGTCGCCGATGCCGACCACCAGCTCATCGACAACACCACCACGGATTTCTTCGGCCAGCAGACCGCCATTGCCGGCGACACCAACGGTGATGGGGCCGTGGAGGTCTTGGTGGGCAACTGGTACGGCACCATCCACCTCTTCGACGTCCCGTCGTCGGGGTATTGAGGAGGGGCGGGCACCGCGGCCTATTGGATGGACCCAGGCCGCATGGGTGGCCGTCCGTGCCTCCTCATTCTTCACGAACGGCCTCCCTTCGGGTCACCCTCTCCGCGGTCGGCTCGCCGTACGCAAGGTCCCATCCTCGCCAGTGGAGCCGACCTTGCTCGAGGCGAAGTACCCACACCATCTCACCCGCTATCGCCACGCTGTCGTAGGCCTGGCCGCAGCCCAGAATGGCCATGAGCTCCCCGTGCACGTTGCCGAGCACAGTTCGGCGGATGCTGGAGCCATCCCCGGCTTGCACCGCAACGGTCGCGGCAAACCTACCGTCGAAGGCATCCCATGACTCCACAATGGCACCCCGAGGGAATGCGGTCCTATCTTGCGGCCGAAGCGCCCCGACAGGCTCTTCCACCAGCCCTTGGAACGGGTCCAGGAGGAGAGGCTCCGCCCACTCTTCCGACCAGACGGCCAGCAGCGGCTCATCCGCAGCGGCCCGCACCAAGATGGGTTGCGGGCCGTCGTTCTGAGGTTGTGTGGTGACTTCGCCTTGCATGGCCGGCTCGGGGAAGACACGGTCGGACGCAAGTGGTGTCGTTCTTGGATAGGCGAGTGACGCGACCGCCCTGAGCATCGCGCCTCCGTTGCCGTCGTCGTCGCAGACAACCCGGGAAAGCCGGAGCGCCTCTGGACCGTTCTGGCAGGAGTAGGCGAACGCTTCCCTCGATGCGTTTCCGACGGGACGGCTTTCCCACCCCGTCAAGGTCCAGGTCACCGACTCCGGGCGACCCGGTTCCAACTGAAGGTCGAGAGCGTGGCAGTATTCATGCAACACGACGGTGTGGAGAAGATGGTCGGAGTCGGCCATCGAGGCGGACGCATGCCGTTCGATAGCCTCAACATCTACCGAAACCGTGGAAGACTGGTGGTCGTATTCGCCCCCGAGCGCCTCGATGTGTGACGGGTCCGAGTGTTCGGAGTCTGAGTTGGTGGGTAGGTTGGACAGTCGGCTGGACCGAACGACCTCGACGCACACTCCGTCGGCTGGACCGTTTCGTGCGAACAGCCGTTCTACTTGACGGGTGGCATGGACCAGTGGTGCGTCTCCGTGAACGGATGCAGGGGGGCACGCACAAGACGACAGCAATCCAGTTGCGGTTGCTGCGGCTCGAATAGCCGATCGCTGGCTATTCCGACTCACAGTCCCATTCCCACTGTTCCACCAGGACCAAAGTAGTGTCACCTCCGGCGTTCTGGGACGAGACGACCTCGGCCACCAGGCCGGCTTGGGTGTAGGTCTTCCAGACCGTTTCCTGGTGCCCGTCGCTTGAGACCTGCTCCCAGACCATCAAGTCCCCTTCGTAGTGCCGTTCGAGAGTGGCTACGCTCCCGTCGAGGGACAGGACCTCACTACCAAGTAGGGTGTTGTCGGCCCTCCTGACGTCGTGTTGGACTTCGACGAGGTGGTTCTGTTCATCGTAGGCCCTCGTTGCGATATATCGCCTGTTCTGAGTTCCGTTGAAGATCTGAGACCGACGGAGTGACAACCGGTCGCCCTGCGGGTCAGTCACCTCGATATCGAACCCTGCTTCGCGATACCGGTGGTGCTCGAACCAATCAACCTCCCCGTCGATGCCGTCATCATGGGCCACCCTGGTGAGTGCTCCGTAGCCTCCGTAGTCTCGCGCCTCGGACCAGCTGGTGCGTACGATTGACTCGAAGGTCTCGTATTCTACGCCCCACCGGCCCCATACTTTCGTTGAGAACTCGACGACTTCTCCGCTGTCGACGTCTGTTGCTTCAGAGTAGACCAGTTTTCCCGGGGGGGTGAACTCGTATCGGAGCTCAATCCCTCCGCCGCCGGTGGCAGGGGCCTCGCCGCGCACAACGGTATCCCCGTAGCTGTCACGCTGCTCCCAGGCGACCGACCGGAGCACTCCATCCGGACCGAAGCGCGTGGCCGTCCCGAAGCAAGCCCCGGGCTGGGAAGTCCCTGGCGGCAGCCCTCCTGGACTGACCTGTGCCCGGCACCCCAGACCCGGGATGATGGCTGGGGAGAACAGCACGGCCGGGATGTGGGGACGGAACGGCACAGGAGACCCTGGGCTGGTGTCACGCTACTGCCTTGGGATGACCTCCACAGTATTATCACTTTGTCAGGGTGCGGGGGGCGATGGAATCCCTCCCTTCTTCGGCTGCCAACCGCCAGCCGTCAGCCGTCAGCATTCTCCTGCCTGTTCCGTTGGTGCTGGTCGCTGAGAACGCGCAGTGGCAGGTCCGATTCCCGTTGCCGGCGGGACCAACGAAGACTCTCGCCGACTCCGTAAACGGTGGATCCGGCGACGCCTGGATGACCGCGGCGGAAACGCCGACGCGGTCATCCCGGACGGCCCACCGGGGCGGACGGCGGCAGCAGCGCGCAGCGATGATGCCGTGGGGGAGCGCATCTTGATGCGCGGCGCGGGGGCTTGCCCCCGCAAAGAAAAAGCTAGATGTTCGGTGCGTTACCTACGCACCGAACATCTAGCCTTCGGGGGCGCTCAGGTCCACCGAGCACGCCCGCCCGCCCGGCGCCGAGAATGCCCCGTCACCCGAGCCATCGATGAAGATGGGGCTCGTGAGTGCGCGGGGCACGCCCGTTGGGTCGAACTGCGGCAGGCCAGCCGGCAGTCGCTCCGCCCCGAAGGCCGCCACGGTGAGGTGGCCATCCTCTGTGGCGTCGAGCTGTAGCAGTGCGTCGAGCTTCTCGATGCCTTCGGGGTCGGTGGCGGGGATGGACGCCACGGTGTCGCAATTCCAGAACACCACCACGTGGGACACGTCGACCTCGGGCAAGGCCTCCACCTGGATGGCCACCTCGATGGTCTCGGTGTCGGGCGTGTAGAGGTCGCCGATGCCGGCCCGGTCGTCCACCGTCACCCGGGCAAAGGCCCCCGTGCTGGCCACTGCGCGCCCCTCGTGGAAGGCCGCCACCACCTCGTCGGTGTCCACGTCTGCCGGGACATCCGTCGAGGCCGGCACATAGGTCCGCGGGAAGCCCACCTTCGTGCCGCCGTGGTCGTCGCTGCAGCCCACCGCCACCAGGGGATGCCCCGCGTTCAGCATGCTCTGCCAGTCGAGCCAGCGGCCGTTCCCCGACTCGAACGGCGAGCTGTGGCCGTTCATCACTTCCATGCCATCGAAGTCCCACGACCACAGCGCCGCATCCGGCGCCAGCCCCAGCAGGGTGGGGTCGGCCAGAGTGGGCTCGGCCAGGAGGCGGTCCCAGCCCACCAGGCCCAGGTAGGACGGGTGGTTCAGCAGGTTCACCCCGCCGCCCGAACGCGCGCGCATGTCGGCGAACAGGGTGTCGATGTCGCGTCCGAACCACTCCACCGGCCCGCCCCGCGGCCCGCCATCGGGCGCCACCGGGAACATCGTCAGGTGCTCCGGAACCGACGCCGTCACCTCCTCCCCGCCGATGCTGTCCACCCACTGCGACACCCCGATGTCGACCGGCAGGGTGCTGCGGTCCACGATGTGCTCATGTTCGGTGTACAGCACCAGGTCGAGCCCGTGGGCCGCGGCATGGCGCAGCACGTCGGCGGGGTCCACGCGGCTGTCGGGGCTGTCCCACGAGTGCACATGGGTGTCGATGGACACCCAGCCAGAGGTGTCGAGCACGGGCACCAGCTCCAGGTCCAGCGCCACACTGCCGTCTTCGGGGACCGTGAGCGTACCGGCCACCGGGGCATGCTCGTATCCACGGGTGGCGGTGTATGTGTATGTGCCCGGAACCACCGCGTGCGAGGCCGTTCCCAGCGCCCATAGCGTCTCCGCGCGCCCGCCTTCCCCGAACGGCGTGAGCTCCACGCGCGCAGGTGCATCGGCCCCCGTCTCGTCCACCACAGACACCACCACCGACCCCGCCGAACCCACCGTGAGTTCTCCAGGAAGGTTGCTCGCTTCGAAGCTCTCGGAGACCACCGTGGCCCGCCCGGGGGCATCGACCTGCAGCTGCCAGGTCCAGTCATCCCCGAAGTCCGGCACCGACAGCGTGAACTGCCCCGATGCGTCCGTCCACGCCACGTCGAGCGTGCCCGCGGCCTCTCCGGGCGCCTGCGCAAGCAACGACACCATCGCGTCGGGAACGCCCTGCCCAGCGTCGTCTTCCACCACACCCGTCCCGGCGAGCAGGGTGTATGGCCGACCGGGAACGGGCTCTGGATTCACCGCTGCCAGGGGCACCGTCGCCGATGGTCCTCCCGCTGCACCCACCACCAGGAACGTAGTGCGGGTGTCGGAGGCGCCGGGGGCCAGCTCGATGGGGTCGGTGAGCGCCTGGTTTGCGTCGACCGCGATGTCGACCCCGCTCACCCCCGCGTAGGCGAGGTTGCCCGCCTCCACGGCAAAGGCGAGCGCATCCGAGCCGTCGGTCGCCACCAGCCAGGGGATGGCCAGGCCCAGGTCGAGCGGACCAATCTCGAGCGCGCTCGTGGCGTATTTGTGGAGGTCCATCGTGCCGCCGAAGCTCAGCAACGACGCCGACACCAGGCTGCGGTCGACCGCCCCTCCATTCGTCACGGTCAGCTCGATGCGCAGCACCGGCGAGTCCGGCTCGAGGATGTAGTCCACCTGGATGTCCAGGCCGTAGTGGCTGCTGAGCGCACGGCCGCCGCTCGACAGAGCTTCCTTCATCAGCGTGTACTCGACCAGCCAGTGGGTGGCGTCGGTGCCGGTGGCGCGCACCACCGCAGCCTCTCCGTCGGACCCGTCGGCCAGCACCGTCACGGACTCCGCCCGGAACGCCCGCAGCACCGACTCCTCGAACGCCGTGAGCTCCAGCTCTCCCAGCACGATGCCCAGCTCGTCGAGCTTGTCTTCGCCGTTGAAGTCACAGCCATCCATGGCCACCGCATCGGCCACCGCCCCGCCGTAGTACCAGTAGGTCGACCCTGCATCCGGGCGGGTGATGACGAATGCTGCCACGTCGTTCTGGACGATGAAGTCGCCCGCCGTGCCCACTGCTGTCTCGCCCGGGATCTGGTCTGCGGTGGTCATCTCGCGGGCCAGCGCACCACCCGGAGGCGGACACACGCCCACCGTGCCGCCCGTGTCAGGCGAAGCCGAGGGCGTCTTCGTTTCGTCCGTGCCGCGGCAGGACAACAGCGCGATGGCGGGCACGAGCAACAGTGGACGCAACACGACCTCCGGGGGGACGAGCGCGACCACTGTGACACGTGTGACGAATGGATGGCAGCTCCTTGGCGTTCTTTCTTGGGTTGCGTTTGGCCGGTCCCGAGGTGAGGAGACACAGGAAGGAGGTCGAATGGCGACGTTGTGGCGCCGAGCGGTGGCGCGGATTCGACGGGCAGACCGTCCCCCTCTGCGGGTGGTGCACCACGACGACTACCGTCTCCCGCTCACGTCTCTGCAGGCCCGCACCGGCATGGAGCCCCGCCGCGCCGACCACGCCCTCTGGAAGCTCTCACGGGTGGGGGCGATTCGGGCCGGCTGTCTCTACGAAGCCCCGCTGGCCACGGTCCCCGACTTCCTGCGGGTCCACACCCCCCGCTTGATTGCGTCGCTGGGCGACCCCCGCGTGCTCGGGCCCGTGTTTGGTGTGGAGCCCTGGGATGTCCCCGTGGACGGTGTTCTCGACACAGTCCGGCGCGCCGTGGGCGGCACCATCTGGGCCTCTCGGCTGGCCCTCGAAGGCACGGGTCCGGTGCTCAACATGCTCGGCGGCTTCCACCACGCCGCCCCCGACGTCGCCGCGGGCTTCTGTCCGGTCAACGACATCGCTGTGGCCATCTCATTGATGCGTGCTGGGGGCTTCTCGGGCAAGGTGGGCATCCTCGACCTCGACGCCCACCCGCCCGATGGCACAGCCGACTGCCTTCACGATGCACCCCACGTCTGGATAGGCTCCATCTCGGGCAGCGACTGGGGCCCTCTACCGGAAAGCGTCGACGAAACGGTCCTGCCTCCCGGCACCGGCGACGCCGACTACCTCGTAGCACTCGACGCTCTGCTCGCGCGGGCTCCAAAGGCCGACTTCTGGTTCATCATCGCGGGTGGAGATGTTGTCGCCGAAGACCCCGTAGGCGCATTGGGGCTCACCGAACAGGGCACGCTCGAGCGCGACCGTCGCGTCGCAGCCTGGTGTCGCACCTGTCCCCAGGTCTGGCTCCCGGGTGGTGGCTACGGCCCCGGTTCCTAGCGTCGGCTCGCCCACACCGGCCTGGCCCTCGCCTTTCGCTTCCCCACCGCCATTCCCGTCGACGAAGACCCCCTCGCCAAGCGCTTCGCCTTCATCGCGCAGAGCCTCTCCGACACCGACCTCGCCGAAGACGACGGGCCCTGGATCACCGCGGAAGACCTCGGCGACCTCTTCGGCGGGCCCCCGCAGCCCCGTCGCTTCCTCGGCCACTACACCGCCGGCGGCGTGCTCTTGGCGCTCGGAAGCTATGGGCTGGTCGAGCACATGGCCCGCCTCGGGTACGTCGACCCCGTGGCCGACTTCGACCGCGTCAGCGCCGGTGAGCGCATGCGCGTGTCCGTCCGTGCCCTCGAAGGCGACCCCGACGTCCGCCACATCGTGCTCGAGCTCGTGGTCGAGCGCACCACCCCGGCCACCCTGGGCGTCGAGCTCCCCGACGAACCCCCCGACGCACGCGTGCTTCTCGTCCACTGGCTCAACCTGCGCAACCCCCTCGCGTCGTTCCGAGAGGGCAAGCCACCGCTCCCCGGCCAGGATGTCCCGGGGCTGGGCCTGGCGCGTGAGGCCGGCGAGCTGTTGGTCCGCATGGCCGACCGCCTCGACTGCGTGGCCCTGGTCCTGCGGCCCGCCTGGTTCCACGTCGCCTGGACCGCCCGTGCCACCATGCACTTCGTCGACCCCATCCTCCAGGGGCGCTTTCAGGCCTTGGGCCAGCTCCTCGAGTTCAACACCCTCGCGGCCATCACCCGCGCGGTCGCGGAAGGTCGGGTCGAGTGCAACGGCGAGCCCTACTCCTGGGACCCCGGCTGGATGGTCTCCTGGACCGACCACACGCGCACCTGGCCCGAAGACCACGAGGCCGAGTGCATGAAGACGGCCGCGAGCACGGTGTTCACCATCATCGACCCACCGGTGAAGGGCACCTGACGGGGGACTACTCGCTTCGCTCCGTACGTCCCCCTGGACCCCCCGGGACGTCGAATCGATGGGTGGGCACCGGATTCGTCGCTTTGTTCGCTCAACAGTCCCCAGAGCGAGAACACCGTCGTCCTCCCCCTTCAGGGGGAGGTGCCTGCGAAGCAGGCGGAGGGGGCCCACCGGCCTGAATTCTCGCTCTCCCGGGGTCTCCTGCCCGCACAAGTCGTGTCCTCCTCCGACAGAACGCAGTGTCCGCAGTCGAGGTTGCCTCCAGGCTGACTGCTCGTGCATCAGCGGGGGACTCCGTCCCCCAGACACCCCCTGTTTTCCGGGGAGAACTCCGTCCTCCCCGGGCCCCTCCGGCCGGGGGACTACTCGCTTCGCTCCGTACGTCCCCCTGGACCCCCTGTGCGGGCCCGGTGCCGACAGGTGATGGTTCGCAGGGTTCGAAGCCTGGTGCCCAGTCCCGGGCCGGCTGTCGGGTCTGGGTATCGATGGGCTCGGGGGACGACAAATCGATGGGTTGGTGCCAGATTCGTCGCTTTGTTCGCTGCCGCTCACGCTCCGAACGACTCGGTCGAGGCTGACCGTGCTCGTGGGCTCAACAGTCCCCAGACGGAGAACATCGTCCACCCCACAGTCCTCCCCCTTCAGGGGGAGGTGCCTGCGAAGCAGGCGGAGGGGGCCCACCGGCCTGAATTCTCTCTCTCCCGGGGCCTCCGACCCGCACAAGCCGTGTCCTCCCCCTCCAAGCAGCGGCTGCCCACAAGCCCGAACCCTCCCCCTCCCACAGCGAAAACCCCGTCACCCCCACAGTCCTCCCCCTTCAGTGGGAGGTGCCTGCGAAGCAGGCGGAGGGGGCCCACCACGCAGAAGTCTCCACAGGTAATCGTCTGAAAACTTGTTCACCATGAACACCAGTTCGCGTTACCACCCGAGCGCCTCCGGCCACCCGCCAGCCCCTCGGGAGCCCCTGTGTCCGCACCCCCCGCCTCCGGCGCCAACCTCACCGAAATCCAGGTGGTCGGTGCCCGCGAACACAACCTGAAAGATGTCTCCGTGCGCATCCCGCGAGACAGCCTCACCGTCATCACGGGACTCTCCGGCTCCGGCAAGTCCTCGCTCGCGTTCGACACCATCTATCAGGAAGGCCAGCGCCGGTTCATGGAGTCGCTGTCCGCATACGCGCGGCAGTTCCTCGGCTCGATGGAAAAGCCGCAGGTCGACCGCGTCGACGGCCTGTCCCCCACCCTCTGCATCGACCAGAAGACCGTCAACCGCAACCCCCGCTCCACCGTCGGCACCGTCACCGAAATCCTCGACCACCTCCGGCTCCTCCTGGCCCGCCTCGGCACCCCCCGCTGTCCCGAGTGCCACCGCGAGCTGTCCCGCTCCACCCCCGGCCAGGTCGTCGACGGCCTCCTGCGCGACCACCCCGATGCAAAGGTCGTGGTGATGGCGCCCATCGTCCAGGAACGCAAGGGCGAATACCGCAAGGAACTCGCCGATGCCCTCGCCGATGGCTGGCTGCGAGCACGCATCGACGGCGAGCTGCGCCGCCTCGACGAACCCATCGAGCTGGCCCGCTACGAAAAGCACACCATCGAGCTCGTGGTCGACCGCCTCAAGGTGCGTCCCGATGCCCGCGCCCGGTTCGTCGAAGCCATCGAACGCGCCCACGACAAAGCCGATGGCACGCTCAGCCTGCTCGTCACCGATCCCTCCGGCGAGCCCGTCCATCGCCTCGTCTCGATGGACCGCACCTGCCCCGACCACAACATCAGCGCCCCCGAGCTCGAGCCCCGGCTGTTCAGCTTCAACGCCCCCCAGGGCGCCTGTCCCGAGTGCAGTGGCATCGGGTACCACGAAGACTTCGACCTCGACCTGGTCCTCAACCTCGACGCCCCCTTCGACACCGCCGTCGGCCCCCTGCAAGACCAGGAAAAGCTCCCCTTCAGCTCCATCGACCGCGCCACCGTACGGGCCATGGGCCGCAAGCTCGGCATCCGCAAGGGCACCCGGCTCCGCGACCTCTCGCCCGTCCAGCTGCATCGTCTGCTCGAAGGCGACGACTCCCTGTCGTACACCACCGTCCAGGAACGCGACGGCTCCCGCCAGCAAACCGTCCGCAGTTGGGGGGGCGTGCTCACCGCCATCAAGCACATCTGGCACTACACCAAGCTGCCCAAGCTGCGAAAGTACCGTCGGCGTGTGCCCTGTCGTGCATGCAATGGCGCCCGGCTCCACCCCCTCGCGCTGGCCGTCGACTTCCGGGGCCGCAACGTCGCGCAGCTGTCCTCGATGAAGATCAGCCACGCCCGCGCCTTCTTCCAGTCACTCGAGCTCACCCCCGCCGAACACATCATCGGCGGCCCCATCGTGCGCGAGCTTGCCGTTCGGCTGGGCTTCTTGGAAGACGTCGGCCTGGGGTACCTCGGCATCGACCGCTCCTCCGCCACCCTGTCCGGTGGAGAAGCCCAGCGCATCCGCCTCGCGGCACAGGTCGGCGCTGGCCTCCAAGGCATCACCTACATCCTCGACGAACCCAGCATCGGCCTCCATGGGCGCGACCAGGTCCGGCTCCTCGGCGCGCTCCAGCGCTTGCGCGACAAGGGCAACACCGTCGTCGTCGTCGAGCACGACCCCATCACCATGGCCCGCGCCGACTGGCTCGTCGAGGTCGGCCCGGGCGCCGGCGTCGAGGGTGGGAACGTCGTCGCTCAGGGGGTTCCCGGTCGCTTCCTCCGGTCCAAGGCCCTCACCGCCCAGTACCTCCGTGGCGATGCCCGCATCCGCATGCCCGCCACCCGTCGGCCGGCCGATGGCCCGTGCATCGCAGTGCGCGGAGCCAGCGAAAACAACCTGCAGCACGTTGACTTCGAGGTTCCGCTCGGCATCCTCACCGTCGTCACCGGGGTCAGCGGCTCGGGCAAGTCCACCCTCGTCGAGCGCACTCTGCACCGCGCCGTGGCCGCGCACCTCCAAGGCGCCACCGCCCGTCCCGGCACGCACCGCGCCATCGAAGGCCTCGACCTCATCGACAAAGTCGTCCGCATCGACCAAGCCCCCATCGGGCGCACCCCTCGCTCCAACCCCGCCACCTACACCGGCATGTTCGACCCCATCCGGTCGCTCTTCGCCCAGCTCCCCGAGAGCCGCGCCCGCGGGTACCAGAAGGGCCGGTTCAGCTTCAACGTCGCCGGAGGCCGCTGCGAGGAGTGCAAGGGCGCCGGCGTGGTCACCGTCGAGATGCAGTTCCTCAGCGATGTCCAGATCCCGTGCGAGGTCTGTGGCGGCGCACGCTTCAACGCCGAAACCCTCGACATCCGGTTCCGCGGACGCTCCATCTCCGATGTCCTCAACATGAGCATCGCCAGCGCGCGAGAGTTCTTCGCTCGGCACCGCAAGATTGTCCGCGTGCTCGATGTGCTCTGCGAGGTGGGCCTCGGGTACGTCGCCCTCGGTCAGCCCAGCACCACCCTCTCCGGCGGCGAGGCCCAGCGCATCAAGCTCGCCTCCGAGCTGTCCCGACCAGCCACCGGCCGCACGCTCTACATCCTCGACGAACCCACCACCGGCCTGCACATGGCCGACGTCGGCCGCCTCCTCCACGCCATGCAGCGCCTGGTCGATGCGGGCAACACCGTGCTCGTCATCGAACACGACACCGACGTCATCAAGAGCGCCGACCACCTCATCGACCTCGGCCCCGAAGGCGGTGATGGAGGCGGACAGATTCTGGCCACCGGCACCCCCGAACACATCGCCACCCAAGACAGCCCCACCGGGCGGCTGCTCGCCGAGGTCATCGCCCGCGAGGTCGAGCTCGACCAACAAGAAGCCGGCCTCGCCAAGGCCGCGTCCCCCATGGCCGTCTACGGGGCCCGCAAGCGGAAGCGCGCCGTCGTCCACCCCGACATCACCGTCAAGGGCGCCCGCACCCACAACCTCCGCTCCGTCGACATCCAGCTGCCCAAGGGCAAGCTCGTGGTCGTCACCGGCCCGTCCGGCAGCGGAAAGACCTCCCTCGCGTTCGACACCATCTTCGCCGAGGGCCAGCGCCGCTACGTCGAGTCCCTGTCCACCTACGCCCGGCGCTTCCTCGGCCGACTCGAGCGCCCCCCCGTCGACAAGGTCGAAGGCCTCGCGCCCGCCATCGCCATCGACCAACGCAACCGCGGCGGCAACCCCCGGTCCACCGTCGCCACCACCACCGAAATCTACGACCAGCTGCGCCTCCTGTACGCCCGCGTCGGCCAGCCCCACTGCCCCGAGTGTGCACGCGCCCTGGTCGCCCGCTCACCGGGTCGCGCCGCCCGCGAGCTGCAGGTCGCCGACCCCGGTGCCGGCTGGCTCCTCTGCACCATCTCCCCCGACACCCACCTCGGCGACCTCCGGGCCGAAGGCTTCGCCCGCATCTGGGACGGCCGCCAGCTCGACCTCGACGACCTCATCTTCGAGAGCCCGCTCGGGGCCGACACCACCATCGGCCAGCGCCAGCTCGTCATCGACCGCTTCAACCCCGCCCGTGTCGACTCCGTGCGCCTCACCGAGTCCATCGCGTCGGCCTACGGCTGGGGGGCCGACCGCGCCGTGTTCCATCCCCGCGCCCGCGACCAACCCGACATCATCCTGAGCCGGCACCCGTCCTGTCCGGTACTCGGAGCGGTCCTCCCCGACGACATCACCCCCCGGCACTTCAGCTTCAACTCCCACTGGGGCGCCTGTCCCGACTGCACGGGCCTCGGCCGACGCACCACCATCGACACCTCCCTGGTCGTCCTCCACCCCCACAAGCCCCTCGAAGGTGCCCTCGACGAACCCGTGGCCGTCCACGTCTTCCGCTCCGCCCGTCGAAAAGAGCTCGTGAAGGCCCTCTTCGCCGCCCACAGCGCCACGCTCACCACCCCCTTCGAACAGCTCCCCGCGCTCCTCCAGCGCGAGCTGATGCACGGTCGCGCCGCCCCCCTGCGCGTCCAGTGGAGCCGCACCTGGGCCGGCCGCACCACCAAGATCGACGAAGAGCGCCCCTGGGAGGGCATCTGCAGTGTGGTCGACGGCTGGGGCAAGCGCGCCGACCGCCTCCGCCGCGACACCATCTGCCCCACCTGCGACGGCGGACGCCTCAAGCCCTGGGTGCTTGGCGTCACCCTCGGCGACCGCCCCCCCACCCATCCATCTCGGCCGCCCGGCGTCGACATCGCCACCGCTTGCCGCATGACCGTCCACGACGCCCGCGCCTTCTGGTCGACCCTCGAGCTGTCCGAAGCCGACCGCACCGTCGCTGCGCAGCCCGTCGATGAGATGCTCCACCGCCTCGCGTTCCTCGAAGATGTCGGCCTGGGCTACCTCACCCTCGACCGCGTCAGCCGCACCCTCTCCGGCGGCGAGGCCCAGCGCATCCGCCTGGCCACCCAGCTCGGCGCGCGGCTCACCGGCACCATCTATGTCCTCGACGAACCCACCATCGGCCTCCACCCCCGCGACACCGCCCGCCTGCTCGGCACACTCGGCGGGCTACGTGCCCTCGGAAACACCCTGCTCGTCGTTGAACACGACGCCGAGGTGATGAAGGCTGCCGATGTCCTGGTCGACATGGGGCCAGGTGCCGGCGAGCACGGTGGCACGGTCGTCGCCCAAGGCTCCCCCGACGAAGTGGCCCGCGGCACCAGCCTCACCGGCGACTTCCTCTCCGGAAGGCGCACCATCGCGCGCCCGTCCTCCGTCCGCACCCCACGCGGATGGGTCGAGCTGCCGCCGTGCTCCCTCCACACCCTCCAGTCGGTCGAAGCCCGCTTCCCCCTCGGGGTCTTCACCGTGGTCACCGGTGTGTCCGGCTCGGGCAAGTCCACCCTCGTCATGGAACACCTCGTCCCGCACCTCCACGCCCGCGCCCAACAGCGCGTCCCCAAGGGCACCCCCAAGCCCGACCGCCTCGTCGTGGTCGACCAACGCCCCATCGGCCGCACGCCTCGCTCCACCCCCGCCACCTACTGCAAGATCTGGGACCCCATCCGCACCCTCTTCACGCAAACCCGCACCGCGCGCGAGCACGGCTGGAAGAAAGGGCGCTTCTCCTGGAACACCACCGGCGGGCGCTGCGAGGCCTGCGAGGGCCGGGGCTCGGTGCTGGTCGAGATGCACTTCCTCTCGGATGTCTGGATTACCTGCGAAGTCTGCGGTGGCCGGCGCTTCTCCCGCCAAACCCTCGAAGCCCGCTGGAAGGGCCTCTCCATCGCCGATGTCCTTGATCTCACCGTCGAGGAGGCCGTGTCCGTCTTCCAGAACCAGCGCGCCATCCACCGCAAGGTGAAGGCCATGTTCGACGTCGGCCTCGGGTACCTCCGCCTCGGCCAGGCCGCCAACACCCTCTCCGGAGGTGAGGCCCAGCGCATGAAGCTCGCCGCCGAGCTCGTCTCCCGCAAGGGATCCACCGTCTTCGTGCTCGACGAACCCACCACCGGCCTCCACCTCGCCGACGTCGACAAGCTCCTCGCCGTCCTCCAGCGCCTGGTCGACCAAGGCCACACCGTGGTCACCATCGAACACCACCTCGACGTCATCGAGTGCGCCGACCACATCATCGACATGGGCCCCGAGGGAGGCTCCGCCGGTGGTCAGGTGGTGGCTGCCGGCACCCTTGCCCACATCCGAGCCTGCGCCAGCAGCATCACAGGTCAGGTGCTCCGCGCCGCTTCCGTGGATTCCCCCGCCGCGGCGCGGTGATAGGGGAGGGGACCGCAGGGGTTCCGCCCCGCGCGGCCAGTTCGGAGACCCTATGGCGAGCGGATTCGTGCGAGTAGCCGCTGTCGGACACGTCGACATCCGGGTGCACTGGGTGGCCCCCATCGTGTGGTTCGTGGGTGGGCTGGCTCTGGGGCGCGGCGGACTCGACTTTGGCGGCGTGGTGGCCACCATGCTCGTCTTCGGCCTGCACGCACTGGGCCACTGGGGCATGGCCGCCGTCCACCGCCTCAAGGTCCATCGCATCGAGCTCGACGGCGTCGGCGCCTCCATCGGCTACTCCGGCCGAGCCACCCGTGCCGTCCACGCCCGGGTCGCGTTCGGCGGCGTCATCACCCATGCCTTGGTGGGCACCCTCATCGCGCTGGTCCCGGCACGCGGCGACTTCCTCGACCAGGTCATCTGGGTCAACATGGTCCTCGGCGCCATCAACCTCACCCCCCTCGGTCGCCTCGACGGCCACGCGGGCTGGCGACACCTCTCCGCCGCCTTGCGCCAGCCCATGCCCGTCCCCGACCTCGACGACGACCACCCCGCCGCCCGCGCCCACACCTTGGCCGCCGACATCGACCGCGAGCTGGGCCATCCGCCCATGGCTCGTCCCCCGGCCCACGACGAACCCGAGCTCGACTTCCACGCCGGCGACCCCTCCGTCCACGACATCGTCCGGCAGGTCGACGACCTCATGGCCGAAGCCCGCGCAGACGCCCGCCAGCGCCGCCAGCCCACCCCCGACGACCCCACCGAGTAGGTCCCGAGAACCACAACGGCCAGCCCACAGCAGGCCGGCCGTCTCTTCCCCGGGGAGTGCTCAGAACAGCTGCACACCGAACTGCACACCCGGGAACGACCGCGTGGTCACCGACCCCGACGTCCCCACCATGCTGCCGTCCTTGGCGTACTTCTCGCCCGACTGCACCGTGGAGATGAGCGTGTTCGCGGACAGGCCGCCCGTGATGGCGATGTGCTCGAACACCTGCAGGCCGGCCACCGCGCGTGCCGTCGTGAGCATGTTCGTGGCCGCCAGGAAGCCGTTCGCCGGGCTCACATGACGGGCCAGCAGATCGGCATCCACAAACAGGCTGTTTGAGAGCTCAAAGTGCCCGCCTGCACCGAGCGTCATGGCCCATTCAGGGCAGTTGCCCTGAGGCCGAACCCCACCGCCGTAGATGTAATGGAACTTGCGACCACCGTGCTTGAGAGCGAACTCGGTGAAGCCCGTCGAGGACTGCCAGATGTCGACGTGGGTGCGGCCCTCGTAGATGACGTTGATGATGCCCAGCGACACATCGGAGTCGCGGGCGATGTTGATGACGCCCACCTGCACGCCTTCCACGTTGTCCGACGAGATGTTCACCGGGGCCACCTGCACGCCGTCCACCCCGTTCGCGATGTTCACACCGCCCGCGAGCTGCGGACCGTCCACCTCACCCCCGGCGATGTTGAGGCCACCGGCCATCTGCATGCCGTCCACATCGGCGCCGGCGATGTTGAGGCCACCGGCCATCTGGAAGCCGTCCACCTCACCGCCCGCGATGTTCATGCCACCGGCGGCCTGGAAGCCGTCGACTTCACCGCCGGTCACGTTGATGCCGCCCGCTGCCTGGAAGCCGTCCACATGCTGGCCGACGATGTTCACGCCGCCCGACATCTGCACGCCGTCCACGCGGGTGCGCACCACACCCAGCACCGTCGACGCTTCGAGTCCGTCGATGCCGCCGGCGTAGGTGCCCACCACACCCAGCGACAGGTTGCGGTCGTCCTGGCCAATCGCCGCCTTCGACGCACCCACACCCGGGAAGAAGTCCACCGCCAGGCCCACCGTCTCGAGCTGGTCGACCGGGTCGGCGGCGGGGGTTTCCGCTGCGGGCTCGGCTGCCACGGTGGGCTTCACCGCACCTTCGTTGGCAAAGGCCGTGGTGAGCGAGACGAGGAGGGGGAGGGCGAACGTGGACATGGTGGCTCCGCTGCGTGGGACAAGGGGGACCGTTCGGTCCGGCGCTCGTCCAACACCACCCCGGGCGGTGCGTGTCACCCCCCGTTCCACTTTTTCTCGGATGCCCATTTTTGGTTAGCGCAAATTGTCAGTGCCGACAGACCGGACACGCGTTTCGGGATAGTCTTCTACAGTCGTCGAGGTCAGCCGTGGACGGTCCCGTGGTGCGCGAGGAAGACACTGGTCCCCGCGTGGTTCCCGCCCTTCGGGAGGAGCCGCCGGCGGAGGCCGTTCGCTCGGTGGCCCTCGAACGCGCGCGCCTCTTCCTCCAGTCCCAGACCGCCATCATCGTCTTTGGCCTGGGCATGTCTGTCCTCGCGCGAAGCGCCGGCCTGCTCTCCGACCCCATCGCCCAGCGCTTCATCGCCTTGTGCGGGGTCGTCTCGCTCATCACGGCCGCCGGCTGGGCGCTCCTCCGCACAGCCATCGACTCCCGCCGCCTGGTCCTCGGCCTGCTCGTGCTCGACGCCCTCGTGGGGTATCCCGCCATCTACCTCGCCGGCGGGCTCGGCACTCCCGCCCCGTCCTGCGTCCTGCTCTGCCTCCTCATGACCCCCCTGTTCGCTGGCCGGCGCTTCGTGCTCGCCATGTCCGGCTTGCACTGGCTCATCTTCAGCGGCCTGGTCTTCGTCGAGATTCAAGGCCTCACCGCCTCCTTGCCCTCCTTCCTCACCCCCCCCACCGCCTTCGCCTCCACCTTCCCCGAGGCCGTGGCCATCTGGGTGGGCTTCACCGTCGCGTGCTTCGGAACCACCCTCCTCACCTCCATTCCGTTCATCGACGCCACCCTCCAGCGCGCCCAGCTCGCCGACGAAGTCCGCCGCAACACCGCCGCACTCGAGCGCACCACCCACAAGCTCGCCTACGCCAACTCCGACCTCGCCGGCGTCAACAGCCAGCTCCAGTCGGCCAACGCCGAGCTCGTCACCGTCAACGCCGACCTCGCCTCCGTGGTCGAAGAGCTCGGGGTCGTCAACGACCAGCTCGGCCTCAGCAACGCCGAGCTCGCCCGCACCAACGTCGAGCTCGAGCACACCAACCTCGCGCTGCAGCGGTCCAACGAACGCCTCGACCAATTCAACACCGCCGTCTCCCACGACCTCCGGGCCCCCCTCCAGGCGATGATGGCCCGCGCCGAGCTCGCCGCCCTCGCTGCCCACTCCGACCCCGGCCGCGTCGCCCGCATGGCCGACCAGATCTGCGACAGCGCCACCCGCATGGCCCGCCAGCTCGACGAACTCCACAAGCTCAGCCGCCTCGAAGACCGCCTCGAGTCGGTCGAAGAAGTGCCCCTGTCGGCCCTCCTCGGCGACATCGTGCAAGACCTCGAGCCCAAGATTCGCGCCCGCCGCGTCAACATCGAGGTCGTGCATCCGCTCCCCCGCCTGGTCGGCAGCCGCGCCCTCCTCGCCGAAGTCTTCCAGAACCTCGTCGACAACGCCATCAAGTACGGCGCCACCCAGCGCCCCCGCGTGCGCATCGCCGCCGTCGAGTCCAGCGAAGACACCGTCGCAGTCGCTGTCGAAGACAACGGCCCCGGCATCCCCCCCGACCAACACACCCGGGTCTTCCAGCTCTTCCGCCGCCTCACCCGCGACCAAGACACCGAAGGCGTCGGTGCCGGCCTCGCCATCGTGCGTCGCATCGTCGGTGTGCATGGCGGCGCCGTGTCGGTCGAGGACAGCGCGTCGCTCGGGGGGGCCCGCTTCGTCGTCCAGCTCCCCAACCACGCCCGTGCCGCGCCTCAGTCCCCCGACCGCCCCGCCGACACCGCCGTGGTCGCCGAAGCGTAGAGGTGCACGTCGCGCTTCGGGTACGGAATCTCGATGCCGGCTTCGTTCAGAGCATCGTAGATGGCGGTGTTCACCACATCGAAGGCCGGCAGCAGGTCGCGCGGCTCGAAGATCCAGACCAACACCTCCAGGTCCACCGAAGACTCCCCGAAGCCCCGCACCACCACCTTGGGCGGCGCCCCCGGGTCTTCCGCCAGCACCATCGGCAAGCCCGCCATCGCCTCCACCAGCACCGTCCGCACATGGGCGAGGTCCACCCCATATGCCACGCCGATAGGCACGTGAATCCGCCGCGGCCGCATCGGCCCACCCGTCTCGTTGAACACCTTGGTATTGGCCATGATGCTGTTGGGCACGATGATCTCAACGCCATCGGTGGTCAGCAGGCGCGTCGACCGGATGCCGATTTCCACCACCTCACCGCGGTCGCCGTTGTCGAGCTCCAGCAGGTCGCCGATCTGGTACGGGGCGTCGGCGATGATGAGCACCCCCGCGAACAGGTTGGCCAGCGACTCCTGGGCGGCAAAACCCACCGCAATACCCACCACCCCGAAGCTCGCCGCCATCGCCGTGGCGTTGATGCCCCACGCCGCCAGCCCCAGATAGCCGCCGATGGCGTACACCCCGAGCTTGATGACAAAGTCGAAGACCGGGATGGACCGGGGGTGGATGTGGATGGTGGTCGGACCATCGGGCCGCGCCACCACCTCCAGGAAGAAGTGCCCGGCCTGCAGGAACACCCGTGCCCAGATGATGATGAGCATCGTCTCGAGCACGCCGTGGCCAAACTCCAGCACCCAAGGCGGCGGGTGCACCACGTCGATGGCATTCTCGCCCGCCATCAGCACCGCGGTGGCCGCCATCGGGTGCCGAAGGATGCGGAGCGCCTCGTCGTCGATGACCGTGTTGGTGCGCTGCACGAACTTCAGCAACACACGGCGCACGAACAGCTCGAACAGCACAGCGATCAGGATGCCACTGCCGAGGATCAGCAGAGCACGCTCCTGGGGACTGAGCTGGGCGTAGAATTCGGTCATCATCGGTGGTTTCGGCGGCGTGGGGCCGTCTATCGCGCCAGGCCCTCCAACGCTGAACCCAGCACCCCGACCCGGCTCCCTCCCCTGTAGTCCCCCGGAGTGCGAACCCACAAATTGACGCCTTCTTTGCGCGTTGACATTTGGCTGACATCTCCGCTTGTAGGTTCCGGGGGAGTCGCGAGATGAACCGCATGTCTTCAAATGTCTCTACACCTGTCCCCCGCGTCGCTGCCCTCCTCTTTGGAGCAGCCCTCGCCCTTGGCGTCGGCTTCGTCAGCGCCTCCTCTCGCGACATGTCCTGGTGTCCGCCGCCCGCCGCTGTACACGACGGCTACTGTGCGCGCGCTTGCGAAGTGGCCGCGTGCGTCGAGTTTGCTGAAGACACCGACGCCGCAGCCCGCGAGTGCGCCGCCAACGCCGCGTCCCACTTTCAGGACTTGCGCCGCGCCGGCCCCGACCAGGCATGCGTCCAGCGCTGCGAGCTCCAGGGCGCGCCCATCGACCTCGCCCGCTTCGAGAGCCCCGCCACCGACGCCTTCGGCACGCACTGACACGCCTCCGGGTTAGGCCCCCCACGACCGGAGGTCTGCCCGATGGGTCCAGCACTCGCTCTTCTCGCCGTGTCGGTGGCCCACGCCTCCGCGCCACCGCCCATCGTCAACGGCAAGCCCGAGTCCGGCTTCCCCACCGTCGTGTCCCTCGGCGCCGACCTCCTCGACGAACGCCTCTCGCTGTGCACGGGCAACCTCATCACCACCCGCATCGTGCTCACCGCGGCCCACTGCACCGACTTCATCCCCACCTCCATGCTCCAGGCCGGAGGCCGCGCCTACGTGGGCCCCGACATCTGGAATGCCGAGTACGAGCTGCACCTCGAAGACCGCATGGTGCACCCCGACTACGTCGAGCTCGACAACGACGCCGATGAGCTCGGCGAGTTCGACATCAGCGTCGTCGTCCTCGCCGAAGATGCCCCCATCGCCCCCATGTGGGTGCGCCTCGACCCCCTCGACGACACCCTCCTCGACGCCGAGATGGTCTCCATCGGCTTCGGCCTCGACGAAACCAGCACCGACGGCACCAAGAAGTCCGCCACCCTCACGCTCGACTCCCTCGACGACCAATTCCTCATCAGCCTCAGCCGCAGCAACCCCGACGGCGCCACCGTCTGCTCCGGCGACTCTGGTGGCCCACAGGTCGCTTTCGTCGACGGCCGCTGGGAACAGTGGGGCGTCCACTCCTGGGGCGACGCCGCCTGCCGCAACCGCTCCGGCTCCCAGCGCATCGACATCGCCCTCGACTGGCTCTTCGACCAGATCGAAGCCGTCCACGGCACCCGCGACATCTGCGTGGCCAACGGCATGGCCGGCGACGGCACCTGCGACCCCATCTGCGAGACCTACGGCGACATCGACCCCGACTGTGTCGAGCCCGAGCCCGAGCCCACCGCCTCCAACCCCCACGAAGGCGAGTCCAAGGGGGGCTGCAACTCCGCCGCCGCCCCGGCGTCCCTCGCATTCCTCCCGCTCCTTTCCCTCTACTACCGGAGGCAGCGATGCCCAGCGTGACCATCCGCCCCGGCGTCGACCTCGCCTACGACATCCACGGCGAAGGCGACCCCATCGTGCTCATCATGGGCGTCGGCGCCCAGATGGTCTTCTGGCCCGATGAGTTCATCCAGGTCCTCGTCGACCGCGGCCACCAGGTCATCCGCTTCGACAACCGCGACGTCGGCGAGTCCACCTGGCTCGACCACCTGCGGCCCCCCGCCCCCATGGTCGCCCTCTCCCGCGCCCTCGCCGGCCTGTCCGTCCGCGCCCCCTACACCCTGTGGGACATGGCCGACGACACCGCCCTCCTGCTCGATGCTCTCGACCTCGAGTCCGCCCACATCGCCGGCATCTCCATGGGGGGCATGGTCGCCCAGTGCCTCGCCATCAACCACCCCACACGCGTCCGCAGCCTGGCCTCCATGCACTCCACCACCGGCGCCCGCCGCCACTCCATCGGCGACCCCCGCGCCTACGCCGCACTCCTCGCCCCCGGCCCCCAGACCCGCGACCAAGCTGGCGAACACCTCGTGCGCCTCTACAAAAACATCGGCAGCCCCGCCTACGAACAGGACTGGGACGAAGTCCGCGCCCGGGGCCGTGCCGCCTTCGACCGCGGCGCCAACCCCGCCGGCTTCCTCCGCCAGTGGTCCGCCATCCTCGCCTCCGGCAGCCGCGACCGCCAGCTCGCCCACCTCGACCTCCCCACCATCGTCATCCACGGCTCCGAAGACCGCCTCGTCCCCACCCGCGCCGGCCGCCACACCGCCCGGTGCATCCCCAACGCCCGGCTCGAAGTCATCGACGGCCTCGGCCACGACCTCCCCCCCGTCGCCCGCGTCCGCATCGCCGAGCTCCTCGCCGAAAACGCCGCCCGCGCCGCCTGAACCTCTCTCCAAGAAGTTCCCAGCACGCGCTGCTCTGGGCGCCTGGCCCGTCTCCCTTCGGTCGACCGGCCACCGCGTGCTCCCGGGGTCGGCGCCCGAGAACCCGTGGAGCCCGCCGAAGGGTCCGCAGCGCGCCCGGCCGCAAGCGGCCCGCCGCCCCGCGTCGCCACCGCCACAGCGCGCCCGGCCGCAAGCGGCCCGCCGCCCCATGTCGGCGCCGCCTTCGACGGTCTCCCCGGGGGCGCCTCCGTGCCCGCAGCCCCGGCCACCGCCCACCCGCAAGCGGGCGTCCGGCGGCCGCACCTGCGAACACCCGCTCCGCGGCCCTCCCGCCCGCTGGCGCAAGCGGGCCCGCCTCCGGCCGGCCCCATGTACACTGCATCCTCACCGGAGGGACCGTGCGTGGTGGCGAACGACAGCTGCTCGGCCACATCCTGGCTGCGCTGAGCACCGCCTGTCTCCCCACCGGCCCCACCGTGGGCCGCGACACCGGCGCGTGCGCCACCGCTTTCGACACCTGCCCCACCGCGCCCGTCGTCCGAGCCGCCGACGCCGACCGCATCCTCGCCTACCCCGGCGAGTCCTGGCTCGTCTGCAGGGAGCCCCCCGAAGGCCAGCCCTGCCCCTGCAGTCCGCGGCTCGACGACGAAGTCGAAGACATCCTCGGGTACCCCGACCCCTGCTGGGCGTGGGGTTGGATTGCCGAGGTCAGCTGTGGCCCCGACCCCGCCATCGAAGACACCTGCTGCTACGTCACCACCATCTCGCCCGACGAACAGTATTGCGGCGACGGCCGGCCCTTCACCGTCCACCGCGCCCACCGACGCGCACCCGTCCAGGCCGCCCCCGCACCATCCGCGCTCGTCTCCGCCTGGACCCACATCGGCCGCAACGAACACGCCGCCGTGGCCTCCTTCGCACGGCTCGCCCTCCAGCTGCTCGCCCTCGGCGCCCCGCCCGCCCTCGTCCAGGCCGCCCAGCGCGCCGCCGCCGACGAAGTCCACCACGCCCAGCTGTGCTTCGGCATCGCCAGCACCCTTGGCGGCAGCCCCGTCCGGCCCGGTCCCCTCGACCTCCACAACGCCTTCCCGGCCCCCACCCTCGCCCACGTCCTCACCGACACCATCCGCGAGGGCTGCATCACCGAGACCCTCTCCGCCGCCACCGCCCACGCCATGCACCGTGCCTGCCGCGTGCCCGCCATCCAGGCTGCCCTCCAGCGCATCGCCACCGACGAAACCCGCCATGCCGCGTTTGCGTGGCGCCTCGTGCGCTGGGGCCTCACCGTCGACCCCACCCTCCGCCCCCTCGTGCGCGACACCTTCCAAGAGGCCCTGGCACGCGTCGATCCCATCATCCCCGACCCCCCTTCCGCCCACCGACTCCAGCCGTACGGCATCCTCCCACCATCCGTCCGGCACGCGGTCCGCCAGCACGCGCGCAGCCACCTCATCCCCACCTGCCGCGACGCCCTCCTCCAATGACCGCCACCCGCCTCTTGCTGCCCTGCTGCATCTGGAGCGCCTGCGCGTCCCCGTCCGAGCCCCACCCCTCGGCCAGGTGCACCCCCACCGGCCCCGAGATCTGCGACGGCCTCGACAACGACTGCGACGGCGCCATCGACGAAGGCCTCCACACCGCCTGGTACCTCGACGCCGACCGCGACGGCACCGGCACAGTCCACAAGCGCCTCACCGCCTGCACCCAACCCGACGGCTACGTGGCCAACCTCGACGACTGCGACGACACCGACCCCCGGCGGCACCACACCGAAGTCTGCGACGGCGTGGACAACAACTGCAACGGCCGGGTCGACGAAGGCGTGCTGTGGTTCGAAGATGCCGACAACGACGGGTGGGGCGCCCAAGACAGCGAAGGCCACTGCACCCCGGGCCCCTTCCTCGCACGCGCCCACGGAGACTGCGACGACACCAATCCCGCCATCGCCCCCGACCTCCCCGAGGAGTGCGGCAGCCACATCGACGAAAACTGCGACGGCCGCGTCGACGAACAGTGCTGGCCCGAGCGCACCCGACGGGAGCGCTTCCTCTCCGGAAGCAGCCTCTGCACGGTCGAATGGACCCAAACCGTCCCCGGGCTCGCCTTCGGCTCCTCCGACTGCCCCGGCTGCGACTTCGAGCTCACCGCCGAGTGGCACGAAGCCATCCTGCTCTCGGGTGCGCCGGAAGACTGCACCTGGCTCGACCCCTACCGCCAGACCTTCGGCTACCTGGACCCCTTCTACGGCACAGGCTGGCTGACCTACGACACCGCTTCCGCCGAGTGGACCCGCGTCGAGGCTCCGGCGTCCCTCTCGTACGACCCAACCACCCAGACCGTCTGGTACGCCCGCGACTGGGACTACACCTACGGCAGCCCGCACCCCTACGACGGCGAGTACGCGTGGTTTTCCATCGACCTCGAACTCACCATCCCGTGAGGCCCCCCACCCCCCCATCAGGTCCTCTACCTGCACAAGTGGCCACCGCGTCCCTCCAGCCGGACGACTTCCGGTGAGAACGCCGATGTCCTCCCCCTTCAGGGGGAGGTGGCCGCGAAGCGGTCGGAGGGGGCCCACTCGGCACCACTACCCAGAGACATCCCCCGCTCCACCGACAGAGCACCCTGTCCTCGGTCGAGGTTCGCTCCAGGCAGACTGCTCGTGCATCAGCGGGGGACTCCGTCCCCCAGACACCCCCTGTTTTCCGGGGAGAACTCCGTCCTCCCCGGG